>Ga0315294_10006203_pt1 | contig 13112 bp, 8 predicted proteins | sample YL17G13_40_MG_FD_203626 | JGI IMG/M metagenome (GOLD analysis project Ga0315294, IMG submission 203626) | Sediment microbial communities from Yellowstone Lake, YNP, Wyoming, USA - YL17G13_40 | ecosystem: Environmental > Aquatic > Freshwater > Lake > Sediment | place: USA: Wyoming | collected... | reverse complement strand
CGGGGAACTCGAGTCCATGCCAGCATACAAAGTCGGTCTCGTGGCCTCTGTCTTCAAGAGGCAGTTCGGCCTTGCCGGCAGGGTGTTCCCGGCATGGGTCGGAGCGAAAGACCTGGACCGCGAGATGGTGCGCGAATGGGTGGACGCCCTCTTCGGGCGGTGCTCGCTCTGCGCCAGGTGCACGATGAACTGCTCGGTGGGGCTCAACACAATGTATCTTGTCCGCGCTGCGCGGGGCGCCCTCGCGTCACTCGGCCTCGTCCCGGACGGCCTGAAGTCCACGGTGGAGACTGCCATTCAGAAGGGCAACAGCATGGCGATCCCCCGCGAGGACTGGATCGAGACCGTGGAGTGGCTCGAGTCCGAGCTTCAGGCAGAGGTAAACGACCCCGCTGCGAAACTCCCGCTGGACAAGAAGGGGGCCAAGTTTCTCTACACGGTGAACCCCAGGGAACCGAAGTTCTTCCCGCTTTCAATCGTGGCGACGGGAAAGATATTCTACGCGGCCGGAGAAGACTGGACCTTTTCCAGCTACAACTATGACGTGACCAATTACGGTCTTTACTCCGGCGACGACGAGGTCGCCGTCACTATATCTGACCGTTTGGTCCAGTCGATGGAAGAGCTGGGCTGCAAGACTCTGGTGCTGGCGGAGTGCGGCCACGGGTTCAATTCGAACAGATGGGAAGCGCCCGAATGGCTGCGCAAGAGATACGGCTTCGAGGTCAGGAGCATTTTGGAAGTCGTGGCTGATTACATCAGAGAGGGGCGCATCAAGCTCGACCCCTCGCGGAACCCGGAGCGCCTGACCTTGCACGACCCGTGCAATCTCGTCCGGCTGGGTGGGATTGTGGAAGAGCAAAGGTACATTTTGAAACACGCCGCGCTCAACTTCGCGGAGATGACTCCCAATCGCCAGAACAATTTCTGCTGTGGAGGTGGCGGGGGCCAGCTCGCGATGACACGTTTCAGCCAAAGGCGCCTCAAGGCGGGTGAGATAAAGGCCGACCAGATTCGTCAAACCGGCGCGAAAACAGTGGTTGCCCCATGCCACAACTGCATCGACCAGCTTTCAGAGTTGAACAAGCATTACAAGCTCGGGGTGAATGTCAGGACCATCTGTGAGATCGTCGCAAACGCGCTCTTGCTTGGAGAGAAGCGGTCTGTGCGGAACGGAAGTTCCTCGGACCTCAAGGGGTGACGCGGCCGTCAGGCCAGAGCGGGGCACGACGCGGGTCGAGCAGATAGGAGGTGGGTCGGCGTTTCCGGGGAGCACGCGTGAACCGCGGCTCTGCCGCTGAAGGCAGGCGCGAGAAAAGGTCGGGTAGGGTAGGAACAAGACCGCTCGTGTTGAACAAAGGGCGATATGCCTGGGCCGCACCCGACACGTCCGCGGTCATAGCGTGCTTTGCGCTCCCGTCGTCTTGTTGCGCGTGGGCCTCTTTCTTGCCGTCTGGGCGATCTCCTTCACCGCCGCTATTGCCTTCTTTATGTGTTCCTTGGTGTTGAACGGGCCTATTCCGAACCTGACGCCACCGTGAATCTTGTCTATGCCGAGCTGCTCGTGAACGAGCGGCGCGCAGTGGAGCCCCGTTCTCGCGGCGATGCCGTAGTCCACATCCAGCATCGTGCCCGTGTCCATGGCCTCCAAGCCGTTCACGTTGAACAGAAAAACCGCGATGTGATCAGTGAGGTCGTCCTGGCAGTAGAGGGTCACTCCGTCCACGTCTTTGAGTCCGTCCCGCAACATGGCGGTGAGCCGCATCTCGTGATCGTGAAGTTTCTCCATTCCCTGTTTCTTGACCCACTTGAGCCCCGCATTGAGACCGGCAACGCCCAGCGTGTTGATGGTTCCATACTCCAATCTGTACGGGTATTCGAAAAGATGCGTGCGCACCGCGGAACGAACGCCGGTGCCGCCTGCCCGGGTGTGCCTTATTTCGAGGCCCTTCCTGACGCAGAGGCCGCCGATCCCCGTGGGTCCGAGCAAGGATTTGTGGCCCGTGAAGGCCACCACGTCTATGTTCATGTCCTTCATGTCGACGGGGATCTTGCCCGCAGACTGGGAGGCGTCTATCGCGAATACGATGCCCTTCTCGCGGCAGCGTCTTCCGATTTCCTTGATGGGTTGGACGGTGCCCATGACGTTGGAGGCATGATTGACGACCACGAGTCTTGTGTTCTTCTTGAATCTCTTCTGGATGTCTTCGGGGTCGACGAACCCTTTGGCGTCAAAGGGAACATAGTCCAGCTCGACGCCGTTCTCGATGTGCTGATGATAAAGTGGCCGTAATACCGAATTGTGCTCCACGGCGGTCGTTATGGCGTGGTCGCCCTTGCCGAGAAGACCGTTGATGATGAGGTTCAAAGCGTCCGTCGAGTTATAGGTGAAGCAAAGTCGGTCTGGCTCGTCTCCGTTGAAGAATTCGGTCAGGAGCCTTCTAGTGCCTTCCACGACCTCTCCCGCCTCCATGCAGAGGTCGTAGCCGGACCGTCCCGGGTTCACGCCGAAGTTCCGGTAGAACTCGTCCATGTAACTGTAGACTTCTTCGGGCTTTGGGAAGGACGTGGCTGCGTTGTCCAGGTAGATGAGCTTCTCCATGCAGTCTCTCCGTTATTCGCAAGAAGTGTCGAAAGAGAACAGTGACCATAAACTCTACCCCAACGGGTAGCCTGACGCAACAATTCCTGGCGTTGGCGGGACTAATCACGTCCGCTTGTCGACAGTGTGTGGCCCGTTGACGATTTCCAGCGCAGGGACGAGTGCTGTGCCGCAGGGTGGCGCGTGTCGGTATGCGAACGACTGCCGGGGCGGGCGGGGCCAGTATTTTGTCCTCTGGCGTCTACCGGACATTGCGGCTGCCGCGAGAAGGATCCGAGCGAAGGTTTTCGTTTTGCAACGGCGCGATTTGGACTTATCCTAGAGCGATGGGTCAAACGGATAAGCTCGACGCACCGCCATCCTGGCGTAGCAGCAAGCTCAAGAAGCCGCTCGTGATCGCGGGTCTGGTCCTCTTCTTCGGCTTCGACGATCTCGTGCTCATAGTCCTCTTTTTCAAGATCGGCTTCCCGCGGCTTGCTACCCTGGCGTGGGCAGCAATCGCCCTCGCGGTCACACTCCTCAACGTCGGCCTCGCCCTCGCGGTTTACAAGGTCATCATGAGCAGGCCGTCCACCGGGGTCGAAGGACTCGTCGGCCTGACGGGCACGGTCGTCTCTTCGTCCGGACAGCGGGGGAGAGTGTTTGTAAGGGGCGAAGACTGGAACGCGGAGTTTCTGGGCGACGCAATCGCGGGAGACGAAATCAGAGTCGTATGCGTCAAGGGGCTCACGCTCGGTGTCGAGCGAACCAGAGGAAGAAACGAGGGGGACGCTTCTGAAGTCTGACCATGGCAGCGGCGACGGGTTGTGGTGGGAGAGGGACGAGACTTGCCCGAGACACTGTGACGCGACCGGACGAACGTTAAGAGCTAGCTGCCGGACGGCACAGGGGCAACCCGCGCCGGAGCATGGCGCCACGAATAACAAGTCCAGTAATCAATGACAATATCCTCCGTCAAATCATCGTTCCTCCGGCTGCAAACCACTATCAAGGGGCACGACAGAAACGTCCACGTCCTCGTCCTGTGCAGGGGCATCACCGCGCTCGGGTTCTCCGTCGTCTTCCCGTTTCTCGGTCTCTATCTCCATGACGTCATGCACATCTCGATGACGGCCATCGGGAGCATCTTCCTGGGCTCGAGCCTTGCAGGAGCAGTCGCATCGCTCGTGGGCGGCGAGCTGTCGGACAAGTTCGGGCGCAAACGCGTGATGGTAACGGCCCTGTTTCTCAGGACTCTCATCTTCTTCGCCATGAGCCTCGCCGTCTGGAGCAAGGCGGGCTTTCCCGCGATTGCCGGCCTCGTGGTCCTGAGCACGTTTACGGGGAGACTCTTTGAGCCGCCGGCCGGCGCACTTATTTCGGACGTCACGGTTCCGGCGCGACGTCAGGAGGCGTACGCTCTTCTCCGCATAGGCTTGAACCTGGGATGGGCGATTGGGCCGGCCCTCGGAGGGTTCCTGGCATCCAGGTCCTACGCTTTCCTCTTTCTCATTTCAGGAATTGTGACTGCGGCCGGCCTCGTCTTCCTTCTCGCCTTGCTCAGAGACACAAGAAAAGGCACGCACACCGAGAAGCTCAGCATCCGTGACATGGCAATGGTCTCGCGCGACAAGGTGTTTCTCAGCTACAACCTCATCTCCATGCTTCTCTTCGTGGTGGCTGCGCAGCTCATCATGGCATTCTCGGTCTACTCGGTGGACTGGGTCGGCATTTCGAAGGTCCAGCTCGGCTACGTCTACTCCCTGAACGGCCTCATGGTGGTGGTGCTGATGTTTCCCTGCGTGAAGCTGCTGGAACGATTCAGGATGTCGCGCGTCATGGCCGTGGGCAGCCTCCTCTATGCCGTGGGCTACTTCTCGGCTGCGTTCGCGGGCTATTTCGAGACGGCCTTCGGCGCGGGTTTTGCGGCGCTATTCATCAGCATGGTTGTGGTAACATTTGGGGAGATATTCACGAGTCCCGCGTCGCTCGCGCTTGTGGCCAACATGTCGCCACCCGAAAGGTACGGCAGGTACATGGGCACGTATGAGCTTTTCAGCTCGGTCGGGCATTTCCTGGGGCCTTTCCTGGGTGGCCTCGCCATGGACGCGAGCGGAGGAAACGCCCTTTTTGTATGGGGCCCAGTGGGCATCCTGGGAATTTGCGCGTCCGCCGGGTTTATCATATGGGGAACCAGACTCTCCCCCGCAGTGGAAAACCCTGTGTCAATGGAAACGGTGACGGGGGAGCGCTGGACAGTGGAGATTCCGGAAAAGGATTAGCATTCGTTCGGAGTACTGCGCAGTGCGCCGCGCCCACGCGCAAGGAGCGACCATGTGTCCAACCAGAAGATTGCCGAAGCCGCCAGTTGAGCTGGACAAGGCCATAGCGAGATTCAACATGTTCGCGGGACTGACCAAGACCCAACTCGCGTCGCTCGCGAGCATCGCCCAGAGGCGCAAGTTCACGAGGGGGAAGGTCATCTTTCTCGAGGGTCACGAGACCACCGGTTTTCACCTGGTAGAACAGGGCAGAATAAAGGTCTTCAAGATATCGCCAGATGGAAAAGAGCACATTCTCCACGTCATAGAGCCAGGTTTCAGCTTCGCCGAGGCGTGTATCTTCTTTGAAGAAAGAACGTGCCCCGCCTCAGCGAGCGCGCTCGAGGACTCACAGACCATCTTCTTCCCCAAAGAAGCCCTGGTCGAGGAGCTGAGCAGGAACTGTGCAGTCGGGCTCAAGATGCTTGGTTCGATGGCGACGTGGATCAGACTCATGGCAGAACAGGTGGGCAGTCTCTCGCTGCGCACGGTCGAAGGCCGGCTGGTGAACTACCTGGTGGTCCTCGCCAGGAGGCTCAAGATCCCCTTCGCGAACGGCCAGACGATCACGCTGGACGTCGAAAAGGGCCTGCTTGCATCCAGGCTGGGGACCATCCCGGAGACCCTGTCGAGAGCGCTGAAGAAACTGCAGGATGGAGAACTCATCAAAGTCGAGCGTGGCGACCTGACCATACTTGATGCGCAAGGTTTGTTGGACATGCTAGAATGAAGGAGGCGGGCGGCCGTCGGGGTTGGTTCGCCGCGCATCAGATTAGACTGGTTGCTGGAAGTGCTCGAGTGAAGGGGGTAGACGGCCGTCGTTATGGTCAAGACAACCAAGGTCCGCACAATTAGCTCCGGGTTGTTTCTTTTTTTCTCCCTCTGCCTCATTCTGATTCTGGGATGTGACGACGGAGCCACGCGCCCGGTCGGTTTCGGCACACGGGGCTTCAATTCAGTAAACTCTGCGGGGATCACTTTTCGCTGGAAGGTGGACGGTTCCCTCCTGAGGATCAACGTGGTGGCTCCTACACGAGGATGGGTGGGGGTCGGGTTCGCGCCCAGCGTCCGGATGCAGGACGCTAACATCATTCTCGGCTACGTCATCGGCGAAAAGGCATATATGAGCGACGAGTTTGGCTCCGGGCCGACCCTCCATCGGCCCGACGTCTATGCCAACGGAACCAACAACGTGATAGACGCCGTGGGCCGCGAGTACCAGGGCTCCACGGAAATAAGCTTCGCCATCCCCCTCGATTCGGGGGACCCCAGGGACCGCCCACTCATTCCGGGGCGCAGCTACACAGTCCTGCTCGCCTACGGCCCCGACACTGCGGACGAGTTCACGACCCACCACGCCACGCGGACCCGGATTTGCGTGGTGATCTGACCGGCCATCGCATCAGCGTAACTATCTACATTTCAACGAATAATGGCCTGACCCCGACCATTGCGCCAGCTCCCGGTACGGCGTCATAGGTCTCTTCCTCAGTTATCAGACTTTCCCTTGCATCCTGTCCCCGCCTGTGAGAGAATCGCTTTCTTGTAGAAAAGGCGGCAATTCCACGGGGGACTCGGCGGGGTTCGTGGTGCTGACCCCCTCCAAGGGAGTGCCAGGGCAATTCGACCCGTGCCGGGCTCAGCGAAGGAGGCTGGTCATTCAGTCTGCCTTTCCCGGGCCCGTGGAACGCAGGGCCGCTTCTGAGGCTGCCGCCGGGATAATGTGGAATTCGACGGATTTCAACGCGCACTCCTGGTGCGTGGTTAAGGACATTTGCGTTTTTTGCGGCGCCCTCCGGGTTGTCTGGTCCGGCAACGACCAGGAGGAGGATTCGGAGAGGGCCGTTTAACACAGGAGGAGGTCTATGATTAACGAGAAGGAGCTTCTCGAGAAAGCAATGAAGCCGGGCAAGGATTCCATGAAGCTTCATCCTTTCTTCAGAGGCAAGATCGAAGTCTTCCCGAAGTGCGTCGTCAGGGATTTTGACGACTTTGCCATCTGGTACACACCCGGTGTTGCCGAGCCGTGCAAAGACATCGTCAAGAACCCCGAGAAAGTATACGAGTACACAAACAAGTGGAACCTCGTGGGCGTCATCACTGACGGAAGCAGGGTGCTTGGGCTCGGTGACATCGGACCCGAGGCAGGCTACCCGGTGATGGAAGGGAAGGCCCTCCTCTTCAAATATCTCGGCGGCGTTGACGTGTTCCCGATCTGTCTGGGCACCAAAGACCCGGATGCCTTCATCGTTGCGGTGAAGTGGTTGCAGCCCTCTTTCGGCGGGATCAATCTCGAAGACATCGCCATGCCGAAGTGCTTCAGAATCCTAGACACGCTGAAGCGCGAGTGCAGCATTCCGGTCTGGCACGACGACCAGCAGGGCACCGCTGCAGTGACAGTCGCCGGTTTCGTGAACGCGGTCAAGATAGTCAACAAGAAGATAGACAAGATCAAGGTCTCCATGGTCGGCGCAGGCGCCTCCAACATCTGCATCGCGAGACTTCTCATGGAAGCAGGTGTAGATCCGAAGAACATCTACATGTCTGACAGCAAGGGGCTCCTCCACAAGGGCCGCACCGAGCTCAAGGAGAAGTTTGTCGAGAAATGGCACATATGCGAGATATCGAACGAAGAACAGCGCAAGGGAGGCATCGCCGAGGCCATGAAGGGCACGGACGCCTGCATCGCGCTTTCTACGCCCGGCCCGGGTGTGATAAAGAAAGAATGGGTTAAGGCGATGAACAAGGACGCCATCGTGTTCGCCTGCGCGAACCCCATTCCCGAGATATGGCCGTGGGAGGCCAAGGAAGCCGGCGCGAAGATAGTCGCTACCGGCCGCTCAGACTTCCCGAACCAGATAAACAACTCCCTCGGATTCCCGGGTATCTTCAGGGGCGCTCTCGACGTAAGAGCAAAGACGATCACCGACCAGATGTGCCTGGCCGCCTCGTACGAGCTCGCCCGCTGCGCCCAGGACAAGGGCCTCAGCGCGGAGTACATCGTCCCGAAGATGGACGAGTGGGACGTCTACCCGAGAGAGGCCGTGGCGGTCGGAGCGCAGGCCATCAAAGAGGGCGTGGCTCAGATCAAGTTGAGCAAGGAGAAACACTTTGAGACTGCGTCCGCCATCATCAAGCGCGCGCGTGACACCACGAAGCTGCTCATGAGAGAGGGCGTGATACCGAACCCTCCTGCCAGCCTGACGAAGTAAAAGGCAGCTTTGTGATAGTGCCACGATAGCTCTGTGACAAAGCGTCGGAGCAACGAATTTAAGCGAGGGCAACAAGCTGGCTCCTCTGCCGAGACTGGGGGAGCCAGCACACTTAAGGGCAAGACAACCGCAGACCATCTGACCGAAAAGCTCGCCTCAGGAAAAACACCGCAAAGAGATCAGTCGAGAAAGAAGGGTAAGGGGAAATGAAGGAACGGAAACCAATGAAAGAGCTGGATTACATTTTCAAACCTCGGTCCGTGGCCGTAATAGGCGCGTCCACTAAGAAGGGCGCAATCGGGCGGGAGCTCTTCCGTAACATCATTGATTACGAGTTCAACGGAAAAGTGTTCCCGATCAACCCCAAGGCCGAGTACATCCAGAGCATGAAGGCGTATCCTTCCATCATGGACGTTCCGGACGAAGTCGACATGGCCGTGGTCATCGTGCCGAAAGAGCAGGTTTTAAGAGTTGTGGAGGAGTGCGGGAAAAAGGGCGTGAAGGGACTCGTCGTCATCAGCGCCGGTTTCAGAGAGGTCGGAGGTGAGGGCATCGAGCGGGAGAACAAGCTGGTCGAGATCATCCACAAGTACGGGATGAGGCTCATAGGTCCCAACTGCATGGGCATCCTGACCGGCATTCCAGAAGTGCGTCTCCACGCCTCGTTCGGTCCGGCGGACCCCCTGCCCGGCAGCACCGCGTTCATGTCACAGAGCGGCGCGCTGGGCATAGCCATCTTCAACCTGACAAAACAGCTCAACATCGGATTCTCCTACTTTGCCAGCGTGGGCAACAAAGCGGACGTCTCGGGCAACGACCTTATGGAATACTGGGAAGACGACGAGCACACGCAGGTAATCGCGCTCTATCTCGAATCGTTCGGCGAGCCTCGCGTGTTCACCGGGCTCGCGAAGCGCATAGCGAAGAAGAAACCCGTGATTGTCGTCAAATCCGGAAGGACCGAGGCGGGTTCGCGGGCTGCATCTTCGCACACAGGCGCACTCGCCGCGCCGGACGTTGCCATCGAGGCGCTGCTGAAACAGACCGGCGTCATCAGGGCCACGACCATCGAGGAGATGCTGGACATGATCCTGGCCCTGACCAAGTGCCCGATTCCCAAAGGAAATCGCGTGGCCATACTGACAAACGGCGGCGGGCCCGCCATCATGGCCACGGACGCGTGCGTCAGTTTCGGCCTCAAGATGGCCACCATCTCCGACGAAACGAAAAAGAAACTCGCAACGCTCGTCCCCGCAGAGGCCTCTCTGGTCAATCCCATAGACATGATCGCCAGTGCCACCGCGGACACTTACAGCAAGTGTCTCTCACTGCTTCTCGCCGACGATAACATAGACATGGTGATAGTCGGGTTCACGCCTCCGGTCATGGTGAAACCGATGGACATCGCGCTCGCCATAACGGAGGTGAAACGCCGGTATTCGAAGCCGGTAGTGGGCTTCTTCATGGCGCAGGAATCGTTCTTCGACGAATTCCCGAAGATGGTGCCTGACTGCCCCCCCATTTACCGTTTCCCGGAGGCCGCAGCGCACGTCTGCGCGGAGATGTACAGATATCACCTCAGCAAAGAACGGCCGGAAGGGGAGGTACGGAAGTTCGACGTCGACAAGGCCGCGGTCCAGACAATACTCGACGAAAGAATAAAGGCGGGCGGCGGCTACCTCGAGCAACTTGATGCGTACAAGGTGCTTCAGGCGTATGGCTTCCCGGTCTGCAAGGCGCGTGAAATCAGGGAGCTGGAGGAGCTCCACGCCGCCGGCGAGGAAGTCGGCTACCCGTTGGTGCTCAAGATGGCGGGCAGGCAGATCATCCACAAGTCTGATATCGGCGGTGTCGTGCTCGACATAAAAGACGAGAAGGAACTCGTGTGGGCCTTCGTGGAGATGAAGCGGAAGCTCGCCGAGGCGGGCCTTGAGGACAAGGTGGACAAGTTCCTCATCCAGGAGATGTCCCAGCCGGGCAAGGAAATGATCCTCGGGATGTCCCTCGATGCAAAGTTCGGGCCGCTCCTGCTAGTCGGCACCGGCGGCAGATACGTTGAGGTCCTGAAGGACGTCGAGCTCGGCGTGACGCCGCTCACAGACATCGACGCGAAAGAGATGGTTGAGTCCATCAGGGGTTACGCGCTGCTTAAAGGTGTCAGGGGTGAGCCGCCAGTCTGCATCGACGTGCTCATCGAGTGCCTCCAGCGCCTGGCCCAGCTCGTGACGGACTTTCATCAGGTGCAGGAGATGGACATCAACCCGATGATTCTGTCGCCCTCGAAGGAAGACTGCAGAGTGGTGGACGTGAGGATAAGGGTGTAAGAGAATCGGGTGAGTTGAACCGGCACCCGCCACGGATGGAATTCGTGCTCACCTTTTGCCTCTTCCCAAACTAGCCGATTCACTCACCCTTGTTGTTGGCCGAATTCTAGCGGAAAGCCCGAGAAAGGTATTTGACTTAAGTCAAGAAACTGGAGAAAATACGCAGAAGGCCGACCCTTTCGAACCGGCCTTCTTCTTGCTGCCGGGAAGCCGCCATCACAAGAATCTTCCTCAGCCGGGGCTTCCGAATCCTCAGCCGGATATCTTCTCTGTGGCACGAGCGCCCTGCAGACTTTCACCGTCGCCCGATGTGGCCGCCGCCCGTTGCTGATGTGTAACGTCGCAGCTGGCGGCCACTCTTACTGCCGTCTGTATTCCCGTATCCCCTGTGTCGTTCGCATGCGCCCAAAGCTGCTTGCCAGGGGGCCGCCCCCCGGCGCTAGCCGTTCTTCCTGGCGAGCCTTCTCCTTCCGATCAACACTGCAGCAACTGCCGCAAGCGCGATGGCCAGTGCCACGACACAAAGCGGCGAGAGCGCCGGGATGACCGGCGTTCCCCTTATCGTGAACGCGGCGTTGCTCACGTCCACGCCCTGGTTCTGGGCGGCGTCATAAGCGACCACCTTCACGATGCAGTTGTCTGACATGGTGTTGGGGATGGTCCAGAGGAACACGCCGTCGTTTGCTTCCCCAGTGGCCACGGTGTACGGGAACGTGCTGCCACCGTTCGTGGAGTAATAGATGTTGATGTGGTCAACGCCCAGGTTGTCACTCGCAGTCCACCTGATCGTGTCCTGTGTGCCGATGTAGAAGACCTCGCCTCCGTTCGGTTTGATCACAGTTACGGCCGGCAGCACCGCGTCGGGTGTAAGATTGAGCGTGATGTTCTGGCCCACCTCGCTGATGTTGGTGGCTGCCATGAGTCCCGCACACGAGTAGTGATTGTAATAAGAGCTCGAGTTGGGAACGGTGCTACTGTTGAACGTGGTCTTGCCGGACGCGTTCGGGTAGAAATCCTGCCAGGAGCCGCCACTCGCTCCGAGCTCCAGCTGATAGAGGCCGTCTGCCTGCTCGACCGATATGCCGTACCACTTCTCGCCGTTGTTTGGATTCGGTGGCAGTGTGGCGCAGTTGCAGTTCGTCTGGCCCTGGTAGACGCCGCCGCTCACGCATTCAGCCTCATTCGGCCTCCAGAAGGTCCTGCCCATCACGTTTTCGTCAACATGGTATATGCAAAGGCCGTGGGCGGCACTGGTCATCCTGACGAACCCCTGGTCGAAGCCGATCTGCTGCCGGTTTTCTAGGAGCCAGTACTCCTTGCCGCTCGTGCCCGGATACACGACCTTGTAAATCGCGTTAGTGGGGGTTGTCTCGATGGGCGGAATGGTGAGCCCGATAGTCGTAGTGGTCACCGTGACTGGCGTCACGAAGCCCAGATAGGCGGCGCCCCACGCGCTCGGATGTGGGGGCGAGTTTCCCGCGCAGTCCGGGTACACGTCCGGCACTCTGTTCCAGCTTCCACCGGCCATGAGGCTGATTCTTCCGGTACCATTCGACTCGTAGCCGTAGTCGTATTCGTCAGGAAGTCCGAGGACGTGTCCGAACTCGTGCGCATAAACGCCGACAGTGGGCAGCATCGGTGTCATCGCCGGCCCGGCCTCTCCCATCGTGTCGCCCCCGGCCTCCGGCTCCATTGAGTAGTCGTCGATCTTCACGCCGTCCACATAGAGCGCAGGCGGGGTGTTACCCCAGCCGTCACCAGACGTAATGCTCCACGCGTGCGACCAGATGAGTTTGGGCCCGCCGCTCCACTCAGCACCCGAGCCGGCGTGCACGATGAACAGGTTCTGGACGACACCGCCCACTGCGTATTTCGTGAAATCAACGACCGGGTTGGCCGCAGTCACCGCGTCCATGACCAGTCGCTGGACGTTGTTGGGATATGGACCGAAGCCGTTGTCGTGAATCCCGTCGTCCGTGCAGTAGTAGGTGTAGTTGTTGGGGGCTGTGACCCAGCCGATTGCGCTGGGCAGATTGACAGTGACGATGTCTATCTCGCCATACGAGATGCTCTTGAAGTATCTCTTCAGCGTGCGGATTGTCGTGGTGTCAGTTCCACCCCTTATGTATGCGTCCCTGAAGAGCATGCTGTCCCAGACCGTGGCACGAAAGCGCGTGGTCGGGCCCCCCGGCGGGTTGTCAGTGAAACCTACCAGGATGACGATCGCCTTTACAGTGTCGCCAGGTGAGAGCGGCTCCTTCTCGAGCCGGTTTATCGTAACCGCTTCTTTACCAGCGAACCGCGCCTCAGTCATCTCCAGCGGCACTTTCTGTCCTGCGCTCTGGTACTTGGTGACTATTTCCGGGTTCAAGGGCATGAAAGAGGGAGCCAGGGCACGGTCATTATCCGTGCCGCTGCTGGGAGAAACGGTTGCCGCGGGCGCGGGAATCCCGGGGAGCAGCGTCACAGCTCCCGGGTCCAGCACCGCAGAACCAGGCACAAGGCAGGCAACAAACATGATCACGAGAATGAGCGAGAACCGCGTCACGCAGCGGGGAAACATGGGCAGCCTCCTTTCAGGCGCGTTGTCAAGAAAGGGCAGTTAGCGGCTACAAACACTTAATCAGTATAGATTATCTCACAACCATGTGATATAACTCAAGTGGATTCATGT
>Ga0315294_10006202_pt1 | contig 13112 bp, 8 predicted proteins | sample YL17G13_40_MG_FD_203626 | JGI IMG/M metagenome (GOLD analysis project Ga0315294, IMG submission 203626) | Sediment microbial communities from Yellowstone Lake, YNP, Wyoming, USA - YL17G13_40 | ecosystem: Environmental > Aquatic > Freshwater > Lake > Sediment | place: USA: Wyoming | collected... | reverse complement strand
CTCCACGCCGAGGTTTTTTCTATTATTTACGCTCATCCAATCGTTGTGTTGGAGCTTGAGGGACATAATGAACACATTGCGGACATCTTTCCGCTCGATCCAGTTGCCGGCTTCATCCACAAGGTAGGAGTATTTCTTCTTCTCCTTGACCGCAGCCTCCAGCGACGCTATCTTGCCCAGGCCTACCGCGTTGGACTGGCCCATCAGGATGTAAACCTGTACGGGTTTGCTCATGTCCGCCGGCTTGCCATCGGGCCTCGGCAACTGGGCCGGGACTTCCGCGGCAGCGGCCGGTAAGACCAGGGCCGCCATCACCAGGGCGGCGAAGGCCAAGACGGCCCCCGTTCGGGTTCTTGTCATCCTGGTGCGGTTCACGATAAGGCTCCTTTCCTGGGTTCGCGGCTCCAGCCGTTACTGGTAGCCGTTCAGGCCCTTTGGGGCCTGCGGATGCCTGTCCGGCAGGCCACGCCTGCCGAGCGCCAGGCATCCAAACCTTGAACCTCTACGCCCGCCAAGGGTGTCGCACTATTCCCCGTTGTCAGGAACCGGTTCGACCCGACCGTCCTCAGGCCACTTAGGCCTGAACGGTTACAAATCCAGAAAAGAAAGGTGGACGTGCGCCTGCCGACTGCCCGAGAAGGATTCCAGGACGCCAAAAAGGGGACGGGATTCTTTTGTGCAAAGCACCCGAAGGGCCGTTCCGGCAAAAGACTCCCGTCCCCTTTTTGGCCGCGCCCCCTTGCCAACCGCCCGGCCCGCGCCGCCTACCGGCCCGGTGCGAAGCCGACCGCGGCTTCCTGGGTCCCCAGCGGCAGCAGGAAGTCGCCGTCCCCCACCGCCTTGAGCGTCTTGCCGCCAACCTTCACCTCGGCCTTGAGCGACCTGGGCAGACGCAGGATGAACCCCTGGGCCGGGGCCGCCTTGCCCGTCAGGGCGAGGGTCGCGCCGCGCTTGGCGCGATTGGCGTGCCCGCCCCCAGCCTCAGAGCGACCAGCCGTCGCGATACGGGGTGTGGACATACCGGTTGGCTTCGTCGTTGTTGGTGAACCGAAGGTTTTGCCCGTCCCATTCCAGTTTCTCGCCGGGCACCCTTTGGGCTGCCACGCCGAGCAGGACCATTTCCGTGAGTTGGCCCCCGTAATCCGCGAAATTCGAACTGGCCGGTCGGCCGTCCTTGCAGGCCCGGATCCAATCCCATTCGTGACGGCCGCTGACCCGCGGAAGGGTCTTCTCGGGGCGCACGAATGTTTTCATTCGGGCTTCAGGAATGATCCTTGCGTCGCCGGCGCCGTGGGATCCGTGCAAGATCGTTTCCTTGTCGCCATAGATGATCGCACCGCTCTCGGGCACCGTTCTGCCTTCTTCAAGCATGCTCGGCCTGGGCATCTTGAAGTGCCCGTCGTACCATACGAGTTTCATGGGGCAGAGTTTACCGCGTTGCGGAAACTCGAACGTGACCTTGGCCGAGATGGGGAACACCTCATCCTTCAAACCGGGCTTCACATGCTCCACCTCGGCGGTGATGCTGGATGGATGCCGCAGGTCCAGGGCCCAGCAGGCAGGATCCAGAATGTGGCAGCCCATGTCGCCGAGCGACCCCGTTCCAAAGTCCAGCCATCCGCGCCATTTCGTGGGGTGATAGCAGGGGTGGTACTTGCGCTGCTTCGCCGGGCCCAGCCAAAGGTCCCAGACCAGGGTCTCCGGAACAGGCGGAAAGTCATTCGGCAACTCCTTGACCGCGAAGTTGGACCAGGACGCGTTGCCGATGGGGCGGTCGGTCCAGGCGTGGACTTCTTTCACGTCGCCGATGGCGCCGGACTGGATCCATTCACGCACCAGCCGGATATCCTCCGAGGAATGGCCCTGGTTGCCCATCTGGGTCTGCACCTTGGATGCCCGGGCCGCTTCGGTGATCTTGCGGGCCTCGTACACGGTGTGAGTCAGCGGCTTCTGGCAATAGACGTGCTTGCCGGCCCGGATGGCGGCCAGGGTGATGACCGCGTGCGTATGGTCCGGCGTGGCAATGATGACCGCGTCGATGTCCTTCTGCTTCTCCAGCATGACCCGGTAATCGGTGTACTTGGGGGCGTTCGGAAAGGCCTTGAAAGCGCCGGCGGCGTATCGGTCGTCCACGTCGCAGAGGGCCACGATGTTCTCGTCTTTGCAGCCCCTGAGGTTGCCGCGCCCCATGCCGCCGACGCCGATGCCGGCGATGTTCAGTTTCTCGCTCGGCGGCGTCTGGCCGCGGACCCCCACCGCGTAGCCGGGCACGATCGTGAACGCCGCCGCTGCCCCCGCCCCGACCGTCCGCACGAATTGCCGTCGCGTCATCCTGGTGCGCATGGAACCGGACCTCCGTTCGTTTGCACTGGCCGATGGGCTTGGACCGCCGACCGCCTCGTGCCTGGGTCTCCCTTGTCTGTTCAACCGGCGCCGGGGCGCGCCGCGCTTGGCGCGGTCGGCCTGCCCGCCCCCCCGCCCCCGCCCCTCCCAGCCTCAGAGCGACCAGCCTTGGCGGAACGTGGGCGTCACATGCTGGTTGGCGTCGGCGAAGTTTGTGAACCGCATCGCCTTGGCGTCCCACTCGAGCGTCTGCGTGGGGTAGCGGATGGCGATGGCGCCCAACAGCCCGATTTGCGTGAGCGGGCCGCCGTAGTCGTGGAAGTCGGAGCCGGCTTTTCGGCCCTCGATGATGGCGTCGCACCAGTCCGCATGATGGCCCGCGACGCGGGGGATCGTCTTCTCGGGCAGTTTGTAGGCCTTCATCTTCTCTTCGGGAACGATGCGGCACCCGCCGGCGCCGTGGCTGCCGTGCGTGATCGTGCCCTTCGTGCCGATGACGACGGCCCCGGTGCCGGGCGGGTTGCGGCCGGCCTCCAGTTCCGCCGGCCGGGGTATCCGGTTGTTGCCGTCGTACCAGACGAGCGTGACGGGACCGCGGTTGCCCTTGGCCGAAAATTGGAACGTGATCTTCGTGGCCGGCGGATAGCACAGGGCGTGCTGGACGGGGTCGTACCCCTCGACCTCGGCCCGCACCGTGGCCGGCGCACCCAGGTCCAGCGCCCAGAACGACGGGTCCACAACGTGGCAGACCCAGTCGCCGAGGCAGCCGGTGCCGAACGGCATCCACCCTCGCCAGTTCCACGGCGCGAAGACGGGGTTATACGGCCGGGACTGGGCCGGGCCGAGCCAGAGATCCCAGTCCAGGTACTCGGGCACAGGGGGACTCTTCGCCAGTTCCGGCAACTTGTTGATCTGGCAGTAGACGTTCTTGAAGGCGTCGCAGCCGGCGTGGATTTCCTTGACCTCGCCGATGGCGCCGTCCCGGACCCACTCGCAGAAGAGGCGGATGTGCTCGGACGAGTGGCCTTGGTTCCCCATTTGCGTGACGACGCCGGCCTCGCGAGCGACCTTCATCATCTCGCGGACTTCCCAGATGGAGTGGGCGAGCGGCTTCTCGCAGAAGACGTGCTTGCCGCGCTTCATCGCCGCCACCGCCACCACCGCGTGGTTGTGGTCGGGAATGCCGACGACCACGCCGTCGATCTCCTTGGCGTGCGCGTCGAGCATCTTGCGGAAGTCGCGGTAGGTCTTGGCCTGGGGGAACTTCTTGTAAGTCCCGGCGGCACGTTGGTCGTCGACGTCGCAGAGGGCGACGAAGTTGTGGCCGAGGCCGGCGATCACCCCGATGTCGCCGCCACCCTGGCCGCCGCAACCGATGCCCGCCAGCGTCAGCGTCCGGCTGGGCGGCCGCTTGCCCTCCCCACCCAGAACGTGGGCGCCCACAACGTGAAACGCCGCTGCCCCCGCCCCGACCGTCCGCACGAATTGCCGTCTCGTCATTTTGGTGCGCATGGAACCATACCTCCGTGTGTTTAGGCCGATGGGCTCTTGACCGCCGACCGCCTGGTGCCTGGGTCTCCCTTGTCCGTTTAACCGCCGCCGGGGCGCAAGGTGCCGCTCGAAATATCCCCGGCGTGGCCGGTCAATCCGCAACCTGCCCGCCATAGCCCGGAGGGCGACGGCGGGTCCACATTCCGCAATATCCCCGCTCCCCTTCGGGTCGCGGCTAACCGTGCGCCGTTTGCCGTTTTGTCGTTTCAATCCGCAATCCGAAATCCGAAATCCGCAATCGTCTTGTCGCCGTTCACCCGCAGCCCGCCCCGGATGCCGCCGTCCACCGCCGCCACATGCGCCGGGTCCCGCTTCCACTCGCTCAGCCGATTCATCTCACGCACCAGCCGGATCTCCCGCCGACGAAGACCCTCGCCCATCAACTCCTCGTCCGTCCGCCCGCGCTCGATCCCGTCCAGCACGATGTCCAGTTTCTCGTACGCGATCCCCAGCGCCACTTCATCCGTCACCCCGCGCATCATGTCCGGTGACGGCGCCTGCGCGATGATCTCCTCCGGCACCCCCAGGTGCCGCGCGAGTTGCCTGACCTGCGTCTTATACAATCCCATGAGCGGCTGAAACGGCATGTCGTCCGCCCCGCCCGGGGTGAACCAGCCCGTCATCCCTTCCGACCGGTTCGCCGCCCCGATGATGCACGCCCCGGCCTCCGCCGCCCGACGCTCGATCACTTCCCGCCGATGCAGTTGCCGCGCGTTGAATGCCGCCTCCACGTGCCGTATCGTCAACCGATAAATGAACCGCGCCACCGGCCGGCGATTAAAATCTCCGTTCCGCAGCGTGGACATGAACGGCATCTCGCCCGCCACCAGCCGGTACAGCCGGTAAAGCACGTGCCGATTCAGAAAACCCCACCGCGCCGTCACCTGCATCGCCCCGGACGAATAATGACCCTTCGCCCGTATCTGGGGCGTGATGTCTTCAGACTCCCATGCGAGGCCCTGCCACTCGGCGACCAGACGCGACTTGCGGGCCGTGTCCGGGTCCGTGTCACGCTCGCCCAGGAACACGACGTGCACCAACTCCCGCCCGAGCGCCCGGACCGCCAGCGACGCCAGCACCGCCGAATCCAGACCCCCGCTCAGGCCCATCAGGACGCCGCCCGCGCATCGGGGCTCCCGCGCCCGACGGATGTAATCCACCAGCCGATCGACCGCTCGCCCCGCGTCAATCACCAGCAACTGTTCCGCCCGCTCCGCCAGGGTCATAGAACCCTCTTCCTGCCCCCCGTTTCATCCCGCATTTTCGCCTTCCCCCCTGCCGCGTGCAATAACAATCCGGCCGCCTTCTCGCGCCTGACGGCCGGGAATTATCCGGCTTGGCGCCACATCGGTTGTTGCAATTGGAAACCCCTCGACGTATATTTGGACGGTCTTGCAACGGTGGCTCGAAAAGGAGGTGTGCAATGCGATCGACACTGCTTGGGCTGGCGGCCTTCTCGCTGACCCTCTGGCTCGGGGCGACGACCGTCGCGCGGGCACAGACGGACGAGGAGGGGTTCGCCGCAATCTTCAACGGCAAGGACCTCACGGGTTGGGACGGCGACCCGCGCCTCTGGTCCGTCAAGGACGGCGCCATCCGCGGAGAGACCACCCCGGAGAAACCCGCCAATGGCAACACCTTCTGCGTCTGGCGCGGCGGGACGCTCAAGGACTTCATCCTCAAAATCAAGTTCCGCATCCAGAACGGCAACTCCGGCATCCAGTACCGCAGCAAGGAAATGGACAAGTGGCGCATCACCGGCTACCAGGCCGAGGTCGAGAACAATGCCGGCAAGGTCGGCTTCCTCTACCACGAGGGGGGACGCGGCTGGCTGGTCAACGTGGGCGACTTCATGGTCATTGACGGGAAAGGCGAGAAAAAGGTCGTCAGCAAGGTCGCCGACTCTGGCGCCCTCAAGGAGACCGGCTACTACAAGGACAAGGACTGGAACGAGTACATCATCATCGCCCAGGGCAACTACCTCCGCCACTACCTCAACGGGTACCCCACGATGGCCCTCATCGACGAGGACCGCGTCACCGACCCGGCGGACCCGAAGGACAACAAGGGCGCCGCCCGCGAAGGAATCCTCGCACTCCAAATCCACGCCGGGCCTCCCATGGTCGTCGAGTTCAAGGACATAAGCATCAAGCACCTCGCGGGGCCGTTCGGCAACGCCGTCCGACTCTTCAACGGCACCGACCTCGACGGCTGGACGCCCTCCAGCGACGCCCTCAAGGACACCTTCGGCGTCTCGGGCGGCGTCATCACCGACACCGGCAATCCTTCCGGCTACCTCCGCACCACCCAGGACTTCACCAACTACGCCCTCCACCTTCAGATGCGGCACGTGACGGCCGGCAACTCGGGCGTCCTCGTGCGCATCGTCGGACCCGACAAGGTCTGGCCAAAGTCCATCGAAAGCCAGGGACAGTCCGGCGCCATGGGCGACATCTGGAACATCGACAACTTCCCCATGAAGGTCGCTCCCGACCGCACCAGCGGACGCCACACCACCAAAATGCACGAGTCCAACGAGCGGCCGACCGGCCAGTGGAACGACTACGACATCACCCTCGACGGCGGCAACCTGGAGATCAAGGTCAACAACCTCACCCAGAACACCGCCACCGAGTGCGAGGAGGTCCCCGGCAAGATCGGTCTCCAGGCCGAGGGCTCCCGGAAAGAGTTCCGCAACATCATCCTCGTGCCGATCCTGCGGAACCCAAAATAATCGGCGCATCCATAATTTATTTAACCCCCGGTGAACACACCGGGGGTGCCGTGATACTCCGCCGAGGCGGGCACCCTCCCCCCCGCCCCGCTTGCTGTTAACGCCCGGGGATGAACGAAGTTTACCCGCCGGGGCGGGTGAATCCCCGGGACGCCTTTCGCCCCGCGCCTGAGCCCCCCGCACCGCTTGCTCTGAGCATGGTCGCTGGGCCGGGGGATGCCGGGTGCCACTGGCGGCCCTTCGGCCTCGCTCAGGGCGGGCTTGCACGCCAGTGCGTTGTTTGCCCCCGCGCCGGGGTGCCACGCTTTCGCTTGCGAAAGCGCGCCTCCTTCCCCCCCGCGCGCTGCCTGCCCTCTGTAGCCCCGGCGCGCCGGGGGCGCAAGAGGGTCATCCCGACCGAGTCCCGACGGGGCGAGCGGAAGGATCTCGCCGTGTAGACCGTGCCGTTGCCGCTTGCGGCTTAGCGGGGGGATGCCGTTGTTAACGCCAGGGGATGAACGCGAATTTTACCCGCCGTAGCCCCGGCGAAGGCGGGCCGCATTCCGCAATCCGCAATGTCTCATCCCCCCCGCGCTGCACCTAACGGATGGCGCACTCAATTTCGGTGGTCCACTTCACCCCGTAGACATCCAGGGCGACACGGTCAGCACCAAGTTGCCCACCCCGCGGCCGCTCACGTGCTACTTTTCGGTCACCGACGAGCGGGGGCTGAAGGTCAGCACGCCGCATGTGGAGCCGGAAAAGTGACGTTTAGACTCTCTCCATCCTCGCTTCGTCCAACGATGGTCCCAGCCCCGGCTCCTCCGCCATCACGAATGTCCCGGCTGCGGCCACCATCGGCCGCGTCTGGCAATGCTGAAACTGAGTCCGCGACTTGATCAGGTACTCCAGCATCGGGCAGATCGCCTCGGACTGCGACGCCACGCAGTTCGACGCTGCCAGCACGTGATGCCCGTGCGGGATCACCTGCACCCCCGGATACCCCCTGGCCAACTCGCAGATCTTCAGCCACTCGCTGATCCCGCCGCACCACTCCGGGTCCGACTGCACGAAACTAACGATCCCGCGATCCAGGAACGGCTTGACGTTCCATCGTGTGTACCAGTGCTCGCCCGCGGCCAGCGCGATCCCCGTCTCGCCCTTCAGGCGCGTGTAGCCTTCGAGGTCGTCGGGCCTCAACGGCTCCTCCAGCCAGTGCGGCTTGTAGCGCAGGATCCCCTTGGCCAGCGCGATCGCGTAATCGAGATCGGCTGACTTCCACACATACTGGATGCCGTCGAACATCAGCATCGCCTCCGCCCCCAGTTCCTCACGCACCGCGCGCACCAGTTCGATGTTCTGCTTCAGGCCCTCGGCTCCGTCCGATGGGCCGCTCATGAAGAACCATTTCTGTCGCTTGAATCCCTGGTCAAAAAACTCGCGGGCCACTTTGCGCGCCTCAGTCGGCTTGACTGAATAGCCCAGCATGCTGGCGTAGGCGTTCAGCCGTTGGCGTTTTGCCCGGAGCAGGCGCCAAACGGGCTGCCCCGCCGCCTTGCCGCGCAGGTCCCATAGCGCGAGGTCCATTGCGCTCAGGGCCGTGATCACCCAGCCGGTCTCGGTCTGGCGTGTTGTGCGCTTGATGCCCCACACCGTCGCGCCAGTCCGCGGGTCTTTCCCCTCGGCGTAACTCTCAAGCGCATTGCCGGGGTGGCACGCGGCCCAAAGCGTGGCGAAGTTGAACTTGCCGGGGTCCGCAGCGTCGCGTCCGGCCAGCAACTCGCGCAGGCTTGCGGGGAAGGCCGCCACCTGCTCCTTCAACAGCGGCCCGGCGTAGCCCCTCAGTCCGGATTCGCTGGTGATCTCCAGGTACGAGTCGGTTGCCCCGCTCTTCCGGTCGCGCACGCGGATGATCTTCGCGTCGCGCACGAGGAGCGACCTCCCTTCCGACGCCCGCGCGATCTGTTCCCAGCCCATCCTGCCACCCGCCACCACCGCCGCCGCCGTCTTTAGAAACGCTCTGCGTGTGTTCATGATCTCTCACCCTTCGTCGTGCTCGCTCCTTTGTGCGGACCACCTTCAGACGCTCATCCTACCCTAGAAGAGCCGCGAATCCCAGCAGCACCGCGCGCCAAAGGGCGGTTGGCTAATCCCTCCATAGAGATTCGCCCGAGTCCTCGCCGAGACCAGATCCAGTTGTTCTGAACCCCTTTTCCTGGTCCATTCCGTGTGAGAAAAAAGGGTAAAATTCTCACAACGTGGAGGTACCAGGAAGGGGGCCCAGGATGAAGAAGCGATTTTCGCAGGAGCAGATCGCCTTTGCCCTTCGTCTGGCGGCATAACCTGTTTCTTTGTCATCACTTATGGTAGCCTCCGAGACGTCTGTGCACAACTTCTTTCGGAGGCTGATTTGCCCGAGAACCACGGTTGCCCGAACCTATTTCTACCCAATCACTGGAGCCGCCACGTCAAGTCAGCCCTGCTCCACGTCATCTCCCTGGCGAGGCTCGCCTGTGTCCACACGTGGGAGTGGGCCGCCGTAAGCCCTGATCCGCCATAAAGAGACAAAGGCCAAGCGACGACGCTCTCATCACCTCGCTGCGATTGGCCTTCGCGCCAGAATCCGTCATCTGGTTGTCGCAGGTAACACCCGCTGACACCCGTCACTCGCCCCGCAGGCTCCGGACGGAGTCTTCGGGACGCACACCTGCTGCGCCCCGGGCGCCTTCTGTTGCCCTCGGTGTCTGCCCGACCGCGCCGCTGCCGCCTTCTCACCCGCCCCAGACCGTCCCCCCTCCTCGAAAACGGCCACACCGCAAATGGCTCTCCGCGATTCTCCGTTGCGTTGCGGCGGTGTCGCAGGTAAAGATGGCGTGCGCCGTGCACGCCGCAACCCGCTAAGAGTGTGGAGTCAGGGGTATAGGAGCCGCCCGGAGGAAAGGGAGCAGACGCAATGACCAACAACGCAGGGACCAACCGTCGACACGTTCTGAAGTTCGCGGGGGCCGGGCTCCTGGGCATGGTCGGCCTGTCCGCCCTAGGCAAGGAGACGCCCAAGCCGGCCGCCAGCCAACCGGCAAACCGGCGTATGAAGATCACCAATGTTGAAACGATCATGACCGGCAGCGACGTCTTCGTCAAGATCGAGACCGATGCCGGCTTCGTGGGGTACGGCGACGCGACGAACCACTTCCTTCCGTACACCGCGGAGGGGGCGCTGAAGGACATCTCGCCGTACCTGATCGGCGAGGACCCCGAGCGGATCGAGTATCTCTGGCAAGCCTGCTTCCGCCGCAGGTTCATGCGCGGCGGCCCGGCGACCGGCACCGCGCTCGGCGGCATCGACATGGCGCTCTGGGACATCAAGGGCAAGGCCTACGGCGTGCCGGTCTACCAGTTGCTCGGCGGTCTGGCCCGCACCAAGGTCCGTGTGTACGGGCACGTCGACGGGAACACCGCCGAGGAGGCCGCCAGGCAGGCCCAGGAACGCGTGGCCCGCGGGATCACGGCCATCCGCTTCCGCGCGTTCCACAGTTACGACGCCGAAAACCTGCACGACCACAGGCTGGCCGTCGAGCAGCAGATCGAGTACCTGGCCGCGATCCGGAAGGCCGTGGGCGAAAAGATCGATCTCCTCCTGGAGTGTCACGGCCGCTACGATCCGGTGTGGGCCATCGAACTGGCGCGGCGGGCCGAGCCCTACCGGCCGTTCATCATCGAGGATCCGATTCGCCACGAGAACCCGCAGGCCCTGGCGCAGGTCCGTGCGGCCACCCGCCTGCCGCTGGCCATCGGCGAGCGATACCACAGCAAGTGGGACTTCCGCGAGACGATCGTCAACGGCTACGTGAACTACCTTCGTCCGGACGTCTGCCACTGCGGCGGACTGACCGAAATGAAGAAGATCGCCGCCATGGCCGAGGTGTTCTACATGGACCTGATTCCGCACAACAACGCCGGACCTCTGGGTACGGCCGCCACGCTGCATGCCGCGCTGGCGATCCCTAACGTTGAACTCATCGAGGCGCCGTGGGCGAACTCTGCCGACCCGAAGACCGACGTCGTCGCGCCGTATCCCAAGGTGGAGGGCGGTTACGCACTGCCGCTGGAAGGACCGGGCCTGGGCGTCACGTTCGACGAAGAGCGTGCCAGGTCAAAACCCTTCAAGAAACCCGGCCTTCAGCCTCGGCTCAACGCGCCGGACGGCTCCGTTCGAGACTTCTAGCGCAGGGCCTCGGGCAAGGAAAAAGGGGACACCCATAACCGTGCCCGGTCAAGAGCCGAGTCACAGGGGTCCTCGTCTTTTCCCTGAATACCCTTCTCTGTTGTCTTAACCGACTCGCGTGCCCTGTAGTGTCATACTACAGGGCGTGCCTTGCACACACCCATTCGCACCAAGTCCGAGATGCGGCTTCGGACCCGGAGAAAAAGGGGACAGGCATTTCCGGCCACCCCATCCTGCTGCCTGTCCCGACCCCTCGCAACAACGGCAGTTCCAAGTTCAAAGTTTACCCGCCGTGGCGGGTTTCAGGTTCCAAGTGATGGCACACAGCATTGACAGCAGTTCCGCATTCCGAGTTCCGCGTTGCCTTTCCCCGTTCCCCAATCCCCCTTTGCGTCCTTGGCGCACTTTGCGGTTAAGCCACGCTTGGACAAGGCGTTACGCCCTTCGACCCCGGCGCGCCGGGGCTCAGGGCGGCCCGAGCCGTTCGACCATGCTCACGGCCCTAAGCCCGTCGAAGGGCAGGGTCGAGGGGCCGCGTTGCCGCGGCTGTTTCTTTGTCAAATGCGAGATTTGCCCGCCGACCCCGAATGCCACGCCCCCGACTTCGACTTACGTGCGGAGGCGGGAAGTTATGCACATAAAGGTATGCACATGGCATGGATGCAAAGAGTGCGAAATAGGGCACAAAAACCGGTAAAAACCGATCAAAAACGCGCAAAAAGCGGGTCAAAAACGGCAAAAAACCGCTTGCCCATCTTACCAAAGGCACCCCGTCCGCCGAAAAATCTGCCCTGGCGCCAGCGCCAGGGCCTGTGGGTTCCCAAAAATCGCCCAAAAATCGCCCCTAAAACCTCCTCCAAAAAGTTATCCACAATCCCCGCCGCGAACACCGCCGCGATTACTTTCGCCTTTCCCTTCCCCGTCATTCCCACGCGGACCGCAGTTCGTACACATCGAGCGAGACGATCCGGGCCTCGCCGCCCTCGGCGTAGACGGCCAACGTGCGGTTCGCAAGGTCCGGCAGGAAGCACGTCGGCATCGATATGAGTCCGTCATTCCCGAAAACTTCGATGCTGGTCCGGTCCAGGAGGATCTGGAGGCGGATTCTGCCCTCGATCGGCGCAAGCGGCGCCTTCTTGCCTAAAGCCGTGACTTCCTTGGCGGCCGCGTCGTACCGCACCTTCTGGCCGCGCAGCGTGAAGCCGACCTCCGTCGCCTGGCCGAGTTCGATCTCGGCGCGGATGTCAAACAGTTCGCCCTCGAGCCCCGAGAGCAGGTTTTCGCCGCCGGGCGCGAGCGCCCGGGCCGCCCAGGAATGCTTCTTCGCGCGGATGTTCTCGATCTCCCGGACGGGCTTCTTGGTGAGGCGGACGCCCTCGGGCGTCGTGCGCAGGGTAAGTTCCGTGGGGAAACTCATCTGCTGGTTGAACGGCATGCCGGGGTACTTGCCGCCGCGCATCCAGGCGATCTGGAGGCGCCGGCCGTCGGACGGCGGAATGTCGCTCCACGTCTGGGCGGCGTAGCAGTTGCCGCCCCAGTTCGACGGGTGCGGACCGCTTTCCTTCTCGAACGTCTTGCCGTCGAACGTCCCCAGGAGGTAGGTGTTGTTCGCGCCCCAGAAGACCCACCGGGTGTTCTTCGGGTTGCCGTCGATGGGCAGTTCGAAGAAGTCGGGGCACTCGCCCGCGCCCGGCACGGGGACGTCGCACAGCCTCTCCCACGCCTTGAGGTCCGGCGACCCGAACAGGGCGTAATTGTTCTTGTCGAGGAAGAGGGCCATGACCCACTTCTTCGTGGGCTCGTGCCAGAGGACCTTCGGGTCGCGGTTGCCGCCCACAATGTGCCCCAGGACGGGGTTCTTCTCGTACTTGGTGAACGTCCGGCCGCGATCGTTCGAGTAGGCGATGCTCTGCGTGAACGGCTTGCCGGCCGACGTGTAGATGCACACGATGACCTTCTCGTCGCCCGTCTGGAAGCCGGTCGTGTTGCCGGAGTCCACGACAGCCGAGCCCGAGAAGATCGTGCCCAGTTTGTCGGGGTGGATGGCGTGCTCCAACTGTTTCCAGCGGACCATGTCGGGGCTGACGGCATGGCCCCAGGTCATGTTGCCCCAGTTGATGCCCGTCGGGTTGTGCTGGAAGAACAGGTGGTATTCGCCCTTGTAGAAGACGCAGCCGTTGGGGTCGTTCGTCCAGTTCTTCGCGGGGGTGAAGTGGAACTGGGGCCGGTACGTCTCCTGGTAGAGTTTGTCGGCGACCACGGGTGTCCCCTCTGCCTGAT
>Ga0315294_10006199_pt1 | contig 13116 bp, 13 predicted proteins | sample YL17G13_40_MG_FD_203626 | JGI IMG/M metagenome (GOLD analysis project Ga0315294, IMG submission 203626) | Sediment microbial communities from Yellowstone Lake, YNP, Wyoming, USA - YL17G13_40 | ecosystem: Environmental > Aquatic > Freshwater > Lake > Sediment | place: USA: Wyoming | collected... | reverse complement strand
TAGACAAGCGCAGTGAAGCTCTCAAGAGCTACCATCGGCTGGCCGAGTTCCTGGAGAGAGAGCTGGGGGCAGAGCCGGCCCCAGAGACAACCGCGCTCTACGAGCAGATCTTGCAGGGTAAGATCGGGCCGGCGTAGGCTCGCCCCCACCTCACCGCAGAGTTGTAGACTGGGGATACCTCCCAAGATGCCAGTTTGTAACCGACTTGTTACCAAACAGGGCGTCCATGTAAGCACTTCCGAAAGCAGGCTGTTGTAGTATAGAGCACGTCAGCAAGAGATGAACGATCTGCGCTGACCAACACAGCCAGAAACTCGGGGAGGAACCAGAATGAAGAACCTTCAGCCTACGATCTACAAGTTCGCGAATGCTAACACGGTGCGTCTGATTTGGGTCGTGCTGGTTGTTGCGGCCATCGTGCTGGGTGGCGGTGCTCCTGTGGCGTTCGGTGGCGGCAGCGCGGGCGGGCCCTAGTCTTCTTGTTGTGTACCTTCACAGCCTGAGAGTGGTGTCAGGAAGACTCAGCCCGGGATGATCCTCGCAGTTTTGATCGTGGCTTCTATCGTGATAGCCAGACTGCGAGGCGGCAGATTCTCCGCACTAGGATCGCTTTCGGTGCGGTGGAGCGCGCTGGCGGTAGCTGCGTTCATGGTGCAGGCGCTCTTCATCTATCGGACGCCCGTGCGCAAGACAGTCGGAGTATGGGGCTGGGAAGAGTCCCTGTTCATAGGATCCTACGCGCTGCTCCTGGCGGTCCTATGGGCCAACCGACGCACAGAGGGCATCCAGTGGATCGGGCTGGGTTTGCTGCTGAACCTGCTGGTTATGGTAGCCAACGGAGGGTGGATGCCCGTCACACCAGAGGCAATCACCAGAGCGGGATTGGTTCACCTGGCACCCGAACTGACATCGGGTATGCGGCTCTACAGCAGCAAAGACATCATTCTGTTGGCACGTGAAACCAGGCTCTGGTTTCTGTCTGACATCTTTGTGTTCTCCCGTCCATTTCCTGTGCCCAGTGTGTTTAGCATCGGCGACGTATGCGTAGCTCTCGGCGCATTCGTGTTGCTGCAGAACACAATGACACAGCACAGGAAGCAACATCTAGAGTGAGAAGAATCGGAGCAGAGGATGACAACGGCATCTCTTTCGCAAATCATTGGCACGGCAGTCATTGATGATGGCTTCCGCAGCACGCTTCTCAAGAACCCCAGACGGGCGTTGGCGCAGTTCAAGCTGGACGCCAGCGAGCTGAGGGACATCGCGGCCATACGCGCCACGTCGATCGAGCAGTTCGCCGAGCAACTCATCGTATGGATGAACGAACACGAGGTCGAATGGGTCTAGCGGAGACCGTCAAAGAATCGTTATCGTTCCTGAAACCGTCTTGCCGCGCATCGATGCAAAGCAAGATCCTGCTGGTCGATGACGAGCAGGATATCTTGGACATCCTGGCGCGCACACTGGGAATCGCGGGCTACAACGTTGAAACGGCCTGCAACGGTCAGCTTGCACTGGATAAGGTGTCGGCGCAGGACTTTGACCTGATCGTTACGAATATCCGCATGCCGGTCATGAGTGGTGAGGCATTCTATTGTGAGCTGTGCAATTCCTACCCGCGGCTGAGCAAGCGGGTTATCTTCTGCACCGGGGACATTGCCAATTTGTCGACACAGCGTTTCCTGAACACCACGGGCGCCCCGGTAATCTTCAAGCCATTCCAACTGAGCACTGTGTTGGAAGTCGTCTCCTGGAAGTTGGCCAAGGAGCGTTCCCTGGCGCACGCGCCCAACCTGCCCCTGACCCGGCAGGCCGCCATGTCTACGGCGTTCTAGGGACGCAGCCGCTGCAAGCTGCATGTCGCGCCACCCTCGGTCCGAGCTGCTACCTCGGCCGTCTCAGTCCCCGCCTCGCCCAATCCATTGTGCGGCCTTGGCCGGCAGGTCCTTGAGCGTGCCTTTGCACACTGTGCACTCGGGCAGTGAGTTGCGGAAGGCCAGGCCGTAGCTTTTGCTCAGGATACGCCTGTCGAGCACGACTACAATACCTCGGTCGGCATAGCTGCGAATCAGGCGTCCGAACCCCTGTCTGAATCGCAACACGGCCTCCGGCACGGCATACTCCTCGAACGGGTTGTCAAAGGTTCTGCTGCGCGCGGCGAACACCGGATCGGTCGGCACAGAGAATGGCAGGTGCACAATGACCAGACAGCTCAATGCCGGCCCCACCACGTCGATGCCTTCCCAGAAGCTGCGCGTGCCCAGCAGCACAGAGCGCGGCGTCGTCTTAAAGTTCTCCAGCAGTTGTCGCCGCGAGCCATCCAGCCCCTGCCCGTAGACCGCAATACCCGCTTCCTCCAGCGGCCGAGCAATGGCACGGTAGGTGGCCTGCAACTGACGGTGTGAGGTAAAGAGAAGCAGCGCACGTCCGCCCGTGGCCAGGCACAAATCAGTGATGGACTTGCCTACGGTGTTCTGGTAGCTGGTCTGGACGGGTTCCGGCATGTCCGTCGGCAGGTAAAGCAGCGTCGAGTTCACATAGTCAAACGGGGAATCCACCGTGAACGCATCGGCATCCTTGAGCCCCAGACGCTCGCGAATGAAGCCAAACTCGCGTGCAGTGCACAGCGTAGCCGAAGTCAACACCAGTGTGTCCAGCCTCGGGAACAGGTTCTGTGCCAACAGCGGGCCCACATGCAGTGGTGCCGAGTGCAGCATGATCTCATTGTCCCTGGCGCGAATGCTCAGCCAGTAGATGCCCGCTGGCTTGGGTTCGTTAATGATGTCGCGCACGTGTTCCTGCGCCTCCTTGACGTGCTCCAGCCGCGATCGGACTTCCTGCAGCAGGTCATCGTAGTTCAGAATCTCCTGGTCGTCCAGCGCCGACAGCCCCTCATGCAGTTTCTGCATGCCCTGCACCACCTTGAGCAGGGCGCAGTCAAGGTCTTCGGCCAGAATCTCGACCTGGGACCAGTCTGGCTGGATGCGCACGCCCTCTGCCAGCTCCACATGACGGTCGTAGACGGATTTGCCTTGTTCATAACCTGGTGTGAGAGTGTCGTTGACAAAGGCGACCAGGCCATCGAAAAACGCGTTGACTGCTTTGGCGGCGTCCTCGACCGAGTTCTCCAGACTGGAGAGATAGACGCTGATCTGCTTCTGGACTTGAGGCGCGACAGCGCTGCCATGGAAATGCTGCGGGATTGTAGGCAGGAACCCCCGGTATTGCCCCGTAGAAGTCGGCTGTGCCAACCCCACCAGCATAAAGTAGGCCTGGCTGCGGCCTACGGCAAAGCCCAATTGCTCTGTGGCGCGTGCCTCGAGATGATGGGCCTCGTCGACGATGAGATGATGATACTCTGGCAGGACGCGGTTGGCGACCATCATGTCCGACAGGAGCAGGGCATGGTTCACCACGATGATGTGCGCGGCCTCGGCGTTGCGCCGCGCGCGGTACAGGAAGCAGCGCCCTTTGCGCCGGTGCGGGCACTGCTCGCCCAGGCAGGTTTCCTGCTCGGCCTGGATCTTACTCCACATGGGGAATTCCTTATCGCGCAGCGAAAGCTCGGCCGAGTCGCCGGTTTCGGTCGTAGGCAGCCAAGCCAGGATTTTGGCCAGCAACTGCACCTCGTCTGTTTCTAGCGACTCGTTGCGGCGCAAGACGGCCAGCCGTCGCAGACAGAGGTAGTTGCTGCGCCCCTTGAGCAGTGCCGCGCGGAACTCGAGGCCCAGCACCTTTTGCAGGTCCGGAATATCCTTGTGGAAGAGCTGGTCCTGCAGGTTGATGGTGTTGGTCGACACAACTACCGGGCGTCCGTTGCGCACGGCAAAGTGAATCGCAGGCAGCAGATACGCGAGCGACTTACCGATGCCAGTGCCGGCCTCTGCCAGGATTTGCCCGCCGTCGTTAAAGGCTCGCGTCACCATGCGCAGCATCTCGATTTGCTGCGGGCGGTGCTCGTAGCCGGGGAAGCCCTGTGACAACAGCCCGCCCGGCAGCAGCATGTCGACCAGCTCTTGCTCATCGAGCGGAATCTTTTGGGGTGTGGGGCGCAGCGGCTCGACGTGCTCCCTGCGGTCCAACACGAGACCCAGCGCCGCGCCATCCAGATTGCCCTTGGCCAGGAGCTGCTCCCGGATATTGCTGGTGAAGGCAGTGCGCGCCCGTTCGCGCTCGATGTCCAGGAAGAACTGACGCAGAGGCCATTGGCTGCGCGCCGCGATGCGGTTGACCTCCTGCAATACGCCCAGGTCCATCTGCAGTCCACGTTCGACGAGGGCCAGGAAAAGGTCCTTCGCCGCCACGGCGTCGGGGAGGGCGCGGTGGTGATCCTGGAACTCGATGCCCAGAAGGCGAATGAGGGTGGAAAGGCTGTAGCTGCCGGACTGAGGCAACAGGATGCGCGCCAGCTCAAAGGTGTCGACCAGTGGATTGTGTGTCATAACGCCGTGCCAGCGCAGAAAGGACGACTCGAAGCCCACGTTATGGCCCACGATGGAGTGTTCTCCCAGGAAGCGGGCCAGTTGCGGGATGACCGCCGCAAGGCTAGGCGCATGTTCGACGTCCTGTGGCTTGATGCCGGTTAGCTTCTGTATCTTGTAGGGAATCGGGCGCTGCGGATTGACCAGCGACGACCAGGTGTCCAGCACTTGCTCATCGCGGAACTTGACTGCCCCGACTTCGGTGATCCCATCGCGCTTTGCGTCCAGACCCGTGGTCTCGATGTCAACAGCGACATACACACGGCCCATAGGCTCCAATCTAGGCTCTGCTAGAGATCTCCCAACTGGTACAAGACGATCGTGGCAGCCACAAGGGCTGCCGACTCGGCGCGCAGGATGCGCGGTCCCAGGCTGACTGGAGCGACGCCGTAGTGCAACGCCTGGTCGACCTCGCGCGTGGCATAGCCGCCCTCCGGACCGACAAAGATGCTGATCGAGAACGGTCGGCGGATGACGGACGCCTTGCCCTGCACCTTGGGAGTCGCGCCATCCCAGTCCACGAGCATACTACGCAAGGCGCGCGTTTTCTCGCCCTCCCAGGGTATGACGGCCAGGTCTGCGTTGCGCGCTCGCTCACAGGCCTGCGGGAACAACAAGGGAGACTGCAGGCGTGGCAGACGGCCGCGATGCGACTGCTCCGCAGCCTCCACAATGATCTTTTGCCAACGCTCCAGCCTGGTCCTGCTAACGTCGTCCACATTGGCAATCACACAGCGCTCAGAGACGACCGGCACGAATTCGACGATGCCCAACTCGGTGCCCTTTTGCAGCACCCACTCGAAACTCTGCCCCTTGAGCAAGCTCTGGTACAGCGTCAATTTGGCCCTCGGTTCCGTGTGGGCCAGAAGCTTGCTTTCGATCAGCCCGCTGGCCTCCTCGCGCTTCACCGTCAGGAGACGGGCGGCGTACTCCCAGCCCGAATCGTCCAGCACGATGATGGAGTCGCCGGGCCCGAGACGCAACACGTCGCGGATCTGGTGCACAACCGCGCCGCTCAAGGTCACTGCGTCACCTTCTATCCAGTTGGGCGGGACAAAGAAGCGATGCATGCTGTATGCGCAGGGCGACACAAGGCGCTTGCGGCGCTAGGACGCAGTCGCTGTATCGCTGTGCGCTCTCTCCTTTCCTCCGATCAGGGCCACCCAGTCCTTCTGCACGAGCCGCCTGCGCACGTCCAGCCCTGCCTCGGCCAGGGCCTCTCGCACCAGTGCTTCTCTGGCCTGAATGATGCCGGCCAGGATGAACGTGCCATCCGGCGCCAAACAGCGCGCCAGCTCCTTGGCCGAGCCAGCGATCACCTCCGCCAGGATGTTCATCACGATCAGGTCAAAGGCGCCGCTCCACTGCCCATCGGCGTTGAAAACCTCCACCCGACCATTGGGCACCGGCCAGTCGCAGGTAGTTGGCGGCGTCAGCGAAGCCTTGGACAAGGAGATGGACGCCTGCACGCCGTTGCGCGCAATGTTCTCGCGTGCCACCTGCAGCGCCAAGTCATCGATGTCGATGGCCACGATGCTGCCAGCGCCCAGCCTGGCAGCGGCGATGGAAAGGATGCCAGACCCCGTGCCCACGTCGAGCACGCGCTGACCTGGTTGCGCACAATCCTCCAGCGCGAGCAGGCAAAGGCGTGTCGAGGGATGCAACCCGGTGCCAAAGGCCAGACCGGGGTCGAGCTCGATCACGATCTGGTCCGCGCTGGGCTCGCACGGCTGCCACGAGGGCTGGATGCGTATGCGGCGCCCGATACGCTGGGGCTTGTAGCCGACCTTCCAGGCGTCGGCCCAGTCGGCTTCGGATAGCCAGCGCACGGTCGGAGACGGGAGCGGGTAGATGCATCCCAGGTGCCACAACGCCTCCTCGATCCTGGGGAGGGTAGCCTGGTTCTCCTCCGACAGGAAAGTCTTGGCTCTGACAATGGGTGGCAGTGACAGGTCCGCGGGATGCAGCTCTTCGATGACGGTTCCGCCCTGGCCATACTGGTTGAAGACCGTGCTCACGGCTTCTGCGGCCTCTCCATCGATTTCGACACTGATCTCGATCAGTTTCACAGCCTTCTCCTGATCCCGAGAGCGTGGGACGACCTTCCCAAAGGGCCCCTCAGCAAGCGCCGGTAGGCACCGCGGCGCCATCTTACAGGAGACTTCTCAACACCCTCGATTCCCCTTGCGGCGCTAAGGAGGGTCATCTAGGCGCGGAAGGCTTCTTTGAGCTTGTCGAACAGGCCGCGGCTGTTCTGCGGAATCGTCTCGCGTCCTAGGGTCTTGGAAAGCTCGCGCAGCAGCTTCCTCTGTTCTGCGGTAAGGCTGGTGGGAGTAGCGACAAAGACCGTGACGATCTGGTCGCCCCGTCCGTTGCGGCGAAGGTGTGGAACGCCCTGTTCCTTGATGGTAAAAGCCTGGCCTGTCTGCGTCCCCGCTGGGATGGCCACCTCCACCTCGCCCTCTAGTGTGGGCACCTTGATTTTGTCGCCCAGCGCGGCCTGGGCCACATTGATGCTGACGTTCAGATAGATGTCGTTGTCCTTGCGCCGAAAGTGGCGGTGGGGCTTGACCGAGAGAAAGACGTACAAATGGCCAGATGGGCCGCCGTTCAGGCCCGCATTGCCCTCGCCGCCGAGCCGAATGCGCGTGCCATCATCCACTCCGGGTGGGATGGACACGGTGAGGTGCTTCTTGGAGCGCACGCGCTGCTGCCCGCGGCACTCGTGACACACATTGGAGACGATCTCGCCCTCTCCGCGACAGCGCGGACAGGTCGAAACGTTGACAAATGAGCCGAAGATCGAGGACCGCACGCGACGTACCTGACCTGTGCCTGCACACTCCGGGCAACGCATGGGTTGGGAGCCAAGCTCCGCGCCGCTTCCGCCACAGGTGGGGCACCGCTCAAAGCGCTCAACGTCGAGCTCCTTCTCGGCCCCGAAGACAGCCTCTTCAAACGTCAGGGTGAGATCGGCGCGCAGATCCTCTCCTGCACGTGGCCCTCTGCGTGAGCGGGTGCCGGCAAAGCCTCCAAAGAAGCTCTGAAAAACGTCCCCCAGGTCACCGAATCCGCTCATGTCACCCATGCCGCCCTCACGGCCGGCATGCCCAAAACGGTCGTAGGCGATACGCTTGTCCTGATCGCTCAGGATCTGGTAGGCTTCGTTGATCTCCTTGAAGTGGCCCTCGGCGTCGGGGCTCTTGTTCACGTCCGGGTGGTACTGGCGAGCGAGTCGGCGGTAGGCCTTTTTGATTTCCTCTGCGCTGGCCTCTCGTCCAACCCCCAGAACTTCGTAGTAATCGCGCTTGTCAGCCATGAAAGTCGTTCAACACCCTCTGTTCAATCTACGCACGGCAGCATAGTATACATCAATGCTCAGTGGCAGCCAAACTGCGCGGCTGGACTCGGTTGCAGACTGTATTGGTGACTTTGCGCGACAGAAGAGGGCACTACTGGTAAGTGATTCTGTTCGGCGAACATGCCATCGCGCAGCGGCCCGTACGCGCCCCTGACCACAAAGCGCTGCGCCTTGGCCAGTGAGGGGTATCCCGCGCGCTCCAACCCGCGCGTGATACCCGCCGTGGCGCCACCGGGCGACCACCAGAGGCGCGTCTCGAACGCGGCCGCACGGCCGTGCCCTGCGGGCAGAGCTTCCAGCCACGAGCGCATCGAGGGGTGCGAGATATCGGGTGAAGCCGGCGCTTTGCCCGGGTTCGCACGGAGATTCTCCCGCATCTTCTCAGCTGGTACACGATAATGGATTGGTCATCGAACTGGGCCAGGATATGACGGCCCGACCTCGGCCAGCGTTCAAGTTGGATTAGATAGTTCTGTGATGAGCTTCCTGTGGGAATACAGGTGCGCCTACAGCGGGTGAATTTGCCTGGCCGGCGACATACGCTTCAGCCATTTCGCTCGGTTTCCGCTCCTCATAGCTGCAGCACTCACTAGCGGGGTTGGCTGAACCTTGTCCCACAAGGACTCACACCTTACCAGAGGCACCAAGGTTGCTTGGCGCACTCACGGCCTGCGCTTCAGCCGTGCCGCAGCGCTAGATCGAGATGAAGTTCGGGCTGAGCCTCGGTTTCAAAGTGGAACAAGATCAACAGGAAGCGCACGATGCGAGCATAGCTTGGCGGCGTATAGCCCAGCTGTTTGCTCAGAACGCTTCAACTCCGTGCATGATTCTTAACTACCAATGGCAAGTAAGTGTTGTAAATCCGGTCGGACAGTTTCAGCACAAAGCCATCTCCATTTGGGTTGCCACTATGGGGATGGAGCGGGCTGGCGCCACGGTCGCCCTGCCAGGTGGATTGCGAAGTCCCTGTGGTGAAAACAGCGTGGTTGCTGTCCAGGGCAATGCTGACACCATAGTCGTGGGTGTCGCTGGCCCCATAGAAGGTGTGTCGCTGGTATATTCCGCTGCTGTTGAGCTTCAACACCACAATATCGGCGACGCCGGTGCCGCTATAGGGATGGCTGGGGCTTGCGTTACCGTCTCCCTGCCAGGACCCGGCTGACCAACCTACGACGTATGCGTTGCCCCCGGCATCCACGCTGATGCCACCGCCGATGTCATCAGCATTTGAACCATAAAAGGTACTCCATTGGCGTTGCCCATTGGTGTTTAGCCGAAGTACGGCAATATCCTCCTCGCCAGCATGTGCGTGGAGTGGGCTGCCCCACGTGGCAAATGATTGTCCCACGACGGAGAGGCCGCCTCCGCCCCAGGATACGCCGCTGCCCACATCATCGCTCCCGCTGGCCCCGCTGAATGTGTGCCACTGGTAGGTTCCGCTATTGCTCAGCTTCAGAACGACGATGTCGGTGCTGTATCCTTCTCCGCCGCTGAAGGGATTCAAAGGAGCTGCATTCCTATCTCCCTGCCATGTATAGGCGGCCGAACCAGTAACATACACATTATTCAGGGAGTCTGTCACGATGCCATACCCGGCCTCATCGCCCGCACCTATGCCCCCTCCATAGTAGGTATGCCATTGATAGGCCCCGCTGCTATTGAGTTTCAGGATAACCAAGTGCCCGTTAGCGGCGGCGGAATGAAGGGGAGTGCCCCACTCTCTGGCCGAGTAACCGGTGACATACACGCTTCTGGCGCTATCCAGAGCAATCGCATTGGCCCGCCCGGGCTGATAGAACGTGTGCCACTGGTACGCTCCGCTGCTATTCAGTTTCAGAATGAACATGTACTCGGAGTCGCCACCGTGAGCGTGTAGGGGTCTGGTATTGCCAGGGCCTTGCCAGGTTCTGTCCGAATAGCCCGCGACATAAACGTTGCCGTCTGCATCCACAGCAATGCCAGCAGGCTCATCGTCGCCATCCTCTGTCGAAGTAGGGCTGGCTCCATAGAAGGTGTGCCACTGATATGCCCCCAGGCTATTCAATTTGACCACAACCACGTCATTGTGGCCGCTATAGGCGTGCAGTGGACTGCCCCATGTCTTATCGGCATATCCTGCGACATACACATTGCCCGCGGCGTCCACCGCAATGCTGCGGAATTCACTGGTGGCATCAGCGATGCCATAGAACGTATGCCACTGATACGTGAGACCCATGGCCGACGTGTTACCCAAGGCAGAAGACCCCCAGCTTGGTCCTGCTTCAGCACGCGCGCCGGAGGTTCCCCCCGGCATTCCCAGCAAGATGGTCAGCCAGGCAGCTAGAACTACAAGCACAATCCTTGCATGTTTGATAGTGAACATCGTCTTTCTCCTTATTCTTCGCATGGCTTATCTCCAATCACCGCTACACCGCACTCACGACTATTCTCATAAGTCCTATGAACACCACAGGAGACTGGCATGCTTTCTGAAGCAACCCGGCGTCGGCTGGAACCCGGTATTAGTCTGCTGCTGGCTTAGGTTGATCCGGTCAGCCCTTCACAAATGCTCCACAACTTGTCTTCGGCTTCCACGTTTCTGAACGTGCAGGGCACTTCCTGCCGTTGTTCAAAGAACCGGCCGTTGACACCTTGCACTTCCGAGCTGCTCGCCAACCAGACGGCTGTGTCGGCCCCTTGAGCGACGCTACGCCCGTGCCACGTCTCGCGCAGCGTACTCACCGTACCCGGGCAATGCCGTATGCAGAACGAAGACGGCGCCGATGGGGCGGAGGGCCCGACTTGATGGGACGCAGAGACGCAGGTCCGACGGCCTATAGGTAGCGAGGCGCGAGGAAATCGCCTGGCACATCGCGCTATCCGTCAATCCTTGTAAGGACATATGCCCTGACCCACCCAAAACGTAAAGGCCGTAGTGCCCTTGAACAGGAACTTCCATGGTTGGTTGATTAGATTCTCAGGAACGGCAAAGTAGACAAGCACGTTGAAGGGTTCCCCATATCGTGCGCATTGACGGGCTGGGTCTTCTGAGTCGCAGTGGCCTTCTACCGAAGAGTTCAGCGCGGCGTATTCCCCGCCATCGACATCAGCAATAGAGAATGAGGTTTTTGGCAAGTCTGGTGTTGCCGATGAGGGATGGTCTTTGTCATGGATCATGAGATAGACAAAGAGCAGAGTGTATCCTTTGTTTGCAGTAACCCAGTGGAGATAGTCGAGCTTGAACGAAAGAGTATTGCATGCATCAACGAAGCCAAGCTGGTAGTTCTTGACAAGAACCGGAGTCCCTGCAACGGCGGTAGAAGGTGCGCTGGTCCTTGTGGTAACGGGCGTCTTTGCAGTAGGGGCAGAGGGTGTGCCGATTCCGGTGGTAACTGATCTCGCTGCAGTAGCGATTGGAGTTGTGCTGGATCCGGGCCGCGCCTTGGTTGGAGTTGATCTGCTGCAAGCTGAAGCAGCCATCACAAGTACGGCCAGTACCAGAAATGGTGGCGAGTGACAGTGGATCTCGTGAAATCCTCTGAGCATCTGTCCAGACACCTTTCTCAACTGCACGCAATGTAGCATTCCAATAAGGTGCCATTTTCGAGGCGCGAAATGTGGGATCAGGACGATCTGAAAAAGAAAAGTGCCAAGAACGAACAGGCTTTCCAGATTATCCAAGCCAAACCTATCGCCTCCAGATCAGAAAGCGAGCCATGCGCTTGTGCCTGAGACGGTAGTTGCCCGCCTAACCAGCGGATGGGCACAGCCGCCCCGCTAGGCGCCGCCCCCCCCGTTGCTGTGCCTTCCGTAGAAGGCTGGTGTGATCCTGGCATTCACGGACTAAGAGCGCCTAACACAACCTGTGCTGGACGAACTTCCAGCAGATCATCGCACAACCCAAGGAGAGGAACGCTTGATGGATGTCTGGCCGTCGCTCATATCGCACCTTGAGCCGACGAAATCGATTCATCCAAGAAAGAGTGCGCTCCACGACCCAGCGGTGGCGACCGAGCCGCTCACGCGACTCAATGCCCCGACGCGCGATGCGGGGAATGATGCCACGAGCCCGCAATGCCTTCCGACAGCGGGGGAAGTCGTATGCCTTGTCCGCGTCCAGCTTGGCCGGTCGTTTCCGAGGCCGTCCCCGGGGCCGACGAATCGGCGCGAGGGCATCTACCGTTGCTTCCAGCAGCATCGAGTCGTGCACATTGGCCCCCGACTGAGTCACAGCGAGGGGAATGCCCTTGCGATCGACCACCAGGTGGCGCTTCGATCCCGATTTGCCCCGATCCGTCGGGTTCGGGCCGGTTTCCGCGCCCCCCCCGGGGCGGGTACACTGGCCGAATCTAGCGAGGCCCGCGACCAATCGATTTGGTCTGCTTCCCCAAGGCGATCCAGCAGCATTTGGTGCATCTTGCGCCAGATGCCCGCCTCCTGCCAGTCACGCAAGCGCCGCCAACAGGTCATGCCACTGCCACACCCCATCTCTTGCGGCAGCAACTCCCAGGGAATGCCAGTGCGCAAGACGAAGAGAATACCGGTGAGAACTGCCCGGGCTGGCACTGGCGGCCGCCCTCCCTTTGGCCTGGGCGGATCCGGAGGTAGCAACGGCGCAATCATCTCCCACAGTTCATCTGGTAGTATTGGCTTAGCCATGCACCTATTATACATCAAAACTAGGTTTTGTTAGGCGGTCTTAGCTTGAACGTTAGGCTGCTTGAGCGAGGCTTTACGATGCAGGTGTTTGTTTACGCACCCGAGGACTTCACCAACCTTTGCGTTCTGACGCGAACGTTGGATGCCCTCGGCCTGAACCTGTGCTACGTCTTCGACCCGCACCGCATTGTCCGGCCTCGATACGGCAGGTCATATGCGCGGAAGCTGAAGACGGTCTCGGCGGGCGCCTTCTTCCGGATCGAGTTTGTGCCGGTGAATGCCCCTCTGAAGTTCATCGCCGGCTATGGTGGTCACACAATCGCAAAAGTGCCGGACCAGTCGGCAACCTCGCTGCACGGCTTCACCTTCGGCCAGGATGATCTCCTAGTGCTCGGTTCGGAGGGAGGAGGCCTGCCCACGGAGCTCATCAAGGCATGCGATTTCCGTCTGGCCATCCCCCAACGAGGCATAACCCAAAGCCTGAATCTCTGCGTTGCCTCGGGCATCATCCTGGCAGAGTGGTTCCGTCAGATGCAGCCTTCTATCCGAGTGGCCGAGGCATGGAGCCCAACATCGGGACAGGCAAGGACCCAAAATGAGCGCCACCACTGAGCAATCCCGGACACTGTGGGC
>Ga0315294_10006198_pt1 | contig 13118 bp, 15 predicted proteins | sample YL17G13_40_MG_FD_203626 | JGI IMG/M metagenome (GOLD analysis project Ga0315294, IMG submission 203626) | Sediment microbial communities from Yellowstone Lake, YNP, Wyoming, USA - YL17G13_40 | ecosystem: Environmental > Aquatic > Freshwater > Lake > Sediment | place: USA: Wyoming | collected... | reverse complement strand
CGTCCACTATCATTTTGCCACCATCTCCCTGGTGAGTGCTGTGGGTATTACCTTTGAATAAATTTATAGCCGCACAGTTTAGCTATTGACCCACTATTTAAGATATCCGAGTGAACGCAGTCTTTGCTTAACTTTTTCCTCATCTTCCATGGTAAAGGCCTGCCCCTCCTCCGTTTCCTCTTCAGTTACTATTTCCTCAAACGTAATATGCGCCATTATCCTGGAACATAACTTAGCCGCAATATCAGGCCGCCTTCTAATCAAATTCACAGCCTCACCATAATCATCTTTCAAATAGTATAATTCACCTTCCTGTCCTTCGGTATAGATATACTTCCATTTGTCAGTTCTCACAGATATTTGACGCTTACTCACATCAAGTTCCGGATCAGACTGCCTGGCATATTTATCGATCGAATCCGTCTCACTTAGTGCCTCCCATAGCGGTGGTATAAAATAGTATTTTTTTATGGAGGGGAGCAGACTGCTCCCCAAAAACGTCGTAGGCGCATCAACACCAAGTATGTCCAATATTGTCGGCGCCAGATCAATCATACTAACTACCCTTTTGACACATTGTTTCCGTATACCAGGGCCGGTGATAATAAGTGGAACGTGTATCAGCTCCTCATAAAGCTGTGTTCCGTGCCCAAATAGACCATGGTCATTAAACATCTGACCATGGTCTGCTGTCACTATAAAGGTAGTACTATTGCGTATGTGCAATTCGTCTAATTGAGCCAAGAAACGACCAATTTCCTGATCGAGGTAGAGAATTTTTTCATCATAAAGTTCAAGCAGGATTCTTGCTTCATCATGCGTAATTTTTTGCTGTTCTGCAAATGCTCTTCGATTAAGCTTTGTTAAGAATTGTACCTGCTCATTTGCGGTTGACTGCCGCACTGGCAAGTACGGTTCGTGCATATCCATGTAGTGAAGCCAGAGAAAAAAATCGCCAGCAAGATCTTTAATATAGTTTAGGGCTTTATAATGCAATGTTTCAGCTCGGCCATAGGGCTCATGCTCAAGATTCTCCTGAAGGCTATCATCAAATATGTCAAAGCCCCTGCTATAGCCAAATTTTGCAGCCAACCATGGATTGGAATGAAATCCTGCAGTATTGTATCCACCCGTTTTTACGAGTTCAGGTATAGTACGCAATTTGCCCGGTATACCTAATTTTCCTTTTTGCATAAGGGGATAAGAAGAAGTGAATAATGCCATAAACGAGCTTGGTGTCCACGAGCTTAGAGTAATAGCCTGTTTGAAAAGTAAACCGGAACGAGCCAGCGAATCTATATGAGGCGTGGTTATTTTAGAGTAGCCCATGCAACTTAAGCGGTCTGCTCTTAAACAGTCAACAGTCAATAATATTAAGTTCATGTAAGAGTCTCAGTTATAAGCCTTCTTGCATGGCATCAAGTGTTACAACGATTATGGCCTTCGGTTTATGTGACTTGAGTTTGCCAAACATTGTTTAACCCACTACACCGTTTATTCCATTTTGGGCCGGGTAGAATAGTTCGAACGTTTCCCCCGTGCCCGCCTCAAACCGGCCACCGTGGCTGCTATCGATATGCCACCTGCCACCCGCCCGGAATAAGCATAATTCCTGTCTGTGGTTGCCATGCCAATCTATAGCTGCCGGGATATCCCCCTTTTCATAACTGAACGGACCAAGTTGCCTATCGCCAGCGTCCCACCCTCCGCTTCTATTTGTATCTATATAAAAATTTGCACTGTCATGGCCAGCGGTTCTGCGGTAAATGCAGAGTTCCTGCCGGCCATCTCCATCCCAATCAATTGCCAGTGGCACGTCCCCCGGCACTCTGCCGAAAGGGCCTAAAACCAAGTCCTCGCCTTCCTCAAAAGTGCCGCTGTGATTGCTGTCTATATACCAGCGGCCTTCAAGGGGACGGAAAATACAGAGTTCCTGCTGGCCTTTGCCATCCCAGTCAATGGCAAGCGGAATATCAGCGGGGCTGGTTCCGAACGGGCCGAGCTTTAAATCTATGCCCGGATCAAATCTCCCATCGTGGTTGATATCGATGAACCAGTATCCATTGCGGAAGAAACACAGCTCCTGCCGGCCATCTCCATCCCAGTCAATAGCCAGTGGAATATCACCAGGCTGGTCACCAAAAGGGCCAAGCTGTAAATCAGCTCCGGGGTCATATCTCCCGTTGCGGTTAATATCGATAAACCAGTAACCTTTGCGGAAAATGCATAGTTCCTGCCGGCCATCACCGTCCCAATCAATGGCAACTGGCAATTCATCATCTGAAACGGGGGTGCTATTCAACAGGGAATAGTCATTATAGACCTTGGCTGTGTCTCCAAGGGAAATGATTTCGCCGTGATCGATAAGCATTGCCTTATTACACAGCTGCCTTACCATATCAAGGGCATGGGATACAAAGATGATGGTTTTCCCCTGCTCCCTGAATTCATTCATCTTGAGAATGCATTTTTTCTGGAAGGCCTCATCACCGACAGCCAGCACTTCATCTACCAGCATAATGTCAGGATCAGTTTGAATGGCAGTGGCAAAGGCCAGCCTCATATACATGCCCGATGAGTAATTCTTCAGCTTCATATCTTCAAACCGTTTCAATTCGGCGAACTCGAATATAGCATCATATATTTTTGCGGTCTCTTTACGGTTCATTCCCAGGATGGATGAGTAAATATATACATTCTCCTTCGCGGTAAGCTCAGGCTGGAAACCCGCCCCCAGCTCCAGGAACGATGCCACCTTTCCATTGACAGCTATTGAGCCGCTATCCGGGTAAAGAACCCTGGCCAGCAGCTTGAGCAGCGTGGATTTGCCCGAGCCGTTCCTGCCGATAATGCCCAGAGTTTCACCCTGCTTGACTTCAAAGCTCACATCTTTCAAGGCCCAGAATTCCTCATAAGTCATCTGCCGCTTAACCAGTCCGACCATATTCTGAAAAAGCGTGGTCTTTTTATGGTGGGGTATTTTGAACCGCTTGGATATATCCTTGACAACGATAGCGCTCATCACATCTCCTCGGCAAAACGGCGCTGCAAGCGGTTAAATATGAGTGAGCCAATCAAAACAGAAGCTATTGAAGCTATACATACTATGGAGAGACTGTACAGGGTGGGTATTTTACCGTATATCATCAGGTCACGGTAAATAATAATAAACTCGGTAATGGGATTGAGTAAATAAACGGGCATGGCGCCCTTGATGGCGCTCATGGGATAGAAGATGGGCGAGAGGAAAAAGAGGATAGTGACCAGCACCTCCCAGATCTGGTTGAGATCACGGAAATAAACATACAGCGCCGCTAAAAAAAGGCTGGCCCCATATACAAACCAGAAATATATGAGGAAGACCAGCGGAAATAGCAGGGTAGTGACTGGCAGGCTTCCGGAAATGGCGAAGAGGATGGGTATGATGATGATGAACTCGAGCAGCGAACTTATCAGGTTGGATATGGTATTGCTGAGCACCAGTATCCTGCGCGGTATATAGACTTTGGTCACAAGGCTGCCTTTCCCAACTATCGAATATACGGACGATGTGGTGCAATTGGCAAAGAAGCGCCAGGCCATCAGCCCCACCAGCAGGTAGGCGGGGAAATTGCGCTCCTGCTCAAAAAGATAACGGAAGACAAAATAAAACACCAGGGACAGCAGAAGAGGGCTGAGCAACGACCAGATAAAGCCCAGCCCGGTATTCTGGTACCTGTTCTTGAGGTCGACAACCGTCAGGTTCCAGATCAATTCACGATAGCGCCAGAGCTCAGGCATGTGTTTGCTTCAGTCTCCTCGCCATCGGGCCTTTAATCAGTCCGTTTTGACCCATTAATTGCCCTGTATATTTGCTTATCTCGTATACTATCGAATACGGCAACCAGTGCCAGCTCTTACATGCCTTCAGAAATTTCAATTCGGCATTCAGGTATTGCATAACGCGTCCGGCTAAAGGTTTATTTGACCCGGGTAGAGCCCCTGCCCCTTGTCTCAGCGAAAGGCCGAAATCGAGTGATTTTTCAAAAGCTGCTTTAATTCCATGATCGTGCGCATGATAAACTACGGCCGCCGGCTCATATGTGATGGTCCAGCCGCCCGCCAGCATGCGCGCCGCCGTCTCTTTATCCTCGGCCATCACTATATCATCTTTAAACCTGTATTTGAGCAAGATGTCCTTCCGGTAGGCAGAGTTTACATCCGATATGAAAACGTTGTCATGGTAGTAGTCATCAGCCCCTGATTTTACCACTATTTTGAAATCGGGGAAATTGTAGTAATAGAAAAACTTCTCGGGCGGCCTGGTATTCTCCCAGGGTATCTGCCTGCCGACTACCATGGCTACCTGAGGGTCGTTGAAATTAGCGGTAAGGTTCTGCAGCCAGTTATCATCCAGCGGCAGGGCGTCCTGCGTGATATAGACCAGGTATTTACCCTGAGCCAGATCGGCACCAAGGTTGCGCGTCCGGCTGTGGTGGAACTGCCCGGGCTTTAGCTCTTTTAGCTGGACCGGATATTTGCGCGCCTCTTCAAGCGTGCCGTCGGTGGAGCCTGAGTCGATGACAATGACCTCGTAGCTGCCGCTGTACCGCTGGCTATAGATGCGCTCGAGCAGCCGCGGGAAGTTAGCCCCGCCGTTCTTAGTGAGGATGATGATGGTTGTGTCTGTTGATGTCATGTCTCTTTTTCCGTCGTGTAACAGGCGTCTTCGGTTACCCCGCTCATTAAGCTTAAGTCGCAAGATGAATAAAATTATTTAAGCATATCATTTACAGTGTCAATGAACTGACCGCAACATTTTATATAATCTTCCCAATCAATATTTATATCAATCGTGACCAGCGAATATAAACTTTCATGCCTGTAATCGCGGAACATATCCAAAACAAGCAGAAATTTCCTGTTTACAGCACTTTTATCTACATATTCGAATTCCAAATACCTGGCAACAGCATAATGACTTTTCTCCTTGACGCCATCTTTGAAGAGCAAAGCCCTTGTACAATGGAACATAGCATTATATAAAGCTATGATAGCCATTCTCTCTTTGTGCAGTCTGACCATGTCCTGTGCTTCAAAAAGAAAATAATTTGCCTGTTTCAAGCTCTTTAAAGCCAGGTCCTTGCTTCTGGCAATCCGTTTAAGCAAGCCTTGTTCGAATAGCTCTTCAAGCAAAGATATCACCGTTAAACATTATGGATTCCAGCCTCAATCTCATATAGAACGCATAATCATTGTTTTTCAGGTCTTTCAGCTTACTTTCGTTCAGGATCAACAGGTTTATTTCCCTGCTTAGTTCTCTGGATAGTTTGTTAACGATTTCCCGGATGATTATTTCTTTGGCTAAGGTGAAAATAAAGAGGTCCACATCGCTGTTTTTGTCATCAGTCCCTCTGGCAAAACTGCCATATATGCCTGCTACGCCCATTTTCATTAGCTCCTGGAAAGCTTTACAGCCTTGTATTGTTTCGTAATTTATTACCTGCATGAAAGACCTGTAATAGAAATTATCTGTGTTAGGCATGATTATATACTGGTTCTTTTTTTTAATAACCCTTACGATATCGAATTCCCTGAGCAGTTTTAAATTATTATGGATGGTTGCCGGTGACCTGTTCAGCCTTTTTGCCGCATCTCTCAGATTCATGCGCTCATACTTGATTGCCTCAAGGATACACCAATTTGTTTTATTGTAGATTTTGATTATGTTCATAATAATTGTACAAGTCGTTCATATTATTTAAACATAACGTTATTAATTTATCAAATATCCCCGGTTTGTTGATGCTAAGTGACTTATACCGGCTCTGGTGTGTAAATCTTCACTTATACCGCTGGCTATAGATGCGCTCGAGCAGCCGCGGGAAGTTAGCCCCGCCGTTCTTAGTGAGGATGATGATGGTTGTGTCAATTAACATCGGCATAGCGGAAATCCGCCTCAATATCCGCCATATCTTTCAGGAACAGGGGGTCCCGGGCTGCTTCCTGCCATAATGCTTTTCTCCCCTGCCGCCTCAATTCCTGCAATTCTTTTACCAGCGCGCGCTCCAACAGGGCATTCTTGTTGGCCGCTATTCCCCGGGCCACAACCTCGTACAGGGCAATAAAGACATCAACGCGCAGCTTAAACATCGAGTATTTTTACAAACGATTCAGCATTGATAATCCGAATCCCCCGGTATGCTTTAATTTCCCGCAGTTTTTTATCACCGGTTACGATAAAATCCGCCATGGCTTCAACGGCACAGGAGATTATCTTGTCGTCCCCTGGATCGGGCGCGACACCTTTCAGCACCAATCTCCCTGCGCTACAGTATGTATGGTACATCAGAGCAAGGATAAAAGCTTGTATGTCAGGTTCGGATATATGATATTTATGCTGTATGCGGGGCAAATGCAAAACACGATTAATTTCATCGATAATGAGCAGTGAGGTAATTAAGATAAACTCCCCTTTACGCCAGCGGTTCTCTATTTCCCAGGGATGACTCAACGGTGATATGAAACCGGAAACCAGTATATTGGTATCTATCACCGCCCTGTGCATCAACCACTCTTGCCGCGCACCTCGGCAACAGATTTGACAATATCCTGCTCAACTTCTTTAACCGCGATACTTTTATTTTTTAGAGCCACCGCCTCTATTTGATTGAAGAGAGCTTCCCTATCAGCCCTGCCGGTACTGGTGGCCATAAGAAACAGGTCAATACTCGCCCTCAAGACACGATAACTCCTCCCAAGCCTGGATGCCGCGATTTTACCTTCCCGGATATACCTGTAAACAGTATCCTTATTTAGCTGCAAATAATCAGCCACCTGTTCAGGTGTCATAATTTCCTTTACGGTTTGCATAAAATCACCTCTTGCCTAAAGTATAGCATCTTTGTTTATTATTGTATATAATATCAGTTTTTTGTTGGTATGTGTCAGGTTAATTTTATTAATTTTTCCTGGAAGAGCACAGCCCTTGTACAATGGAACATCGCATTATATAAAGCTATAATGGCCATTTAACTACAGCGTTAGGCTACTCAAGGTCCAGGTGTTCTTTGATAGAGGCACGGACTTCGCGGCGCAGTTGAGCATCATCCAGGTAACCGAGTAATCTCCCCAGGCGTTGTTTGGAGATGGTCCTTACCTGGTGGGCCATGATGATCGAATCTAACGGCTGACCTGCCCTTCCACTGGCCAGGAAAACCTCGCAGGGATATAAACACCTCAGCATCAGCATAGCGGAAATCCGCCTCAATATCCGCAATATCTTTCACGAATAGGGGGTCCCTGGCCGCTTCCTGCCACAACGCTTTTCTCTCCTGCCGCCTCAACTCCTGCAACTCTTTTACCAGCGCCCGCTCCACCAATGCATTCTTGCTGGGCACTATTTTCCGGGCCATAACCTCGTCTAAGGCAGTAAGAACATCAACATGCAGGTTAAATGTGGCTTTTTTGGTTTTTTCTCTCATTTTTCAACTCCCAAAACTGACCGTATAACAATGATCTCAATATCCAAGATTAGCGCAGGCCACCGGAAGTTGGCAAGCTATTACAGAAAGTCTAATTAGCTTACTATTTTATATGTTAATTAGGATGGAATTCTTTCTGCAGCCGGCTTAACCGCAGTCATTTTGACGTTAGCCATTCCTGGCGGCTTATATTGCCACGTGCAAGAATCTCACTTAATAAAGAGACACTAATATCACCCGTGTGTGGATCAGGAACTGTGAGCCTAAGACGCCCTTTCATGTGAGCGCCCTACTGTTACAGGCACGTTAAGATCAATATCGCCAAGCGGTGTTATATTGTGCCCCAGTTTTAATCCTAATAGCAGCCAGTCCTCAATCACCGCCTGCAGCTCCTGCTGGCATGCGCTCAAACCGTGGCCATTAGCCCAAACACCCTGCAGCTCTTCAACCCACCCATAATAGGTTCCGTCTTCCAGGATTTTATATTTTGCGCGCCGCATGGCCTCGTGAATGTAGTCAGTAATCATGGGATTATGTTGGCTCCTTTACTGAGAAATTATACAGCTTTCAGAGTAATACAACCACCTGTGTATCCACCAGGCTCCTGCATATGCATTTACGAGCGCCGCTAAGATTGGACAACCCGGCTCAACCGCCGCTCCTCGGCGATGCTTTCTTTCAGCGTGGCGATGACGCCCAGGCGGTAGAGCTCGGCGTCGCTGCGGACGCGCCTTTTTTGCACCTGGCGCCTCTTCCTAAGCGTTTTGCCCAGGCTCCTGAGGAAATCCCAATGCCCGCGGCAGATGGCACCGGCAGCGGCGAAGTTGCCGCTAAAAAGCATGCGCAGCCAGCGGTAGGTGTTAAAGCCGAGGCTGATCAGCATCCCGCGCCACATGTTACCGCCATCCAGGTTTTTGACCAGGTTGTAGAGGCGGTTGCGCGTGTTGAGATAGACCTTGCGCGGATGGTAGTTGCTGCGGCTGCCGAAGGTACCGCTCTCGCGGTGGTACATGACGGCGGCGGGCGCATAGGCCACCTTATGACCATACAGCCAGGCGCGCCAGCCGAGGTCATGCTCCTCGCAGGCGGCAAAGTAGTCCTCGTCAAACCCGCCGCTACTCAGGAAGAAATCGCGGCGCACCAGCACGCCAGCCGCACAGCCGAAGCCGGTATAGCCGGGCTTATCGTAGGCCGTCCCGTCCTTATCGCCATAGCCGCGGTAAAAGCCGCCGCCGATGATGGTAATTCTGCCGCCGGCCGTATTGATGGTGTCGCGCCGGTCGTAATAAAGCATTTTCGAGGCGCAGCAGACAACCCCAGGATCGGCCAGCGCCGGATGCACCAGCTCGCGCAGCCAGTCCGGCGTGACCCCGGTATCGTTATTGAGGAAAACCAGGTATTCGCCTGCTGCGGCCTTCGCGCCCTCATTATTGGGCTTGCAGAAGCCGTAATTCTTATCCAGCCGGATGATCTTGACGGCCGGGTGACTATGGCTAATATATTCCTGCGAGCCGTCGGTGGAGGCGTTATCCACCAGAATGACCTCTGCCTTATCCTTCGGGTAGTTCAGCGCGGCCAGGGAACCCAGGCAGTCGGGCAGGAAGGATAGGCCGTTCCAGTTGACGATGATGATGCTGATGGAGGGTGTCATGAAATTATTCTCCCACTTTTCAATTGTCTTTAAGTAACTGGAAATAGCGTTCCCGGCTAAGCCCAAGCGTCCTCAGATTATTCTTGATGATGAAGACAGGTAATTCATTATCCAGCGGAATAACAATAGGACGTTTTAAGTCATCACGCTTGTAAATACGGTGATCGCCCTCTTGCCTGTCGAATCGGCAACCGGCTTTAATCAGCACTTTTTCGAAGATCTGCCAGTTTACGGGAACTAACCGTGTCAGCGCTTAAGCTCCCGCGTATATTTTCACATCTTCGATAGTTGATTTGTAAACAGGTGGTGACCATACCTGCTTATGCGGATCCTTGCGCCATCCGCTTTCCTCCAGCACCTCTTCCAAGGTACCCATAGCGATCAGCTCCCGAAAAAAAACCTGTACCGCCTCTGTGAACCGCCGGCGGGCCTGCACCTCGGTATCACCGCAGCTCGACAGGTCCAGAGCAGGACAATAGGCTACAAATTTGTTTCCCTCTTGAAAAATTATTACCGGGATCCTGGCTCCAATATCTGCCATTTTTCTGTGCTTCTCTTCCTTTTCAGTCTGTTTCAATTTGATGTCCTTTAGCAACTTTATAGCATGTCAGATGATAGTGTCAAATAAGCCAGTGCTGGAGGCTCAGGTCTTGCGATGCTACAGGATGGCAACGGGGATATAAGAGTTTTTGAAGCCAATCAGACCCTCCATCAGGCCGGCCTCCGCAGTCGGAAGCGCACTATACCAAAGAGCTGTCTCCATTCGAGGTTCCAGCTCAGTTTTTTCAGCATTGCCCAATCTGATACGCGCCTCAGGCCGGCGTAAAAACGCCGAATTTGTGCTATCTGCTTTCTCTCCTGAAAAGCGGCACGGTAGGCGCCCAGCTTGGAGCGCGGGTATGGCCAGCCCTTGACGATGCTGTAAACTAAAACCATGGCCTCGATGATAATCAGCAGGGGAGAAAGCAGCAGCAGTGTGGGCCATTTAAAGGTGGATAAGATGAGGTAAAGGCGGTTCTTCTCCAGGTGGAAGAATTTCTCAGGGGTCATGCTCAACCGGTACCTGTGATAGATAATGGATGAGGGCAAACAGTACATATCGTATCCCATCAGCGCCAGCAGCCAGGAAATGACCACGTCGTCATTGTACATGAAGCAGTATGCAGGCGCTCCGCCCATGCGGGTGAAAAGGTCTTTTCTTATCAGGTAGGAGCAGCCGCTGATTCCCTTCACTTTCTGCGGCAGACTACCGGCATTGTCAGGCTCATGCAAATGGCGGCAGAAGCCCAGGCCGGAGAAGTGAATATTCAGCCCGGTGCAATTTATCACAGACTGTTCTCCAAGAATAAGTACCTTGGGGCAAACGGCACCTGCCTGCGGGTGCCCTTCCAGGTAATTGATCATACGGGCAAGCCAATCCAGCTCAACTTCGGTATCCATATTGAGGGGGGAGATGTAGTCACCGTTAGCCTTAGCAAGACCGCTGTTAATGCCCCCTGCGTAGCCTGAATTCTCTTTATTCGCAACGAATGTCAGTCCCGGGTATTTTTGACGCACATAGTCGAGGCTGCCGTCTGTGGAAGCGTTATCAACCAGGATAACCTCATAATTATCGTATGCTTGCTTCAGGACGGAAGACAGGCAGGCATCAAGATAGGCCATGCCGTTGTAGTTGACGATGATAACCGAAACCTTGGGCGGAAATTCATTCATTGGCTGAGGCTTTGTATTCGAAGATTTTTACCTCGGGCATCAATACTGTGCCGCCCGCGTTGGCCTTCTGGGTTGACTGGTAGGCCAGGCTGTAGCCCTTAAGCGCTTCCAGGGGAACCGGGCTGGAAAGCGGGTCAGTGCCTATTATCGAGTAACTACCCTGCTTTTGCCCGGTGATATACGCTGCTGCTTCATCGTAACTGCTGAAGCTTTTCAGTCCGGTTATCTCCTTGAATTTCTGGCCGTCGGGCATCTGCTGCTGCGTATAGGACATGACCAGCGCACTGCGGGGTAGCACCTGCTGTCCATCGAAATTGTACAGGCGTATCAGCATACAACGGTAGTAATCGGGGTAGAAAACAAGCAGCGGCATATATTTACCTTCTTTTTTCTGCCAGCATAACTCGTAGAAATCAGTTTCTTTTTTATTGATCAGGCTGGCCACGGCATAGAATTTGTCATTGGGCGATGCGACACGGTTGTCAATGATAACATAGCGGGCTTTCCAATCTGCCATCTGCCTGTCCGCTGCCGCCTGTCCCCGGGCTGTGTAAAAGCTGCAAATGCCGGTAAGCCAGTGGGCAGGATTGTCCACCGGCACACGGTGGGCTATCCGGGTTATCCAGTAACCATAGTCGATCCACCCGGCTACGCTATACATCGCAGCAGGGTAAGCGTAGCTTTCCTTGGGTTTCGGTACGCTGTAAATATTGTAATATTCGCGGGCAGCGCCGAAAGGTTCAGGGGAATTTTGCCTGAGCCAGGAGAGTGCCTGCACCCAGGCGTCGGGTGGTGTATGCGCGGGATGATCTGCCACGTTGACCGCGCTGACCGCGGTGGGGGTCATAATAGCTATGATAGCAAGCGCGGTGACGATCAGCCAGGCCTTTTGAGCAGGCCTGATTCGTGCCGGCCTGGCTGCCGCCATCCTGGTTTTTTTACCTTTGGCAGGAATGGGCGGATTATCAGGTGCCAGGGCGGAGATAATATAGCCGGCCAGGTAGCCGGTCAAAACCGCCAGTACGACCGCGGAGTAAGCTACAAACCGGATCATAGCGAATGAGGCCAGAAGCATTACCAGTGCTAAAACCGCGAAGTAGATTTGCTCGGGCAGTCCCCTGCGCACTGCCCGGTAGCCAAGCAAGACCAGTCCGGCCAGGCCGCTAAAGAGCACCAGTCCCAGTTCCTGCCAGGCCATGTCGAGGTTGAAAGAACCGCCGGGGAAGAAAAGAGGCTTCATCTCTCCAACTATGGTCTGTTCCATGCGCCAGCTGAATATGGTAACTATATAACCGGCAACTGATTTGAAGGTCTCGGGCATCACCAGCCAGGCCAGCAATCCGCCGAGCAACCCGAGTGAAGCTACTATAACAAGAAACCAGATTCGCTTGAGTTTCAGATGGGACATTACATTGGAAATAATATTCAGGGCTACCGGACATAAAATAACGGATGCAAGGCCTATAAATGTCATCCTGTCACGGTAGAACGGCAACATTATCAGCAACGCTACAAGGAAACAGGTGATAGCAATCTTACTTAAATAATCGGTGGGGAAACCCCTCAGGTGGTCACTGATAAACTGCAGAATGAAATAGATGAAAATAATGAATAAGAACATCGCTGCACCCTGCCATGTGACCAGGTAAAGACCGAAAAACAGTCCGGCAAGCATGCTATAAGGGATATGCTGGCTGGCAGGAGGAAACTCACCTTTAAGTAGTAGCGCATAGCTAAAGCGGCGGCCGTGCTGGATGGCCAGAATGAAGAACATGCTGAAAAAACCGGTGAGGAAGATCTCGGCACAGTGGTGGTCCGTGTTGCCGAGCAAGGTTCGCGATAGTAATTCACCGGGCATTATTGAAAAAAGAATGGCTGCAACCAGACCTGCCCAGCGGTTTACCAGCGCCCGGCCGATAAAATAAACCGGTATTACTGAGAGGGCTCCCAGCAGCGGTGGTACGAAAACAGCGATACTATCAACGGTGTGCTGATCCGGTGTGGCACCTCCCAGTAGTCTCACAGTTCCCGACAGGATATAGGCGAAAAACGCAGGTACACGTGTTATAAAGTCACCACCCGGGTAAATTATATAAGGATCGAATTCGTTTAGATGAGGAAAGTTAACAACCAGGTTGTCAACCAGGCGCATATAGTAATATGCATCAACCCCTGTTAGCTTGATGCCGGCAGCAGAAAATACGCTGTCCCACGGAACTACTATACGCAGTACCAACGCAAGGGACATCGCTATCAGGATAACTGCTGTGGAAAAGAGCCAATCCGGTACA
>Ga0315294_10006196_pt1 | contig 13120 bp, 15 predicted proteins | sample YL17G13_40_MG_FD_203626 | JGI IMG/M metagenome (GOLD analysis project Ga0315294, IMG submission 203626) | Sediment microbial communities from Yellowstone Lake, YNP, Wyoming, USA - YL17G13_40 | ecosystem: Environmental > Aquatic > Freshwater > Lake > Sediment | place: USA: Wyoming | collected... | reverse complement strand
AAAGTTTAGGATTATTGACACCGATTGAGATGTTTAACAAGTTAAAATTTGGCACCTTAAATTCGTAAGATGTATGCAACCTGAACAAATGTTTGAATGGTTTTATGAATTATCTGTTTTGAAACATTACTGCTTTTTAAATCAGGATTAATATTATGATATTTTAATATTACTGGAGCTACCTTTTTTGGAAGTATTCCCATAAACTGATTTCCGAGTGTTCTTTCTAGATTTCTTTTGATTCTAGAGTTTAGTAGTTTGAATAATTCTTCTAGATTATATTCTGGAAGCAAATTAATAGAGCAAGTAATATTTTCGTCTGGTTTTCCAGATAATATTCTAGATACTTCTCTACTTGATTCGAGTACTACTGGAGCTGAAATTCCTAAGTGAGTGAATAATAATTCTCCAGTGTTTTCCACGAGTTTCTTGTCGTTATGAAATATTGTAAGTTTAGCGTTTACTTTAATACCTTGAAGTTTATTGCATATTACACTTTTTATTCTAAAAGGAGCTGAAACTGGAAATGGTTTAATTATCTTATGACCGAAATTTTTAGCAAATCTGTAGCCATCACCAGTTGAGCCTGTATTAGGATACGTTTTTCCACCAGTTGCAATTATTAACTTGTTAAATTCATAATTTTTATTTTGGTATGTAGTGATGATGAATTTATTATTTTTTCTAGATATATCTTTAATTTTTTGATTATATTTTATAGTCACTTTTAACTCTTTAAGTTTTTCTTCAAAGCAGTCAATAACTGATTGAGCTTGGTTTGATCTTGGGAATAGTCTTCCGTTATCTTCTTCTTTAAGTACTAATCCTAAATCCTCAAAGAATTTAATAGTATCTTTATTTGTAAATTGAGATAAAACAGAAGCTGAAAATTTAGGGTATTTCCCATGATAATTTTGTGAATTGACATTACTATTAGTTATGTTGCATCTTCCATTACCTGTAAGAAGTATTTTCTTTCCTAATTTTTCATTTTTTTCGAAAATTGTTACGTTATTTCCTTTTTTCGAAACACTAACAGCAGCCATCATCCCAGCTGCTCCTCCACCAATTATAGCTACTTTTTTTAACATAGAATGTAAAGATAAAATAATGTTGAAATAGTACTATTTATTATAATATAATTAACTCCTTACTTATCTAGTTATATATTATATGACAAATACTCCTCTAAATGAAACTAATAGGGTTGAGGGTGAATATCAGCAGAAACGGGAAGGTTATAGAGAATTTTTCCAGTTACTTAGACAATATTTTTGTGATTATTTAGCAGATTATTTTAGAAAGACAGCTGGAACTGGTAATCAAATTTATGAATTTCCTATAGATCTTATACGTTTACCTTTACTTACTAAACAGATGATTGGAAATTTGTCTATTTATGCTGGTTTATTAACTAGTTTTGGTTCTAATAATAGTGTTGAATCCTTATTAGATGGTATATTATCTATAGCATGTCAAACATTTCGAGAAATTTTCCCTTTTCTTGATGTAAATAGGTATGAAGAGTTTTTTAGAGAATATTTTGAATCTATGGAAATACAACCATTTATGGATCAAAAATTCAATGAAGGAAGATCAGGCGGTGAGGGAATAGTATTAAAGATGTTTAATGAGTATCAAGCTGCAGCAGCCAAGTCTTCTAGTGTCGAATAATCATAGGACTTCTGTTAAAATTTTATACGATATAATTTATATATAATATAATCATATTTTAAATGCCAGATTCAGAACCACAAGATGTAGAATATATAGTAGATTATTGGGACTCATCTTTTTTTGCAGATCCTAGAGTTTCTATAGATTTCAATATTCACATTATAAATAGATAAAAATTCCTCAAAAATTTAAACTTCTATCTCGAGTATCTCAGAGATTTCTGTCGTAAACCTTTTCGACAGTCTGCATCTCTTCATGCTCCAAGTTTTTTTTATCCCTTCTGAAGCTAATTTTATTATTCCCCCGCCCCACCGTCTATTCATATTATCTATGTAATGCATAAGTTTATTTTCTCTTTGCCTTTGTTTGTGGTTGTAAAAATTAAACATATTTAATTGGATTCTGTCACTCGGCTGGATTCCTTCAAGGATTACTCCACATTTTTTATATCTGTATCCTTTCTTGAATACTTTTTCTAAGCCGATTAGGGCATATTTAGTTAAATCTATGGTACTTGAAGTAGGTTCTATCATTTTTACATAAGCCGCATTAGCATACTGTGGTTCTTTTTTGAATCTGTTTGTTTTTATAAATACTATTATTATATTTGCATAGGATTTTTGAGATCTGAGTTTTTCGGATGCGATTGCTGTATAAGATGCAACCGCTTCTTCCATATCATCTTTTTTAACTACAGGGTACCCAAATGATCGTGAGGAGCAGATCCCTTTTTGCGGTGCTGGAAATTCCTCCAGTTCAAAGCAAGGTATGCCGTTAAGTTCAAGAGCGCACCTTTCTCCCATAACAGTCAAATTTTTCTTTATCCAATTTGTATTAGCGTATTTAAAATCTTTTACTGTATTTATGCCGTAAGTTTTGAGCTTCTTTGAATGAGCAGGACCGATTCCCCAGATATCAATTACATCTATTTCTTGAAGCAAATTATCTGCTTCTTCCCTATTAAATTTTGTAAAATCTAATACACCTTTATATTGAGGATCTTTTTTTACTATTTTCAAGGCAATTTTGGCAAGGCCTTTTGTATACGCTATTCCGACAGATACAGGTATGCCTGTCCATTTGTATATTTTATTTTTAATTAATAGTCCGTATTTTTGAAAATCTTTTATATAGATATTATCAAGAGATAAAAACGCTTCGTCTATGGAATATATTTCTATATCAGAGGCAAACTGTTTTAGACATTCCATTACCCTATTAGACATATCAGCATAAAGTGTATAGTTAGAAGAAAAAACTTGAATATTATATTTTTTTATTAAATCTTTGCATTTGAAAGCAGGGGTGCCCATTTTTATACCAATGGCTTTTACTTCATTTGATCTTGCTACTACACATCCATCATTATTAGAAAGAACCATAACAGGTTTATTCCAAATTTTCGGGTTAAATACTCTTTCGCATGACACAAAAAAATTGTTGCAGTCTATCAGTGCGAATGTGGTTCTTTTCATGCAAGTCTTTTTATGACAAATGTAACGACTCCCCAAATTTGAAAGTCCATATCACGAGTAATTTTTAAGACTTGATAATTTTTATTTTCGGGTATTAGGTACAAATTTCTACCTATACGCCTAAGCTTCTTTACTGTAAATTCCCCATCTAAAAAAGCTACTATTATCGAATTGTTTGAAGGGTTAAGCGAACGGTCAACTATTAATATATCTCCATCGCAAATACCGCTCTCTTTCATAGAATTTCCTTTTACTTTTACAAGGAATGTTGCAGCAGCGTGTTTTATCAAAAATTCATTCATATCAATATTTTCTTGAGCATAATCATTTGCACTGTTTGGAAAACCTGCAGAAATAGTAGATGTATATAAATTTACCTTCATACCTTTTTTGCTTTTCGTATTTAGTGTATGCATGTTATTTCACTTTTTTGTTTAAAGGATGGATTAAATTTCCGCCTTCATTCAACGTGCTATTGACTATTCTTGAAATAATGTATTCAGTCATTTTTTTCGATGGATAAGGGATGAGAAGTTTAGCAAGTATGTTTGTATCTTGTATATCATTATTAAGCCATATGTCCTCTTGTTTTTTATCAAGGATTACGGGCATTCTATTATGGATAGGTTCAAGAATTTTATTTGCTTTTGTGGTTATTATTGTGAATGTTTTTATTTCTCTGTTCTCGCTGTCATTCCATATGTCGTAAAGACCGGCGAAAGAAGAAACTGGTTCTTCTTTTATGTATACATAATGAGGAATTTTGCCTTCATCCGTATTTTCCCATTCATAAAAACCGCTTGCAGGAATCAGACACCGATGATTTTTGAGTGAATATTTAAATGACGGCTTCTCAGCTACTGATTCTGCTCTTGCATTTATCATTTTGTTTCCTATTACAGGATCTTTTGCCCAAGAAGGGATAAGTCCCCATCTCATCATTTCCATAATTAATTCCTTCTTTTCGTTTTGTCTTATCACAGGTACCATTTGAGAAGGAGAGATATTATATCTGGGTTTTATTTGTTTTTTCATATTAGGAGATATAATTATCTTATAACGGGCAAATATGGCATCTGTATCTCCCATGGCAAATCGTCCGCACATTATAAAATTTCTAAAAAGTTATTTAAGTTATAATATCATAGTTCTACTTTTTGTTCTAGTGCTGTTGTTCAAGAATTATAAACATAAGCTTAAAAAGTCTAGTAAATATGGTTAAGTTTAATAAATCTTGTAAAGCACGAAATCATCAAAAAGCTAATAGTTTAATACAATGTTAACCAACAAATATTTTGTTAACGATCGTTTGGATTGTTAAAGATTGAGGTCTGGAGTATTTAACTCGGGTGGGAATATTAATATACGATTGTTATCCGCCAGCGAATTCTCGCCTTCGCGTAGTCCCGTTTACGGGACGAAGTAAGGTAAACACTCCAGCACTTTCCCGCCTGCCAAAGTACTTTGTACGGCGGGCAGGTTGCTTATTTTTTACCTGTCATGACGACAGGTCATGAATTATAAAAAGTAAGTATGAAATCTTTTTAAGGTACAGAGAAATTTTTAATATTTTAAACTTCATATAAATACAATCCGTTTTTAGTATACTTTTTATATTTTAAATTTGGTAGTTTAAAAGCATATGTGATAACTTTCGTTCCCTTTTTAACTTCTTTTAATATTTTTCTTTCTAGTTTATCCATTCTACTTTTTATAGCAAATATGAAGATTAAATTATATTCAGATAAATTAACACTCCAAAGGTCTTTAAATTTTACTTCTATATTTTTATATTTACCGAGAATAACTTTTAATTTAGTATACAAAACAAGTATAGGTTGTATTTCGACTCCTTCTACTTCTCTACAATATTTTGATATTTCAAAAAGGAATCTTCCATCACCGCTTCCAAGGTCAATTGCTTTATCTGGTTTTTTTATATTAATTAACTTAATAGCTTTTTTGATTTCAGATATAGGAGTTGGATAGAAAACTGTATATGAAAGTCCGCTGATTAAATATGGAATTAGGATAATTAATAATGTTAAGCTGAGAAAAAAAATAAAATTCATATATAATTTACTTACAGGAAATTAACATGGCAGTATATAGTGGTTTTACCTTTTTTGCATGATATATCTTCACAAACTTTTGCACAAGGATTTGTAGATGTTTTACATCCAACTCTACACCAGCTGTTGCTGCATGGAGCATTTTCTTCAAAAAAGTATCCATCATGGGATGCATAAATATATTTATCATTACCTGCAACTAAATCCAATGCTTGGTGATAACTTTTATAATATTGAGACATATAAAAATTTCCGTTATAAGGATATCTGATACTACCATCACCTCCGCATTCTATCCATGTAAAGTTATAATATGTTAAATAAGAACATGGATTAGTCCATATCCCATCAACAGCTAACGCAAAATGAGTATGCGGACCGGTTGAACAACCATTGCTTGCTTGAACAGCTAACTTTTGACCTTTTACAACATATCCTTTTGGTTTAGTTGCGCTATCAATAAGTTGTTGTAAAATAAAATCAAGCTGAGCTTCTTTTTTAATTTCTTCATCAGTTAAATTATCATATTGTGATTTGTAGTATTCAGCTGCGACCTGCGAGTTTTGTAAGAGTTTATTTTTTTGTGTCTTTTGCGCTGAAAGACTTTCTTTATCTTTTTCAAGATTTTCTTTTTGAATTTTAATTTGTTCCGTTAGTGTCTCGATCTCTAGTTTATCATCTTCTAATTTTTGCTTTTGATTTTCCAAGGTTTGCTTTTCAGATTGTAGATTTATAAGAGCGTTTTGATCATATGTTCCGAGTGCTGTATGGTATTGTATTTGACTTACAAAGCTTTTAGTTTCATCTGATGTTAGAAGTATATCGATTGCTGAATTGGTTTTAGATTCTATATAAATAGTCATAATTATATTTTCAGCAGTATTTTGAAGTTTGTTTACATCATTACTCATATTATCAATTATTTCTCGAGCTTCTGTTATATCATATTCAAGAATTTTTATTTCAGTTTCCTTTTTTTCAATATCAACTTCTTTTTCTCGAATGTCTAATTCAAGACCTGTAATTGAGTTTGCTAGTTTGTATATTTGATAAGATAGAGTATTTTGTAGATTTTTTTCACTATCAATTTTTTGATCAAGATTAAGCTTGTCTTTTTTTATTTTTGCTAATTCTTGTTCAAGTTTTTTTAATTCTTCATACAAATCCTCATCTGTAGCATAAACTTTTGATTTAAATAGTGAGCTGCCTATAAAAGGTGTTATTAGTGTTAAACTTAGAATTAGAATAATTAAAAATACACTTTTATTTTTATCAGATTTGTGCATTATTTATATTTATTTAAGTTAATCTTCGATAAACAGCTATTAAGCTGTTTATACTTCCGATTACAGCTCCTGCGATAATTTCAATTCCTATAATAGCAAAAATTAGTGGCAAAGAAATTTTAGGAAAATCCAAGTCTGAGAAAAAGTTTGAAATAAAAGATAATGTTGGAGACTGATCTTTTACCAAATAGAATACACCACCTAATGCAACTATTATTATTGAAGATATTAAAGCTCCAAGTATCCCATATATAGCTCCTCCGAACACAAATGGAGCTCTTATGTACCATTTCCCTCCTCCAACGAGCTGCATAATTGATATTTCCTGCCCGCGTGCTGCAATACTCATTTCTACTGTAATTAATGATACTAAAAATATAATAACGATAAGAAATGAAAATAAACCTGCACCTATCAATCTTATCCATACAAGCAAGTCTTTCAAAAGGTTTGTCGTATCTTCATTGTATCCGACTTTATAAATTAATTCTCCTTTTGGATCAAGGTTTTTAAGTGAAGAATTTAATTCCGTTACGTAATCTATTTTTTTAGCTCTTATAGCAAGACTTGGAGGTAGAGCTTCTGGATTGATTGCTCCAAGTATCAATGGATTATCACTGTGTCTTTGACGTAGAAATGCAGCAGCTTCTTCTTGTGTTGTATATTCAACATATTCTGTTTTTCCTGTACTTTCCAATGCAGTTTTTATTTCTAATATTTTTTCTTCAGGGACATTCGTATTGAAAAATACTTCTAAGTGTTCTCTTGTTTCAACGTAATGTAAAAATTTTGTAGCTCCGTATGCAAATATCGTAAAAATTGAAAAGACTAAAAAGACAAGAGACATTACAGATACTGAACTTAATGATATTGCTTTATTTCTAAATAAATCTTTTATAGCTGTTGAAAAAATTCGTTTAAAGCTTAAAAACATTTTATGTAATATTAATATTTATATAGATAATGATAACATAATACTATTATTTTTGGTATTTTTCCAATTTATTTGTTATTACTTTTATTTGTTTGTCATTTAAAGAGGAGATATTGACTAAATCGCTTGAATTTAGTTTTTTGAGTTTTTTTAAGGTATTAATATTTTCTTTAATTAGAATCTCTTCTATTTTTATAGGAAGATTCAGTTTATATAAATCTACAACATCTTTGCCTGTTCTTTTTTTAGAATTCTTATTACGTGGCTGAAATTGCTTTATAGAAAATGAAATATCAAATTCTTTCTCGTTTATATCAGTGCTTTTCTTTGTTTCTTTTTGAGTACTTATATCTGACTTTAGTTTAGGTGATACTTTTTTCGCGTCTTTCAAATTTACTTTAATTGAATCTTCTGGCTTTTCTTTTATTTTTTGTTCGTTTTTAATATCCATCTTAGTGTCTGTTTTTTGAGGTTTAATTTTAATAATAGGTTTTTCAAAGATATTAGATTTATTATCAGATACAACTTGTCCATTTTCTAGATGAATAATTCTTTTATCTAGTTTTTCTATAAAGTCAGTTCCATGTGTAGCCATAATTACTGTAGTGCCCCATTGATTAATTTTATTTAGCAGATTTATTATTTCCCAGCTTGATTTTTTATCTAGATTCCCAGTCGGTTCATCTGCTATGAGAAGTTTTGGGTTATTAGCAATTGCACGTGCTATAGATATTTTCTGTTGTTCACCTCCAGATATTTCATCAGGAAAAGCCTCAGCTCTTTTATCTAAACCCACAAGATTAAGGACATAAGGAACAGTTTCTTCTATATCTTTATTTTTTTTTCCAGCTACTTCAAGTGTAAAAGCAATATTTTCGTAAAGATTTTTATTTTGTAATAGTTTAAAGTCTTGAAACACGACGCCAATTTCTCTTCTTAATTGTGTTATTTTCGATCCTTTTAGTTTACTTATATCTGTGTCATAAAAATAAATATGTCCTTCTGTAGGTTCTTCTTCCTTAATTATTAATTTAATAATTGTCGTTTTACCGCTTCCTGATGCTCCAGTAAGAAATACAAACTCACCTTCATCAATTTCAAAATTTATATTATTTAATGCTACAAGACCGGGATAAATTTTAGATACATTAACAAATTCTATCATTATTACTTGTAAAATTAATTATTGATAGTTTACAGAAGATAAAGCTTTTATGCAACTGGTATAACTTATTGTTCATTATTACATTTACGGTGATTATTATAAGCCTAATCTTACATTTTTTATTTTCTTGCTAAGATGATTTACTATATTTATAATAAACATAGTATCCTCTCAGTTTAATGTTGTTATGTGTTAAACTGCCTCAAATTATCTGCCCAATAATTTATTTTTTAGTTAAACTGCAATGGCGGTTAATGAAAAAAAGGAAGAAGAACAAGCGCTGGGTCCATCTGTTGTATTAGGTCTTGTAGGAGCTGTAGTTGTTTTGCTTCTCTTGGGAGCTGGGATATGGGGAGTGGGAAAAATTATTAGTAAAATACGTGAATCAAAAGAAGATGAAGAAGAGGTAGCAGAAACAACGGAAGGAACGGAAACTAGTGAAACAAAAGAAGAAACCAAAACAGAAGAAACAACAGAAGGTGAAGTAAATGGAGATGCGGTTACTGATGAACAGGAAGAACAAGGTGAGTCTCAGGAAACTACAGAAGAACAGGCAGAAGAAACAACAGAAGGTGAAGCATCTACTCAAGAAGAGAATAAAGGAGGGTTAGCCAATGCTATCTGGATTGCTAACAATTACATAAAAGGTGATGTAAATGGAGATGCTTATACTGTAGTATGGGGAGATACTCTTTGGGAGATATCTGAAGGAAGATATGGAAGCGGTTTTGAATGGGGAAAGATTAAAGAAGCAAATCTGGACAAAATAGGATATCTTCCTAATGGAAGCAGGGCTTTGATTTTCCCAGGGCAAGTTTTAAGACTTCCTTAAAAGTAAACCCAACCGACGATAGTGATTAGAAACTGAAAGAGAGGATTTCGAACATTGAACGTATTAACGTTCAGTATACAATAAACCATTATGGATTTATTGTTAAAGTTACAATAAGTGAAACGTAAGCTGGATGTAACTTTAGGTACCGGGAGGTGCTTTTCTCTGCAGAGAAAGGCATCTCTTTTTTTATATGGTGATTAATAATTCCTTAATGATGAAGTGTGAGTTAAGATACGTTAATTGTAATTTATTTTTATACTTTTTGTTTTTTTGTATACTCCAAGTAATATTTAAGGGATAACTGTATAATTAATACTATAGGAACAGCTAGAATTGCTCCCCAAAAATTTAATAATAAAGATACAGCATATAGAGTAATTATTAATATTAATGGATTTAAGCCGACAACTTTCTGCATTACTTTAGGATAGACAATGTATTGTTCAAGCTGATGTATAAGTAAAAACCATATTGATATAAATATGGTTTTCCATAAAACCATATTCGATCCGATAGTAACTATAATAGCTAAGATTAATGCAATAAACGGTCCAAGGCCTGGGATAAAGCTTAATATTCCAGAGATGATCCCAATAGGAAAAGAAAAGTTTGAACCAATGATTTCAAGTCCTATAACTGTCATTATTCCTATATATAACATAAGAATTCCCTGAGCTCTAATCCAACTACCAAGCTGTTTTTCTATTGTATGTAAAAAAGAGGTAATAGGTTCATGGTATTTGTTTGGTATTAGTTTAAACATCTTTTGTTTAGATTCTTCTTTAAGTTGTATAAAATATATAGATACAACAATTATAAAAAGAAAGTTTATTATAAATCCAATTACCGATTCAAATACTCCAAATGCCTTGCCTATACCAGAAAAGAAATAACTAGAAATGTTTTCAAATGTAAAGTTTGACCAAATGGAATCTTTTATCTTTTCTAAAATACTCTCTATATTATATTTCTCTCTGATAAACGGGACATGTGTTAAGATCAAATTTAATGCGTTATTAAATATATTTGGTAATGCTTTAATAAAAGACTCTATTTGAGATATTAATGGTTTATAAATAATTATTATAAATAGTATGATACTTGTAAGAAATAATAAATATATTATAAAAATTGATAAATTCTTAGGGATTTTCTTTTTATAAAGGTATTCGATTGTTGGAGAAAGTGTAGATGATATAGCAAATGCAATAAAAGTAAGTATTATGACATTATAAAGTTTAATAAAAAGCCAGCATAATACTAATATTATTAGAGTAAGTATAATTGTTTTAGGTTTTATTTCTACTTTGTATGTTTTTTCCATAGCATTAAGATTTGAAATTTGCATCTAAAATTTTAGGTAAATTCTTTCTTGAAATTTCTATTTCTTTGTAAACATCCTGTAGTAAGATAATAGTTGCTGAGATAGTACATATGAAACATAATACTCCACTCCATAAATAACTATTTCCGATAAATACATTTATTATAACTGCAAGTAAAGAAAACCAAAGAATTATAAGCCAGACACTTGCTTTATAATATATCTCAAACGAATTTGATATAAGATTCAATAGATTATTGGTTGCAAGTTTAGCTATTGTACTGGGACTTATATGAGAAGAATGAAAATATAAAGCTTTTGTTAATATGAACATAAACCCAAGAAATATTGATAAATACATTGTTAAATTTGAATATGTTGAGGCTAAGATTTGAGAAGCTTGGTTTTCGTAAGATATTTTAACTGAAAAGAAATTATTGGCGTCTGTTATTATACCCCAGTTAAGTTTAAAGATTGAATTTACTAGCCATAACCCGAGTACTTTCCCGCAAATCATAACCGCAGCTGGAATTAATGAAGCATCAATTAGTTTTAATAAAGATTTAGACATTTTTATATAGATATTATTTTATTATTATAGCGGTTATTTCAGAAACTGCCAAGTGGGAAAATTATTTTTTTAAATTATCGATTCAACTCTAAGGTTGTAAGGTTGAAGTATTTCTATATGACAAATTACTCCGGTCGGATCTAATGGAACAGCAACATATTTAGCTACTTGGATGTTTTCAGGATCTGTTATTTCAAATATATGACATGTAATAATAGTTGTGTCATTAGCAGGTATTAAATCTTGTGTACCTCTATATATTGCTACTCCTCTAAGATTTATTTCAGGTGATCTCGTTAATTCTGGCGTTCTACGTCTCATTTGTTCTTCAGAAACCCTATAACCTCTTATTCCTACATTTATGGCAGTATCTATAGGAATATGAACAATTCGTAACGATTCATAAATACGAGGATAAAGAAAGTGAATAGAATCTACTTCTGCAAAAGGAGCATCTACATGCAAAATTAATCTAGATCCATAATTTTGTATAATAAAAGGAATATTTTCTTCTGCAACTAATCCTATTAAAATACTTAAATGATTATATATTAAAGATAGATTACGTAGTTCTTCTATGAGTTCGATTGCTCTAGATAAATTCGAATCAGCTTTTTTTGATTTACCTAATGACTCTTTTATTCCATCAAGCATTCTCTTGGCCGTATCACAGTTAGCAACCATATCATTTAATTTGTCACTTTTAATAAGAGCTACAAATCTACTTCTAGAAAAAACTCTTGATCCAATACCTATAAGATCAGTAGCTTCATTAAAAGCTGTTACAAGTCTTTCATTATTTAACAATTCCTTTCTTACATCCTGAATCTGACTTCTTATAACTCCTAGAGGATTCATAGGTGATTCTTCTGGATTAAATAACGTATGTAATAATTCCCTTGTATCAGGATATTTTTCTAAATCGAATCTTCTTATATGTGGAATTCCTCCTTCTTGCGAATGGTGAAAATTTCCTGGTTTATCAGGATTTTTGATTCTACAGTTTATTATTTTTATTGTATCTGGACAGACACTCTGTAAGTTCCCAACCATTAGCATACTATCGTTACCTTTACAAGGGATAGTTAGGATAGGAATGAAAACATCCATACCATTTAGTAATTTAACAACTACTTCAGGTATAATTGACTCTTGTGTTTCTGTTCTAGTTGGTAATAGTTCTATCAACGTGCGTATAACTGCTTGAGAAGGATTTGGAAAGTTTCTTCATTATCTAACGTAATATCATAATTACATCAATTATTTTCTTATTATCAAAGTTATTTTAATTGAGATTATAGGGTGTAGTGGAAATAAATTATTACTTCTTAATCTTATTTATCCTTTTTGCTAAGCGGGATTTATAACGGCTTGCGGTATTTTTATGAATAACGTGATTTTTTGCGGCTTTATCGATTTTTTTTGTAGCAAGTACATAAGCTTTTTCTGCTTCTTTTTTCTTACCCTTATCTGCAAAATCTCGAACTTTTTTAATTACTTTTTTCATTTCTCTTTTTTGTTTGAGATTTCGGATGGTTTTAGATCTAGTTTTTCGTATTTCTTTAATTGCGTTTTTTAAATTTGCCATGATAGATAAATTATACTTATAATTTTAAAATAATCAATGTGAATATATCACAATTAGGTAATAAAGGAAAGATTATGTTCAGGTTGCATACATCTTACGAATTTAAGGTGCCAAATTTTAACTTGTTAAACATCTCAATCGGTGTCAATAATCCTAAACTTTCATGTGGTCTTATCTCATTGTAAATCTGTAC
>Ga0315294_10006194_pt1 | contig 13123 bp, 10 predicted proteins | sample YL17G13_40_MG_FD_203626 | JGI IMG/M metagenome (GOLD analysis project Ga0315294, IMG submission 203626) | Sediment microbial communities from Yellowstone Lake, YNP, Wyoming, USA - YL17G13_40 | ecosystem: Environmental > Aquatic > Freshwater > Lake > Sediment | place: USA: Wyoming | collected... | reverse complement strand
ATGACCGGGGCGGCTTTTGCCTTTTTAATTTTTAAAAAAATAGGAATCAAAGCTGGAGCAGGATTTAAGACAATTTTAGAAGAAGAATATGTTTCCGAGGTTAAAAAGACAATAAAATTTATCATCCTTTCCACTTTTATTTTAGAGGCAATTGGAGCCATTTTATTATTTTTTATTTTTGGAGATGGTTTTAACTCAATTTTTCATTCAATTGCCGCTTTCTGTAATGCTGGATTTTCTCTTTTCAAAAATAATTTAGAGAATTTTCGAGGAGATATTTTTGTCAATGTTATATTTTCTTGCCTGATTATTTTAGGAGGAATAGGTTTTCTGGTTATAGAGGATTTTTATCAAAAAATAACCTCTTTTTTTAAAAGGCAAAAAGCAAAATTTTCCCTCCATTCAAAAATAGTTTTAATTTCAACAATTTTTCTAATTTTATTTGGAGCAACTTTATTTTATTTTTTTGAAAAGGAAAATCTTAATTTTCTCTCCCAAAAAGAACTTGTTCTGACATCATTTTTTCAATCGATTACAGCCCGAACTGCTGGATTTAATACTGTCGATATAGGAAAGCTTTCAAGCCCAACTTTATTTCTGTTGATTTTTCTCATGTTCATTGGTGCGGCTCCGGGCGGAACAGGAGGGGGTGTTAAGGTTGTTAGTTTAGCTTTAATTTTTCTTTCAATAATTTCCTTTCTTAAGAGAAAAGAGGAAGTTGTGGTTTTTGGCAGAACTATTCCTAAAATCAAATTTAGAAATGTTTTTATTTTAGTTTTAATCTATTTATCATTTTGTCTTGTTATTTCTATTTTGATGTTATATACTGAAAAAGGCGATTTTGAGGGAATTTTATTTGAGGTTTTTTCAGCAACGGGTACGGTCGGGCTTTCTACCGGTATCACTCCTCATTTGACAGATATTGGAAAAATTTTAATTACCCTTTCGATGTTTATCGGTAGACTTTTGCCATTATCTTTAGCCATCATTGGCTCAAGAGAGTTAATTAAACCCGAAATTCATTACTTAGAAGAAAAAGTAGTTTTAGGGTAAATAGATTAAATTATAAGAGTATATGTCAATACTTGAAAGAAGAAAATTTGCCGTCATTGGCCTCGGAAGATTTGGTTTTAAATTAGTAGAAGAATTCAGTAAAATGGGACTGGAGGTAATTGCTATTGATAAAGATAGTTCCAATATTGAGAAGGTTCGTGAGATAGCTGCCGAATCCTTAATTTTAGATGCCACTAATAAAACAGCCTTAGAGAAGAGCGGAGTGAAAGAGGTGGATTGCGCCATAGTTAGCGTCGGAAAAGAAATGGAAAGTAGCATCTTAATTACCACTATTTTAAAAGAAATTGGCATAAAAGAAATCGTTGCTCGTGCTGAAAGTCTACTCCATGCTAAAATTTTAAGGAAGGTAGGAGCTGACAGAGTAATTTTCCCTGAAGAAGATATGGCAGTCAGAGTGGCCCACACGATTCATTTCCCAGGAATTCAAGAGTATGTAGACATGAGAGGACCGTGGGATTTAGCGGAATTAAAAATTACTCAAAAAAGTAAAATAATCGGTAAAAAAATTAGAGAAATTCGGAAAGAGTGTAAAGAAGTAGTCAATATTTTAATGGTTGAAAAAGAAAAAGGAAAAGTGTTTAATCACCAAATAGACACAGAAAGAGAAGAGAGAGAAAGTATCATACCGGAAGATGACTATATAATAGAAGCCAACGATATTTTAATATTATTTGCCAAGCCAGAAAATTTAGAAAAATTCATCGAAAAAATAAGCTAATACATTCCGCGGTGGCGCAATGGTAGCGCGGGTGCCTGTAATTTTTATTGCAGCTTCCTCGAGTAATCGAGGTTGAAAAACGAGGTGAATTGCGGGAAACCTAAGTGATGAAAACCATAAGGTAATCCGCAGCCAAGCCGAGCACATAATACTTTATATGCTCGGAAGGTTCAGAGACTTATAGCGCCTCGCACCCTTTTAAAGGGTGATGAGATAGTCCACCCCTTTTGGAAACATTAGGATTAGGTGTAAGCACTAGGTTGTAGGTTCGAATCCTACCCGCGGAGCAAGGTTGGACAAACCGAGGCAAAAACCTCGGTTTTGCCTTTATTTACCTCTATTTTTGCAGGTTCGAACGCCCTGTTTTGCGTTTTTGCCTCAAGTAAGCCGTTAATGATGATAGAAATCAGCTTCTTGCTTGAAATCTCCAGTTTTTTGTCCTTTAGCGTTAGGTTCGAACCGAGGTCGGAAAGTGCCCCTGTCTTCTCGTCAAAGCTCCCATTTCGGAAGGTTTCCGCCACTCCTACAGCAAGACTAAATGCGTGCTTGGCTCGCTCAAGTGCGCTCGTATCGCCTCCGCTTATACCGGAAAGAGTCTTCTCGATCTTTTCCAGGTCAGCTTTAATAGAGGCCTTTAATGTCAGAAATTCGTCATCGTCGATCAGCTTTTTGCCTTTCATCACTATATACTCTTTATATTCGTTTTCTTTCTTTTCCTTCTCGATCTCCCATACTGCCCGGCGTTCAAATTCGTTTTGTCTGTCATTTTTCTCAAGCTCATCAAGATGATTTATACACCAATCCTTTAATGACGAAGAGATTTTAAGGTTATTCTCGAAATAACTTGCTACCGATTCATTGACATACTTTTCTTGTATTGATCCCTCTGGGCAGTCGGGCGTCCGTCGTTTCGTGCAGTGGTAATAAATATAATGCAGATATTTCGGGTTCTCCATATCCTCTATTTTTATTCCACAGTACGGGCAGTTGGTTTTGTTTTGATAGGAGAATTTTTTCTTGCAGTTTGAGCAAATAAGCTGGTGTTTATGTTCCGCTGTTACCGCGCCTCCGCAAGTCCCGCATTTTGTCCGGCCGACATAAGCAAAAGATCTTTTATTTACGGACGGGCATGGCCGGCCCTTACGTCCGAGCAGTGTTTGAATCTGCCAGTAATGTTCTTCTGTTATCATGCGCGGGACAGATTCGTTTACTTCATATCTTTTTTGTTCTCCGTTTTCATCATTGGCATAAAAGAATCCCGCATAAAGAGGATCCTCAAGCATGCTGTAAAGTTGGGATAATTTAATCGGTTTTCCTCCCTCTTTTTTGCGCTGTATAGTTTTGATACCCAGAACTTCGTCCGAATACCTGAGTAACTTTCTTACGGAATACTGGCCGGTCAGAAACAATTCAAAGAGTTGTTTTACGGGGCTGAATAGTTTCGTATCCGGCAACCATTTTCTTTTTCCTTTTTCTCCGCAGTCGTTTATGTATCCTGGTTTTGCCAAACTCGGCGGAAACCCCATTTCGTACTTCTTTCTTAATCCGCGCTTTACATCAATGCTTTTGTTGTCGTTTTCCATTTTTGCCTGAAGACATAAAAGAGCAAATATAAATTTATCATTTGGAGTATTTCGGAATGTCTGCTGTTGAGTAGCGATTTCGATCAGCTTTCCCCTGTCCATTAAGTCCACTAAGCGCGCGGCATCAATTGGATTTCTTGAAAGTCTGTTCGGGTGCCAAGTTATTATGCCCTGAATCTCTCCGCCTTCTATGCTTTTGACGAGTGTTTCAAAAGCTGGTCGTCCGTGTGGTGTTTTCGCGGATTTTTCCTCTGTCAAAAAATCAGTTTCGCCGACTTTTATATTGCGTAATAGAGAAAATTTAATGTCATCAGCCACTTGTGATGGAATTGATAAAACCTGTTTGTCTTCGGCTTCGCTCGATTTTCTCGCGTAGCCTTTGTAATTGATTTTTGCTTGGTGTTGGTTATTCATGTTTTTTATTGTTAATAATTATTTTTTAGTCGACATTAGGTACATGATGCCGTAAGGTTTAGGTAAGTCCAGACCTTTTTCCTTTTCAGGAGGCGGCCGAGGGACCCACGAGCCCCCTTACCCCCACAACAACCGACTGATTGTTCAAGAGGGTCCGCCGTGCCTTTGATCCGTTTTCTCTCGGAGGCGACTTGGTTTCCACTCTAACTCGGATAGCTTTCGCCCCCGAGCCGTTATCCGATTGCGCCAGAAACATCTCGCGGCAACGCAATCGGCCTCAATGGGTTTTTCTTTTCAGTCTGGCGGCACTCCAGTTGCGCGGAGCCACGCGTTCCCATGCCCTGTAGCTGTTTTATTTTTGCAAGCCTCCTACAGGGTTCGCCCCAAGGCTTGAAGAGGCGAGCGTCCTACTCGCTGGTCTTTGGCTCAAGAGTGCGACTCACTCTTGCCGGAAGAGACGAGAGTTTTTTCTCATCTACTCTGGCAAGGGCGACAAGTGATAATCTCGTGAGGTGTAAAAGCGATGAGCCGAGTTCATTTACTTCACCGTCCGACAGCAAAACGCCATAATCTTTTTTTACGATCTTTTTCAGTTCTTCAATTGTCTGTGTTTTGAGATCCATAAAATTAAGATGGCCATGATTACTCGCTGTATATGCGATTTTTCAGCATTTTTATGTTATCAAAATATAACCGTGCTTTAACTTCCAATTTGTCAGTCCAATATTCGTCAATAACCTTTTCGATACCGGTTGTCCGGTGAAAGATGAATTGCACTTTGCGTATATTTGATTTATCTAATGCGACCAACTCAAAACCCGCCGTAACAAGTGAAGCGGCGGATCCCAGATCGAAGGTATTAAAAAAATCTACCTGGTTATCAGAATTTTCTAATCGTTCGTCTTTTAATTTTTTGGTCATATAATTTGTAGATAAAAAACACTGTCCGTTAAGGACAGTATAGATCCACTTTTTATTCTGTTGTGATTAAAAAATCTAACTAAAGTGTCACGGCTCCAGATCGTAGCCAAAGAATTCTTTGGAGAGAGAGTTCAAGCGTTTTTTGACTTGCCGTGCTGCTTCTCCGCTTACACCATGTCTCTTGCCAATCTGCCTTGATGTCGGATTACTGTATTCCACAACAATGTCCGTCTTATTCATGCGTTCCCATTTTTTCAATTCCTTTACCGATATTGTTCTTCTTTTGTTTAGTATGTCCAAATAGCTTCCCGGCAGAAAGCTTTTAATCTTTTTAGGCTTACCTGATCTTATTATTTGCTCATTGAGCAGAGGAAGGTCTCTTTCTCTGTTTGCGTGATCTCGCTTTTTTGCAAAAATATCAATATCCTTAATGGCTTGTGGTAACAAGTTTAATTGGATATCTCGCAGATATGCCGCCACTTCTTTTGCTTCAGCTTTACTTAATGATGCATAGACAATCAAAGATGTCCATAAAAGTTTCCTGCCATTCATGCGAAAATCAATATCATAGTTTGTGTCCGGCGGTCGTATCTCACCCATTAAAATAAACAATGGCACTCCTCGGTAGGGAAGCCCATAAAAATTAAATGGCAAGCGGTATTTAATTCCAAGCTTGAGCATTCTCTTTTCAAATGTATTTAATGGAAAGTCTTTCATGACAGCATCCCGATTTCTGCTGTAATCATTCTTATAATCCCAAATATCGTTTTCAGTCGCCCATTTGTCCAGCTTATCTGACGATTTGAAGCCGTCTTTGTCTATTTTGAACTTCTCTCTTGTCTCGCTAACATCTTTTTTGAATTCCGGCACATAAGAAAGAAGCTCCATAATCATGAAATTTTTGCCTTTTCTTTCCGGACGGTTCTTTTTCATTTTCATCTTCATTGTAATTTTTACAATCACCAACTAACTGCTTGACATTTACATTATTGCTTTTTTTAGTTCTTTTTTGCAAGCCATTGGAGGAGTGCTTCCTATTCTACTTACATGTTTCGTGGAGAGTTCTTGTTGGATAATTTTTGAGCAATTCCTGCTCCGAGGAATACGATTTGAGGTATTTTGTCGAGAGCGACTTCCAGCCGTCGTCCGTATCACAGTAATAATACTTCGAAGTATAATAAGTACTCAAATAAAAAGTATGGCCGCTCGGTTGTGTTGCCGGCGTCGAGGTTGTTTGTGTTGTCGGTTTGCAGCAGTTGTTATAAATCTCAACCCAATTGGTTCGTATTTCCTGCTGTGCTGCCTGGAGAGCGATCGCACCATCGCAAACTTGCTTATGCAGATAGTTTTCTACTTTGTCTTTTTCTTGCGCTCCGTATGGATTCGCATATGGTTCTGGAAATAGATTTAATACGCTGTCGGGGGAACCGCCCAGCTCCAAAGGTATAAGATGATCGAGCTCGTAATTGCTCGGACTGTCTGTGTCGCCATAAACTTCCATGCGTTCGGTTTTTATTTTGTTAGTTACAGATGTTGATGGTCTTACGGTTGCAGTGTAGCCCGACACACAGATGGTTGAATTAATATTTTCTTGAGTCACCCGAAGGTCAATCGCTCCGGGCGTGCAATTTGAATCTGGTAAATAATTTATAATTTTGCAGTGAACTGAGTTTTGGTTACTCTGTTGCTCTGCGGGTTGCTCGGTCTGTTGTTCGGTTTGATTAGTTGTGATTGGCGTAGACGAAACAGTATTAGACTTAGCTTGTTTCGCTTCTTGTGATAAGCTATCTTGTTTATTTTGAACTTCTGTTGTTTGTTCATTCTTCTTCGATTGTGGTCCGGCGACAATGCCGATCACAAAAAACAAAATAAAAACTATCGCGATCGAAATCCCTATTATTTTGAAAGTTTTTTTCATAAAGATGTGTTTTTTTATTGGCCCTGGCATGGGTAACAAAAAACCCACCACCAGGTAGAGCCTTTCGGCCCACATGCAAGTTTCCTTGCATGACGCAACGAGCAACCCTGATGATGGGATCTTTATGCTCGTTGCGATTTGTGACCATGCCCTCCGAATCACTCCGAAGGGGTTAGGTCACGTTTATTAAATTGTATTTTTATTATGCCGCATTTACAACGAAAAATCCACCCCACAGCCAGTCGGATCTTTCAATCTCATTTCCGTTAGGTTGTAGTTTTTCTCTCCTTAGTATCGGCTGATTCCTTCAATGGGGCCTCATTTTTTGCGTCTGGTGTTTCTTTATGACAATCATTGGGCTTTTAACTGGATTGTGATATTCTTAAATAAGAAAATTCAATAAAATGCCTAAACTTATCAATATAAGCATGGCATAAAATCCACGAGCATACTGAACCCGTCGTTCAGCTCCATTGTTCGTGGTCTATGCCTGAAATGGCGTAGGGGGTAATCCCCGGCTTAGTGGCGGGTTTTGTGTTGTCGCTTGGCTAATTTAATCATAAAAAATATGAATTCTCTCAAATCATCGTCGGTTTTGCGTTATTGTCTCTATGCCAGAAAATCGAGCGAAGACGAAGAACGGCAGGCATTATCCATTGATTCTCAGGTCAAAGAAATGAGCAATCTTGCGGAACGGGACCATCTTTCTGTGGTGGCCGTGAAAACCGAGGCTCATTCGGCGAAAGATTCCGGTGAACGAAAGATATTTAATAAAATTATCGATGATATAAAAGCCGGGGAGTATAACGCAATTTTAACCTGGCATCCCGATAGATTGAGTAGAAATGCAGGCGATCTCGGGAGATTGGTTGATCTTATGGATAATAAATTGCTTCTTGAAATTAGAACTTATAACCAAGTCTTTACTAACTCGCCTAACGAAAAGTTTTTGCTTATGATCCTTGGGAGTCAAGCGAAACTTGAGAATGATAATAAAGGCATAAACGTGAGAAGGGGATTACGATCTCTTGTTGAAAGAGGATTGTGGCCGGGAACTGCCCCTATTGGTTATAAAAATGTTGGAGAAAAAGGTAAAAGGGGTCGTGTCGAAATAGATCCTCTTCGCGCCCATATAGTTCAAATGATGTTTGAAAAAGCGACGGAGGGTTGGAGCCAGCATCGTATAAGAAATTGGCTCAGAGAAGAATTGGATTTTGTTTCGCCGAACGGCAAGCACCTTTCTTTGAGCACCGTCCAGATCGTACTTAGAAGGCCATTCTATTATGGTGAATTTGAGTATCCAAAAAAAAGCGGTAATTGGTATAAGGGCGTACATCAACCCCTCATTACCAAAGAGCTTTTTGACAAAGTACAATTAGAAGTCAAAAAGAAAGGAAGACAGACTCGGATTTATAGAAAGGATTTTGCCTATACGCACCTGATAAAATGTGGACTTTGCGGTTCAAGCGTGACTGCGGAGGAAAAGTTTAAGGTCTTAAAAGATGGTTCCATTGCAAGATATGTCTACTATGGCTGCACCAGAACAAAAGACATTCATTGTAAGCTACACTACATCCGCGAAGAAGAGCTTATAAAACAACTTTGTGAAATCATTGATGAATTATCTATTGACGAACTCGGTGTGCGAGGACAGATGGATTTGGATGTAGACAGAATGTATCGTTTTCATAGGGATGTTTTAGGAAATTCAGGCGGGTATGAAAATAAAGAGTTGGGAGATATTGATACAAAAAAGTATATGAAGTTTCTTTTGAAAGAGGGGAATATCTACGAACAGCGTCACGTCATGTTGAATCTTAAAAGTAAGCTTATTTTGAAAGAGGGGAATTTATCCATTGATAGGACCCTATCAGATGAGGTGTTAAAAGATCAGCCACCTCTTACTCAGCCGATAAAAAGATGATAATCCATGTCCTTATAAAAAAAGCCACGCCGTCCGGCGTCGCTTAAGAACCCTCTAAGGTTCTCTCAAAAAGCCCTTCAGGGCCTCTTTTCTCTCCGAAACCTATCTAATGCCCTACTTGCTCACTAAGTCTTCTATAATTTTTTGGGCTTTTAGCGATAATCTATTCCGTTTCTGTCTACGTTTTAATTTTAGCAAAATATAACGTTAGGGCAAGGCTAATTTTTGTGGATAACTTTTCTGACAAAATCTGACAGGAATTTACAGAATCTCAGCATCTCGGGGTAGTAAAATTTATTATTTCGTGATATTTTGAATTTATGAAGAATGTTTGGATTCTCACAGAAGAAATGCCAAAAGGTGGCGTAATCCAAGTTATCTTAGAGAAGATGGCTACTGATTTTAATCTTCAGATAAAGATTAACAAATTACGCATAGTTCCCATCATTAAAGGGGATCGTTTTATGTTTACTTATAAGGCCGAGGACGTTGCTTCCAAAGACTTTGACAATGTGTTTATCAAAATTGCCAGTGGTAATTCCAGCTTTGTAGACCTCCTTGTTTTTTATCAGGAAAAAGAACCAGATCAGACCTCAAAACCTCTATATGCGATTGAAGAAACCAAAACTGACGATTCGGAATCTCGAAATACAGGAGTATATCAACGATGCAGTAAATTTGTTTACATTGATTTTTATTACCCAAACATTAAGAAGATTATGCTTTATAATCTTCAGATTTCTCAAAAGGAAAAACCAACAGAAACAAATATATTCGGCACAAGAATGTTAAAGACTATCGGAGTTGAAATTATGGGTAAGGTTTACGATGAGGCGGTAATGAAACCATTTTCCAATCTTGACGAGTTAGTTGTGGCTAAAAATTCAATGAGGAAACCGCCAGTGGGCAACGTGCCAATTCAGATTAGGACTCTTTCTAATTGCATAGAAGTTTCTGGGAGGTTATATAAAGCTGGAGGCATCGGGCATGATCCTAATATAGGCGCTCTTACTATCATTGCGGCGTGTATTAGAAAATGGGAGAAGGATAAAGATATTGTTATTACTCATCATGGCTTGAAACAAGAAAACTTAGGTAAAGATAATAAATTTATTCAAATTGCTAATCGCTTGAATATTAAGCTGGAGGGCTTAAGGTTGCCAGTTGCGATTAGTCACGAAAGTTATTGGCATTACGAAGCTTCCCAAGAGAAGATGGCTACAATCTTTTTGCATGTTTCGCTTTTGGCATATACCAAAGCAGAAGTAATTTATGCAAATCATGGCGGCTCAGAACGAGGTTATTTTGTGCATAAAACATTAGGAGCCATGGCAATCGGAAAATACCAGGAAGGCAAGAGAGCGATATATAAATCTGGGGATAAAACGATGATTATATATCTCCCAGATATGATTATTTACGATCCCGCAAGAAACCAAATAATAAACGTTGAAGGCAAAAGATACGCCACTCGTAAATCAGGCATTAGTGAATTAAAAAACTTCTCCTATATTGAGAAGAAAATTATCAAACCATCACACAATCCCGATTCAATCTTAAGGACAGTTGTGATTTTCGGTGGTAAAGAAAAATCTATTGCCGAAAAACAAATTGGTTTCTTATTGAACGAAAATGGAGAAATAGTTTTAGGTAAACAGCCGCCAGAAATCTTTAAGGAAGTAGTAAGTAAGCTTTTAGCTTCCTAAAACATATAGCTGTTCTTGGATTGTTTTCTTGTGTCTCGAATCTCCATTATTGTTGCTCTTAAATCTTGGGTAATCGATATTTTGAAGAGTAACTTCTCCGTATTTTTTCAGCACGGACATTATATTTTTCTCTGGCATTATGCCTTCGGAATTATAGCTAAGGATTAAATATTTATACTTAGCTGTTTTTGCTATCTTATCAAGCGCAGTTAGCGCAGTCTCTTTATTACAAAAATCTGATTTTTGATTTTTATAATCTCGCATGCCAGTAGCGCCTTTTATTTGAGGGTTATCATATTTAGCAATAGTTTCCAACAGATGATAATTTGGCGCATATTGTCTGTTGTTGTAAGGGGGATCGATATAAAGGATATCTGCATCAAGATTATTGAGAAGATCCATACTATCTTTGTTATAAACTGCGTGAGGTTTTTCACCAGAATAAAATTTTATTGATTTCATTTCAAAACGCTTAAGCGCTCTTGGATCGTATTGCTTAAGGAATGCGGCATATACTCCCGATATGTTCGCGTAGAAAGGAACACTTTCTATTAGAGATGCTAATAAAATAAAGTACTCGTTTTCATTTATCAGCTTTTTCTGTTTCCATTCTTCTATCTTAGTACGTATCGCATCGATTCTTTTTGCGTTTTCAGCAGTAAAGTATTTTCGCTTATACTGCTGATTTTTTGTTCCTTTTTCAGTGTAATTTTTATAAATAAAACCATTAACTCCTTTTAAGTTATTGAGATAATTTTTGACAGATTCAAAGGGAGAAGAGAAGAAATTGTTTTTAGGCGTTTTAATATTCTTAAGAAGCTTTGTAAATTTTGGTTCGGTATTATTTGATATGTAAGCTTTTTGAAGTACATATGAAAAATAAAGAAGATCAGATGAAATAACTTTGAACCCCTTTTTTTTGAAGAAGCGGCCGACATTTGAAGTGCCAGAGAAAAAGTCGCAAAATATGCCACCATCGACTTTGGTAGATAATACTGCCTGATAAATTCGCTCTAATAATTTTTCTTTGTTGCCAATAAATCTCATATTAATAGTTTGTTATAAGAAGTTCGGATACCTTTCCTCGCTGGTCTTTTTTGCAATTTAATGACCGATTAGAATAAACCTTGTGTATATTATAATCGGCGTATAAATCCTTTATAAATTCACAATCAGAGTTGGAAAGCATAATCTTACAGCCGATTTTATTCAATCTATCAATTTCGTTTTTTAACCTTATTTGGTCTTCCTTGTAGAATTTTTCTTTAGTGTATCTGGTAAAATCAGAATAAATTGAGACTGGATAATAAGGTGGATCAAAATAAATAAAGTCATCTTTTTTTGCGCTGCTTGATGATGTATTAAAATCCGCTTCTTCAATTATAATCTTTTTTAATATTTTACTCGCACTGCGAAGCGTATGTTCGTCACAAATCAAGCGATTGAGCGAGCTGCCTATTGGCACATTAAATTGGCCTTTCTGATTGACTCTATAAAGGCCATTGAAGCAGGTCTGATTAAGGTAAATCATTCTTGCTGCAATCTCAGCATTGTTTAATTTATGAAAAATGCTTATCTCCCGATCGATATTTCTAATCTTAGCATAGAGTTCTTCCGAATGTTTTGATTTTAATTCTTTAAGTATTTTTATAACTTCTTCTGGGTTGTCTCGTACCCCTTCGTATGTTTTTATAAGCTCGGTATTATTATCAGATAAGACTGCTTTTTCTGGCTGGAGATAGAAGAACATTGCCCCCCCGCCAAGAAAAGGTTCGTAATAGGTATTGAATTTTCTGGGAATGGATTCTTCATATTGAGGAATCATTTCTCTTTTTCCGCCAACCCATTGTATAAAAGGTTTTGCTTTCTCATTAGGTTCTGATGTCGCCGTTCGGTGTACATTAGTTGTCGGCGGCATCGTTTTTATTAATTTAATTAATTCGCTATCCTGATCTTGTGCTGGTTCGAGCTCTCTGATGATCTTTACTACCACACCCCTAATCTCGACCTCTGTTCTGTAAAAAGGTAGGAGGGCTTGATTAGCTGGTTGTAAACGAAATCTATTTTTTTCTCGGTAGATTCTTTTGAGTGTCGCTTGATTATCATCAATAATTGCGACTACCGTCTGTCCGTTATCGGCAGTTTGTTGCTCACGAATTACAACGATATCTCCGTCAAATATACCATCGTCAATCATGCTGTTACCATTCACCCGCAAAGCGTAATGTTTACCAGATAACGGGAGTTCTTCTCGTGATAGGGTGATGGTTTTGTCTGGCACTTCTATCGCTTCTATAGGCTCGCCAGCTGCGATCATTCCAACTAATGGGATTTCTATAAGGTCTCGATTTTTTTTCTTTGTTTTATTAATTTCAATAGCCCGTGCCATATTATTAAACTTCTTAATATAGCCTTTATTAATAAGGGCATCTATATGTTGGTAGACAGTTGATACAGCCGAAAGTTTAAGACCCCTCTTCATTTCTTCAAGAGTGGGAGAGTAGCCTCGATCGGCAATATATCCCTTTATAAAATCAAATACTTGTTTTTGTCTTTTTGTAATTGGAATTGGCATAAAACTGATTGATGTTTTTAACTATAGGTGGTACATTTATAGTATACCGAAAATATTACGAAAATGTAATAGGGTTATCCACAGATCCAAACTAACGAATTAATTAGTTTTATGGCAAAAAATAAACCAACCAAACAGCACTTTGTTCCGAGATGTTATTTAAGCGAGTTTGCAGACCCCAGCGATGGTTTGCTTTGGATATTTAGTAAAGATGGTAAAAGTAAAAGACGACAAAAACCAGAAAAAACTTTCATTTCTAACGATCTTTATACGATTCAAATAAAGGGAAT
>Ga0315294_10006192_pt1 | contig 13124 bp, 11 predicted proteins | sample YL17G13_40_MG_FD_203626 | JGI IMG/M metagenome (GOLD analysis project Ga0315294, IMG submission 203626) | Sediment microbial communities from Yellowstone Lake, YNP, Wyoming, USA - YL17G13_40 | ecosystem: Environmental > Aquatic > Freshwater > Lake > Sediment | place: USA: Wyoming | collected... | reverse complement strand
GTCCGCGCCCGGGGGATCGAACGCGAAGAACGACGCGAACGCCATCGCAAGGAGGTGAGTGACATGGCGAAGGGCAAGATCCTGGTGGTGGACGATGAGATCTATATCGTGCACATCCTGGATTTCAGTCTGGGCATGGAAGGCTATGAGGTGCTGACCGCGCTGGACGGGGAGCAGGCGCTGGAGAGGGCGCGCGCCGAGCACCCGGACCTCATCGTGCTGGACATCATGATGCCCAAGCTGGACGGCTACGAGACCTGCAAGCTGCTCAAGGCCGATCCGGCGACGAAGGACATCCCGGTGATCCTGCTTTCGGCCAAGGGTCGCAACGTGGATCAGAAGGTCGGCTTCGAAGTGGGAGCCAACGACTACATCACCAAGCCGTTCAGTCCGCGCAAACTGGTCGAGCGCATCAACGCGCTGCTCGGCCAGACCAGCCCGCACCGCATGCAGGCCTGACCCCCGGTCCGGAGTCTTCATTCCTCCGTCGACCGGGGGGGCCGCTGGTGTGGGCTGCCCCTGGCGCGCCCCGCGCGCCGCACGCTTGCCGCATGGCCTTTCGCGCGTCATGCTGACCCTGACGTCCACGAACGCCACGCGCCACCGACCCCGATCCGGACATGCCCTTCGCCCACGTCGCCTTGCCGCTGCCCGTGCGGCAGACCTTCCTCTACCGCGTCCCCGAGGCACTCGGGCCGCGCGCGGTGCCCGGCGCCCAGGTCTCGGTGCCCTTCCGCGGACGCGCGAGGCGCGGCTTCGTCGTCGCCCTCTCGGACACCTGCGACCTCGAGAAGGTGAGTGACCTCACGGGCGTGCTGCCGGTGCCGCCGCTCTCGGCGCACCTGCTTGAACTGGCGCGCTGGATCGCCGAGTACTACCTCGCGCCCCTGGGCGAGGTGCTGGCGGCGGCCCTGCCGGGCGGGCTCGAAGGCTTCGCCAGGAGTCGCGCGCGCCGCGGGGCCGAGGAGGAGCCCGTGATGACGCTGCCGTTGCCCGAGCGCGTGCGGCTCACCCGCGGGCAGGCAGCGGCCGTGCGCGAGGTGGTGGGCGCGGTCGCCCGCGGAGGGTTCGCGCCGCTGCTGCTGCACGGCGTCACGGCGAGCGGCAAGACCGAGGTCTACCTGCGCGCCGCGCACGCCGCCCGCGAGGCCGGCGGCCAGACCCTGGTGCTGGTGCCCGAGGTGGCGCTGGGCTCGCAGGTGGTGGCGGCCTTTCGCCGGCGCTTCTCGGCGCGGATCGGGGTGCTGCACTCATATCTCACGGTGGGTGAGCGGCGCCGCAACTGGGAGCTGGCGAGCCGCGGTGCGCTTGACGTGGTGGTGGGCGCGCGCTCGGCGGTCTTCGCGCCGCTGCCGAACCTCCGCCTGATCGTGGTGGACGAGGAGCACGAGCCCGCCTACAAGCAGAGCGAGATGCTGCGCTACCACGGCCGCGACGTCGCCGTGCGGCGCGCGCAGCTGCTCGGCATCACGGTGGTGCTGGGGTCGGCCACGCCGAGCCTGGAGTCGCTGGCCAACGCCGCGCGCGGCAAGTACCGCCCGCTGCGACTCCCCCGGCGCGTGGACTCGCGCCCCATGCCGGTGGTGCGGGTCGTGGACCTGAGACGCGACTGCGCGGGCGGCGAGCTGCTCTCGCGCCCGTTGCGCCAGGCCATCGCCGAGCGGCTCGAGCGCCGCGAACAGACCGTGCTTTTCCTGAACCGCCGCGGCCACTCGCACTACACCCAGTGCCGCGCCTGCGGCTTCACGCCCGAGTGCCCGAACTGCGACATCACGCTCACGCTGCACCTGGCGCCGAGTGAATGGCGCTGCCACTACTGCGACCATCGCCAGCCCGCTTCGGTGCGCTGCCCGTCCTGCCAGGCTCCGATGCTGCGCTTCGCCGGCGCGGGCACGCAGCGCGCCGAGCGCGAACTCGCCGCGGCCTTCCCACAGGCGCGCCTGCTGCGCCTGGACACCGACGTGGCGCATGTCCCGGGCAGTGCGCGCGCGGTGCTCGCGGCCTTCGCGCGCGGCGAGGCCGATGTGCTGCTGGGCACGCAGATGATCGCCAAGGGACTCGACTTCCCGCGGGTGACGCTGGTGGGCGTGCTCGATGCCGACGTGGCGCTCCACCTGCCGGACTTCCGCGCGGCCGAGCGCACCTTCCAGCTGCTGGTGCAGGTCTCGGGGCGCGCCGGTCGCGGCCCGGTCGCGGGCGAGGTGTTCGTGCAGACCTGCACCCCCGATCACCACGCGGTGGCGGCCGCGGCGCTGAACGACGAGCGCATGTTCCTCGACCGCGAGCTCGGGCAGCGCCGCGAGGCGGGCTACCCGCCGTTCCGCCGGCTCGCGACGGTCTTGTTCTCGGGGACGGACGAGGGCGAGGTCGAGGCCGCGGCGACGCGCATCCGCGAGCGGATCGAAGCGCCAGCCGCGGCGGCGGGCGTCGAGGTGCTGGGCCCCGCGCCGCAGGCGCTGGCACGGCTCCGTGGACGCCACCGCTGGCACCTGCTGCTCAAGGCCACGAACGCCACCAGCCTGCGCGAGACGGTGGCGCATGCGCTCGAGCAGGCGGACGCGGCGCGGATCAGGGGCGTGAAGGTCATGGCGGACGTGGACCCGGTGGAGGTGCTATGAGGCGGACGTCCGCGGGGGCCCGGCGCGAGCCCGCCAGGCCCGGGACGCGGGAATCCGCGCCCCGCTGCCTGTCCCTGGAATGCCACACCCCTGTGTCGCGTACACGACTGGGGAGCCGGGGCGCCCGAGGGCGGCGCCCGGCAGCCGGGCCGGCCGCGCCGCCCCGGAGGGGCTTCCGCCTTGACGGAGTTGCGTTTGCGCCCCTAGAGTCCGTACGATCGTTCACCCGTTCCGGCCCGACAGGGCTGGCATGTTCCCCGCGTAGAAGGGTCTTCAATGAACCATCGCAATGCCAGTGCCCGGATGGCCGTTTCGGGGACCGCGAACGACCAGGTCTCCGGGGCCAGCGCGCCCGGGGACGGAGTCGTCACCTTCGAATCGGTTCGCGACAACCCCCGGGTCAAGGCCTTCATCCGGAGCGCCGACAGCGCCCTGGCGGTGATCGGTTACACCGAGCACGGAGAGCGGCATGTCGGGCTGGTGGCGCACATCGCCTTCAACACGCTCAAGCGCCTGGGTCATCCCGACCGGGAGGCGGAACTGGCGTCCATCGCCGGCTACCTGCACGACATCGGCAACGTGGTGAACCGCGAGGTCCACGCCCAGGTCGGGGCGGTCATGGCCATGCGCATCCTCACCGACATGGGCATGCCGGACGACGAGCTAGTGAAGGTCATGGGCGCGATCGGCAATCACCACGAGACCGACGGATCGGCCATCAGCCCGGTCGCGGCGGCCGTCATCCTGGGCGACAAGAGCGACGTGCACCGCACCCGCGTGCGCAATCCGGACATGATCAAGTTCGACGTGCACGACCGCGTGAACTACGCGGTGGAGAAGAGCTTCCTGAACGTGGATGAGGCCAAGAAGGAGATCACCCTGGAGCTCACCGTCGACACCAGGATCTCGCAGATCATGGAGTACTTCGAGATCTTCATGACCCGGATGCTCGTCTGCCGCAAGGCTGCCATCTTCCTGGGGACGTCCTTCGGGCTGACGGTGAACGGGAATCGTCTGACGTAGGCATGTGCCGGAGATCCGGCCTGTCGGGCACCGCGTCCGCGGCGCGCCGGCGGCGAATGGAGGAGGGACCAGTGAGGTATCGCGCATCCACGATCGGCGCCGGCCTGGCGCTGCTGGCGCTGGTGCTGGCCGGAACGGCCGAGGCGCGCAATCCCAACTGCGCGGGTGGCATCCAGTACGTCGTGCAGGCGATGCGCGACAAGGAGAAGGGCAACCTCGAGGACTACCGGCGCGAGATGTTCAAGGCCGTGGACCGTCTCACCATGTGCTCGGTCGAGGACCCCGGCGACCTCGAGGCCCTGGCCTATCTGGGCTGGACCTATGCCGAGATCGACAGCGCCTGCCAGGCCGGACAGGCCTTCGAAAAGGCCATCGCCGGGCTGAGGGCGAAGGGCGACAAGAGGGCCGGCTGGGCGGTCAGCAATCGCGAGTCCTACTGGGCCAAGAACTTCAACGAAGGGATCGCGGACATCCAGGCGGGCCAGGCCGCCTACTCGGAGTTCACCAAGGAGCCCTTGGACGATAGCGAGAAGGCCCTCAAGGCGGAGGCTGCAAACAAGTACGCCGCGGCCATCGCCGCCCTCGAGCGCGCTGCCTGCCTGAAGCCCGGCGACGCGCGCACTGCGCGCAACCTGGGCACGGTCCACGCGTTGATGGGTGACCTGGTGAAGGCCGATGCCATCTTGCGCGCGGGGCTGGTGGCCGCGCCCGGCGACAGCGATCTGGTCAGCTTCCTGACGCTGGTGCGTCGGCGGTACGCAGGCAGATTGCTGGACGAGAAGAAGTACGAAGAGGCCATTGGCTTCTACGAGGATCTGCTCAAGGACGGCCCGAACGACGCGGACCTGCACAGCGGCCTGGCGGATGCCTACTTCAAACGCGCTTTCACGCTCGAAGGTGATGCCCGCAAGCCGGATTTCAAGAGCGCGGGCGACCAGTACGACAAGGCGGCGCGGATCAGGGCGGGAGAGGCCGACCTGCTCTTCAACGCGGCCCTGGCCTACCAGAACGCAGGCGACTTCGCGGCGGCCGAGACCGAATGGCGGGACTTCATCAACATCAGGCCCGAGGACACCGACGCCATGGCGGCCCTCGGCTCCACGCTGGCCGAGTTGAAGAAGTACGACGATGCCGCCGTCGTGCTGCACAAGGCGGTGAACCTGAAGCCCCGCGAGAAGAACCTCCACCGGCAGCTGGGCGGCGTCTACTCGCGGGCCGACAACCAGCCCAAGTCCTACGAGGAGATGGTGGTCTACATCTCGCTCGAGCGCGGCACATCGGCCGAGAACGCGGCCGATGCCGCGAAGAAGGCGCCCGCCAACAGTGACGCGGCGAAGACCCTGGCCTCGCTGGGCGCGCCCGAGGAGCTGCGCTACTGGGAAGCCGATGGCCAGAAGTACGAGACCTGGTTCTACTGGGGCAGGAACGTGGCTTATACGATGCGAGCCGGGCAGGAGGTTGCCAAGTCCGACTGGGGCGCGCCGCCGCCGAAGCTCGCGAAGCCGGCGCCGGTGGTGCCGCCCAAAGTCGTCGGAAGGAAGAAGTAGGCAGGGCTCGCCTGGCGCGGGGCTCGCGCGGGGCCACATGACCCCACGTGCCGAAGCCACGACCGATCCGGTGGAGCGTCATCGCCGTGCCGGTCGCGGCGCGACGGGGGGAGAAGGAGAGGGTCAGGCTGCGGGAGCGGGCCGATCGGGCGGCTGCGCGCCCGCCCGAGAAGGCCCGGCGGCGGGTGCCGGAGGTGGGGGAGGAACGCCCCCGAGGCCGGAAGAATCGCGCAACGCCTTGCGCAAAAACCGATTGACAGGCTTTGCCCCGGGTTGCTAGCCTGCGGCTCGGATGCTGCTGTCGGCCCCGAAGGTGTTGGTCCGGGTGGCGTTGAGGAGGACTGAGATGACCAAGGCGGATATCGTCGATCAGATCGCGGAGCGCACCGGGCTCACCAAGAAGGACGTAGCGGAGACGGTGGACCATTTCCTGAATGCGGTGGCGCGTGCGCTCGCCACCGGCAATCACATCGAGATCCGTGGCTTCGGCACGTTTCGGGTGAAGGACCGCAAGCAGCGGATCGCCCGCAATCCGCGCACGGGCGAGGCCGTCCCGGTTCCCCCGCGCAAGGTGCCGGTGTTCAAGGTGTCGAAGGAACTCAAGGATATGGTGGCACAGGGCTAAGCACTGCGTCACGGTCGCTGCGGCACTGGTGCAAGAACGGCGGGCAGGAGCCTCGGCTCCCGCCCGCCGTTCTTGCACCCGAGTGCGATGTTACCGCCGGCTGTTGCGGAGCAGCGCCAGCCTCAGCAGTTGCAGCGCGGCCATGGCGGCCGCCGCCACGTAGGTGAGGGCCGCGGCGTCCAGCACCTGCTTCGCGCCCGCCACCTCCTGCGGGGCGATGGCCCCGGTCTCGGTCAACTGCGCGAGCGCGCGCCTGGAGGCGTTGAACTCCACGGGCAGCGTGACGAACTGGAACAGCACCGCGCCGGAGAAGAACAGGATGCCCAGGTCCATGAAGAACAGCGACATGCCCGAACGGAAGAACATGCCGATCAGGAACAGCGGGAACGCCAGCGTGCTGGCGAAGCCCGCCACCGGCGCGATGGCGGAGCGGATCGCCAGAGGCGCATAGCCGTTCGCGTGCTGGAGCGCGTGGCCCACCTCGTGCGCGGCCACGGCGATCGAGGCCAGCGAGTCGCCCCCGTAGTTGTTGACCGAGAGCCGCACCTTCCTCACGCGCGGGTCGTAGTGGTCGGTAAGGACTCCGTCCACCTCCTCGATGCCCACGTCGGAAAGGCCGTTGCGGACCATGATCGAGCGCGCCATCTCACGGCCGGTCATGCCATTCGCCGCGCGCACGCGGGACATCTTCTTGTAGGTGCTCTGCACCTTCCACTGGGCCCAGAAGGCGAAGATCATTGCCGGGATGAGCAGGACGAAGGTCGGGTCGAAGCCCATGAAGAACATGGCGCGGATGACTCCTCTCAATGGTTCCCCATCGGTTCGGACCGACCCCGACGGATGAAGCTGGGCGTACCGGTCGCGGAGTTTCCTAGTAGCCACGCAGCGACGGCGGGTGCCGGGGGGCGCGGCCAGTCGATCACTCGGTTGGATGCGGGCCGCTCCTGAACGGAACGGTAGCAGTCCCGGCGCGTAGAAGCCACCAGGCGTTCAATTCCTGTCAGGGAACGGTCAGGCCGGCTACGGCGCGCGCCGGCTCCGGCTCTTCTCGCGGCACGGGGCTTCCTCTACACTGCCCCGGCCGACACCAGGTTATGCCGTCCTTCACGAACCCGAGCGAAGACCCGCCATGAGTCCAGCCGAACCCGCGGTCGACCTGCGCAGCGACACCGTGACCCGCCCGACCCCGGCCATGCGCCGGGCCATCATGGACGCCGAGGTCGGCGACGACGTGTTCGGCGACGACCCCACCGCGCTGGCGCTCGAACGCCGCGTCGCGGAGCTGGCGGGGAAGGAAGCGGCGCTCTACGTGCCGAGCGGCACGATGGGCAACCAACTGGCAATCCGGTGCCACACCGAGCCGGGCGACGAAGTGCTGCTCGAGCCGGAGTCGCACATCTTCCTCTACGAGCAGGGCGGGCTGGGAGCGAACTCCGGCTGCCTCGCGCACCTCGTTCCCGGGGAGCGCGGCATGATCACGCCGGAGCAACTCGCGGCCGCGGTGCGCGATCCGGCGGACGATCACGTCGCGCGCGTGCGTCTGGTGTGCCTGGAGAACACGCACAATCGCCGGGGCGGCGTGATCATGCCGCTCGAGCGGCTGCAAGCCGTGGCCGCGGCGGCGCGCGCGCACGGCGTTGCCGTGCACCTCGACGGGGCGCGGCTCTGGAACGCCAGCGTGGCGAGCGGCGTCCCGCTGCGCGACTGGGCCGCCAACGCCGACAGCGTAATGATGTGCTTCTCGAAGGGCCTGGGCGCGCCGGTGGGTTCCATCCTCGCCGGCCCCGGCGACTTCATCCGCCGCGCGCGCCGCGTGCGCAAACGCTGGGGCGGCGGCATGCGGCAGGTGGGGATCCTCGCGGCGGCCTGCCTGTACGCGCTCGATCACCATCTCGAGCGGCTGGCCGAGGACCATCGCCGCGCGAAGGCGCTGGCGGCCGGCTTCGCGCGGGCGCCCGGAGTGCGGGTCCTCGAGCCGGAGACGAACATCGTCATCGTCACGCTGGAGCACCAGGCCCTCGAGCCGCCCGCGGTGCTGCTGGCGCTCGAGGCGCGCGGCGTGCGCATGGTGTCCTTCGGCGCGCGCCGGCTGCGCGCCATCACGCACCTCGATGTGGACGACGCGGGCGTGAAGCGGGCGGTGGCGGGCTTCGGCGAGGCCGTGCACGGCCTGACGGGGATCGGCTGACCGCGCGCCGGCGCCGGTGGACGCTCCCCCGGGTGCGTGCTACTTTGCGGCGGTTTCAGCAGGTGGGCCCGCGCCCGGGAAAGAGCGAGTGACCGAAGTGACCGCCCCGACGGGGACGCTGTACCTCGTGGCCACGCCGATCGGCAACCTCGAGGACATCACGCATCGCGCCCTGCGCATCCTCTCCGAGGCGGATCTCGTGGCGGCCGAAGACACGCGCCACACGCGGCGGTTGCTCCAGCACTTCGGCATCTCCGTCCCGGTGACGAGCCTGTTCGAGCACAACGAGCGTACGCGCGTCCCCGAACTCGTCCGAAAGCTGAAGGACGGCCTCGCGGTCGCCCTGGTGACGGACGCCGGCTCGCCCGGAGTGGCCGATCCGGGCTTCCCGCTGGTGCGGGCGGCGGTGGCGGAGGGCGTGCGGGTGGAGAGCATCCCGGGGCCGAGCGCGGCGATCGCGGCGTTGCAGGTGAGCGGGTTGCCGACCGACGCCTTCACGTTTGTCGGCTTTCTGCCGGTCAAGCCGGGGGCGCGGCGGCGCCGGCTGGAGGAGTTGCACGAGCGGCGCGAGACGGTGGTGGCCTTCGAGTCGCCGCACCGCATCGACGCCAGCCTTGCGGAGCTCGAGGCGATCTGGGGCGAGCGCCCCGTCGTGCTGGCCCGCGAGTTGACCAAGACGTTCGAAGAGGTGCTGCGGGGCACGGCGCGCGAGGTGCGCGCGGCGCTCACGCCGGAGAGGAGACGCGGCGAGATGGTGCTGGTGCTGGGTGGGCGCTTGCGCGGCGAAGACGGGCCGCAAACGTGAGCGGGACCGGCTGGACGACGCCCCCGGGGCGCGTCGCCCGGATCAAGCGCCGGCTGCAGGACGGCGCGCACGCAGCGGTGGAGCCGCTCGTGACGCTGCTCTCCCGGCTGGGCGTGCACGCCGACCACCTCACAATCGGCGGGCTCGTGCTGAGCGTGTTCTCGGGGCTCGCGTTCTACGCCGGTCACACGCGCAGCGGGGCGCTCATGCTATTGCTCGCGGGCCTGTGCGACATCCTCGACGGCGAACTGGCGCGCCGCGCCGGCGCCGCGTCGCGCTTCGGCGCGTTCCTCGACTCGACCCTCGACCGCCTCTCCGAGGCCGTCGTGCTGCTCGGCATCCTCGGTTTCTATCTGCGCAACCTGTATGCGCTGGTGCTGCATCCGGAGGAGGCGCTGGGGCAGATCAGCACCGGGCTCGAGCCGCTCACCTGGGCGGTGGTGGCCTTCACGGCCGCGCTGGCGCTGGTCGGTTCGTTCATGGTCTCGTACACGCGGGCACGGGCCGAAGGGCTCGGGCTCGACTGCAGGGTCGGATGGTTCGAGCGTCCCGAGCGCCTGGTGCTGCTCGCGGCGGCGGGACTGCTCCGGGTCTTCTGGGCGATGTCGGCGGCCCTCTTGCTGCTCGCCATCCTCTCGTTCGCCACCGCCGCGCAACGCGTGGCGCACGTACACAGGATCACCCGCCGCGCGGGCATGGATCGGCTAGGAGGCTAGGCTCATGGGCAAGGTTCGGGTGGCGATCATCGGCGTGGGCAACTGCGCCTCGTCCTTCGTGCAGGGGCTGCACTACTACAAGAACGCGAAGGAGAGCGAGCGCGTCCCCGGGATCATGCACGTCAACCTCGGCGGCTATCACATCCGGGACGTGGAGATAGTCGCGGCCATCGACATCGACAAGAACAAGGTGGGCAGGGACCTCTCCGAGGCCATCGTCACCTGGCCGAACAACACCTTCGTCTTCGCCAAGGTGCCGAAGGCCGGCGTCGTCGTGCAGCGCGGCATGACCCACGACGGGCTCGGCAAGTACCTCTCGAAGATCATCCAGAAAGCGCCCGGCTCCACGGTGGATATCGTCAAGCTTCTCCAGGACACCCGCGCCGACGTGGTCGTGAACTACCTGCCGGTGGGCTCCGAGGAGGCCACCAAGTGGTACGTCGAGCAGGTGCTCGAGGCCGGCTGCGCGTTCGTCAACTGCATCCCCGTGTTCATCGCCCGCGAGCGCTACTGGCAGGAGCGCTTCGAGAAGCGCGGGTTGCCGGTGATCGGCGACGACATCAAGTCGCAGGTCGGCGCCACCATCACGCACCGCGTGCTGTCGCGGCTCTTCGTCGAGCGCGGCGTGCGCATCGACCGCATGTACCAGATCAACTTCGGCGGCAACACCGACTTCCTCAACATGCTCGAGCGCGAGCGGCTGGAGTCGAAGAAGATCTCGAAGACCTCGGCGGTGACCAGCATCATCCCCTACCCGGTCTCCGAGGAGGACATCCACGTCGGCCCGAGCGACTACATCCCGTGGCTCAAGGACCGCAAGTGGTGCCACATCCGCATGGAGGGCACGACCTTCGGCGACGTGCCGCTGAACCTGGAGATGAAGCTCGAGGTCTGGGACTCGCCCAACTCCGCCGGCGTGGTGATCGACGCCGTGCGCTGCGCCAAGCTGGGCCTGGACCACGGTCTCAAAGGCGCACTCGTGGGCCCGTCGTCCTACTTCAAGAAGTCGCCGCCCTGGCAGTTCCCCGACGAACTCGCCCACGGCTACACCGAGCAGTTCATCCGCGACCCAAAGTCGGACGCGGTGCTCAAGCAGCAACTGCGGAAGGCCGGCGTGGAGCCCGCGAGGTACGTCTCCGGGGCCGGAGCGAAGGCGGCGAAGACCTCGAAGATGGTCGAGGCCGCCAAGCCGGCCACGAAGCGCGCGAAGCCCGCGAAGGCGCCGCCCGCGGCGAAGCCGAAGGCGGGGCGCAAGAAGAAGTGATTGTAGTGGACCCGGGTTGCTAGCGGAGATCCGATGGCCGGCCTGTTCGTGACGTTCGAGGGAGGCGAGGGCTCGGGCAAGTCGACGCAGTTCGCCCGCCTTGCCGCGCGGTTGCGCGCCCGCGGCGTCGAGCCGCTCGTCACCCGCGAGCCCGGCGGCACGGTGCTGGCGGAGGGTATCCGCGACCTGCTGCTCGATCCCGCGCGCCGTCCGGGTGCGATGTCCGAGGCCCTGCTCATGGAGGCCGCGCGCGCCGACCTGGTCACTAGCCTCGTGCGTCCGGCGCTGGCGGCCGGCCGGGTCGTCCTGTGCGACCGCTACGACGACTCGACGCTGGCCTACCAGGGCGCGGGCCGCGGCCTCGATCCCGGCCTGCTCGCGATCCTGAACCAGGCGGCGACGGGCGGACTCGAACCCGATCTCACGCTGCTCTACGACGTGCCACCCGAAGTGGGCCTCGCGCGCCGCGAGAGCGCCGCGGGCGTGACCAACCGGCTGGACCGCGAACCCGCGGATTTCCACCTGCGCGTGCGCCGTTGTTTCCTCGAGCTCGCCGCCGCCGAGCCGGGGCGCTGGGTGGTGCTGGACGCCACGGCCACGCCGGACGAGCTGGAGCGGCTCGGCTGGGCCGCGCTCGAGGAGCGGCTCACCGCGGTTGGCCGCTGAGCCACCCTGAAGGCCGACCGCTGAGCTGCCGGCTGCTGAGCGTGGCCCGGCGGGCTTCGCGATGCTATATTTCGCCGTTCGCAGGCCGTTTCTGAACCTCCCCCGGGCCATCCGGGCTCGTTCGAGCCGCGGGCCGGTGCCCTCGAAGGACGTGCTTTGATCCGACACCGCGTCGTCATCGCCATCCTCCTGGTCGTTCTCTTCGCCCTCGGCTGGTGGACCGGGCGCGTCGCCTCGCGCGACCTGTACGCGGACCTCGACCTGTTCGTCGAGGTGTTGCACAAGGTCGAGGTGAACTACGTGGGCCAGGTCGAGCCGCGATCCCTCATGGACGGCGCCATCAAGGGGATGCTCCGGCAACTCGACCCCCACTCGCAGTACCTCGATGAAAAGGCCTACGCCAACCTGCGGAGCATGACCGAGGGCACCTTCGGCGGCATCGGTGTCGAGGTGAACGTGCGCGACGGCTACCCCACCGTGATCGCCCCGATCGAGGGCACTCCCGCCTGGGAGGCCGGCCTGCGCTCTGGCGACGTCATCGTCCAGATCGGCGGCAAGTCCACGTACGGTCTGACCGTGGCGGACGCCGCCGACCGGCTGCGCGGTCCCGACGGCACCGAGGTCCGCGTCAAGGTGAGCCGTGAAGGCGAGGACGAGGATCACGAGGTCACGCTCGTCCGCCGCATCATCGAGCGCAAGGCGGTCCCCTACGCCTTCGTGGCGCCGGACAGCATCGGCTACCTGAGGCTCTCGGCCTTCTCGGAGCGCACCGCCGAGGAGACGCGCACCATGCTCGATCGTTTGGGCGCTCAGGGGGCGAAGAGCCTGGTGCTCGACCTGCGCATGAACCCCGGTGGGCTGCTCGACCAGGCCGTGGGGGTCATCGAGGCGTTCGTGCCGCGCGGGACGATGGTGGTCTACACGCGCGGCCGCGTCCGCAGCGAGGACAGCCGCTACTACGCTGACGAGCCCCGGCCGAACCTGCAGTGGCCGGTCGTCGTGCTGGTGGACGGCGGCAGCGCCTCGGCCTCCGAGATCGTGGCCGGGGCGCTGCAGGACCTCGACCGGGCGCTGCTGGTGGGCAGCCCGACCTTCGGCAAGGGCTCGGTGCAGCGCGTCTTCCCGCTGCCCGACCAGAAGGCCGCGCTCAAGCTGACGACCGCCCTCTACTACACGCCGAGCGGCCGCTCGATCGACCGCGCCATCCGCGACTCGCTCCTGGACGAGGAGGACGCGGCGGACGCTCCGGTGCCGCCGTCCGCACCCGACACCACGCCCCGGCCACTCTTCCGCACGCGGGCCGGCCGCGCCGTGTACGGCGGCGGCGGCATCGCGCCGGACGTGGTCGTCGTGCCGGACACGCTCGCTGGCCTGTTGCGCCGCGTCGAGTCGCGCAACCTCGCCTTCCGCTTCGCCAACCGCTGGCTCAACACGCACCCGCAACCACAGCCCGACGTGGCGGCGCCCGTGCCCTGGACGGAGTTCCTGGTCTGGCTGCGCGAGGAGGGGGTGGAGTTCACGGCCGCCGCGGCTGCGTCCGGGCGCGCCGTGCTCGAGCGTGCGGTGCGCCGCGAGATGGCGCGCCGGATGCTGGGAGACGGGGCCGCGGCGCGCGTGGCGCTCGAGGGCGACCCGGTCTGGGCGCGGGCCCGCGCGGTGCTGGCGCAAGCAC
>Ga0315294_10006190_pt1 | contig 13124 bp, 11 predicted proteins | sample YL17G13_40_MG_FD_203626 | JGI IMG/M metagenome (GOLD analysis project Ga0315294, IMG submission 203626) | Sediment microbial communities from Yellowstone Lake, YNP, Wyoming, USA - YL17G13_40 | ecosystem: Environmental > Aquatic > Freshwater > Lake > Sediment | place: USA: Wyoming | collected... | reverse complement strand
GGCAGAACGCGATGTTGTAGGATATGGTTGGCAATAGCGTGAAGGAGATGGGTCTTTCCCAACCCTACCCCTCCATAGATAAAGAGTGGATTGTAATTCTTGGCTGGTAAATTGGCGACTGCCAAACAAGCAGCATTAGCAAATTGATTACTCGCCCCCACCACAAAATGATCAAACGTATACTTTGGATTGGAGATCGGCTGAAAAGAAGGAAGGGCCTGCGTTTCATAACTGGGTAAAAGTGAGGAAATTGGTTCTTTTTCATTCATTTTTTCACTTCTGATTTGGAATTGGAGATGACAAGGCTTTTGAGTTAAGAAGGAGAAAGCCTCTTTTATATGAGGTGAATAGTGTTCATTGATCCACTCTTTGAAGAATCGGTTTGGAACCTCTAACTCCACTATTTCTCCATCCATGGAGATGAAGTGAATTGGTTTGATCCAAATGTCGAAATTCTGTTGACCGACTCTTTCCTTTAAAGAATCGACCACCTTAGACCATATCTCTTCCATGAATTGGACCTTGATGGATCGGGGTGTTAAATAGAGGTAAATTATGGGATGCGCAGGAAAGACCCCAAAAATAAAAATTCTTCATTTTCAATTAGTTATAAATCTTTTTCCACAATGTTTCCACAAATGTGGATAAATGAAATAAATTACTCAAGAGGGGCAAATATTTGAGGAAAAACCCTTTCTAAGGCTACCATGTAAATAATAAATCTATTTTTTAAAAAATTCAAGTATTTTTTTCACGGTTTAAAACTCACTCCTTCTCTGCTAATTTTGCTACAGCGACGACTCGTTCCCCTTCTTCAAGCGTGATCAATCTTACTCCCTGAGTCGTCCTTCCTTGAATGGGGATATCGACCGCCCGTAAACGGATGATCTTCCCCTGATCCGCAATGAGCATCAACTCATCTTCATCCGCTACGGTCTTGATGCTCACGACATCTCCCGTCTTTTGAGTCCTCTTCACTGTAAAGATACCCGATCCCCCTCTATTTTGAACCCGATATTCAGATGCCTGAGTCCGTTTTCCATAACCATTTGCTGTTACCGTCAAGATCTGAGTGTGAGGGGAGACCACTTCCATCCCAACGACCTCATCCTCTTTTGAGATTTTTATTCCCCTTATCCCCCGAGCGGTTCGGCCTATCTCTCTGATTTGAGTTTCAGGGAAATGAATGGCCTTTCCCATTTTTGTTCCAATAAAGAGATGCTTTTCGCCATCGGTCAGTTTGGTCGAGATGAGCTCATCCCCTTCATCGAGATGAATGGCGATGATCCCACCCACCCGGGGATTGCTATAAACTTCCAGAGCCGTTTTCTTGATGATCCCTCGTTTGGTCATAAAGGTGATGAACTTTCCCTTCGCAAACTCTTTAAGAGGGAGAATGGTGTTCACCTTCTCTTGGGGGCTGAGGTTGAGAAGATTAACGATGGCTTTGCCCCGAGTGAGGCGACCGGCTTGCGGGAGTTCATGGACCTTCATCCAATGGACCTTTCCTGCATCGGTGAAGAACAAGATGTAGTCATGGGTGGAGGCGATGAAGAGATCCTCGACAAAATCCTCCTCCTTGACATGGATCCCCACCTTTCCCTTTCCCCCACGATGCTGACTCCGGTAAAGGCTGATGGGATTTCTCTTAATATACCCCGTATGGGTGATCGTCACGACCATGTCCTCTTCAGCGATGAGATCTTCGACCCGGATCTCTGGGGCGATATCCACAATCTCGGTGCGTCTCTCATCTCCATAGGCATCTCGGAGAGAAATGAGCTCCTCTTTGATCAGATTGAACATCAATCGTTCGCTTGCAAGGAGGGCTTTCAACCGGTTGATCAACTTGATCGTCTCTTCATATTCCTCCACAATCTTACGTTGTTCGAGGTTGGTGAGTCGTTGGAGCCTCATCTCCAAGATGGCCTGAGCCTGTTCTTCAGACAGTGCGAATCGTTCGATCAAGCGGTCTTTTGCCTCCTTAGGAGTCTTTGACGCTCTAATCGTAGCGATGACAGCATCGATCTGGTCGATGGCCTTTTTCAGACCCTCCAAGATATGGGCCCTTGCCTCTGCCTTTTTTAAATCGAACAGGGATCTTCGGATGACCACCTCTTTTCGATGTTGAACGAAGAGATAGAGCATCTCTTTAAGGGAGAGGAGCTTCGGCTGATTCTGATGGATGGCCAGGAGGATGATCCCAAAGGAGGTTTGTATTTGAGTATGTTTATAAAGCTGGTTGAGGATGACTTCGGCCACCTCATTGCGCTTCAGCTCGATCACCACCCTCATCCCATCACGATCCGATTCATCCCGGACATTGGAGATTCCTTCGATCACTTTCTCTTCGATCAATTCAGCGATCCGTTCGACGAATTTTGCCTTATTCGTTTGGTAAGGAAGCTCTGTGATGACAATACTTTCACGCTCCCCTTTTCGATCCCTTTCAATGATCGCCCTGCCTCGCAGTTGGATCACACCTTTTCCGGTTTCATAAGCGGCCCGAATTCCCTCCCTGCCGTATATGAAAGCCCCTGTGGGAAAATCAGGTCCAGGAAGATGGTCCATCAATTCCGCGATAGAGATATCAGGATTTTCGATCAGGGCGATGAGCCCATTAATCGTTTCCACAAGATTATGGGGAGGGATGTTCGTAGCCATCCCCACTGCGATTCCGGATGACCCGTTGATGATGAGGTTTGGGAATTTGGATGGAAGCACAGAAGGTTCGACAAGCGATTCGTCATAGTTTGGAACAAAGTCGACCGTCTCTTTATCGATGTTTTCTAATAACTCGCTCGAGAGCTTGGACATGCGGATCTCTGTATATCGCATGGCCGCAGGAGGATCGCCATCGATGGAGCCAAAGTTTCCTTGGCCGTCGATCAGAGGATAACGAAGGGAGAAATCCTGTGCCATTCTTGTGATCGCATCGTAAACAGCCATATCGCCATGGGGGTGGTATTTACCAATGACATCGCCGACAATTCTTGCAGACTTTTTATAGGGTTTATCCCAATCGTTATTCAACTCATTCATGGCATAGAGAATCCGACGGTGAACCGGTTTAAGACCATCCCTCACGTCCGGTAGGGCCCGGCCGATGATCACGCTCATGGCATAGTCCATATAGGACTTTTTCATTTCATCTTCGATATTGACAGGTATATTTTCGCGGGCAATCTCCATGTGGACTCCTGAAATATTCTATTAATTTTATTAAGAAATTTAATATAAAAGCCTCTCATCTGTCAATAAAATTTCGGCACCAACCTTGACAAATATATAAGAAATATGATTTAAATAAAAAGTTTAATTATTTTGAGAGCTCTGAAAAAAATCATTAGAGCTCTCTGATTGCACCGATTTAGATTTGATTACACAGATTTTTTCGGCTTAATTTTATCCGTGTAATCGATATTTTATCCGTGTAATCAGAGATTTATGGGCTTTTTCAGAAATCTCATTTCAAAAAGGAAGCTCATCGAAAAGAAAGGGATTCCATGAAGAGAACATATCAACCCAGCAATCTCAGGCGAAAGAGGACTCATGGATTTTTAGAGAGGATGAGTACCAAAAGCGGTCGAAAGGTTTTAAAACGGAGGAGAATGAAGGGGCGAAAGAGGTTAACGGTTTAAAACCTTATTCCTGTCGATAAGACTCGACTACGAGAGGATTGAGGCGAACTGTGGGGCCGTTCAGGTTTACAAACAAGGAGAGGATCAACCATCCTCAGGATTTCAGAAGGGTGATGAAGTTAGGGAAGAGGCTCCAGTCTAAGAATTTCATCCTTTTTATTCAGGAGAATGAAGCAGGGTTCCATCGATTAGGGATGGTAGTAAAAAAGGAGATTGGGCCGGCAACTTATCGAAATCGAATGAGACGATATTTTCGAGAATTCTTTCGCCTCCACAAACATCAGGTCCGTGGGTCTTTGGATATGGTTATTCTGGCAAAGAAGGGATGTGCTTTAAGTCGATATAGAGAGGCTGAAGAGGAACTGAAAGGGATCTTGATCATATGAGAAAAGGCAGGATCACGCGGGCATTAAAGGGAGGGTTATTCTTTCTGATTCAACTCTATCAACATACCTTTTCAATCCTTCTTGGTCCATGCTGTCGTTTTACTCCCTCTTGCTCCTCGTATGCCTCTCTTTCGATAGAGCGTTTCGGAATCATGGAAGGAACCTGGCTTGCATTAAAGAGACTCGTCAAATGCCATCCTCTCCATCCTGGAGGATACGATCCAGTTCCTGAAAATCCCTCGATTCATTCTTCCCCTGCCTGCCCTGAACCAGCACGGTTCGGGGCCTGTCGGCAGACAGGAATGGATTTAAATTCTTAGGAAGGAGACATAGGCAAAGGAAATATGGAAAAGAGAGCTATCATTGCGATAATATTGACATTTTTAGTTATTATGCTTTGGGGAACCATTCAATCAAAGTTTTTTCCCTCGGCTCCAACTAAAGAGGTGAAGAAAGAAGAGGTCGCCCCCGCAGAGAAGGTAGTCGAGAAAAAAATAGATATAAAAGAAACAAAACCCCAGCTCCAGAAAGAGGCAGAACTCCTTTCAAAGACGAAGGTTGTTCCAAAAAAGGAGGTCTCTATAGAGACCCAAAACTACTGGGCTGTCTTCACATCTGAGGATGCAAGATTAAAACATTTCAAACTTAAAAAATATGAGGATCGGGTGGAAGAATCTGCCCTGACTGTAAAATTGATCCAGTTCTTCCAGGAAATATTTTCAAAAAAAGAAGAGCCGAAAAAACCCGTTCCACTCGATTTGGTGAATACGAGTGAAGAAGAAGGGCTTCCCTTAGGCATTAGCTTCATTACCCCCCTACCCTCTCGGAATCGAGTCGTACCGACTTCCTCTGATGGGAATTGGGAGGTAGAGAAAGAGCAACTCCGTTTAGTCAACACCGGAGAAAAGGGTGAGATCACTTTTATAAAGATCTTAGAGAATGGGTTGAAGGTGTCCAAGCGGTATGGATTCACGTCGGAGAATAACACCATTGACTTAGAGGTGGAGGTCCAAAACAATACCTCTCAGGAGATCCCTATCCAATTGGGGCTCCAGTGGATTGGAAGGATTGAACTTGGAAAATTGGCCGATGAAGGAAACAAAGATTATGGTTTGAAGTATGCCTTCTATAAGAACCAGAAAGTGGAGAAGAAAGATCTTGGAGGAACAGGCTCTTCAGGTTGCACACCCGGTTGTGGAACCCCAAAGAAGCATATCGAACCATTTGAATTCTCAGATAAGGGTGAAATTGGATGGTACGCCTTCGAGGGAGAATATTTTACAACTTTGTTGATCCCCTCTCCTTCAGAAAACAACCTTACGTTATCCGTGAAAGGGGATGAAAAGAATATCCTGAAGACCAATGTTATCTCCTCCTCAATAACCATTCCACCCAAGCAGGCAGTAAAGATTCCATACCGAATCTACTTAGGACCTAAGGAAGAGGGGCGATTAAAAGAGTTAGGTGTTAGTGCAGAAAAGCTGGTCGATTTTGGCTTCTTTACAGTCGTCGCTAAACCCCTCCTCTGGGTCTTGAGGCTCACCAACACTGTTACGAAAAATTTTGGGATCGATATCATCATTCTCAGTATTCTGATCAAGATCATCTTTCTGCCACTCACGCAGATTAGTTTCAAATCGATGAAGGAGATGCAGAAGGTACAGCCGGAAATGGCCCGACTCAAAGAAACCTACAAGAACGACAAGGCAAGGCTTCAGCAGGAGATCATGTTGCTCTACAAAAGGAGGAAGATCAACCCCATGAGTGGGTGCCTTCCCATGCTGATCCAGATCCCTGTCTTCATCGCCCTTTATAATGCACTTCAATATACGATTGAGATGAGGCATGCTCCGTTCTTCCTTTGGATTAAGGACCTTGCTGCTAAAGACCCGATCTATATCACCCCACTCATCATGGGAGCGACCATGGTGATTCAGCAAAAGATGACCCCTACTGCAGCCGATCCAGCCCAAGCCAAGCTGTTTATGCTGATGCCGATTATGTTCACCTTTCTCTTTCTTAATTTCCCATCTGGATTGGTCATATATTGGTTAATCAATAATGTCTTATCGATTGCCCATCAATACTACCTAAACAAAAAAGTGTGAGGTTCGAATCTTGGAAGAAAGGATTGAGATTGCCAAACAACTCATGATGGGATTGCTGGAAAGAATGGAGATAAACACCGTCTTAGAGGGGTTTTTAAGAGAAGGGGACATCTATCTCGAAGTCAGGGGTGATAAGGAAGGGATTCTCATCGGAAAGCATGGTCGTACCTTGGAGTCCCTTCAGTTTCTCATCAACCGAATGGTCAATAAGCGGTTGAAGGAACCGGTGAGGGTGATTTTGGATATCAATGACTATCGAAAGAGAAGGGCAGATAATCTAAAGAAGATGGCTCTTCAATTAGGAGAGAAAGCCAAGACGAGGGGCTATGGTCTGACAATTGGCCCTTTCAATGCCCATGACCGTAGGATCATACATATCGCTCTCAAGGAAGACCCCTTACTCAGAACGGAGAGTCTTGGGGAAGGGGAGATGAAGAGGATCAAGATCATCCCAACGAAGAAAGAGGGGGGAAAACCCCTTGAATAGAACCTCCTTATCCTGCTCAAGAAGCGTTTTGACTCAAGAAGAAGACACGATTGCAGCCATTTCCACTCCATTTGGGGAGAGTGGTATCGGAATTGTCCGCATCAGCGGCCCATTAGCCGAACCCATTGCTCAAAAATTATTTAAGCCGAAGAAAAACCATGCCTATCTGATTTCCCATCATTTCAATTATGGGGAGATCGTCGATCCTCAAGAGGGGACTCCCATTGACGAAGTCCTCATTGTCCTGATGAAGTCTCCAAAGACTTACACCCGAGAGGATATCGTGGAGATCCATTGTCATGGAGGATACCTCATCCTGCAGAAGGTATTGGAATTGGTATTAAAGCAAGGGGCAAGGATGGCCCAGCCAGGGGAATTTACAAAGAGGGCCTTTCTCAATGGCCGAATCGATCTTACTCAGGCTGAGGCCGTGATCGATCTGATCAGGGCAAAAACCATGACCAGCCTCGAGATCGCAAACCAACAATTAAGGGGATGGCTATCTCGGGAAATGACTGAACTGAAGTCAAGGTTGGTCGAACATTTGGCCCTGATCGAAGCCCATATCGATTTTCCAGAGGAGGAGATTGAACTGATTTCTTATGCAGAAATGAAGAGAGACCTGGAGGGGATGATCCATCAATTGGAAGAATGGATTGCCTCTTATGAAGAGGGAAAGATCTTTCGCGAGGGGATCTCATGTGCCATCATTGGGAAGACCAATGTCGGCAAATCGAGCCTACTCAATATATTGTTAAAAGAGGAGAGGGCCATTGTGACCCCGATTCCCGGGACGACCAGGGATGTCATTGAAGAAGTTCTGAATATCGAAGGGATTCCAGTAAGATTGATGGATACCGCAGGATTGAGAAAGCCCATGGATTCCGTTGAACTGGAAGGGGTGAAAAGGACAAAGGAGCGTGTGACAGATGCTGACTTTCTCCTATTGGTCCTCGATGGAAGTCGAAGACTCGATGAAGATGATAGGGAAATTTTTAAAGAAATAGAAGGGAAGAAGAAGGTGGTCGCCCTTAATAAGATCGATCTTCCCCTCAGGGTTTCCATAGAAGATTTGAAAAGTCGGTTTCAAGAAGACCCCATTGTATCCATTTCCGCCTTAAAAAACGAGGGGATCGATGATCTGAAGAAGGCCATCTATACCTCCTTAATCCACAGACATGTGAGGGCATCGCCAGAATATGTGATTGTGGCCAATACCCGCCATAAGAACGCCCTTGCTCAGGCCAAGGATAATCTTTCGAATGCCTTGAAGGCCTTGGAAGAGGGGACCTCTCTCGAGTTCATCGCCTTCGAAATTCGTTACACATTGGAGGCCCTCGGAGAAATGGTAGGAGAGACGACCACCGAAGAGGTACTCAACCGCATCTTCGAACAGTTCTGCATCGGTAAATAATCCCTTCTTACCCCTCCCTTTGTCAAAGGGAGGCTATGAGGGATTATGTTTCACGTGAAACAGCCCAGTCTTTTGTCTTGAGAAATGGTTGACTCTGAAGAATTCTCAGAATGATTACAGTTCAATTGGAGAGGAAGGAGGATTATTCTGCTATTTATGAGATTAACGCTCTTGCTTTTGGCCGGGAAAACGAAGTAAAGATTTAACTATGTTTCACGTGAAACATTCTCCCCATATTCTCCTTATAAATCCATGGATTACCGATTTTGCAGCCTATAATTTCTGGATAAAACCCTTTGGTCTCCTCTATATAGCTAGTCTTTTAAGGGCAAATGGGTTTCGTGTTACCCTGATCGACTGCCTTGACTTTCCTGTCAAAAGAAAGGAATATTGAGATGGAAAGTTTTTTAAGACAAAGATTGAAAAGTCTCTTCCCCTCAAATCCATCCCAAAAAATTATAGTCAATATGGAATACCTGAAGAAATGCTGTTGAAAAGACTCTCATTCATTGAAGAAAAACCTGACCTTATAGGCATCACTTTAGGGATGACCTTCTGGTATCCAGGGGTATTCAAAATAATTGAAATAACAAAGAAATTCTTTCAAGATGTCCCTATAATTCTGGGTGGAATTTATGCGACTCTCTGTTATGAACATGCAAAAAGGTATTCAGGGGCAGATATTGTGTTCAAAGGTGGAAATGAATGGGAAGCAGTCAAATTGATTTCCGAATTAACTCAATTCCCCATTCCGCAATCCGCAATCCGCATTGATCTGTTGCCATATCCTGCCTTCGATCTTTATCCTCAATTCGAATATGTTTGTATCGCTACCTCAAGGGGATGCCCGTTACATTGTACCTATTGCGCCACCCCGGTTTTAACAAAAGGATTTATAAGGAGAGATCCTTTCAAAGTTATTGAAGAGATTGAATACTGGACGACTCAATATCCAATCCATAATATTACTTTTTATGATGATGCTCTTCTCATCGAACCCTCAGCTCATATTATTCCGATTTTGAAAGAGGTGATTAAAAGAGGTATTCGATGTAATTTCCACGCACCTAATGGGCTCCATATTAAGGAGATAGATGAGGAGGTAGCAGAACTTATATTTCGAAGTCAGTTTAAAACGATTCGTCTCGGTTTTGAAACATCGAACGAGACAGCTCAAATTGAGACTGGTGGAAAGGTTGATAATCGTGAATTTCAAAGGGCTGTCAGAAATTTAAAAAAAGCAGGGTATTTAGGTGAAGAGATTGGAGTTTATATCATGGTGGGGTTGCCAGGTCAAAGGGTAGGGGAGGTTGAGGAGAGTATTGCCTTTGTGAAAGAAGCAGGTGCAAAACCAATGCTGGTGGAATATTCGCCTATTCCTCATACTCCTTTGTTTGAAAAGGCGAAGAGATTTTCGCCATTTGACCTCGAAAATGAACCTTTATTTCATAACAATTCAATACTGCCTTGCCAGTGGGATGGCTTTACAATGGGAGATTATAAAAGGTTGAAGGAGGAGTTGAGGAAGAGGAGGGAAAAGAAATGAAGCCATCAGAAATTACAAAAGATATTTTTATTGTTGGAGGCCCGGACATTACTGATGGTCGGGATGGTTGCATCTATCTTTTGAATTTGGGGGAACTAATATTAATTGATACTGGGGCAGGGTGGAGTGTTGAAAAAATTATTAAAAATATAGAGAAATTTGGATTTGATTGTAAAAACCTAAGCAAAATCCTTCTCACTCACTGCCATATTGACCATATCGGAGGCGTACCAGAAATCAAGAAGAGGTTTGGGTCTAAAATCTACATTCACAAATTGGATGCTCCTTCTTTGGAAAATGGGGATCCAATTTTAACGGCGGCCAGTTGGTATCAAACTGCATTTCCGCCGACCCCTGTGGATGTGAAATTCAATTTCTCAGAGGAGATATTGAGGATTGGAGAAGAGAAAATCGTCTGCCTTCACACACCAGGTCATACTCCGGGATCAATATCTATTTATTTGGATAAAGATGGAAAACGAATTCTTTTTGCTCAAGACCTTCATGGACCTCTTCTTGAAGAGTTCGGTTCGAATCTCGGGGATTGGGATCGTTCGACTAAAAAGTTACTCGATCTCGACGCTGATATTCTCTGCGAAGGCCATTTTGGAATATACAAAACAAAAAAAGAAGTGAGAGATTATATTCTTTCTTACCGGCGCCAGTATGGAGTAGGGTGAAAAGATTAAATTACGAAACCTGTTTGAATTTAGTAGTACCAAATGAAAATCTACTTGCATTTAGTACTTTTTTTTATTGAAAACACGAATAAATACTGATGCCGGAAATGATAACTTCGCATACAAAAAGCCGTTTTACCAAAAGTAACAATTTAAACTTACATCCGCTTTGACAAAATATCCTTCTTGGAATGTGAGTGATTTAACAAAAAGACAGGCTGAGCTTGCAGAACTTGCTGTTAAGACGTGGCCATTGAAATGAGTAAACATGTAGTCTGGGACAGATTCACATTTCTTATTTCTAAACATCTCCAAACCATTTTACCTATTTCAAATCGTTCTTAATTGCATTGTATAATCCTTCATAAGCTGCAATCATCTATACACCCTCTCTACCTCAGCCAAAGCTAAACAACCCGCATCATAGAGGGACCGATGTATATGGGGGGCTTTGGACTTTTCTTGACATTGAATATATTGCAGAAATATTATGTACCAATATTAAAAAAGTGAAGCACTCTATGAAGATTATGGTGGATGCAGATGCTTGCCCTAAGTCCGTTTTTCGTATCTGCATGAAAATCGGGCATCAATATGGCATCCAGGTATGGACGGTGGCCAGTTTTAATCACAGCATCGATTCGGATCACCATTTTGCCGTGGGGAACGATTCCCAGGAAGCTGACATAAAAATCATAAATATGACGGAGCAAGAGGATGTCGTTGTAACCCAGGATTGGGGATTGGCAGCTATGGTGCTGGGGAAAGGAGCAAAATGCTTGAGCACTGTTGGTCGGGAATTTCGTTCCGACAGGATTCCGTTCTTATTGGAGGAGCGAGAGATCAAGAGCAAACTCCGCCGAAGTGGAGGAAGGACGAAAGGACCGAGGAAGCGTACGTTTGAAGATGATCAGCGATTCGAAGTATGTCTGGAAAGGATTCTTTTAAAGTCACGTGAAGGCGTGAAAACAGATGGGTCACCTTCTTAGCTATCAGTTGATAAGAAGCCGAAAGAGGAGAAAGACGATATCCCTCCATATCAAAGAAGATGGGAAAATAGTCGTTTACGCTCCTTATAGCACGCTGAAATGTGAGATAGAGAAATTTATTAAGGAGAAAAGGTCATGGATAGTTGAAAAAATATCAGAAAAAGAGAGATCGATAAGGGAAGCAGAAAAGGCATTTCTTCCAGGGGAGAAATTCTTATATTTAGGAGAATTGTATCCGTTAGAGATAGGGGATAACAACCACAAAAAAAATCCACTAAAATTGTCTTTTGGTAAATTCATCCTCGATAAGGATTATATAGAAGAGGCAAAGGATCTCTTTATCCAGTGGTATAAGGGGGAGGCCAAGGAGAAAATAGTGGGAAGAGTCAATTATCACAGTAATCGGCTTCAATTGTTTCCCAAGGGGACAAAGATAACAAGCGCCAAATACCGCTGGGGCTCCTGTTCACGAGATAACCGATTATCCTTTAGCTGGAGAATTATAATTGCTCCCTTAAGTATTATCGATTACATCCTGATTCATGAACTTGTCCATATCAAAGAAAAAAATCACTCCAAGAGATTCTGGAGCTACTTAGAGTCTATTCTCCCTGACTACAGAAAAAATAGACTCTGGTTAAAAAAGAATGGAAATGCATTACGGTTTTAATATAAAATTAGAGACAGTTTTCATTTTTGTTTAAAGATTCTGTGGCCATTGACATTTCTGGAGTGGCCATTTAAAATTCCTCGAAATTAAATAATTTATACGCGAGGTGTCTTATGAAATCATTATTTGTGGCGGTCAATGTCTTAATCATGGTTTTTGCGGTCGGTGTTGCAGCTCAAGAAAAATTTGAAACGGATTCCATTAAAACTTCTGCAGGCGACCTGAAGATTACTTTTATAGGCCATGGCACATTGATCTTTACCTTTGGAGGAAAGATAATACACGTGGACCCATTCAGTGAAATGGCGGATTATACCAAGCTGCCAAAAGCCGACATCATTCTGTTAACTCATGAGCACAGGGACCACCTTGACCTGAAAGCCCTGAATCCTGTGCGCACTGAAAAGACTCTGGTGGTATTGACACAAACCTGTGCAAAACAGGTTGAAGGTGGTATTGTTATGAATCATGGGGATGTTAAATTCATTGAAGGTTTAAAGATAGAGGCCGTACCTGCATACAATATCATCCATAAACGGGATACAGGGCAACCTTTTCAAGGCATTGGCAATGGATATATAATCACCTTTGGGGACAAAAGAGTTTATGTAGCAGGTGATACGGAGAACATTCTGGAAATGAAAGAACTGAAGGGGATTGACATCGCATTCCTACCAATGAATCTGCCCTATACGATGACCCCGGAGATGATAGCCGACGCTGCAAAGGCCTTCAAACCGAAAATTCTCTACCCATATCACTTTGGTGAAACCGATACCTCCAAACTTTTAGATTTACTAAAGAGCACCAAAGAGATTGAAGTTCGTATCCGCAAAATGAAGTAAGAGTAGAAGAGTCCTCTATTAAAAAGGTATAGATTCACTTTCTGTATAAATTCTTTATTCTTTATAAACTTACTGCATAATTTTTTTATTATTAATTATTTCTTTTTATTTCAAATAATTAGCTAATCGAAGTAATTTTTGCACTTAAAATTTGTATATTTAAAATATTCATTTAGCCCCCAAAATCCTTCCATATTAACCCCTCAATTTTTAAAAAACTTATTATTTCAAATAGTTAAAACATAATTAATTTTTTGGCATACCAAATGCACTCTCTTAGGTTGAAAACAAAAGAAAGGAGGAACTAAAAATGGAAAAGAAAATGAAAGGATTAAAGGTTGGGTTGATGGTTGGATTG
>Ga0315294_10006189_pt1 | contig 13125 bp, 15 predicted proteins | sample YL17G13_40_MG_FD_203626 | JGI IMG/M metagenome (GOLD analysis project Ga0315294, IMG submission 203626) | Sediment microbial communities from Yellowstone Lake, YNP, Wyoming, USA - YL17G13_40 | ecosystem: Environmental > Aquatic > Freshwater > Lake > Sediment | place: USA: Wyoming | collected... | reverse complement strand
GAAACAAAATGCCTAAAATAAAAGTATTTTCAGGTCGGGCAAATATCACATTGGCACAAAAGATTTGTGGTAAGCTGGGTATCGAACTCGGTAAAGCAAGCATACAGGATTTTGCCGATGGTGAGATAAAAATTAAGATTGAAGAAAACGTCCGTGGAATTGACGTATTTGTAGTGCAACCGACGCTTCCGCCCGCTGAGAATCTTTTAGAATTATTACTAATGATTGATGCGCTGAAACGGGCATCGGCGGAAAGAATCACTGCAGTTATTCCATATTATGGATATGCCCGTCAAGACCGCAAAGATGAGCCGCGAGTACCAATTTCAGCAAAATTAATTGCTGATTTGATTGTCACCGCGGGCGCTTTAAGGGTTTTAGCCGTGGATTTGCACGCCGAACAGATTCAGGGATTTTTTAATATTCCGGTTGACCATTTGTATGCAACCCCAGTCTTGGTAGATTATTTCAGTAAAAGCGATTTGTCAAATTTATCAGTTGTTGCACCCGATACCGGTCGTGCTAATCGGGCACGTGGATTTGCTAAACGGTTAGGCGATAATATTCCGATCGCGGTCATTGACAAGCGACGTCCGGGTCCTAACGAAGCAGAAGTTGTAACCGTCATCGGTGACATAAATGGCAAAGATGTGTTGATTTTCGATGATATTATTGACACCGGCAACACATTAATTGCAGCGGCAAAGGCACTCAAATCACAGGGCGCTAAAAAGATAATTGCCTGTGCAACGCATCCGGTCTTTTCAAAAAATTCGGTTTCAAAACTGGAAGCGTCAACAATTACCGAAGTTACGGTGACAGATACGATTCTCCTGGCACCGGCAAAACAGAGTAAAAAAATTACCGTGTTATCGGTCGCCGGTTTACTTGCCGAAGCAATATCAAGAATTCACAAAGGCGAATCAGTCAGTTCGTTATTTATATGATAAACAATTCTAATTATAGCAATATGCTATTTGCTAATAGCTAATATGGAGGCATATGGAATACAGACTTAAAGTAGAAGAGAGAAGCACATCAGGAAAATCAGCAAATAAAAAGATGCGTCGCCAAGGTGTTGTACCTGGTGTTATTTATGGACATGGCGATAAGGCAGTAAATCTCTCGGTTAACGAGCATGATTTTGCAAAGCTTTTAGAAACAATAAAAGGTCACAGTCCGATTATTGATTTGACGATTGGTGATAAACCAGCAGTGAAAGCGATTATCAAAACAATGCAGCGAGAAGCAATGACTAAAAAGGTAATGTCAGTTGACTTTCAAATCATTCATGCCAAAGAAAAGATAACCTTGAGCATTCCGGTAATTCTTAAAGGCAGTCCGATTGGTGTGAAAGACGGTGGTATCTTAGACAATCCATTACGTTCAATTCCAATTCGCTGTGAAGTTTCCAAAGTACCAGAACATATTGAAATTGATATTACCAACTTGAAAATGGGACACAGCATACACATATCGGACATAAAGTTAGAGGGAGTTGAATTCGTACTCGCATCTGACGCACCAATTGTATCAGTACTTGTACCGCGTAAGGTTGTGGAAGAAGTTGCTGCGCCAGTTACCGAAGAACTCAAAGAACCAGAAGTGATTACGGAAAAGAAGAGGGAAGAGGAAGAAGAGCCTGAAGAAGGTGAAAAGAAGAAGAAGCCAGCAGCTGAACAGCCAAAAGAAAAAGAAGCAAAGAAATAGTTTGACGGTATTTGGTTTAGGTAATCCTTTCCCTAAGTATAAAGATACGCGTCACAACGTAGGATTTATGGTTGTTGATAAGCTGGCAAAAGACTTATGTGTACGATTTACACATCACTCAGCTTATCATGCTGCACATTCGGATAAATTCAACATGACGTTGGTAAAACCAATGCTATATATGAACAACTCGGGAATCGCAGTTCGTGAATTTTTACAGACATCCGATAAACCAGATGATTTTATTGTTGTGTATGATGATATCACTTTACCTCTGGGTCGAATTAGAATTCGTGAAAAAGGCAGTGACGGCGGTCATCAAGGTATGGCTTCAATAATATATCATCTGCTAACGAATAATTTTCCACGTCTCAGAGTCGGTATCGGTAAACCAATGTCAGACATTAGTGCTACTGAGTATGTACTGGAGAAATTTTCGCGGCTGGAAAAACAAATACTTGATAAGACAATTGACAATGTCTGTTCTGCATTATTGATGATTAAAAATCAAGGTATCAAAATGGCAATGAATCAATATAATTCGATATCATTTACCACCGAAATGGATGAGGAAATAAAAAAATGATGAAGATTGGATTGGTTGGATTACCGAACGCAGGGAAATCTTCATTTTTCAATGTTCTGACCAAAGCCAATGCAAAAGTTGAACTTTATCCATATACCACGATTGATAAGAATGTTGGTACGGTCATTGTACCAGACGAACGACTGCAGATAATTGGCGATATAATAAAACCAAAAATCTTGACTCCAGCGACAATTGAATTTATTGATATCGCCGGTTTGGTAAAAGGGGCACATCAAGGTGAAGGTTTGGGCAATAAATTTCTTGCCGATATTCGCGAAGTTGATTTGATGCTTCACATAATACGAAATTTTGAAGACGAGACGATACCTCATATCTACAATACAGTTGACCCAATCCGAGATTTAGAAATTGTTGAAACCGAACTGGGTTTAGCCGATCTGGATATTATTAAGAAAAACACCGAAACTCTGAAAAAGAAAGCGACTAACCCGGAAGAAAAACATCGGTTGACTATTTTAGATAATATCGAATCACAGTTAAGTAAAGGACTTTTTTCTATCAGTATCGAACAATCGGACCGTCAAATGATAAAAGACCTGAACCTTTTTGCATTAAAACCAGTCATATATACATTTAATTGTTCGGATAAGAATCGAACCGACCTGTCGAATTTAACCTCATTAAATAACAAAGACACTTTTCTTTTTTCTGCTCTATTAGAAGAGTCGCTAGATGGATTTGAAGATAACGAAAAGAGCGAAATGCGGCAGAGTCTGGGATTGGCTTCGGATGGTATCTCCGGTATTGTCGAAGCCTGTTTTAAAAAGTTAAACTTAATACGATTTTACACAATAAAAGGAGACGAAAGCAGAGCCTGGTCAATACCCCAAGGCACTCATATTGTTGATGCCGCAGCAAAAATCCATAGCGATATGGCAACCGGATTTATAAAAGCCGAAGTGATTGCTTTTTCAGAACTGCAGAAGATTGGGAATTATCACAATGCCAAGGAAACCGGTCATGTCCTGATTGAAGGGAAAAATTATATTGTCAAAGATGGTGATGTAATTCTAATAAAGTTTAGTGCACATTAATAATGATTTTAACAATAACTTATTTTAGGAGGAAGAATGGATAGAAACTATGAAGCAATATTCGTTATATCTTCAAAACTTTCAGAAAATGAAATAAAGGATATTACGGAAGAATTAAAGAAACTCATCGAGTCGAAAAATAACGCCAAAATTTTAGACACTCTGGTTGAACCACGCCAGTTTGCATATCCTATAAAAAAAGAAACGAAAGGGACTTTTATAACTTATAAGTTCCAGGCACCACCGGAAACAATTAGCAATATCAAAGGTGAAATTAAACACCGGGAAGAAATTTTGAGAACCACTTTTGTTAAAAAGGAGTAAATATGGCAGACATAAGGTTGGGAAATTTGAATTATATCGTCCTGATGGGGCGATCGGTACGTGAACCAGAGTTAAAGTACACGCCGAAGGGAAATCCGATCTGTAATTTCTCGATTGCAGTAAACCGTCGGTATCAGGATAAAGCAACCCAAGAATGGAAAGACGAAGCAAGTTTTTTTAATTGTGTCTCGATCGGGCAACAGGCGGAACGTTGCGCGGAGCGGCTAAAAAAGGGCAGTGCAATAATTGTTGAAGGTACTTTACGCAGCCGGTCCTGGACAAGCCAAAATGGTGATAAAAGAAGCACGGTTGAGATTTTTGCCCGACGTGTCCAGATACTTGATAAAATGGGTGCTGAACCTGAAGCGGGAGCAGTTCCAGAACCTGAAGCAGAGGAACAAAATATTCCACCAGAAAACTTAGACGATTTACCGTTCTAAAGTAATATTTCATAGTGATAGATAGTGAAGTGTTTTATTATAATATAATTATTATTTTATCATTCTTCATGTCATCTAAGTAGTATCAATGGACCAAAATATCACACAAAGCCTACGAGTATTGGCAATCGTCCCAGCATATAATGAAGAAATAACAATTCAGTCGGTTATTCAGGAGATTCTTGACAAAGTTACGGGCATAGTTGTATGCGTAGTTAATGATGGGTCGAATGATAAAACTGCTGAAGTAGCAAAGGAGTCTGGTGCAGTTGTGATTTCGCATCCCTTTAATATGGGAATAGGTGCTGCAGTTCAAACCGGTTTTATCTATGCTATTCGTAATGATTTTGACGTTGCGGTGCAAGTTGATGCTGACGGGCAACATGACCCTTCGTTTATCATGAAGATGGTATCTGAATTAACGCAGATGAATGCAGATGTTGTTTCGGGTTCGAGATTTATTAAGAAAGGTGGTTATAAATCTTCTTTTTTACGTCGCATTGGGATTGTGGTTTTTGAAGTCATCAACCGAATAGTTGTCGGACAGAAAATTACCGATAGCACATCTGGTTTTCGCGCTTTTAATAAGCGCGCGATTGCTTTCCTTGCGGACAAATACCCAGAAGATTATCCAGAACCAGAAGTATTAATAATTCTTAAAAAGAACGGATACAAAGTAATGGAAATTCCGGTCGATATGCGCAACAGGCAAGGCGGGCAGTCATCAATCAAAGGGTATAAATCATTGCATTATATGGCGAAGGTCATTCTAGCAATACTAATGCAATCTGTAAAAGTGGAGGAAAAATGAAAGAAATACAAATAATTGCATTTTTCGCAGCATTATTAATGTTAGTTTGCATACTTGAACTTATCCGAAGAAGAAAACTCAAGGAAAGATTTTCTATATTGTGGCTCTTTTCAGCTATTATCCTTATTGTTTTTTCTTTATGGGGAAAATTGCTTGAGATATTAGCAAAATTAATGGGAATTTACTACCCACCATTAGTACTTATCCCTATCATTATGTTCATAGCAGTAGTACTTTTTATTTACTTTTCTATTATCGTAAGCGATCAATCTGAAAAAATTAAAACTTTAGCCCAGAAAATTGCGTTATTAGAACAGAAAATTGTGAACCAAAATGAATCAAAGAACATCTGAAGGTTTTTTATTCAGAACGAAATTATAAATATATATAAGGATGTAAAGTATGAACAGTTTTATAACTATTCCAACACCAATATTAAAAAATATTGCTTCGGGGCATAAAAATATCCCGACAATGTATTATCATTCATTTAAACCAATTCAAAAATTGTTTTGGGCTAGACTAGCTGCGATTACACAAATGCTGAAAGGACTTTCAGGGAACGTTTTGGATTTCGGTGGTGGAGGGGGTATTTATTTACCAACTCTTGCTCAAGTTTTTCAAAAAGTAATATGTTTAGATTTGGTGGTGGATGAAGCACAAAGTATAAAAGAAATGTATTCGCTTAAGAATGTTGACATTATTCAAAGTGACGCACTCAAAATCAAGTTACCTGATAATTATTTTGATGTGATAATAGCCGCAGATGTACTTGAACATTTTCAAGAACTTACACCGCCAATTAGGACAATCTACGAATGGTTAAGATTAGGCGGACGACTTTTTATTAGTGGACCGTCGGAAAATTGGTTATATCGTTTTGGTAGAAAATTCTTTGGAATACATAAACCCCCTGACCACTATCATAGCGTGATAGAAATCGAGCACGAACTATCAAAGTATTTTCGTATACGAAGAAAAATGTTTTTACCATGGTACTCAGACATTTCGGTCGTTGAATCGTTTGCTGTATTTACGATAATTGAAGCGGAAAAGATATAATGAAATTATTCATTATTTCATTATTGTCATAATAATAATTAGTGTTATAATTATTGCGCTTAAGTAAATATAATGAAGAAGAAAAATATTAAAAAGCCAGTCGCAACTAAAAGAAATTTACCAAAGATTCCATGGTTACCGATACTTATTGGAATTGGTATATTGTTATTAATATTGATTTTTGACCCAAGGATATTTTTAGGCGGAGATAATTGTCATTATATGAGTCTTGCCCAATCGATTCTACATGGACACTATCGAACTGAAGCATTTATCGGCACACCACCCGAAACGGGTGTGACACCTGGTTATCCTTTTATTTTAGCACTTTCATTAGCCACGTTTGGTCGGACTTTTACGCCGGCTAAGATTCTCTCATTTTTGTGTTTTTTATCTTCGCTATTTATTTGGTGGAAACTATTTAATCGGCAGGGGATTGATAAGCGGATTTCACTCGGTTTTCTTGCATTTGCAGTAATAAACCCTTTAATTTCGGAATTTTCACACTGGGAGCTTACTGAAGCGCCATTTATGCTCATATCATCAGCCACAATTCTATATTATGTCATCTCATTGCAAAAGAAAAATAAATTAAACTGGGTAATTACAGCGGTATTGGCTGCCACTACATATTATCTACGTGCTGCAGGTATCGCTTTACCGATAGCAATTGGAGTCGCACTCCTGTTACAAAAAAAATGGAAAGAATTTGTTATTTATGCGGCAGTTGTTGTATTCTTAGTTTCACCCTGGTTTATTCGAATGATGACTATGGGCAAACAAGTTGGTGGAGGTACTTATTTGCAGTATTTTATTTCTAATCCGGACACAGGGGAAATATTTTCGATGAGCGGTCTTATTGCTAAAGCATTCAGAAATTTATTCGGATATTCGTTTGTTAATTTGCCTTCGTTATTTTTCCCAATCGGGCAAGATAGTTTTGCAAATAAGAACATTTTAGGATATTTGATAGGTCTGATTTTGCTAGTTTTAATCGTTATCGGTATTATCCAAAATATTCGTTCCAGCCGAAGTATTTACAGTATTTATGTTATTGTAACGGTATTAATCCTAATTTCATTCGCTGAGAAGGCAGTGCTTGTTCGATATCTTGTTGTGATATTTCCATTTATCGCAGTACTTCTATTATCAGGATTAGAAAAAATCTGGAAAAAATTAAAGACAAAACCAGTTTATTCCTTTGACATTGTTTTGTTACTTGTAATACTTGCATTACCCAGTTATTTCAAAGCAGAATCTGCTAATCGCAGTGTTCTTTCACAATATTTAAAAGGTGATAAGTATGCAGATTATGGGTCAAATTTTATCCGTTTTATTGAAGCAAACGAGTGGATAAAAAGTAATGATAATATAAATTCAGGTGTAATAAGTCGTAAACCGACACTAACTTGGTGGTACTCTAATCATCCTTCCAAAGGTTATATCTGGCGGACTGATGTCAATCAAGTGAAGAATGATATTGATACGAGCGGTGCAAAGTATGTGATTGTTGACCAGATATCTGGGACTACGCAACAATATTTAATACCAACAATCAGAGCTTTCCCTCAAAATTTCAAAGTGTTATTTGTAACCCAGAGACCTGAAAACTATGTTCTTGAGTATATCAAGAACCCATAGTTCTATTCTTTAATTTCGATAAGTTTTCGTTTTGATTTCAAACCAGCAACGATAGCTATTCGAGACTTTGGGATATCCAAATATTCAGATAGTAATTTAATGACTGCAATGTTTGCTTTATTTTCAATAGGTGTTGCCTGGACATGGATGTTAAAGCCGTTCTCGGTTTTTTCAATTTGGTCTTGTTTAGCATTAGGTTTGACAATAATCGGAATACGCATTAATGATTAGAAATTATGAGTTATACCAATAAGTACATAGTTAATCAATGTAAAATTGTTTACTTGTTCAACATTGGCGCCACCTTCCAGGATACGATAACCGAATCGCAGGCTCAAGTCTCTGTCCGATTTATATTGAATCGCTGCTAATACATCTTCAGCTCTGCCTTGCGGAGCGCCTAAGGCATCGCCATTTAACAGAAAGCTGAGTCGATTAGCAAACATCCATTGAAAGTTAAAGTTGATGATTGGAACAAAACCGAGATTGGGTTTTTTAGATATCTGATTTGCACTTTCAATGGTTATTGCGGCATCTCTAATTTTAGCTGTGAAGCCTAATCCGAAATTTATCTTGTCGTTTTGAACGAAATCATAACGATAAGTAATACGATATGAATTGAACATATAAGTTGATTTTAAAATGGTATTAGCAGGAAAAGTCACACCATCGAACGACACATCTCGATCCAATTGACCAGAACCATGCAGTTTTAATGGAGCATATAAAGCAGATATAGTGTGTTTTTTGTTTATAGTATAGGACAACCTTAATCGAAAGAATTGAGCAGGGTCAGTTTTTAGTTCTTTTGACAATGATATTTGAGTGCCAGTGCTACGAGGAATCTGGACATCATTATATCCACTAAACACGACCCCGGTTTCTATATCAACGAAGGGTTGTGCTAAAACCACAGGAATATTAATAAAGAGTAAAATAAATGATAACACTATTAATAACTTAATATTTTTGTTCATTTAACACTCCTTGTTATTTTTTGATATTTGAAAATCATAACGTTATATTATATAAAAAAGATTGAATTTCACAAGAGCATTAGAGTTAAAATAGTTGACATTTAAAGGTTATAAGAGTAAAATTTTATCTTATGAAACGCATATATTTATTGACATTAATTTGTATATTATTGGTAAGTTTTTCCTGTAAAAAAGCAATATCCAAGACTGAGATTACTTTCTGGCACGCGATGGGCGGACCATTAGGCAAGGCGCTCGAAAATATGGTTTTGGATTTTGAAAAAGCCAATCCGGATATAAAAGTCACATTGGTCGGAATGGGCGATTATAGTGCATTGGCACAAAAATTGATGGGTGCGATTTCGGTTGATAATCCGCCGACAATCGCTCAAGTGTATGAATCATGGACAACTCAATTCTATGCGCAAAACCAGTTATGCCCATTAGATTCTTTTGTATACAGTCGTTCTGGTTTGAGCCAGGAAGAAATAAATGATATGTATACGGTATTTGCCGAGAATAATAAATGGGATGGTAAGTTTCTGACCTTCCCTTTTAATAAAAGCGTGCCGGTCTATTTTTATAATATTGCGATGTTTGATTCCAACGGAATAAATGAATTTCCCAAAACCTGGGACGCATTTCGCGCTGCGGTCAAACAAATAACCAAAGTCTCCTCAAAAGGCGGGAACCCTGAAATATATGGAACCGGCGGCGGTGTTAACTCGTGGCTTTTCGGATGCATGTTATATCAAAAAGGCGGTCAACTGCTGGATGAGACAAAAAAGAAAGCAATGTTCAATTCGCAAACCGGTGTTCAGTCTTTGCAATATATGATTGATTTGATATATAGAGATTCATCGGCTAACTTTACTTCAGGATATGAACCACAAAATGATTTTCTATCTGGTAAACTGGGAACAATTTACGGAACAATCGTTTCCTGGGCTTTTATGAAAGACAAGATGAGTTTTCCGATTGGGATTGCACCATTGCCATCATGGGACAAGAATGCAGTTCTGAGTTATGGCACCAATATCTGTCTATTCAGAAAATCAACTCCCCAGCAGAAAGAAGCGGCATGGCGGTTTATTAAATGGTTCACCCGTCCAAAACAGCAGGCACGCTGGGCGAGCGAGACTTTCTATGTGCCGGTATGCAAACAAGCGTTAAATGAACCAAGTTATGCAAAATTGTTAGGCGAAGTCAAAGGATTAAAAGAAGCAGTTGAACAGTTGAATTATGCAACATTTGAACCAAGAGGAGAGGAATGGTTTGCGGGGCGCCGGTATCTGGGCGATGCAATGGAAGAAGCTTTGCGGCTTAAAACACCTCCGCAAAAATCTCTGGACAATGCTGCAATAAAATTAGAAAAGGAGTGGAAATGACGAGTAAAAAATCAAAGATAAAAATTTTATTAATCGCAGTTTTTTCACTATTATTTATTAATATGCTGAGTGCACAGATAATTCCGATTGCCGATGCAATTGTTGATGCGGACAGCAACGGTATTCCGGACCGAAGAGGAACTTACGTCCAGATAACCGGTATTGTTACCGTGCCTTCAGGTGTGTTCTCACATACTCAGCTCGATATTTATGTGCAGGATAATACTGCCGGGGTTAATGTTTTTAATTATTCAATTACACCAATCGCATTAGGTGATAGCGTTATTGTTAACGGGCAAGTTTATTTTTATCGAGGTAAGACTGAAATTAGTTATGCAACGGTAACAATTATTGCTAATAATTGCCCAGTACCCGAACCTTTGCCAATAACCTGCGCAATGATGAATCGTGAGCCATATGAAGGAAGATTAGTCAAAATTTGCGGCGTTACAACCACCGCATTTCTTTTGACCGGCGATGCGAATTTTATATTAATTGATAGTACCGGTACGTGTACAATGCGAATTGATGCAGATGCGGGCATTGCAGGGCTGGTGATGGTTCAGGATACTTTTACCGTGGTCGGGATTAAAAGTCAGTATACATCAGATACATTCCCGCCAGTGAATTCGGGATACGAGTTTTTCCCGCGCTTTCGTAGTGATTTTTCCAAAACGTTAAATAATTCTTTACCATTATTAACAATCAGTGAAGTACAAAGACCGGGCGGTGATGGTTATTCATCATATTACGAAGGGCAGTTTGTCAAAGTTCATGGCCGAATAACCGGTCCATCTTATATTTTTACCAGCGGTTCGTCAAAGAGTTTATATATTCAGGATGCAACGAATGGCGTGAATGTTTATGCACCGACTTATGATGCAGTAACCGCAAACTGGCTTGACAGCTGCGGAACCGAATGGGAATGCATCGGTCGAGTTACCGAGTATGATGGTCTAACCGAAGTCGCCAATGGTGTCATATCACTTTTGGATTCGACGATGATTCCAGTTACTTCGCGAGAACTGCCATTCAATGCCGCAATCACCGAGGGAATGGAAAGCAAATTGATTACAGTGACTGGTTCAGTAATTACTAACCCAGGTGCAGCGGGCGGCGGTATGAATTTTACGATTAAGAACGGCACACCAGGAATTACAATCCGCGTTGTTGATAATGCGGGCATTCTGACCAACTGGGTAAAGAAAAATCTGCGGGTGCGTGTTACCGGCATTGTCGGTCAATATACGACAACCGTACCGTTCAGCACTGGTTATCAGGTGATGCCGCGTTTTGGTTATGAGTTGGTTAATCTTACGGAATCAATGCCAGCAAGTCAGGCGTTGCGTATTGATTCAGTATTTCCTAATCCGTTTTCGCCGAATGACCCGGACCCATTATTACAGTATGCGAGAATCAAAGTGAACTCACCGATTAGTTATAAGTTGTATTTAGATATTTATGATACCGAAGGCAGATTGGTGAAAAACCTGCTGAACAACCAACCCGGTGGTTATTATGAACTGAACTGGGATGGCAGAGATGATAATCAGGAACCTTATCCTATTGGTATCTATATACTCAATCTTAAGGGTATCACAGCCAGCGGTAAAAATATCGCAGTCCGCAAACCAGTCGTGGTAGCGACAAAACTATAAGGTCGATTAAAAGAATGAAAGATTTGAAGATTAAAAGATTTTTTAGTTGGAAGATTGAAAGATTAATTTGTAATCTTATAATCTGTAATCTTCTAATTATTTCTTTTTCATATGGTATCTGGGGCATAACACAGGATATTTCAACACGCGGTGCGGGAAATGTTGGTTATACAGGTTTTCTGACTTTGCCATTGTACATGGACAGCATGGCAAGAAATCATGCTATTTTGACCGGCTCAGACGATAAGTTCAGAACGTATGGCGGATATATTCAATATGGTATCACAGACAAGTTCGATGTAGGACTTCAGGGTAATAGTTCAGTCAATTCTTCAATCGGTGTAAATTTTAAATATCGAGCAGTCAAAAATCTGACCACGATGGTCGGGTTTGATTATATAATGGACGAGATGATGCTCGCACCATTCGGAATATTAATGACCGGCTCTGATTTGGGGAAAAATGTTTCTTTATACGGTGGTATAAAAGTATTCCATTGGTCACATATGAAAATGGATGCTATCTCTTCTCCAAAGAATATAACTGGTACGATGTTGTACACCGGAGTGCATATATTCCAGAAGGGCGGGTGGAAAGACCAGAGATTGTCGAGCTTGCCTAATGGTCTATATCTTGAACTCGGTTATCCGGTTAGTGTCGATTCTAAATGTATTACAATTTGCCTGGGGCTGGATGGATTTTTAGGACTATCTTTCCCGAGTTTGTCGTGGTGATAAATTTTTCACAGAGAACACAGAGAGAATTATATTCGAGAAGTATTTGTATAAGAGTCTTTAAATGCTGTAATTATTATTTCGTTAAGCTTTTAGAGAAACTTCCCTGGTTCAATTTAGCAAAATAAACTACTTGACAAGAATATAAGTTTTTGGCATATTGATACATATGCGTCTGTGTTTATAACACAAGACGCAAAGGAGGAAGTATGAGAAAGTGTATTATACTTCTATCATTTATTATTATATTTTCTCTTTCCTATGCTGATACGCTTAGTCTATCAATTAGCCAGATTGCTACGATAAGCAATAATGGCATCAACAGAATTCTTCTTAGATTCAACACAGATGTTTTTCATAACACGCAGGTTGACTACGCAGAAATAGTAATTCCTCATTTTCTGACATCGGGGAAAATGATAATTGAAGGTTATCGGCTAACAACGAACTGGAGCCAAACCGCGGTCAATTGGAATTCATTCAATCGTCCGGGTGGTGATTATGATACAATCACTCGCACTCGTTACACAACATCTGCATCAGTAAATCTACCAGTTATTTTAGATATAACTGAATTTGTGCAGAATTGGGTAAATAATGGTAATAATTGCGGAATTCTCTTAAAGCGACCTTATTACGAAGGAAATGGATTTAGAAATGAAGTAACCCTATTGAGAAATACTTTAGCAAATGCAAGAATAAGAATTTTCTTTGCGCGTTTAGAAGAATAAAAAAT
>Ga0315294_10006186_pt1 | contig 13127 bp, 10 predicted proteins | sample YL17G13_40_MG_FD_203626 | JGI IMG/M metagenome (GOLD analysis project Ga0315294, IMG submission 203626) | Sediment microbial communities from Yellowstone Lake, YNP, Wyoming, USA - YL17G13_40 | ecosystem: Environmental > Aquatic > Freshwater > Lake > Sediment | place: USA: Wyoming | collected... | reverse complement strand
CGCGCCGAACGACTTCGACCCGCCCCCTTCGACCAGGTAGGTCGCCATCGTGAAGGGAGCTCCGGCGAAGCCGATCAGCGGGACCGTTCCCGCGAGCTCCCGGCGGATCAGGCGCACGGCGTCGAGCACGTAGGGGGTCGCCTCGCGCGCGTCGGGCGTGCGCAGCGCCTCGACGGCGGCGCGCGAGCGGACCGGGTCTTCGATCTTCGGGCCGGGATCGAACTCGATCGGCATGCCCATCCCGGGAAGTGGGAGCAGGATGTCGGAGAAGAGGATCGCCGCGTCCACGCCGAGACGCCGGATCGGCTGGAGCGTGATCTCGCAGGCGATGCCGGGTGTGCGACACGAGGTCAGGAAGTCGACCTTGGCGCGGAGCGCCCGGTACTCCGGCAGGTAGCGGCCCGCCTGCCGCATGATCCAGACGGGGGTCCGCTCCACCGGCCGGCGGAAACAGGCCCGGATGAACAGGTCGTTCTTGAGCGCGGGAGCGGTCGGCTGCGGGTTCGGATCTGCGGTCATGGTTCTCTCGTGTCTCCGATGTCCGGGTTGATCCAGGGCCTGGGCTCTGTCTGAAGACCCGATCACTGCGCTGGCTTGGTCGCTCCTCGCTGCGGCGTATCCTGCGAATACGACTCGCTCGTCGCTCCTGCGCCGCCTTGTCCTCGGCTTCTCAGACAGAGCCTGGTGCGAACGCCTCCGCGAGCGCTTCCGCCGAGGCCTTCACGGTCGCCTCGAGGTCGGCGTCGGCGTGGGCATCCGAGATGAAGTTCGCCTCGAACTGCGAGGGAGCGGCGTAGACGCCGCGCCCCAGCATCCCCCGGAACCACTGCCCGAACCTCGCAGTGTCCGCCTTCGCGGCCCCGGTCCAGTCGTTGACTTCGTCCTTCGTGAAGAAGAGGGTCCACATCGAGCCGCACCGGGCCAGCACGCAGGGGTAGCCGTGCTTCGCCAGCTCGGCCCCGATGCCGGCCTCGAGCGCCGCCCCCTTCGCTTCGAGCCTCTGGTAGAGCGCCGGATCCGACTCGATGATGCGGAGCGTCGCGAGCCCCGCGGCGACGGCGAGCGGGTTACCCGAAAGCGTGCCCGCCTGGTAGACGGGGCCGGCCGGGGAGATCTTCTCCATCAGGTCCCGTCGCCCGCCGTAGGCCGCGGCAGGCAGACCGCCGCCGAGGATCTTCCCCATCGTCGTGAGGTCGGGCCGGACCCCGAAGCGCTCCTGCGCGCCGCCGCGCGCCAGGCGGAAGCCGGTCATCACCTCGTCGAAGATCAGGATCGCCCCTTCCTCCGCGCAGACCGCGCGCAGGCCCTCAAGGAAGCCCGGGAGCGGCTTCACGACGCCCATATTCCCCACGACCGGCTCGACGATCACGGCCGCGATCGCTCCCGCGTACTGCCAGAACAGGCGCCGCACCGCCTCGAGGTCGTTGAACGGCGCGATCAGCGTGTCGCGCGCGGTCCCTTCCGTGACGCCCGGGCTGTCCGGATGGCCGAAGGTGGCTGCGCCGGAGCCGGCCTTGATCAGGAACGAGTCGCCGTGGCCATGGTAGCACCCCTCGAATTTCACGATCCTGGACCGTCCGGTGGCTCCGCGGGCGAGGCGCACCGCCGAGAGGGTCGCTTCCGTGCCCGAGCTGACCATCCGGACCATCTCGACGGAGGGAACCAGGCGTGTGACGACCTCGGCGATCTCGACCTCGCCGCGTGTCGGCGCACCGAAGGAGGAGCCGCGCGCGGCCTGCTTCGTGACCGCCTCGACGACCGCCGGGTGCGCGTGGCCGAGGATCATCGGCCCCCAGGAGCCGACGTAGTCGATGAACTCGTTGCCGTCCTCGTCCCGCATGCGGCAGCCCGAGGCGCTCGCCATGAAGTGCGGCTCCCCGCCGACCGCCTTGAAAGCGCGCACGGGAGAGTTGACGCCACCCGGGATCAACCGCCGCGCGGTCTCAAAGAGTGACTTGCTCGCTTCGTTCTTCACGTGGGTCTCCGTCACGTCTCGTCGCGCCGCTCCCGCTCGATTCCCGCGACCGGCCGCGATCTTCGCCGGTTCATCTGTCGGCGGCCCGGCGCGCCGACACCCCGCCCGCTGATCCGACCGCGGCTGTCACTTCATTCGCTTTGCGGCCTCCTTCGCGAAGTAGGTCAGGATGATGTCGGCGCCGGCCCGCTTCATCGCGACCAGTATCTCCAGCATCGCCCGCTCCTCGTCGATCCACCCGTTCTGCGCCGCCGCCTTGAGCATCGAGTACTCGCCCGACACGTTGTACGCGGCGACCGGAACGCCGAAGCGCTCCTTCACGCGGTGGATGACATCGAGGAAGGCGAGGGCCGGCTTCACCATGACGATGTCGGCCCCTTCCTCGAGGTCCGCGGCCACCTCACGCAGCGCCTCGTCCGAGTTGGCCGGGTCCATCTGGTAGCCGCGCCGGTCGCCGAACGCGGGGGCCGATTCTGCCGCCTCGCGGAAGGGGCCATAGAAGGCCGAGGCGTACTTCGCGGCGTAGGAGACGATCACGACGTCGGAGAGCCCGGCCCCGTCAAGCGCCGAGCGGATCGCGCCGACGCGGCCGTCCATCATGTCGGACGGGGCGACGACGTCGGCGCCGGCCTCCGCGTAGACCACCGCGGCGCGGGCGAGCGCCTCGACCGTCCGGTCGTTGTCCACATCGGTGCGCCCGTCGCGCCCCTTGGCGAGCGGCCCGCAGTGGCCATGGTCCGTGTACTCGCACAGGCAGACGTCGGCCCAGACCAGGAAGTTGGGCAGATCCGTCTTCAGGGCGCGGATCGCCGCAGGCACGGGACCGTTCGGGTCGCAAGCCGCACTACCCGAGGCATCCTTCCCCTTCGGAAGACCGAAGAGGATGGCCCCCGGGATGCCGAGGGAGGCCAGCTCGCGGCACTCGGTGAGGATCACGTCCACGCTCATCTGGGAGCAGCCGGGCATCGCCTGGATCGGCTTGCGGATCCCTTCACCCGGGCGGACGAACAGGGGCGCGATCAGGTCGTCGGGCCGCAGGACCGTCTCGCGGACCAGCCGGCGGATTGTCTCGGTGCGGCGCAGCCGCCGCGGGCGATGAACTGGGTAGCTCATGACGTTGTTCCTCTTGACAGAATCCCGTTGAGGCTCGAGGTGCGATCTCCGGGCGCAGGCGAAGCATGCGCCCGGAGAGAGGCGACGGTCGTCGGTGCGGCGAGGATGGTCTGAGAACCTCCGATCGCGCAACGTTGCCGGCCGGGAGGGCCGTTCAGGGCTCGATGGCGCTTCGCCGGCACCGCACGACGCTCGAAACGGGACGGCGCATGGGGAACCGTCCTTGGCCGCCGGCCGGCGATGGCCCGGTTCATCACTGCCTCTCCAGGTAGGCAACGAGGGTACGAGCGAGATCCTCGGCGGTTCGCGCGGCCGACTCGATGTCGGGGGCGGCCCCGAGCTCGCGCAGCGCTTCGCTCGTCGTCGGGCCGATGCTGGCGACCGCCGCGCAGCGCGAGAGCGGGCGCAGATCGCCCCACCCGAGCATGGCGGCGAAGTTACACGCGCTCGAGGGGGAAAGGAACGCGACGGCGTCCACGCCACCCTCGAGGAGCGTGCGCGCGAGCTCCTCGGCCTTCGAGCCCGCGGGAAGGACCGTCCGGTAGGCAACCGGCTCGATCACCTCGGCTCCGGCGGCGCGGAGCGCGTCCGGAAGCTCGCGGCGCGCGATGTCGGAGCGGGGCCAGAGCACCCGCACGCCCCCGAGCGGCGGGGAAGTCCGGCTCCCCGGGACGGTCGGGACTCCGGTCGTCGCGGCAGGGGCGCTGCCCGGACGTGCCGCGGATTCCAGCTCGCCGGTTGTCCCGGCGCGGCGGTCCAACGCCAGCAGAGCCGCGAGCGGCGCACCCCCAGCCTCCTCCGGCACCAGGTCCGCCGTGACGCCGGAGCGCGTGAGCGCCTTGGCCGTCGCCTGCCCGACGGCGGCGACCCGCGGGCGCAGCGGCTCCCGCCCGCACGCGGCGGCCCAGCCGGGCCGGCCGGTCACGGCCTCCACCGCGTGGCGACTCGTGAAGACGATCCAGTCGAAGCCCTTGAACCCGGCCAGCGCATCATCGAGAGGGCCCCAGTCCGCAGGCGGCTCGATGGCGATCGTCGGCAGCGCGAACACGTCCGCGCCGAGCGCGGCGAGGCTTGTCGCGAGAGACCCGGCCGCGCCCTCCCCCTGCGTCACGACGATCCGCGGCCTGCCGGCCGTCACGCGGTCTCCCGCGCCGGGCGGTCCGGGCCGCGCCTGGAGAAGGGGATGGTCATGATCGGGTCCGCAGGCAGAAAGGCGGGGCGGGCGTCACGTCCTACTCCTCTCCGCCGGGAGCGGGCGGGGGCGCCGGGCGCGCCATGGCGATGATCCGCGCGAGCACCTCGCGCGCGCCCATATCGAGCAGCCTCCCGGCCAGGCGCTCTCCGATCGCGGTGGCCGCGGCGGCCGTGACCGCCTCGCCCTCGTCGCTTCCCCGGAAGAGCCTCTTCCCCTCGAGGTCGGCCACGAGCCCGTCGAGCGCCACGCGGTTCCCGCTCACGCGCCCAAGCGCCCCGACCGGCACCTGGCAGCCTCCCTCGAGGGCCCGCAGCAGGCCGCGCTCGGCCGACACGGCCAGGCGCGTCTCGCGGTGCTCGAGGACACCGACGAGCCGCGCGACACGCTCGTCGCCCGCCCGGATCTCGATAGCGATCGCCCCCTGGCCGACAGCCGGGAGCATCCGCTCCGGGCCGAGCTCCTCGGTGACCTTCGCGATGAGCCCCAGGCGAAGCACGCCCGCGCGGGCGAGCACGATGGCGTCGTACTCGCCCTGCTCCGCCTTCTCGATCCGCGTCGGGACGTTGCCGCGAAGGTCCAGGATCTCGAGGTCGGGCCGAAGGGCGAGAAGCTGCGAGCGGCGGCGCGGGGACGAGGTCCCGACCCGCGCGCCCCGTGGCAGTTCCGCGAGTCTCCGGCCCGATGGGGAGATGAGCGCATCACACGGGTTCTCGCGCTCGAGGATGGCGCTGATCGCGAGGTCCGCGGAGACCTTCGTGGGGAGGTCCTTGAGGCTGTGGACCGCGAGGTCGATCTCGCGGCACTGGAGCGCCGCGTCGAGCTCCTTTGTGAACAGACCCTTGTCGCCGATCTTCGAGAGCGGCGTATCGAGGTTCTTGTCCCCGATCGTCTTCACGATGGTCCGTTCGATCTTCAGGCCCCGGTGGACGGCTGTGAGACGCGCCGCCACTTCGTCGGCCTGCCAGAGCGCGAGACGGCTTCCCCGGGTCCCGATCCGGATGATGTCCTGGGGTGGAACCGTCAATCCTTCCCCCCTTCTCCCGGCGTCCCCTCGGGGCAGCCGTCGCCGGTGCGCCCGCCGTCGATCTCGAAGCCGGTGATCGGCCCAGCCGCGTCCTTGATCCGCAGGTCGAAGATCTCCCGGACTGCGTCGAGGCGCACCAGTCCGTCCCCGGATTCAAGGTCGAATCCCTTGATGCGCGTCGTCGGGTGGTGCAGGAGCTTGTTGACAAGGCTGCGCGTCAGAGCCTCCACGTGCCCGCGCTGGTCCTCGCGGAACTGGTTCATGTGCCTGCGCAGCTCCTCCTGGCGGATCGCCTCGAACCGCTCGCGCAGCTCGCGCACGACCGGCGTAACCTCGAGCGAGCGGGCCCAGAGGAAGAACTTTTCGACTTCGTCCTCGACGATCGCCTCGACCCGGGGCACATCGCGGCGCCGGCGGGAGAGGTTCTGCTCCATGATCGTCCTCAGCACCTCGAGGGCGTATACGAACACGTTGTCGAGCTGCGCGACCGACGCGTCGACGTCACGCGGCACCGCGAGATCCACGCACACGAGCGGACGGCTGGCCCGCTCGCGCATCGCCCGCCGTGCCAGGTCGGCCGTGATGATGGGGCCGGGCGAGCGCGTGGCGCAGACCACCACGTCCGCGCGGACGACGGAGGGGAAGAGGGCGTCATAAGGGACCTCCTCGCCGCCCAGTTCGCTTGCAAGCGCCTTCGCGCGCTCGGGCGTCCGATTCGAGATCATGAGGCCGGCCGGCTTCTCGGAGGCAAAATGCTGCGCCGTAAGGCGCCCGAATTCACCGGCGCCAATGACGAGCACCCGCTTGTCGGATAGATCGCTGAAGATCTTCGTCGTGAGTGAGACCGCCGCCGAGGCGAAGGAGACGGCGCCCGCGCCGATCCCGGTCTCGGTCCGGGCCCGCTTGCCGGCCCGGAACGCGGAGGCGAGCAGGCGATGCAGGAACAGCCCCGCTCCACCCCCTTCGCAGGCGAGCTCGTAGGCGTCCTTCACCTGCCCGAGGACTTGCATCTCCCCGAGCACCATCGAGTCGAGGCCCGCTGCGACGCGGAAGAGGTGGCGGACCGCGTCACGCTCACGGTAGGTGTAGGAGTACGGGCCCGCGCCGAACAGGTCGGGCCCCTTGAACCGCGACACCAACTCGCGTACGTAGCTCTCGGCGCGGGCGGGATCGGCGGAGAGCGAGTAGAACTCCGTCCGGTTGCAGGTGGACAGGATCATCGTCTCCTGCAGGATCCTCTCCCCGCGCGCGAGGCGGAGGGCCTCCCGGACCTGCTCCGGCGTGAAGGCGAGCGATTCCCTCACCTCCGGCGGCGCGGTCATGTGGCTGCATCCGACGACGACGAGTTCGGGCTGGCTCACTTGACCTCGAACCCGACGTGGAACGATGGAATCCACAGGCGGACCGCCATGATGGAGATGACGAGCAACGCGAAGCCGAACAGGGAGAAATGGACGGTTCGCCTGCCTGTCCACCCGAAACCGTAGTGCAGCACCGCCCCGATGGCGTACACGACCCACACGATCACGGTCGAGATCGGCTTGGGATCGCGGTAGAAGTGGGGAAAACGCACGCGCTCGAGATACCCCCAGAGCGTGCCCAGGCTGATGGTTATCGTTAGGAAGACCAGCCCCAGGACGGCCGCGCGCCGGCTCATCGTCGAGAGCAGGTCCAGGGAGGGGAGATGCCGGTAGACGATGCCGAACCTGTTCGACTTGAGATCGTGGTAGAGCAGCAGATAGAGGACGCCGTAGATCGCCGAGACCGCGAAGGCCGTGTAACCGAGAACGGCCGAACCGGTGTGCACCCCGAACAGGGGGCTCCTCAGGACCTCCGGGAAGACGCCCATCTCGGAGATGAAGGCCGAGGAGACCGTCTGGAAGAGGAACGAGAACGTGAGGAGGAACATCCCCGTCTTGTGCGTCCCTGTGCGGAACTCGACATAGTAGTACACGACGGTGACTGCGAAGGCGGTCGTCGTCATGACCTCCGAGATGGAGGCCAGGGGAATGTGCTTGTAGGAAAGGGTGCGCAGGGCGAGGTACATCGCGTGGAGGAGGATCACGAGGACGAGCATTGGCCGCGTCGCCTTCGTCGCGAGTCGGTCGTCCCTGAAGAAGTCGACGACATAGGCCAGCGCCGCCAGAGCGTAGAGCATCGGCAGCAGCGTGTTCAGCAGGTGAATCGCCGCGTTCACGATGGTCGCGTTCAACGCTTCTCGCCTCCCGGGCCGGGTTTCGCCCAGCCGGCCGGGTCCGGCACGAGCAACATGCGGCCGCCCCGCGCGGGCGGCAGCGAACTAACCATGAAGGACACGGACTTCGATGCGCGCGACCCGGATTCTACCCCCATCCCGACGCCGCGCTCCAGGCGACCCGCGTTCGCGGATGCGCGAGCGCGGTGGACGAGGGCCTTCGCCAAGCACGATGCGGTCGCTGCGGCATGATCTTCTGCCTGTGCCGGCGTTGCGATCGCGGCCAGATCTGCTGCGGAGTCCGAAGCGCTCTCATCCGGCTGACAGCTCACCGACGACCTCGGCCTCTGCCGTTCCACCCTGTTCTACGAGGTCGAGTTGCTCGAGGCGGTCGGTGGCGCGGGTGATCTTGAAGGCCGGGGCGGCTTCGACGAGCTGCGACGCTGGGTTGCGCGCTGGTGCGCGGCACCACGACACCGACGCCGACTCGTGGCGGCAGAAAGAAGAAGTGAGGGTCACGGCCACGCGAAACGAGGGTCGCAATCACGCGGCTTTACATGGCCGTCTACACGAGCGAGGCGCTCAATCTTGCCCGGCTTGTCTTCCGCAGGAATCGAGATCTGCCGAATTCCTTCCACAAATTCTCCATGTCACAGTTTCCTGACGTCAATCACGCGTCTTGCCTTGCCTTCGCTAACTGGCAGGGTGCCGGGCTCGGACAGCTCAATCCCCGGCCGGACGAGTATCTCGTCTCTGAGTTTCCCCTCTATCTCGCCCTTGAGGAGGGCAAGGTCCTGGACACTTGACACGCCGGCCGCGGAGGCGAGCTCGACTCTAATGGTCAGTTTGTCGTAGGCCGCAAGCTCTATGACGTAGTTCCTGCCTACTCCCTTGATACTCATGAGCACCCGCTCAATCTGCTGAGGAAATATGTTTACGCCACGCACCACGAACATGTCATCCACCCTGCCTATCATGCGCGCTATCCGGCGGTGCGTCCTGCCGCACCGGCACTTCCCCGGGACGATGCGCGTCAGATCCCGCGTCCGGTACCGAAGAACGGGCATTCCTTTGCGGCAGAGCGTCGTAAGCACAAGCTCGCCTGTCTCGCCGTCAGGAACAGGCTCGCCGGTCTCGGGGTTGACAATCTCAAGAATGAAGTTGTCCTCCCAGAGGTGCATGCCGTCCTTCCTCTGGCACTCAAAGGCAACGCCGGGCCCGTTCATTTCGCAGAGCCCGTACGAGTTGAAGACATCTATCCCAAAGACCTCCTCAATCTTTCTCCGTGTCTCCTCGGAATGAGGTTCAGCGCCCACGTATGCCCTCTTGAGCTTCAGCACCTTCTTCGGGTTCACGCCCTTCTTGTCGAAGACGTCTGCCAGGTACAGGCAGTAGCTCGGCGTGATATGTATCGACGTCGTCCCGAAATCCTCCATGAGCATCATCTGCCGTTCCGTGTTGCCGGCGGCCGCGGGGATTACCAGCGCCCCAAGTCTCTCCGCCCCGTAATGCATGACAAGCCCGCCAGTGAAGAGGCCGTAGCTCATCATGTTCTGAAACACATCCCTTTTCGTCATCCCGGTCATGACAAGGCACCGGGCTATGAGGTTTGCCGCCGTATCAACGTCCTTCCTGGTGAAGAATATCGCCTTCGGCTTGCCCGTTGTCCCGCTTGAGGTGTGAAGCCTCACTATATTCGATGTTCCCGTGGCCAGAAGGCCGTATGGGTAGCTCTGACGCAGGTCGTCGATATACGTGAAGGGAAGCCGCCTTACGTCATCAAGGGATTTGATATCCCCGGGTTTGACTCCCTGTTTCTTGAAGCGCTCCCTGTAGAAAGGCACGTCTTTCCAGACGAGGCCCACCGTCTGCGCCAGCCGCTTCATCTGAAGGGCGGCCAGCGCTTTCGGGCCTAACGTTTCAATATCCCTTTCCCAGAACATTTGCCCCTCGAACGTGTGTGATTCTCAGTTAGGAATTGGAGCGGCTCCACCCTCCGTGATGTGATGGCGTTGGACAACGTTCATCACGCACAGACGAAAGCCGCCACCGATGGGCAGTGTCGTGCGTCGGATGCTGAAGCGCAAGCGATGTTTGGGCGAGGTCCGGGTGCCGCGGGTGCAAAGCGAACGCGCGGAGATCCCCCTGCGGAGCTATCCGGCGCTGCGCGGCACGGGCGCGGCCGACGACGCGCCGCCGCGCCGCGTGCTGTACGGGATCTCGTGCCGCAACTATGGGCCGGTGGCGACTGCAGCACGCCTATGACCGGCCGACCTACACGGAGGCCAAGGCTCCACTGATGAAGCTGCGCCGGGAACTCTCGGACCGCAACCATCCGGCGGGCGCGAGTCCGGCCGGGGGAGAAGACGACCCCCCACGCTCCACCGCCTCAGCGTCTACGGTGTGCTGGGCGCATCGTTCCCGACCACCAACTGCATCGAGCCGGCGAACGCACTCGTCGAGGAACGTTGCGCCAAGCTCGCCCCCTCGAAGACTTCGACCCAGCGGCAGCGCCGGCTCGCACTCCCGTTCCTCTATATCGGACCCCGCCTCCGACGGGTCAAGGGACATCGCCATCTGCCCCAACTCGAGCCCGCGCTCCTCCGTGCACTGCGACTCAAGCGACAACCGGCCCGGATGCGAGAGACCGCGCAACCTCATGATATGAGCCGCGGATATTCCAATCCAAGAGACGGCTCGACTCTGCACCTTACTTGAACTTTATGTCGACGTTCCAGCGGATGAAATCGGCAGGGCCGGGGGCGACCGAGTTCTCGTAGAAGTCACCCGCCACCAGGTGCTCAACCATGATATACGCGCTGACGTTCTTGTTTATCGTTTGCCTGACGGTAACACCCAGGAGCTGCCCGCGGTTCGTTCCGGAGTTTGAGAACATCGCCTTTCTGACGGCGGTCTTCTGAGGCGCCCTCAAAAGTTTGTATGAACCCGTGAAGGATGTGTTCTTCGCAAGTTGCAGCTTCACCTGGGGCAGCATTATCATCGACAGGTTCGTCCAGTAGGCGGGTATCTTGGTCTCACTCGCGTAGGTAAGAATGTAGAGCTCGCTCATCCACGGCCACCGCGAGAAGAGCGGGTCCCATCCCTCGACGTCAGTCGTTGTGGTGTCGTCGCCCGACAGGTAGACCATGCCGGCCTCGACCTCTGGCGAGAACATCGCCTCCTTGAAGCTGCGCGTCAGAAACGCGTAACCGCCGGTGCCTGAACGCTTCTTCTCGGGAGTTACGTCGTATTTTCCTGACTGCATCGCGAGCTCACCCCGCGCCTTCCACGGGCCCGCGACATAGACAGCTCTTCCGCCAACGGTGTAAAGGTCATGTTTCGGAGCTGTCTTCTCCCTCTTCGCCATGAAATACGGCTCAACCGTAACCTTGTCAGCGGGCTTCATGTGCCCGTAGACGACCCCTGCTTCCTCGTCCGACGTGTTGATCTTCTTCGGCCCGAAACCGTTCTCAAAAAGCAGCATCCCGTCAACTGCCGTATCCTTTATGAAAGCGACATCGACTGAATTCTTCTCATTGAAACGCCAGGTGGCCTTAATGGCGTCAAAATAGAAAGTCCTCGAGCCATCACCCGGCGTCCCGTCCATGATGAGGAAGCCCTCGCCGAATACGCCGAGAAAATCCTGCCGCCCGACTTTGACATCAAGTTTGCCGCCAACAAGCTTCCTTCCTTCCACGTACACGTTGTCGATTATCCCCTCGTCGCCATCTACCGGCTGGCTGCGCCAGGTGGCCGTATTGCTCTTCAAATAGCGTCGCCACTCGTTCGCCAACCTCACGTAGACGTTCTTGTTTTCATCGATGTCGTAGCGGCCCCAGACGGTCGTCTTGGTGCGGAAGAAGTTGTCGTCGTACGGCACATCCTTGTTAAGGTCGAACACGTCGCGCCAGTACTCCTGCCTCAGGCGCATGTTCGCGCCCCACTCAATGCCGTCTTTGGCGGCCATGGCCTCCGAAACCGCGATAAACATCATTGCCGCGCCCAGCGCCGCCAGGATGCTTCTTCTCATTTGCCCACTCCTTTCATTCCATTTCCTATTCCTGGAAACAAACCGCGGAGACACTGCCTCTATTTCATGCCGCTGAAACACTTGCTGACGTGGCTTTCGTCCATGGGTCTTGTCATGGCGTTTACCGCAAAGAATATGACAAGCGACAGCGGCAGAGCTATGACCTGCGGATCGACAAAAGCCCATTTCGTTGTCCCGGCAAGAGTCGGCACTCCGAACAAGAGCTTGCACAGGCCAAGCGGCGCGGATTCCTTCGAATGTACGAATGCGATCCAGAGGAAGCTTATGAGCGTCCCGCCCAGAAGCCCGCATATCGCAGCGTCCTTTGACACCTTGCGCATGAAGAGCCCGCCTATCATCATCGGCAGGAATGCCGCTCCGCAAAGCCCAAAGAATATCGCCGTGCCGATCGCGATGATGGCCGACCCCTGCTCGAAGAACTTCGGCAGGGCGTATGCAAGAAGAAGGCTGATGATGATCCCGATCCCCATGCTTGAGCGAGTCATGAGGATGGAGTTTCCCTTTCTGTTGAGCCCCTTTTCATAGAAGTCGCGGCCAAGTGCCGTGCCCATCGTGTGAAACTGGGAGCTCAAGGTCGACATCGCGGCCGCAAGAAGCGTGACCATGAAGAGCGCGGTGAACCAGGGCGGCAGGAACTTGTTGACGAAAAGCGGGATTATGTTGTCAACCTTCTTTTCCGCAGCCGCGATCGCTATCTTGCCGAACGCCGGGTCGTTGAAGAAGAACACATTCGAAAGGGCCCCCGTGACGAAGGCAACGCCCGTCATCATAAGGATGAAGACCCCGCCCACTAGCACGCCGCGGTTGATCTCCCGGTCGGACTTGACAGTCATGAACCTGACGGCAAGCTGCGGCTGGGCAAGAACGCCGACACCCACGCCGAGCACTATCGTCGTGACGAGCTGGAGCCAGAAGATCGAGCCAAACGCGGGCATCGATGTCCAGCCGAGATGCCCGTTCGGGCCGAACACCTCAACAGCTTTCGGGGCGAGGGCAGTCAGTTGCTCGTGAGCCGACGCTACGCCTCCAAGTTTCGCATAGGTGAAGAAGATCAGGAAGCTCATGCCGACGAACATCAGAAGACCCTGGAAGGCGTCGGTGTACATGACACCCTTGAGTCCTCCCATGATGACGTAGAGCGCTACAAGCGCGGTGAAGAATAGAAGAGCGACTTCATAGTTGATGGCGAGCGTCTGTGATATAAACTGCGCGCCCCCTATCATGACCGCGCCCGCGTAGAGTGGCATTCCGACAAATATCAGGAGACCTGCCGCGGACTGAAGAAACTTGGAGTCAAACCGCCGCCCGAAAAGCTCGGGGAATGTATGAGCGTCAAGGTTGTGCCCCATCTTGCGTATGCGTTTTCCAAAGACCACAAAAGCAACGAAAATACCGAGAAAGATGTTCAGAAATGTCAGCCACAGAAGGCCCATGCCGAATACGGCGGCGGCGCCACCGAACCCGACTGCGTATTCCGGCCATCGCGAACAGGCATTCCGAAGGATGGCGAACAGCCATTCCGGGCATCGCGAACGCTCATCGGAGCGAAGCGACGCGGGTCAGGTTGTGCCTCGC
>Ga0315294_10006185_pt1 | contig 13128 bp, 13 predicted proteins | sample YL17G13_40_MG_FD_203626 | JGI IMG/M metagenome (GOLD analysis project Ga0315294, IMG submission 203626) | Sediment microbial communities from Yellowstone Lake, YNP, Wyoming, USA - YL17G13_40 | ecosystem: Environmental > Aquatic > Freshwater > Lake > Sediment | place: USA: Wyoming | collected... | reverse complement strand
TCAAGAGGAACGCCGGTAGTGAAGACGGTGCACTGGGCTTGACCTGACGCTGAGACACGAAAGCGTGGGGAGCGAACGGGATTAGATACCCCGGTAGTCCACGCCGTAAACGATGCCTACTAGGTTGCGGAAGTTCTGACACTTGCACAGCCGAAGCAAAAGTGCTAAGTAGGCCGCCTGGGGAGTACGGCCGCAAGGCTAAAACTCAAAGGAATTGACGGGGGCTCACACAAGCGGTGGAGCATGTGGATCAATTCGAAGCAACGCGCAGAACCTTACCTGGGTTTGACATGCTTGGATGCCCGGCTAGAAACAGTTTGGGCTGCCCGTAAGGGTGAAACTTGCACAGGTGCTGCATGGCTGTCGTCAGCTCGTGTCGTGAGATGTCGGGTTAAGTCCCATAACGAGCGAAACCCTTGCCGTTAGTTACCAGCGGGTCATGCCGGGGACTCTAGCGGGACTGCCGGTGTTAAACCGGAGGAAGGTGGGGATGACGTCAAGTCATCATGGCCTTTATGCCCAGGGCCTCACACGTGCTACAATGGCGACTACAAATCGACGCAAGACCGCAAGGTGGAGCAAATCGCAAAAAAGTCGCCCCAGTACAGATTGCAGGCTGGCAACTCGCCTGCATGAAGGTGGAATCGCTAGTAATCGCGTATCAGCTATGACGCGGTGAATGTGTTCCTGAGCCTTGTACACACCGCCCGTCAAGTGATGGGAGTCGGGAGTACCCGAAGTCGGGCCGCCAACCCGCAAGGGAGGCGCCTGCCGACGGTAAGCCCGATGACTGGCACTAAGTCGTAACAAGGTAGCCGTAGGGGAACCTGCGGCTGGATCACCTCCTTTCTAAAGGATAAATTAGACTCCCGACAAACGATGTCGGGATGAATTGTCAGGCCTTTCGTTGCGTGGTTTAACTGAACTTGTTAAATAAGCCCTGTCCCAATTTATCGCGGACAGGGCTTTTTTGTTTGTGCAGAATGGATAAGAGGATGTTCTCAACGGTTACCAAAGAACCTAATTTAACCACAAGCAACATTTTTCAGGCATAAAAAGAAAAGAGTGGTCTATCGCAAATTATACTTGACGATAAAGAACATAACGTATAAACATACGTATATGTAGATTACATATAGGTGTATTTTAATTGTAAGGCAAATAATATGTTTGAAGGCAGCGGACTTGCAAAAAAATACAAAATAAAGAAGTGCGAATGTCCGAGCGGAAAGATGACCCGCTTTGTGGAACCGTGTCTGTTGTTTTTTTTGTCGCAACAAGATTCTTACGGATACGAGTTAATGGCAAAATTGGACAATTTCGGGTTTCCTAAAGCCAAGCCCGACACCGCGATGGTGTACAGGACGCTTCGCTATCTGGAGAAGGAGGGATTTGTAACATCGAAGTGGGACACCAAGGGGACTGGGCCGGCAAAAAGAAATTATGGTTTGACGCAAAAAGGAATCGGTCTGCTTCATATTTGGGCAGAAAGCATTGTAATGCGAAAACAGGTTTTAGAGAAATTTCTAAAACAGTATAGACAGCGTTTCAAGAACCACAAGAGTATATCCTAAGCTTCAAATCATGTAAGTATGATAGGAAAAGCAATGTTTACAAAACGATTTTTAAGTGTTGGCTGGAAGATAGCACTGGTTTTATTAATAGCATTGGTCATTGTTTATCGCATATATTTTGCTGCGGTACCGGTTGAATCCTGTGCCGTCAAGACAGGCAAGATTTCTGCGGAAGCTATGGGGACTGGAACGCTTGAAGCACGCGTGCGTGCAACAATCAGCCCAAAAATTTCCGGGCTCATTTCGCAAATCCTGGTTGACCAGGGGGACAAGGTAATCAAGAGACAAAAGCTTGTCCTTTTGGATGATGAGGACCTGCGGCAGCAAGTGGAAATGGCAAAAGCAGAAGTGTCGATTGCCCATGCCGGTGTGGAAAAGGCCGTTTCAGGAATAAAAAGTGCAGAAGCCACGGAAAAAGAAGCAAAGGCATCCTATGCCAGAATCTCGCAATTAGCACCTTCTGGTGCTGTAAGTGTGGATGCTCTTGAGAAATCCCAGCAACAAATGGAAGTTGCACAGGCAGAATTAAATCGGGCACAAACTGCAAAAATCGAGGCCGAAAAACTTGTCATCAAAGCCGAAGCTTCTCTTCAATTTGCTCAGGCACAATTAGCATATACCGTAGTTTGTGCGCCTTTCGATGGATTAATTGTCAGGCGTAACCGCGACCCAGGTGATGTAGTTGTCCCCGGCAGCATGGTTTTGGAGATGATTTCGCTCGACGAGCTTTGGATTTCAGCCTGGGTCGATGAGACTCTGCTGAATCAGTTGGAAGTCGGGCAGGCTTCAAAAATAGTGTTTCGCTCCGAACCTACAATAGAACTGCTGGGCAAAATCGTTCGGATTGCGCCACAGGCGGACAGGGAAACAAGAGAGGTGCTTGTTGATGTTGGGATAGATCACCTGCCGCAATCCTGGGCCGTCGGCCAGCGAGCCGAGGTTTATATAGAAACCGCCCGCAAGGAAAATGTGTTTGTGATTCCTCAACGTGTCGTTGTCTGGCGGCAGCAACAACCCGGCGTTTTCGTGATAGATAACGGAAGAGCATACTGGCGTAAAATCGTTCTGGGAATAGAAGGGAAGGAGAATGTGGAAGTGGCTAAAGGATTGCAGCCGGACCAAGTTGTTTTAATTCCGGGTTCTAAACTGCCCAGAGATGGGCGAGCGGTAAAGGCAAAAAAAAATGAATCTGGCAACAAAAGACATTAAGCACAACTTCGGACGTTTTGTTCTAACTTCGGCAGGCATAGGATTATTATTGATGGTGGTAATGGGAATGGGGGGTATCTATAGAGGTCTGGTTGAAGACGCCACCACGTTAGTTGAGCGCATCGGGGCTGATTTATGGGTGGTTCAAAAGGACACACGCGGTCCTTTTGCTGAAATCTCCCGCATACCGCGTGATTTGGAAGATCGTGTTTTGACCGTTCCAGGCGTTGAATCGGCACACGGATTCGTTTCCCATACGGTGCAGCGCGATTATAAGGGTAAGCCCCTGCGTCTGACCATCCAGGGATTATCATGGCCGCTTGACAAAGGTCTTTGGCTGCCGAAAGCAGCGGGGAGAGGCCTAACACAGGCTCATTATGAGTTAGTGGCCGACAAATCATCCAGATTGCAGGTGGGAGATAAGCTTGCGCTGGGAAAAGAAATCTTCACGGTGAAAGGGCTGACAAAAGGCATGATCTCTCAGGCAGGCGACTCTATGGCGTTTATGACATTGAATGATGCACAAGCCGTGCAGTTTGACCTCTCTCCGGAATCCATCCGTATTGAGAGAACGGCCCGCGTAAATCGTTTATTTAATATCGAACTCGGACAAATCCAGCCACAGTTGAGCGAAAGGGCCGGCGGTCCGATCTCGGGAATACCTGCTTTGGGCACTTCTATGGTTAGCGCTGTTTTAGTGGGTGTTAAACCCGGCTACAATATTGAGGCAGTTGCTAAACAGATTGAGGCCTGGCCGGATGTCTCGGTCTATACAAAGGATGGCCAAAAACAATTGGTGCTGAGAGGTAATGTTGAGCGTGCCCGCAGGCAATTGGGTTTATTTCGAACGCTGCTGATTATTGTTTCGGCCATAATTATGGCCTTGATTCTTTATACGCTTACTCTCGATAAGCTGCATGATATTGCAATGTTAAAGCTCATAGGCGCAAGAAATTCGATTATACTCGGGCTTATTATGCAGCAGGCGATATTATTGGGAGGTATCGGTTTTTGTATTGCGTATCTTTTAGGGCAATGGATATTTCCATATTTCCCACGGCGAGTAGTATTGGTGCGGGGCGATTTGTACTCTTTGGTGATAATTGTATTCGTTATTTCAATTTTAGCCAGTTTATTGGGGATTTGGCGTGCCATACATACCGATCCAAGTGAGGTACTGTCATGAGCCTGTCCAATAACAACCCGGCTCTGCAAGCCGCAGGGCTGACAAAGATATACGGCAGTGGCCATACAGAAGTTGTAGCCGTCCGAGATGTCAGTCTCAGCGTGTCGAGGGGCGAAATCGTCGCACTGCTGGGGCCAAGCGGTGCCGGCAAAACAACCCTGCTGACTTTGTTGGGGCTTATTCGCCCCCCCAACACGGGGCGGATTTCGATTGACGGAACATTGGTTTTCGATAACCACCAGGCAAAAGTAAATGTCCGGCGTTTTCGTCGCCAGAAATTCGGTTTTGTCTTTCAAAAGACCAACCTTATTCCTTTCCTTACCGCTGCCGAGAACGTTCGTCTTGCGATGGAGATTGACGACCAGCCGGCGAAAGTATCACGGCAACGCGCAATGGAATTATTAGAATATCTTGGCGTGGCGGAAAGGGCCCAAAATCTGCCAAGCATGCTCTCCGGCGGCGAGCAGCAGAGGGTGGCAGTTGCTCGAGCTTTGGCAAATCGCCCAAGCCTGATTCTTGCCGATGAACCGACAGCCGCTCTTGACAGTGTTCACGGCCGGCAGGTGATGGAATTGTTTGCCAAAGTTGCTCACGAACAAAATGCGGGAGTTATTGTTGTTACGCACGACCATCGGGCATTGGATATATTTGACAGAACACTGGAAATGGAAGATGGACAATTACGAAAAAGTCACAATTAAAGACAAACTAATGTTAAAGGTAATGTTGTTTTTTTGCGTACTTACAATGGCAGGATGCACCGTCGGACCTGACTATCATCAGCAGGAAGCAAATGTGCCTTTGGCATGGACCGGCACAACCACAATCAAAGCCACATCAGCTTATGCAGACCTTATCAACTGGTGGACGGGGTTTAATGACCCCAATCTCACCTCTTTGGTGGAAAGGGCGATAAATACGAATTTGGATTTGCTCCAATCTGAGGCACGAATTCGACAAGCCAGAGCAGCCAGAGACATTTCGGCTGGGGGATTTTGGCCGATGGCAGATGCGACAGGATCATACACGCGTGGTCGAATCCCGATTTTGGGTAATCCCGACGCCCCAACACGAAACTTATTTCAGACAGGTTTAGATGCAGCATGGGAACTGGATGTATTTGGTGGTGTTCGGCGAAGCGTCGAAGCTGCCGAGGCCGATGTTCAATTTGCCGTTGAAGACCATCGAGATGTTCTGGTAACGCTTATTTCCGAGGTTGCCCTCAATTATATCGAACTTCGCAGATTTCAGCAGGAAATCGTCATTGCTCGAAACAACCTTGAAGCCCAGCAGAAGACTGCCGAACTGACGCATAAAAAGTTTCAAGGCGGACTCGTAGGCACATTAGATGTAGCTAATGCTGATGCGCAAGTAGCGACGACAGCTTCTCAAATACCACTGCTGGAGGTGGCCGCTCAACAGGGGATTTATAATTTAAGTGTGTTGCTCGGTCTTGAGCCGACGGCTTTGCTCGAAGAACTGTCGCCGACAAATTCGATTCCCCTGGCACCGCCTCAAGTGCCGATAGGAATTCCCTCCCAATTACTTAGGCGTCGTCCTGATATCAGGCGTGCTGAAGCTCAGATACACAGCGCGACCACCCGTATAGGCGTAGCGACTGCCGACCTGTATCCGAAATTCAGTCTGACAGGTTCATTAAATTTTCAAAACGACCAGCTTCACGGGCTAATCAATTCGAAAAACCGTTTTTGGACAGTCGGGCCTGCCGTGGACTGGCAAATATTCAGTGCCGGTCGTGTTCGTTCCAATATTGAACTTCAAAAAGCCCTTCAGCAGGAATCGATGATTGCCTATCAAAAGACGGTGATAACCGCACTTGCGGATGTTGAAAACGCTCTGGTGGCTTACGCTAAGGAACATGAGCGTCACAAGACATTAATGGATGCTGTAGCCCACAACCGTAAAGCCGTTGACAGTGCTACACAGCTTTATGAGCGTGGCCTTACCGATTTTTTGAATGTGCTGATCGCACAGCGGTCGCTATTTGCTTCCGAAGATGCCCTTGTGCAGAGCACCCGTAACTTGTCCGCCGATCTGGTAGCCCTCTATAAAGCCCTCGGCGGCAGCTGGGACAGCGGCGTCGGATATTGACAGACATAAACAGTAAAAGTGCCTGGCAGAAGAGTGGAATCGCTAGTAATCGCGTATCAGCTATGACGCGGTGAATGTGTTCCTGAGCCTTGTACACACCGCCCGTCAAGTGATGGGAGTCGGGAGTACCCGAAGTCGGGCCGCCAACCCGCAAGGGAGGCGCCTGCCGACGGTAAGCCCGATGACTGGCACTAAGTCGTAACAAGGTAGCCGTAGGGGAACCTGCGGCTGGATCACCTCCTTTCTAAAGGATAAATTAGACTCCCGACAAACGATGTCGGGATGAATTGTCAGGCCTTTCGTTGCGTGGTTTAACTGAACTTGCAAATAAAAGCCCTGTGTAACTCACAGGGCTTTTTTATTTTTTAGTTTATTGAATTGATTACTGTAGCCGGCTATATAAAGATTATTACCAGAGATAATTTCATGGGAAAAGACTTTTTTAGTGAAGATATAAAGTAATTTCGAACTTTGCAATGGGTCAAAAAGAAATGGCAGAGGCAGCCTGCTTTGGTAAGGAAAGATGGAAAAGCAGTGCAACTTTACACCGGCCAGGATTATGACCCTAAATATTATGATTTAGTCCAGGATGCATGGGAGCACGACCACTGTGGAATCTGTTGGAAAGTAATCTGTGATTGTGGAAGTCCAGAGCATACAGATAAGGGTTATTTTCCCGATTTCAACTGGTTATGTGAAGAATGTTTTGAAAAGCATATTAATAAATAAGGAACTGCTATGAGCAGAAAAAGTGACCTTATTGGTTACTGTGGAATTTATTGTGGTGACTGCCCCGGCCACACCCAAACAGCAGCGAACCTGGCCCGCGACCTGAGAAAAGAATTGAGGCAACACAGATTCGACAAAACAGCGCAAGTGCTGGCTAAATTTCCTTTCTTCAAGCAGCTCAAGGACTACCACATCTGCTATGCAGTTCTCGGCACGATGACGAAACTACGCTGCGAAAGACCCTGCAGAAGCAAGGGCGGTTCACCAAAATGCGGGCCGATGGGTTGCTGCCGAAAAAGAAAGATAGACGGTTGCTGGCAGTGCGATGACTTCCTCACCTGCAAAAAGTTCAGATTCCTTGAGGTAAATCACGGCGTCGCTCACCTAAGGAACCTGCGCAAAATCAAAAAGGCCGGCCCAGCCGCCTTCGTCAAGGGCAAAAGATACTGGTACGCAGCTAAATGATATCTCCCAAGTTGACTTAACTGTTCTTGGCTTTAATCCGCCTGAGGCGGATAAAAGCCCTGTGTAACTCACGGGGCTTTTCCGCAGAAGACAGTCAGTATTTAGCCCGCCGTTTTACGGCTGGTTATTGCCGGCGGGTCCCAGCGGTTTTTTGACAACTGCACCAACACTATATAAGTATATGCGTATATGCTTATATACTTATGGACTATATTATTGATAGCTGTATTGCTAAAGGAACAATTGGTAACAAGCTTTGATTTTTGATTCTCGATACTCGATTCGCGTTTTTTTACGAGTATCGAGTATCCAGCATCGAATATCCATCCGGGTGTAAACTATCAACTGTTCCTTTAGAAAAGCAGAATTCAATAATTATTGAAACTATGGGTCGAGATATTTATAATTGAAAATATGGCGGCAAAAACAAAACATAACAGCCATAGGAAAACTAACAAGCGGCAAACAGATACAGTGCAGGCGGCGATCGACTATGGCAGGGTCTCTCGCCTCCGGCGAATCCTTCGGCGTAGCCGGGTCGCCCTGACGAGTTTATTGATGTTTCTGGGTCGATATCGGAGCGTTTGGCCGAATTTAATGCTTCAATCAGCAGATTGTCAAAATATCTTGCGTTTTGCCAACTTAGGCAACACGCCCTTCATATGGTCCGTATCACACCAAATCTGAAAGTTTTGTTTTTGCGAAGACGGCTTTGGCCTGCGCGATTGCCTTTTCGTAAACCTTATCCGCTCTGACACCGAACCTTGCTCCACGCATTTGCTCAGCGAGGTTCAACTGCCCCGTCATAGGTCCATCAACGGCTTCGATAATCTGGAGCATTGTGATTTTTTTTGCTGATTTGGCCAAGGAGAATCCGCCGCGAGGTCCTCTTTTGCTTCGCAAAACATTTGCTCTGACGAGCTGCTGCAGTATCTTAAGCAGATATTCCAGAGGTATATCATACTTTTTCGATATGTCCTGAGATAAGATAATCTTTTCATCCTGATGCTGGGCGATATAGCCCACTGCCAGTAGCGCGTATCCGGTTGACCTGCTGATTTTCATTTCAATCTCCTTCAAAATAAGCCGATAATCATAAAAACTTTTGTGCGTGCTGTATGATATGCACGAGAGCTTATTGAGATTTATTATTTACTGTGGACTCGAAAATGCAAGAATTTTTCCATCTGAAATACACAAAATTTTGGGAATTTACCTCCCCTTCTTGTTTTCGCCTGCCTCCGTGTCTCGCGGGGCAAGTCGAAACGGCAGGCAAGAAAGCAGGGGGGCGAAAATCTTAAAATTTTATCCACACACGTAAAAAACTTGACATCCGGGCTGTCCTCACATAGGATTTCCATCCGAATTTATGGTTTTTTAGGAGATTATTATGGCTGAGATTAAGCCGAGAATAAGTGTCGAGTATTCCAAGAATGCGACAATAATCGCTTTTATCGACGAAAAAATCCTCGAAGAAACGGATATTCAGGCACTTCAGGAAACAATTAAGTCCGTCATTGAGCAGACGGAACATATAAATCTGGTTTTGGATTTTGGAAATGTCCGGTTTCTGTCCTCTTCTGTTCTGGGACTGCTAATACGAATTAGCAAAAGGATTTACGAGCACGGTGGCCAACTAAAGCTCTGCAGTATAAACCCGAAGATATACGAAATTTTCAAGATAACGCGGCTGACCAAGACCTTCGATATTTACAAAGACGTTGAAAGTGCGGCTGAAAGCTTGTCTAAATCGCGTTAGGTAAAAGCTCTTTTACTTTGCTCAGGCAGGCAAAGATTGGCCGACAATCACAGTCCGGTGCTGCTAATCTAAAAAGCAACTCTGGTTCGTATCCACCTTCGGCGGACTCGGCGAGGGCATCGGAAAGGCGTAAGTTTATGGCATCAAAAGGACCAATTGCACCGCAGGCGCACTCAATGGTGGTCGAAAGCAGAACGTCTGCTATTGACAAGGTATCCGAGCAGATTCTTTCTGAACTCGAAGGCAACGGTTTCAGCAGAGAGGATATTTTTGCCGTTCATCTTGCCCTGGGGGAGGCTTTTATCAACGCCGTCAAACACGGCAATAAAATGGACTCTGACAAGAAGGTTAAAATCGAGTATTCAGTACGCTCGGATAAAATCGAAGTGTCTATGACAGATGAGGGAGATGGATTTGACCCGGAAGCGGTACCGGACCCACGTTCCGGCGAGAATCTTTATAAGCCCGAAGGCAGGGGGTTATTTCTGATGAAGTCATATATGGATGTGGTTAAATACAACCAGCTCGGCAACTGTGTGTATATGGTTAGATATAAAGAAAAGCCACCTCTGGCAAGAAATCTGGACCAGGGCCAGACATAATCAATAGTTTGCTGACAGCAACATCATCCCACACCAATTGCTTTTCGCTCGGCAGCCCCCCGTTTTTGTTTTCGCAGAAGGCATGAGGACTACGGTCCAGCAGCAACTGGTGCGGGAGGGCGGCGACTGCAATGCCAACATTCGGGAAATGGGGGTGCGTCCTATAAGCTCACCTTCAGAATCAGCAATTGTGCTTTTCCGGTAAGATTAAGGCAAAACATTAAAGGTAAGAAAGTTGCCGCGCGATTATACCGAAGTTTTAGCTGATAGTGTTATCCGCCTTCGCAGAAGACCACGGCTTTTAGCCGTGGATGAATGCGAAAAGGATAACCCTCCGAAGCCTTGTGCGTAGGAGGGTATGCTTCGGCGGATTCCGCCGAAAAGATGGAGGTACCACGGGCTTTGCCCGTGGGGCTCCATTCTGAAAGCTAAGCAAGGAGCTAATCAAATGGGTATATATGAGCCACTATTTTCTCAAAGCCGCGTGCTAAACGAACAAATCGCACGGCAGCTTTTCGACATCCTTCCCGAACGAGGGCCTATTATGGTAATTATGGATAGAGACGGCAACTACTGGCCCAGCGACTCGGAAAAGTTTTCCAGCTTAAACATCAGTGAACCGTTTTTGAGAGAGCTTTGCGTCAAAGTTGATGATGGAATAGAGCCAGTTGTGACGCAGGCGAATGATTGCAGCATTATTGCCACACAGTTGACTACCGAGCAAACTAACTGCGGCTATGTGATTATTGTCATGCCGCAAGCCGGTCCTGAATCGACTATGGCAAATATCGACCTGCTTGAAATACTGCTCAATCAAATCGGCTTGATAGCCAAGCTAATCGAGAAGAACAATATCCTCTACGAACTTCAAATGAAACACCACGGCGCTTACGACAAGAGTGAGATAAGCTCCAATTAATAAAAGCTTTCTTTAGCCTGAGCACAATCCTATTGCTTTTGCAACTTCAGGCGGGCCAGAAAGTTTAGTCGCGCCCCCCAAAAATTTCAAAAATTGGTACAGGCAAAGTTTGAGTTGCATTCAGGAATGCAACTGCTATAATTAGTGAGTAAAGAAAAAGAGCTGGTTGCTATGCGTTAAATGTTAATCGCCGTAAGCTAACAAGCAAGGGGAAAAATGAAGTTCCAGGTCTTTAAAAACGGCAAGGTTATCGATAAATTCGCATTATGCGGCGCTTATCTTTTCGGAACCGATGGCATCGGTGTCCGCCGGGCCCAGATTATATTTAAGAACGGCTTGATTGAGTGTAAAAAGCCAAATATGGAGACGGCAGGGATGGCTTTGCTGTGGCGTGTGGATGGTTTTGGCAAGGTGCTTTTGCCGACGACCTGCCTGCCCGAAAGAGAGCGCCCCTATAATTTGAATGTTGAAATAGCCCGGGCCCGGCTGATGCAAATCATCAACAAACGGGAAGACTGGTCGTTTTTTAACGGATTAGAAGGGTTGCGGGACATTTCCGAAGAAGCCCAGCATTTGTTTATTCGGGCAATCCAGAACATTTCAGATGGACCGTCAGCGTCTATTTTGGCGGATGAATCGCTCAAAAAAGCCTTAGTTTTCTCCGAGCAACTGGCGATAAAACAGGCAGAATCCTCCTTTAACACAAGAGGCAAGAACCACGGCTTTGGCCGGGGCTGCCTCGGCTGCAAGATAGACCCTCGGCAGATAGACAATCCTAAGTATGTTGAGAGGCTGGTGGAGTTGTTCGGCTCGGCAATGATACCGATAAACTGGGCCCAGATAGAGTCTCATAAGGGCAGCTACGATTTTTCGACGATCGATGCATGTCTTGATGTGCTCACACAAAAGAAGCTGGCAATTGCCGCTGGTCCCTTGCTTTGTTTCTCAAAAGGGTACCTGCCCAAATGGCTGCTTCGCAGCAGCGTGGGATTCGAAAAGATTCGCGAAACTGCCTATCAATTTGTCTCGCAGGTGGTTGCTCGTTATTCAGGCATTATCCGTGCGTGGTGTGTTGTAAGCGGGCTGAATGTGTTTAATCATTTCGGGTTCAGGTTCGAGCAGGTCCTGGAGATGACGCGAGCAGCTAATATGGCTGTAAAGGCAGCCAGCGACAAGGCCTTGAAGATAATAGAAATCAGCAACCCGTGGGGTGAATACTATGCCACAGCACCCAACAGTATTCCGCCGTTAGTATATATGGATATGGTTGTGCAGAGCGGCATCAATTTTGATGCGTTCGGACTGCAGATGCACTTCGGCAAAAATCAGGCCGGTATGCACGTCAGGGATATGATGCAGGTATCTGCGGTTCTGGACTTATTTGGGCCTATAGCCAAGCCATTGTACATAACAGACGTGGCGGTTCCCAGCCAGAGCGGGGATGGTTTATACGATGGGAAAGTCGCAGGTATATGGCACCAGGAATGGGACCAGTCGCGACAGGCACAATGGATAGAACAGTTTTATGGGATAGCACTCAGTAAGCCGTTTGTGGACTCGGTAACATATTCAAACCTCGCCGATACAGAAGACGGTCCCATTGCTAACGGTGGGTTGCTGACGGACGAGCTCGAACCCAAAGAATCGTTTCAAACCTTGAAGAGATTGCACGATACTATTTTTGTTCGGTAGATAATTGGCGGATATGCCAAACAATACGGAAAGCAACAATTTTATCCGGCAAACAGTAGCCGGGCAAGACAGGATTCAAGCACTTGCGTTTGTTATCAGTGTGTGTATGTGCGTTTTGTCCTCTCTGGGTTTTATTTTTGGTTCCGGGAATGCCGGACAATCATCCGGAGTTGAGCTGGAAAGCCGGATAAACCCGAACGATGCACCGGCAGCAAGTTTGATAAGATTGCCCGGTATAGGTACCGCACGAGCCCTTGCGATAGTAGCATATCGTGAGAATTTCGGTGAAAAAGACAGCAACAATCCTGCGTTTCGAAGCTGCGATGATTTGCAAAAAGTCAAAGGCATAGGGCCAAAAACAGTACAAAATATAAGCGAATGGTTAAAGTTTGAATAGAACGTTGCGCTCCATTACATGTGTTTCGATGAACCGTCATTGCGAGGTCTGTCAAGACCGTGGCAATCTCAATTACCAAAAGAATCGAGATTGCTTCGCTTCGCTCGCAATGACAACCATCAATTGAAATATAACAGAGCAGCGGCATTCCGGACAAGACGGATAGGTAAAGAAGAGAATGGATGAGTGGGAAATCAACAGGCCGCTCGGCCAATGCTGCGGCAGCGGCAAAAAGATTAAACATGGCGAAGAATACTTCGGCGCTCTGGTAGAAACCGAGCAGGGACTTCAACGGCGAGATTTTTGTGTCGATTATTGGGAGAGTGAAAAGCCGAGTGTGTTTTGTTTCTGGAAGACCCGCCTGCCACACCCCGACCAGAAAAAGCAGATTTTTGTCGATGACCAGATGCTGATGGCCTTTTTTGAACGGCTGGCAGAAGAGACCGAGCAGGAGAAGATAAACTTTCGCTTTGTTCTGGCGCTT
>Ga0315294_10006184_pt1 | contig 13128 bp, 12 predicted proteins | sample YL17G13_40_MG_FD_203626 | JGI IMG/M metagenome (GOLD analysis project Ga0315294, IMG submission 203626) | Sediment microbial communities from Yellowstone Lake, YNP, Wyoming, USA - YL17G13_40 | ecosystem: Environmental > Aquatic > Freshwater > Lake > Sediment | place: USA: Wyoming | collected... | reverse complement strand
CCAACCAATGTCCAGGGGCTGACTACCCTGGTGCGGGTGGACATCAGGCTAGGACGAAAGGCTGAGGCCGAGAGGGCGCTCAAGCGAGCGACCGACGCATTCAGTCGCTGGAATCCGAACGACAGCCGCTATGGCGAGGCGCAGGCGTATGTACAGCAAGCGGCCGCGGAGGCGCAAGCGGTGGGGATCCCCTTGCCGCAGTTACTGAGGGGCGGGGAGATGCTTCCTGGCGCGCTGGCCGGAATCCGGTGATGGAGCCAGACCCATGAGCCGGAGAGTTGCCGCGATCTTCATCGTCGTCGGTCTGCTGGTCGGGATCGCGGGCTGGCGCTTCCTGCCCCGGGCACCCGGCCGGCTGGGATACGCGATCGAGATCGTGGACCCGCGACCACTTCCCGACGCCGCCATGCCACAGGGCCTGGCGAAACTCGGAGCGATGCGTGCGCTGTCCGTAGGCCTAGCTCAGGGCACGGGGCCTCGGCGCCTGCTGCTTGTGAGCGACATGGGCAAGATGCTTTCTTCGGGCGACACCGCGCTGGGCGGGCTGCCGGGGCACGCCGCGGGCGAGGGGTCTTCGCTGCCACCGAAGGCAGTGGCCGGGGTAGCAACCGAGCTGAGTCCGGGCCCGGCGACAGTGGGTGGCATCAGGGTAGAGATCGGTGCGGTGCTGCAGCATCTTGGCCCGATGCTGGACTCGACGGTCATCCTGCCCGACACGCCGGGCTCGTTAGCTGCGCTTGGGCCGCTGGCCCAGAAGGCGAGCGTACGGTACCTGCTGCTCACTCAGACACCAGGGGCACGCGGCAGCATGCTGGACAAGCTTTGCGCCGATCCATCGTTGCTCCCCGCACCCGGCGCCCAGGTGCTCAGCCCCGTGCCGCAGCTTCCACTGCTGGACGTCGTTCGGGTGAGCGTAGCCCTGGTGCTGGCGTGCGCGGGGGTGCTGGTCATCGGGCTGCAACTGCGCGGGCTGACGAGAGAAGACATGGCGCGCCGGTTCGCGCGGCGCTGACGACAGCGGATGTGGGGAGAGGACGGGTGAGAGCAGTGCCGCCGCAGATCTGGGTGATACTCGGGCTCGCGCTGTCTCTGGGCCTGGCGCGGGGCGCCGCCCCGGCTGATCCCCAGACGATCCCTCCCTCACACGCCATCCGCGGGGTGCCGTTCGCCGCGTACCGGAGCAATTGGTGCGGCCCGGCGGCGCTTGCGGCCGTGCTCCAGTTCTACGGCGAGAGCGTGACTGCTGAAGACATCGCCAAGGACATCTATCTCCCCGACTACCGGGGAACACTGAACCTGGATCTCCTGCTCTACGCGCGGAAGAGGGGCTTCGACGCCTGGGCCGGAGAAGGGGACGCGGACACGATCAAGCGTTCGGTGGCCCAGGACCGGCCCGTGATATGCATGGTGCGAGAGAGCGGTCGGCTCGCCGACCGCAATCATTACGTGGTGGTCCGCGGATATGACAGCGTTCGCGGGGTGTGGCTCGCGGACTCAGGAGACTCGAAGGAAGAAGCCAGGAGAATGGACGACTTCGAGCGGCGCTGGCGCGACTGTTCCCACTGGATGTTGGTGGTGCGCGGCAAGAGACCCCCCGGGAGGCCCAAAACGGGATGAATCGGATAGTCATCCTGCTGGCGCTTGGCGTGCTGCTAGTCGGCTGTCAGACGGACAAGAAAGGCGTGCAGGTGGACCTGACGGCGGCCGTGCGCGCCTACAAGCAGGGCCTCGATCGCAAACCTACCCGGGCGCAAATCGAGCGGCTGATAGCCAGCCTGAGCCCGGAACAACTGAACGACATGGGTGTCTTATACGAGCGGGAGGGCCGACTCGACAAGGCGGAGTGGGCATACCAGCACGCTGTGTGGCGCAATCCCAGGTTCGCCGTCGCCTACGTGAATCTTGGCAACGTGCTGCGAAAGCAGGGCAGGACGGAGGATGCGCTGTTCCGCTACCGGCAGGCGTTGAGCGCCGATCACACGAGCTTCGAGGCGGTGAACAACTTCGCGGATCTGTGCGCGGAGAAGAACGTCCATCTCGACGAGGCCCTGGGCCGGCTGAAACCGGTGGTCAAGAGCCCGAGCCCGCACCGGGCCTATGGGCTCGATACGTTGGGCTGGCTGTACCATCTGACGAACGACGACACCGCGGCGGCCGAGACGCTGGAGACAGCGCTGGCCGATCCGAGCGCGAAGGACCCCAGCCTACGCGCGGCGATCCATGAGCATCTGGCGGCGGTGTATGAGGCGATGGGGAGACACGCGGAGGCGCAATCCCAGCAGGCAGAGGCGCGGGTCGTTCAGAAACGGGAAGGCGCGGCAGGCAGGCCTGCCGGCTGATGTATGGGGGCGGTTCCCGCCCTATCTCGGCATCAAAGAACGACCAGGGCGAAAGGAGGTGAGTCGTTGAAACCCATTCGGTTGATAGCATGGACATTGATGGTGGCATTGGCGCTGGCGATGAGCGCGCCAATGGCGATGGCGGCCCCGGTGCCGTCACAGACTACGTGCGCGACCACGGCCGCTGCAGACAGCACGGCGGTGGCGGCAGAGCGCGACATGATCAAAGCCAAGCTCATGGACTTCGGCTTGAATGAGAAGAAGGCAGCGGAGCGTGTCGCGCTGCTCACGGACGAGGAGGTCCACGCGATCGCGGCGGACCTAAGCGCCGTGCAGACCGCCGGCCTGCGGTCCGGTGATACCTGGGACACGGTGACGGTGCTGCTTCTGGTCATCTTGGTGGTATTGCTGGTGGATTGACGCCAGCGCCATACACGCACCGCGAACGATGGCGCTCGCCCTCTCGGCGAGCGCCATCCCGCTTTCGGCCCAGTCACGGGCGCGCACCCGGCAGACCCTGCAGGTGATGCTACTGAGGGAACGGGCCGAGGTCGAGGATGACCGCGATCCGCTTCGGGATGTCGGTGTTATCCATGTCGCCCTTGAACGCTTCGGCCGCTGGCCCGAACGCGTACACGCCGACGGGGGTCGCCGTGTGGTCCTCGGCAGACCACTTGAGTCCGGCGCGCCCGCTGAGAACACTGGCGATCGCCGCAGTCGCGCTCTTCGCTGTCCTGACCTGCTCAAGCTCGGCCTCGGACAGGTCGTTGATGCCGCCGCATTCGGACACCACCTGCTTCGCGTTGCTGCGATCACTGTTCAGCCGCCAGGACATCTGCTCCTCAGTGGTGTTCGCATTCCGCAGAGTCGCCACCTTGGCGCGATCCTCAATGATCAGCCCCCCCGTCTCGTGGTCCGCTGTCACCACGACAAGCGTGCGGCCACGCTTCCGGGCAAACTGAACCGTCGATCTGACGGCCTCGTCCAGGTTGTGGAGTTCCTGAAGCACTCCCGCAGGTGAGCCCGCCAGCCAGTCTATGCGCGCCGCCTCGACCACGAGGAAGAAACCTTTGGGGTTCGCGCTCAGGCAGGAGAGGGCGGCCGAAGTCATGTCGGCGAGCGACGGGGCCGGCGCGCCGTAGTCGTCGTCGAACATCCCGAGCAGCTTCGGTTGGCTCGAGCTGAGGAGTTGGCTGCGCGCGAACAGCACGTCGTAGCCGGTTCGGCGCATCTGGAGGATCAGATCCAGGCCGTCGGTGCGCTTGCCCCCCATGTTGTTCGGCGCGAACCACATTTTCCAGAAGCCCAGAAGCACGGGCACGTTGGACCGGGCCATCTGGAGCGCGATCTCGGCGTGCTTGCCGCGGTCATCAACATGCGCCACAAAGCTCGCGGGAGTGGCCCCGGTCAGGTGGTCTGTCGTGATGACGCCAACGCTCTTCCCGAGTCTCTGGCAGCGCTCCAGGATGCTCTCCATCGGCGCGCCATCAGGGGAGACGCCGACCATGCCGTCGTTGGTCTTGCGACCTGTTGCGAGCGCGGTTCCTGCGGCGGCTGAGTCGGTGATCTCGCCCTGAGCCTCCCTCGTCGTGGCAGCACCCCGGAAAGGCAGTTGCCTGATCGCGAGCGGCTGATCCAGAGGCGCGACCAGCGCGCCCAGCTCCACCTGCGCTTGCCCCATGCCGTCGCCGATGAAAAGGATGGCGCTATCGGCGACGGGCGCTGCGCCAGCGAACTGGGCCGCGACCAGAACGGTGAGCGCTGCGAACAGAAAGACAGTTGACGTGGCGCGGCTGGACACGGACATGTCGGCTCCTCGCGTGGACTGGTACGCGGTTCGACGGGATGGGTGACCGTCCTCTGCACGTCGCCCGGCAGAGCCGATCAGCAGGCGTGGGTCCCGAGGGCAGCGAACAAGTCGATGGTTGTTATCGCCAGAGCGACGGAGGCAGTTGATGAGCGGGAAGAACCGGGCCGTGCAGGTGGCGACGGTGACGCAAGACTACCTTCGGGAGCTGCCGCGGGAAGAGATGGTCAGCGAGACATTGGACCGGCTCGAGGCGGTTTCGTCTTACCGGCCCGACATCGTGTGTCTGCCGGAGTTGTTCACGAACGGGGATCCGGAGACAGTGCCCGGGCCGATGACCGAGCGGCTCTCACAATGGGCAAGGGCGAAGTCGGGGTACGTGGTCTGCCCGGTAAAGACACTGGTGGATGGGCGCAGGTACAACTCGGCGGTGCTCATCGACCGGTCGGGCGCGATCATGGGTCAGTACAACAAGATGCATCCGACGGAGGGGGAGCTTGCGTCAGGCATCGCGCCAGGTGTCGACGCGCCGGTGTTCAAGACGGACTTCGGGACCATCGGGATCCAGATCTGCTTCGATGTGAACTGGCGCGAGGTCTGGACGGGCCTCAAGCAGCGCGGAGCGGAGATCGTTTTCTGGCCGTCAGCATATCCGGCGCACAGGATGCTCGCGGCTCTGGCACTGCAGAACGAGTTCTACGTGGTCTCTTCGACGATGACCCGCGCCTCGCGCATCTACGACATCACGGGCGACGTCATCGCGCAGTCCGGCATGTTCCAGCCCTGGGCTCAGGCGACGCTGTACCTGGGGAAGCGGCTCTTCGAGATCGACTTCCACATGGGCAAGATCCGAAAGGTCGAGCAGAGATACGGGCGGCGCGTTCTCATCCAGTGGTACCACGATGAGGACGCGTTCACGCTCACATCAGTGGACCCGGAGCTATCAACGGATGAGATCATCGCCGAGTTCGAGCTGCTCCCGATCCAACCGTACCATACTCGCTGCGAGCAGGCGATCGAGAAGGCCCGGGCCGCGGTGACCAACTGGCGCAGTGCGGTGGGCGAGTGAACGGGGCGAGACAATGAAGATCATGATCGCGACTGACATGGAAGGCGTAGGCGGAGTCTTCACCTCCGACCAGACGGGCAAGAAGATCCGGCGGACGGATGAGAACTACGACTACTGGATGGAGGCCCGGCGGCTGCTGACGGCCGAGGTGAACGCGGCTGTCGAGGGCGCGAAGCAGGGCGGCTGCGACGAAGTCGTGGTGTGGGACGGCCATTCCAGCGGCAGCAACTTCATCGTCGAAGACCTGCACCCCGACGGCGAATACGTCATCGGGGCCGGCTATCGGGACTGGTTCCCGGTAGACGAGTCCTACAGCGGCCTGGCTCTGCTGGGGTTCCACGCCAAGGCCGGCACGCCGAACGGCGTCCTGGAGCACACGCAGAGCTACGAGAGCACCTTCTACTCCGTCAACGGAGTCGAGATGGGCGAGATTGGACAGGCCGCGCTGCTCGCCGGGAACTTCGGTATCCCCGTCATCTTCATCTCCAGCGATGACGCCGGCTGCGCCGAGGCGAAGAAGCTGCTGGGAGACCATATCGTGGCGGTCTCGGTGAAGACAGGGCTCGCCCGTGAGGGCGCGAGGCTGAAGGCGCCGAAGCGGTGCCGGGAGCTGATTCGGGTGGGCATGAAGCAGGCGATCTCGCTGATCGGCAAGCCGGAGACGAAGCCGTTCAGGCTCGACCCGCCCTACCATGTCGTCAGCGAACACTTCGCGCGTCGAACGCACATTCAGACCGACCAGGAGCTCAAGGACGGCCGCACCCGGTTCCTCACCCGCAGCGAGTGGACCACCGATACAGTGCCGTTCCTCGACATCCGCCATCCGAGCTAATCAGCCGCACCGTCACCATGAAGCGAGGGAGCTGAGATGAAGAAGGTCGTTCTGTTGGGCAACCGCAGGGCGGAACTGGTGGACGTGCCTGACCCACAGCCGAAGGAAGACTGGGCCGTGGTCAAGATCCACGCGGCGCCGATGTGCACCGAGTATAAGACGTTCGTCGGTGAGCACCCGGCCGACAACCTCGGCCACGAGGCCGCGGGCGAGGTAGTGGCGGTCGCCCAGCCGACGCGGGTCAAGGTCGGCGACCGCGTTGTCGTGCTGCCGCAGTACCCGTGCGGCAAGTGCCCCCTGTGCGTCGCCGGCGACTACATCTACTGCGAACACGTCTACGATATCGAGCGGTTCATCGGCACGCGAGACGGCACGGCAACCATGGCCCAGTACGTCCTGAAGCCATCGTGGCTGCTGCCGGCGATCCCGGACGGTATGTCGTATGAGATGGCGTCGCTGGCGTGCTGCGCGCTCGGGCCCACATTCGGCCCGATGGACACGATGAACGTCGGGGCCTTCGACACCGTGTTGATCACAGGCGCCGGGGCGGTCGGACTCGGCGGCGTCGTGAACGCGAAGCTCCGCGGCGCAACAGTCATCGTCACCGAGTACCATCCGTACCGCGTGGACCGCGCGAAGACGCTCGGCGCCGACCTCATCGTTGATCCGCGGCGCGAGGACGCGGTGAAGCAGATCGTGGACTTCACAGGCGGCCTCGGCGTCGACAAGGCGATCGAATGCTCTGGGTATGTGCCGGCGCAGAGGCTGTGCGTCGATGCCGCCAGGCGGCGAGGAAGCGTGGCATTCGTCGGCGAGTGCTACGACGACACGCTGAACATCTCGGTGAGCCCCGACCTGCTTCGTAAAGGGCTGAACATCCACGGATCCTGGATGTACAACCGGAGCCTGGTCCCTCAGATCATGCAGGTCATCCAGCGATCGCCGGTTATCAACAACCTGATCAGCCACGTCTTGCCGATGAGCCGCGTCCAGGAGGCGATGGAACTGTCCGCCTCACACGACTGCGCCAAGATCATCCTCAAGCCGTGGGAGTAGATGAAAGCAGACAGGGGAGTCCGCGTGATGCGGGCTCCCCTGTGAATCGCTTGCCGGCTGAGCGGCGGTGATTCCCCGAGCGCGCTACGTGAACAGTGTGCCCTTACGCGCGTGCTGGAGCACATACATCGTCGGTCGGACGCTCTCGGGCTTTACGAAGAGCGGCTTACCCTTGCGGATCGTATCGTAGAGGTAGTCGTAGAAGTTCTTCTTCGAGGGCGAGGACGAGGGCATCTCCTCCTCTTTGAACGTGATCACCTCGCCACCGATGATCCCGTAGGAGCGCGTCGGCACCATGTGACTGTCCACGGGCCGCACCCTGGGCAGCTTCTGTGAGTGGTAGCGCAGGCGCGATGTCCCGCCGTCTGAGACCAGCGTTCCCTTGGAGCCGATGAGGGCCCACGCGAAAGGCGCTATGGCGACAGCGGTCGAGACCTCTACATCGCCCACCATCCCGCTCTCTGCCCGGATCACGACCTTGACGTGATCTTCAGTGTCACCGGGGTCCTGTACGCACTGCAAATCCCCAAACACGTCCTTCACCGGGGAGTCGAGCAGTTGCAGGACTTGATCCACGGCGTGGACGCCATTGTTGTTCAGGTTCCCGCCGCCGTACTTGTGCAGCACCTGCCAATCGTTTCGGCGACCGAAGCCGTAGGACCCGCGCTTCACCATGTAGATGTCCCCGAGTACGCCGCTGCGCATCACTTCCTTGATGTGCAGGAAATCGGGCGCCAGGCGCGCGTTCTGATGGATCGTATACAGGCCCTTGCTTTGCTTTGCCGCCGCCAGCGCCTTGTCCGTCTCCCGCAAGCTGGTGGCCATCGGCTTCTCGCTCAGCACTACTTTGCCGGTCTTCATGGCCTCGATGGACATAGGCGCATGGTCTTTCGACTGAGTGGCCACCACGATCAGCTCGGCATCCGACTCCCGGAGCATCTGCTTGTAGTCCAGGAACGTCCGGCACCCGAACTCCGCTTTCGCCTCGTCGAGCCGAGCTTTCTCGAGGTCGGCGACATCGGTCAGCACAAAATCCTTGCGGCCCCGTATCGCCGCGACATGAATATCCCAGCCAGCCCTACCGAGCCCGATAACCGCCATGCGCACCGGGCCAATCCGTTTAGCCGCCATCCTGCATCTCCTGAGTTACCGAGATTCCGCGACACCGCGTGTCATGGCGGCTAGTTCCACGCGCGCTGTGAGATACCCCTTTTCCCGCGGCCGGTCGCGTGCACGCGGCACCCGATTGGAAGGAATCACCTCGCTGTAGTGGAAGGCGTGGAGAACCACTGACACGGCAGGGAGACCGAGATGGCTAAGACCGCGCTGTCCTTCTACCTCGACGACACGGGTCCCTATGGACGGCCGCCAGACGCCTTCAAGAGGTTCCTGGACTTCGTCTCTGCGGAGGGAATCGCAGGAGAGTCCAGCGTCATACTGGGCGCCGGGTGGGAAGAGCACGGATTGCTCAGCCGGCCCACCGCAGATCTCCAGAAGGCCTACATCGAGCAGCTTCACCGCGCCTTCGGGTGTGGGATCGACGCCCATATGGAGCTGATGACGCATGCCGGGCTGTTCGACTTCACGGCCCGCCGCGTGCCCCAGGGAGCGCAGCACGAGGGCGTATGGCTGCATGAGCCCGAAGTCTCGGTCGACGCGTACGAGTCGTACTTCGAGAGCATCATTAGCGAGGGCGAGAGGATCGGAGTCAGATTCACCGGCGTAACCTGGCCCGGTTGCTCCTGCGAGCCGTGCACAACACGCTACCAGGAGCTTCGCAAGGACCCCAAGCTCGGCATCAACCCGAACGTGTGGGAGGCGCTGCTAAACCTGGCGAAGCGCGGCAGGTTCCGCGGGCGCACCGTGCCGTGTTTCAGCAACGGTTCGCAGCAGTGCAAGCTGATGGCGGGTGTTAGCGCGCACGGCGTGTATGACTTCGGCCCGAACGCCGCCGACCAGTTCGGCATCTGGGATAACACCCTCGAGCGTGTGAGCGCTGACTACTACATCACGGCCGACGGCGAGTCTGGTCGCATCGTCGAACTCGTGCGAGCTGGCGCGCCATATTGCCTCTTCTATGCTCACTGGCAGGGCCTGAACCCCGCGACCGGCGTGGGCTGGGAGGCGTTCACGCAGGTGGTGAAGCGGGTCAGCAAGTTCCTGGGTGACACTGTCGAGTGGATGCGGCCCAGCACCTACACCGACCGGCTCCATGGGCTGAAGTGATAGCAGGAACGCGAGAGAGCGGTCTGATGAAGCAGAAGACAGTCGTCACCAAGGGCCAGATCACGCGCGGCTTTCGCGCTCTCGGCCTGAAGAAGGGCGACATGATAGGCGCGCACAGCTCGCTGTCCAGCTTCGGCTACGTGGCTGGCGGCGCCGATGCGGTCGTTGACGCCATGCTCGAGACCGTCGGAGAGACCGGCTCGGTAGTGGTACCCTCGTACTCGAACAACCGTGAGCGCCTCCAAGTTCCCCCCGACGAGAAGGCAATGGGCGTGACATGGAAGTCACGCATCTTGCCGTTCGACCCGAAGACCGAGGCCTGTTGGACCGGCAAGATCCCCGACACGTTCTGGCGGCGGCCGGAAGCGCTCCGCGGCGCTCAGCGGCTGCACTCCCTATCCGCGATTGGGCCTCATGCGAATGAGCTGATCCAGGGCTGGCACGCGCTGCGGGAGCTGGATGGGTACATCCTGCTGCTCGGGGTGACGCTCCGCTATTGCTCTTCCATGCACTTGGCGGAGGAGCATGTGCGGTTGCCGCGGTATATCCGTGAGAAGGCCACACTCCCGGCGGAGCTGAGACGAAAGTACCCGCCGGACCAGTGGGAGGTGGGCTATGGCCCCTACCCTGACTTCCAGCTCATGGAGGGGCCATGTCAGGACACGGCGATCATGAAGCTGACCAGGACCGGGGAGGCGGTCGTGAGGTTGGTGCGTCTGCGCGAGCTCATCAACCTCTACGCGGAGTACCTGCGCCGATGCCCGGAGGCGTTCTACCATGGGTGCGTGCCGGCTGAGTGACCGCTCCGGTCATGTCGTTCCGTCGCTATCCGTGTGGCACGCGCTAACCTCAGCGGGACGACCGGTCAGAATGGCCCCAGTCGGCGGGATCCGCCAGTGACCTTTCCCCCAGGACGCAGCGATGCCCGCGACGTCGGCGGGGCCGGGCGCGACCTCACGACCGGCAACATTCCGCGACACCTGATGGCGTTCTCGCTGGCCATGCGGGCCGGGCGCGACCTGCCGCCGGCACCATCCTCCTGCCCCGCTTACTGCTCGAGCTTTCGGATTCTGAGCAGCCGCGCGCAACATTCCCGAGTCTGCCTGTGAGAATAGGTAGGACGGGGTTGCTTACCGCCATGCGCGTCGAAGAAGGTGTCCCCCAGGGCGGCGCTCCACAGCGGAGGACCCGGAGCGAAGTGCGCTCGGCAGGCCGGAAAGACTGGCTTTGACTGAGGTGTTACTGAGCTACCGGTGGGGATGCCCTGTTAAAAGAAGAGCGCAGAGATTGTGCTGTAGACTGGCACCAGAGCGGCGGGCCGGGCTTGACGGACGGGAAGGGAAACCTGTATACATATATACATAGCACAGGACAGAAGCTAGTGGAGCAACGGCAAAGCGCCACACAGGGCTGCGCCATCCAGGCTAGGATCATCACAGTCAGTTACCCACCCGTCTGAGTCCCCCGCTGGAACGTCAGCAACTCCTGTAGCCCGAGATCGACTTTTTGTGACGCACAGAGCGTTCGCGCACGGCTGGCGCCAGACATATGAGTGAAACTACAGAGGTCATGAGGCATGCAACCAGTGACTAGCAGCGGCCACTCAGCGCCGATGAAGCTCGGTGAGCGGCTGCTCGATGGCGGACTCCTGACGACTCAGCAGCTCGAGCAGGCTCTGCTCGCGCAGCACCGCACTGGGACTCCGCTCGGCGAAACCCTGGTTGCGCTGGGCATGCTGAAGCCCAGGGACGTGGGCCCGGTCGTGGCCCAGGCGCTTGGCGTGGACTACGTGAACCCCCGCGATCACGACGTCCAGCAAGAGATCGTTGATCTCGTCCCGGAGAGCTTCATCCGGGGGCGCCGCGTTATGCCTCTGCGCATCGAGGATGGTCGCCTCTACGTGTCCACCGCCGATCCCTTGGACCTCTCGGTGCTGGACGACCTGAAGCTCATCGCCGGCATGCCCGTTGTGCCTCTCCTCAGCCTCGAGCGTGATCTGCTGGCCGCCATCAACATCCATTTCGACTCCCGTCGCCACGCCGAGCAGGCGATCAAGGACATCGACGCGCAGAGGGCGGAAAACGGGGAGTCCGCTGCCGAGCCGACGACCGAGGAGCTGTCGCTGCTGGCGTCAGACGCGCCGGTAGTCAGGCTCGTCAACTCGGTCATCAACGGAGCCATCGGCCAGGGCGCGAGCGACATACACCTCGAGCCCCAGCGAGACGACATGCGCGTTCGCTACCGGGTGGATGGCATGCTGTATGACCAGATGATTATCCCACGGGGACATCAGGCGGCCGTCGTCTCCCGCGTCAAGATCATGGCGAGGATGAACATCGCCGAGCGGCGTCTGCCCCAGGATGGCCGGGTTGCGATGAACCTGCACGGACGCGAGTTCGATCTGCGCGTCTCGAGCATGCCGTCCATCTTCGGCGAGAAAGTCGTGATGCGCCTGCTCGAGAAGTCATCCATGCGCCTGCCGTTCGAGGGGCTCGGCTTCCTGCCCGAACAGCAGGAGGTCTTCGAGTGGCTGCTGGCGCGGCCATACGGGATGATCCTGGTCACGGGGCCAACCGGCTCGGGCAAGAGCACGACCCTCTACGCAGCCCTCGCTACCATCAACGAGCCGTACCGCAACATCATCACCATCGAGGACCCGGTCGAGTACCAGCTCCCGGGGATCACCCAAACCGAGATCAACCTTAAGATCGGGATGACCTTCGCCCGCGGCCTTCGTACCATGGTTCGCCAGGATCCTGATGTCATCATGGTGGGCGAGATCCGGGACCTGGAGACCGCCGAGATCGCGGTGCAGGCGGCGCTCACCGGGCACCTGGTCTTCAGCACGCTGCACACGAATGACGCGCCGGGGGCGGTGGTGCGCCTGGGCAATATGGGCGTCGAGCCATTCCTCATCTCCTCTTCCGTGATCGGCGTGTTGGCCCAGCGGCTCGTGCGCACGATCTGCCCGGGCTGCAAGCAGTTCTACACCCCCTCCCCGGAGGCGCTTGCGGCGCTGTCCAACGGGGAGCCACTGCCTCCAGGCGCCCAGTTCGCCCGGGGAACCGGCTGTCAAGACTGCAACCACCTCGGTTACCGCGGTCGGACCGCGGTGTTCGAGGTGGTGAGACTGTCTGAGGCGCTGCAGAACATGGTGTTGGAACGGCGATCCGGCCCGGCGCTGCGGGAGCAGGCGCGCACAGAGGGCATGAAGACCATGAAAGAGGCCGCGGTGCAGAAGGTCATCGATGGTGTCACCACCCCCGAGGAAGTGCTCCGCGTCATCTACGTGTCCGAGGACTACACCGCCGTGTCACGCATGACGCGACGCGCGCAGACGATATCGGAGCAGTAAGGTATGCCGGTCTACAGCTACACAGCACGAGATATGGACGGCGCTCTGGTGACGGGCAATACGGCCGGCGCCAGCGAGGTCATGGTCCGCCGTGACCTGCGCGACAACGGGCTGTTTGTGGTCTCGCTGACCGAGCACCGCGAGCGAGAGAGCCTGAGCGACAGGTTCGCGCACCTACGCGGCGTGAAGCTCGGCGACCTGGTCGTGTTCAGCCAGCAGCTATCCACCATGGTCGGCGCCGGCCTGCCGATCATCGAATGTCTCCACGAATTGGTCAACGAAACCGAAAGCCCTCCGCTCCGGCGCGCCCTGATGAGGGTGGTCCAGGACGTCCAGTCGGGCTCCACCTTCAGCCAGGCGCTGGCCAGGCACCCGCGTATCTTCTCCGAGTTGTTCGTCGCGCTGGTGCAGGCCGGCGAGACCGGCGGCGTGCTGGAGGCGACC
>Ga0315294_10006181_pt1 | contig 13131 bp, 5 predicted proteins | sample YL17G13_40_MG_FD_203626 | JGI IMG/M metagenome (GOLD analysis project Ga0315294, IMG submission 203626) | Sediment microbial communities from Yellowstone Lake, YNP, Wyoming, USA - YL17G13_40 | ecosystem: Environmental > Aquatic > Freshwater > Lake > Sediment | place: USA: Wyoming | collected... | reverse complement strand
GCTACTTGAAGGAGATAGCTTAAAGGGTGGTTATATTGTAATAAAATTTGAGAAAACTAATGCTAATTCTTTCGTATATTTGAACAGCGCAACGACTAAATACATTAACTCACCATTGAATAATAGATAGTGATTGTAAGAGAAAACGATAATATAGTAGATAATTTAGAAGCTTCTATGATGCAATTTCCTGACGAGTTAATAGATGCGCCACTAGTTCATAAATTTACCGAAGGAATGTACATAAGAGAAATATTTATGCCTGCTGAATCTTTATGGACAAGTAAGATACACAAAACAGAACATCCGTATGTTGTTTCTTATGGAAAAGTTGCTGTATCTATTGATGCTGATGAGTGGTACGAAATAACAGCTCCTTATACTGGCATTACAAAGCCGGGAACAAGGAGAGTTTTGTTTATATTGGAGGATTGCATTTGGACTACATTTCACAGAATAGAAGGAATGAAATCTGAATACAACGATTTAAGTAAAGAGGAGATTGAGAAGATAGTTGAATCAATAGAAGATAAAATACTAGAACCACATATTAATCAGATTACTGGTTCAGATGTTGGAAAAGAATATAAAAAAATATTATATAATAATAAAAAATTAGAATTATGAGTTTTGCAGTAATTGGAATAACATCAGCCGCACTTTCGGTTGGTACTGGTGCTTACACCGCCATATCAGCAAATACAAAACAAAAAAGAGCGCAAAAAAGACTTGAGGAACTTGCTAAAAATTCGCCATTGTATAAAGCAGATAAATCTATTGATGACTATTATAGACAGTCATTGAATAGATTTAATGAAAATACATTTCAATCTCAACAATATCAGATGGGAGCTATGAACGCTAGAAGAGCAACAGCTCAAGGTCTAGGTGCATTACAAGATAGAAGATCTGCTATAGGGGGCATTAGTAAATTAGCATTAGGTCAAAATTATGCCATGCAAAATTTAGGGGTTCAAGCTGAGGGGCAGAAAAATCAAAGATTTAATCAATATGGAAATGCAACACAAATGAAATCAGCAGATAATCAAAGAGCATTTGATATTAATACAATGACTCCATTCAATCGTAAATTGCAATTAGAACAAATGAAGGGTGCAGCAGCAGGTGAACAATTTAATGCTGGTTTAACAATGATTGGTCAAGGAGCAAGTGCAGCTGGTACAGTCGCAGCTGCTAAATATACAGCACCAATAAAAACAAAATCATCTTAAAATGGCATCTACAGGATTATTAGCGGGTGTTAACCCATATAAAGGAGGTAATGTTGCAATAGATTTTACATCTAAGCCACTTCAAATGTTTTTGCAAATGCAGCAAAGGCAAGAAGCTAAAGCTGAAGCTATAGATAAATATTATAAAGATTATGAAAAATCTTTAAATTCAGCAGGATTAACTACTGAAGAACAAAAAATATTTACTGATAAATTAAATGAAGTAAAAGGGTTTGCAATTAAAAATAAAGAAAAACTTACAAATCCTTCTAAATATGGTTATGATACTCAAGCTACAGTAGATTCAGGGTTTAGAGAATTATCAAATTATCTTGGTGGGGCAAAGAAAAAAGCAGGAACAATAAAAGCTTTTAAAGATTTTCATGACAAAGCTATTGCTGAAGGCAAACATGTATCTCCTAATTATTTAGAAATATGGAATAACGCAACAAAGCCATATGGTGCGGGTTATATAGAACCCTCTACAGATAAAATTAAAATATTTGATCCATTTAATGATAAAAAGTATGAATCTAATATTACATATAATCTAAGTCCAATGATTATGGAAAAAGATGAAGTTATATCAGACCCATTAACAAAGCAAGATACTGGTTTTAGTAAAAAAATAAAAAAATCTATTTTAACAGATGATCAAGTTCAAAAACTAGGTGAAAATTCTTTAATTGATTTTAAAACAAATGAAGGTACAAAAGAATGGTTTACAGAATTATATAAAGATACTGAAAATGTAAAGAAATTAAATGCTAGATTTGGGGAAGTATATAAATCAGTTGATTCTATGACAGGAAAAGAAGTTATACCAACCATTCAAAGCGTAGAAGATTTTGCTAGAGCAATTGGTATTGCAAAAGTACCAAAAGAAAGAATTGTATCAGAAACTGCCGCAGAATTAAATAATGAAGGCAAATTCCAAGAATGGAAAAGAAGAAATAAAATTACATCTGCAAATGCAACTTCTAATAATAATGCTTTAATAAAAGCATTAGCAATACAAGGAGGTCAGACAATATTTGAAAATGCAATGAAGGGTTATAGAACAAATAAAGAATTTAGTGATAATAAACAATTTACAAAATTAAATTTACCTAAAACAATTGTTGATGCTTATGTTGACAAAGAGGCTGTACTAGGGTTAAATAAAAAATTGAAAGATAAAGGCTTTAAGTATGAAAAAACTGTATTAACACCAGTATTTGGTGAAGATGCTAACGGGAACATATTTTATGCTTTCCCAAAAATTGATGATAAAGGTAAGATTGTAGATGGTCAATATGACTGGAAAAATGCAATTAATGTTACATACGATATTAAAAATACAGTTTCTGATAAAACATCAGGTAGTGCAAGGACATCAGAAATTATAGGAGAAAAAAAATAATAAATAAAAACAATAATGGCAGAAGAAATAATAAAAGAAGAAATTTTACCTATAGAAGAAGTTACTTATGGTAATCCAAGACCTGTTCAAAAAAAATATTTAACAAAAATTCATCAGAATTTAGTTGACACATTTGGTGTAAAAGAAATACCGGATGAGATTACTTTTGCTAAAAACATAAAAGATTCTAATTATGCTAAATTAATTTATGAAACTTTAGTTGATGAATATGGTATAGATGAAGTTTCTGATTTTAAATCATTTTCTGATAAATTAACAAATCCAAGCCCTGAAAAAAAAAATCTTGGCGCGACTATTGGAGGTGGATATGTTCCATTAGAATCCGAATTATCTTCTATACAAAATCCTGATCCATTTGATAAAAAAGCTAATCCTTCCATTTTAGCTAGACAATCTTTTAATTTAAAACAACCTAAATCAGTAGCCAAAAAAACTGTAGGTGTTGATATGATGGGTATGCCCATTGAATCAAATGAAGATATTTATGATGAAAATTCAATAAATATAGCCAAAGAAATAGATAAGCATTTAGAAAAACTAGGCTATTCAAAGGATTTTGCATCTACAATAAGTAGAATTCCAGAAAAATATAAAGAGGCAGCAGGATATACAGATCAAGAATTAGCTGATTTATATATAGCAGATAAAAACGAATTTAATAAAAGAACATCAAATATACTTTGGAGAGAAAACTTATCTGAAGCCATGAATAAAATGGCAAATGATATTGATAAAAATGAAGATTTAACTGAAGAAGAAAAAGATGCTCAAATTAATAGAATAACAACAGAAAGTGAATTATTAAATCAAGGAGCAGAAGGATATGCAGGAGATTTAAAGAATAAACAATATTATGTTGGACAAAGTGCTAAAAACATAAAAAAATTCATTGCTGATACAAAAATGCAAAAACAAGCATTGGAAGATTTAGCTATAAGCGCAGCTGATGATTTTGGCAGTATAGAGGACTTAGAAGATAAAAACAAATTTCCACTTAATAAAAATATAAATGATTATCAATCAGTTGGTTTAAATTATTTAAACCAAATAGACCCAGAAAAAGCTGAATTTTATAAAAAATATATAGATAAAGACCGCGAAAAATTAAAAGAATTTCAAAATAAAGGATATGATCAATTACAAAAAGAATTAGATGAAATTGGTTTAAATTTAGTAATTAATAATGCTAAAAATAAATTAAAAACATTATCTGATATAGCTAAACAACAAGGTGGTCAATTAGACCCGGAAGATTATGAAGAATATAATAAATTATTAGAAACAGCTAATACAGCAGATGCAAGACTTTCAAAATTAGGATTGATATATCCAAATACAGAAGATTTAGATACTCGTTCAATAGCACAAGAATTAACAGGTGGAGGATATTCTACATTAGGTTTAGCCGGTAAGAATTTAGCATATGGATTAGCAAAAACAGGAAAGGGAATTGTTGATATTGCTCTTAGCCCATTTAGGTCTGAACAAATGAATGATAATGCAGCATTAGAAGCATTAGGCATTGAAAACTATGTAGCATCAAAAACTATACCTACTCGAAATCAAAGTGCATTAGCAAGAGATTTACCAAAAATAACTCCAGAATTAGATACTCGTATTAAAAATATTAAAGATGATAAAAAACTTTCTCAAGATGAAAAAATAGATAAAGTAGATCAATTATTGCAATCAAATAGAGATAAGTGGATTCCAGCTTCAAATGAAACTAAATGGAATTTAGGACCAAATGCGGTATTTTCATCTGTTGCAAATACTGCTGCTAAATTAGCACCATTTTTGGCAATGGAAGTCTTAACACAAGGAACGGCTACTCCATCATTATTAGGTTCATTTGCTAAAATGTACGGGAATGTTCTTGTTACATCTTACTCTGAAGAGTTAGGAAGAGCAATGCAAGAAAAAAATTCTAACCCAGAATTGGCGGCATATGGTAATGTATTAGTTAATTCATTAGCATTTAAAGCTGCCGGTGTTGGTGATATCGTTAAAAATATAAGAGGAGCTGCAAGTAGAGCAGGTGGTATAACTGAAAAGATAATAAGTAAGTTAGATGATAAGGCTATATTAAATGCATTAAAAAACCCAAATTCAACTTTAAAAGGATTTTTTAATAATTTAGGTAGTGTTGTAAAAGAAAAAGGAATAGAGGGTGTAAAAACAGCAGTAGCTTTTGAGGGTGTTTTAGGAGGTGTAGATATAATGAGAGGAGCCGAAGTTGACGAAGAATTTGTTAAACAAAAGGCACTTAATTTATTGTCATTTTCATTATTTAATACAATATTAGGTACTAGTATAGGAATGTCAAAAATAGGAAAAGAAAACAAAGAAGCCTTATTTTTGGCAGCTACAAATAAAGACGAGGTTTTGTATGAAGCAGAAAAGGCATTTGCAAATAAACAAATATCTCCATCTACTTACAGCCAAATAAAAGGAAATGTAGAATCAGCTACAAAGGTATTAGAAAAAGTACCAATGGTAAATGGTAAAGGAGAGCAATTAAGCACAAAAGAAGCTTCTGAACTAATGTATTTAAAAATAAAAGAACAATATATTGAGAATCAAATAAAAAAAGATGTACCTAAAACGGTTCAAGCAAAAATAACAAAAGACCTTGCTGATGTTCAAGATGAAATAGATAAAGTATATAAGGGAACATTTATAGAAGGAATAGGTAAACCATTTGAAGGGCTTAAAGATAGGGAAGAAAAAGGAAAAATAGAAGAAGTTAAACCAACTGAACCAGTTGTAGAAGTTAAACCAACTGAAGAAATAGATATATACGACCATCAAGACAAAAATGCAGAAATAATAGTTTCTGATAGTAAATGGAAGGGACAAGTTTGGAGATATAAATTTGAAAATGCAGGAGATATATTAAGAGAGCTTGCTAAATATAAAAATGAATTTTTAGACCCGGGATATATATATGAAAAAGTAGATAAAATTAGAGAATGGTTAGATAAGCAAAAAGAAAAACAAATTCATATAGATGATTCTTATGGTGCATTAAAAGAAAAAGATTCAGAATTATTAAATAAATTAAAAAATTCATATAAGAACCAGCCAGTTTTAACCGAAGCGCAACAAAAAGCAAAAGATTTAGTTTTGAATTTAATTGATGGCAATTTAAGTGCGGCAGAAAACCAAGTAAAATATTTTGAACAATTCAAGGGAGATGATGTAAGAGATAAATTAAAAGAAGCTAATTTATATCCTGAACAAAAACAAAAAGTTAAACCAACTGAAGTAGAAGAAATACCAACTGATTTGAGAAAAAGAGGTGAGCCTATAGAAAGTACATTAGAAGCTGAAAGAAGGCGTAGTAATGGGGAAAGGATATTTGCTATAACAGAGCAGGATGGGACGCCTGTAGAGGTTACTTCTGTTGAAATGTTGAGGAATTATACTCCTGACCAATTACTAGCTTATAAACCATCTGAAATAATAAAAAATAAGGAATTAGAAGAAAATAAACTAATTTTACAAAATGGAACCAAAGAACAAGGTAACGGAAAAGACACAGGAGCAGCTAATGGCGGCGAAATGGGAGGACTTAAACCTAGTGGAGAAGGCGTTGAGGTCGGACTTGGAGCGCCATCCAGATATGTCGTGGGAAAAAGCAATAGAGTTGTCGGAGATGTCACCACTGTAAAGAAAATATCTATTCCAGACTCGGAAGCAGCAGAAATTAAAAAAGTATTGCCAAATGCTGTATTTGATGATTCATTTTCTGAAATAAATTCTGCTGAACAATTTCATAAAGCTATATCTGAATCTTTAAAAGGCAATAAGCACTCTTCTAGTGTATTTGTATACCCAATATCAGAGTATAAAAATTCAAGATTATTCTTAACTAATGATGGTAAGGCTGGTGTAGCTATTACAAAAGATGGAGATATTATATCTGTATTTTCATATGGAGAAGGTAAAAATAGAGTTGCGCAATTGCTTGTAAATGCAGTAAAAGATGGAGGTGTTTCTCTTGATCATTATGATACTCGTTTAACAGATATTTATTCTCAATTTGGTTTTGTCCCTGTAGCAAGAGTTAAATTCGATAGAGCTGAAGCTCCTAAAACATGGGATTATGAATTATATAAAGATTATAACAAAGGAGAACCTGATGTTATTGCTATGGCATATAACGGAGGTGACCCAAATACTTTATTTGAAAGAGTTGGTAAATTTGGTGATGTAAATGAATTACTTAAAAAAACTCCATATGTTGATACATGGGAACAGGCAAAAAAGTTACAACAAGAATTTGTAAATAAAGTAAAAACAGAAGTCGAACCATCTATTCAAAAAGATATTAAAACACAAATTGAAGATTTTGGCGTACCAAAAGAAGATGTAGAGCCTGTAAACACAATGTTAAGCAATATATACGAAAGCTTAAAGAAATCAGGTCTTACGGTTGCTAATACATTATCAGAATGGGTAGGTATAGGTAAAGGTACTAAAGAAAAAGGAGCGTTATTCCAACCTACAATTTATGGCAAATCTGGTATAGTAAAAAGACCATCTTTTGATAAAGCATCTGCTGATAAAGCAATAAAAAGTGGTAGAGTTAAAGTAATATCTCCTAAAAAATCACTTGAAGATTTGACTTTCGCTATTACGCATTGGGATGATTTATTTGTAGGCGATATTTTCCATAATGATAAAAAAATAGGCAGTTTTGATGGAGGTGTATTTTATCCATTAAATGGTGGGGAAAAAGGTAAAATGGGAGCATCTGTAAATCCTCAATCAGCAGGAGCTTTTGCAACTCAATCAAATCGTTCTCTTTTTAAAAATAATGGAATAAAATTGCCAGAAAGTTTTTCTGAAGGAACCTTTATAATTGAAAAAGGCACTAATAAAAATGAATGGATATTGACAAATAAAGCAGGTGAAAAAGTTACTGTTAATTTGCCAGATAACCCAAAGCCGGGTGTTGTAGTTATAGGTAAAGGTGATAATTTAAAACATAAATCATCACTTTCTGCAAAAATTGGATTTGTAAATACTTTATTATCATATGCAAAAGGTAAAGAAGGATATGATGGATTAATAAATGCAATAAAAAGTGTTTATAGCATTGGTAATACAAGAAACGCTGATAGTGTAATTGATTTATTTAACAATTACCTTAAAAGTGGAAGAATGGATGATGGTCAGACTATGAGTGAAGCTAAAACATCATACGAGAATTTTAGAGCTGCACTTATTAAAGATGCTAATCCAATTATTACAAGTATGATGCGTGATATGGGTTATACAGAAGCTGAATATTTTGATGGCACACAATTAAAAAAAGGAATATATAAAGCAACAGGAAAAGGGATAGATAAAATGTTTGCTGATTTAGGTCAAGAAGATTTCTTAAAAGGATTAAAAACTGGGGATGCTTATGCCGCATTAAAGGTAACTAGTCCTGTATTTTTTGAAAAAGATTTAAGTCACCCATCTTATCCATTTGCTATAAAAACAATTGATAGTTCGCCTGTAAATATTGATATATTTAATAAAACATTTAGAACATTTGGTGAAAATCAAGGAATAGAAGGAAGATCGCCAAAAGAAGGTCAACTAGTTACAGAAGGGTTTGGTGTAACAACAACAACAAAGCCATCATTTAAAATAAAGCAAGATATAGATTTAAATCATCCATCATCAATTGATTTAAGTGGAGCATTGGGACAATACGAATCAGTTCAAAGAACACAGTCATTAAAGCAAAAAGCAAATGCTCAATATAGAATAGAAAGCGGTAAGAACATTATAGAAGCATTAAGGGAATTTAATAAGGCTAAAGATAAAGGAAAAGCCGTAGTTGCTATTACTCATGAGATAATGCACCCTACAGTAGTAGAAATTATTAGTGGGGCAAAAGATGGTAATGAAATAGGTAAAAAGCATACACAAACCATTGTTGATGAGTTTAATAAGGCTACTGGCAATAAAATAACAGTAGATGAACTTATAAGCGGTAATGATGAGTTTAAAGGTGGTAAAACAACCAATCAGTATAGAGATGTACAAGAATTTATAGCAGAATCTTGGGAGAAATACCACACACAAGGTGCAAAAGGCTTCAGTGCAGAATTCCAAAAAGTATTAGAAACAATAACCGAAGCATTTAAAACAGTATATAAATCTTTGACAGGTAAAGAATTAACACCTGAATTAAGAAAAATGTTTGATGATATTCTAGGAAAAAGTGAATTTAAATATGAAGCAGATATAAAAGAAAAGGGTGATAAAACAGTTTTAATATCAGAACTTTCAACTGAAGCCTTAAAAGAAGTTGCTATTTCTAAAAAAGCATTAGGAGATAATTATAACTTTAGTAAAGATTTTGATGTAAGAGGTGGAGATGTTGTAGCTACAGATGTGTTAACAGATTTAAAAGAAGCAGCTAACGAAAATAAAGTTGATTTAAATACACAAATTGCAAATGAAGTTAATTTGATGTCAAAAGGTCAACCAGAACCTACAGAACGTAATATAATTACAGCTGGTTCCCATTTATTAAATATTGATAAAAAAATAGCAGAAGCTCAAGCTAATGGTAATTTATTAGAAGTAGAAAATTTAAATGAACAAAGAAATCAAGTTTTATCTGTATTAAGAACATTAGGGAACAAAGCTGGTAGAAATTTAGGACTATTTAATCTTGTGTTTAAAGATGTAGATGCTAGTGAAATTAAAGTAACAAGGGACCATCTTAAAAATATTCTTAATGTTGAAGAAGTTCCTGAAACAATTGCTGAATTAGATAAAAGCAATTTAACAGCAGAACAAAAGAAAACTGTAAGACCTTATATTGAAAAAATTGAAAAAGCAAAAAATGAATTTAATGAGCTTGAAAAAGAAGTAACTAAAAATATATCAAAAATTAATCAAGATGAATTTAATGCTGCTATAGACAAATCTCGTGAAGAAGGTAAAAAACAAGGTTTTGCAGAGGGTTTAAAATCTGCTCCTAATAATGTTAAGCAAAAGAAATCAAAACAAATTAAAGATTTAGCATCAAAAATAAGGAGTTCTGATGAGTTTGATAAATTTTTAAAAGGAGCTGGACCATTAGGTGGTGCGCAAAAAGCTAGTTTTATAGATATTGGTAGTTATAAAGAAATTGTAGCAAACGTATTGGAAGCTGTAGCATCTGCAATAGAATTAGGAGAAAATGTTACAGAAGCTATAAAAAAAGCTGCTGATAAATTTAAAGATATTGATACAGCTAAACTTATTGGTGATGTTAAGACAATACTTTCTAAATCAGAATTGCCTGATAGAAAGGATGTTATGGATAAAATATCTAAAATAGCCCAAGCTGAAGGCGCCAATAATATTACAAAAGGAATAGTTGATAAAGGGTTGATTAAAGATATAATTAATTCATATTTAGGAGAAGATTTAACAAACAATCAAGTTTTATTTGAAGCAACATATGATTTACAATCAATTTTACCAAATGTTAAAAGAGAAGATGTAGCTGATGCATATGCGGAAAGGGGGAAATTTAAAAAAGAAACAAAAGCTAAAATTGAGAATGAAATTAATCAAAAAAAAGCTGATGTAAAAAGATTAGCCATAAAAGAGGTTAAATTAAAAGCACTAGAGGCAGCTAATGATTATCATTTAGAAGAAACTAAAGAAGGTAAAAAAAGGGTTACATCTGAATATGAAGAATACATAGATGAAAAAATAAAGAATTTATTAAAGGAAAAAAATAATATTCAAAAAGAACAAAAGGTAAGTAAATCTCCTAAAACAGAACAAGATAAAATAGATGAAATAAATAAAGAAATTCAATATGTAAAAGATACAAAATCTGTATATGAACAAGCTATTAAAAATCCTAAAAAAGCTAGTGAAGCGTTGCTTCAAGCAAGAGCTGAAAGAGAAAAAACTTACGCTTCTTTTGGATTAAAATTAGAGAAAAATGCTAAAGCACCTATTTTAATAGAAAGAGATTTTATAGAAGCTAGAAGTAAAGTCATTGATGATATGATTAGTGGTTTAATAACTGAATCAGAAAAAGATGCAAAAATATCCGAATTAGAAGCTCAGAAAAGAATTGATTTACAAGGAACTAAACAAGGTGTTGTTAGTTCTTTATCAGATGATTTAAATAATTATTACAAATCTAATTCAGATAAATCAGCAGATGCTGCTTATAATGAAGATTATGATAAATATAGGTATCATCTTGATTTAAGAGATAAATTATATGATATACAAAAAATATTATCTCCAACAGGTCAAAAATTAGATGACCAAATAAATAAAGCTTATAATAAATTAGATAAATTATTTGAAGATAAAAGTTTAGATAAAGAAGATTTAGATGCAATAAATAAAATAAAAACTGATTTAGAAAATAATAATCAATTAACATTGGATGAATTAGCTGCTGAAAGATTAAAAAAACAATGGGAGAATGAAATAAAAACGGCTGAAACAGATATAGCAGCAGGCATTTTTACTAAAATTCCTAGTACTACTTATGATTATAGAAGAAATGATGAATTATTTAGATTAAATAAAGCTAGAGAAAATAAGACTGGTCAATTAAATAGAATGGTTGCAGATGCTAAGGAAAAAACCAGAACTATAGGAGAAAAAGCACTTGATTTAAGTACTAAATTTTTAGTTAGTGGTGTTCATACTGCGGCTAAAGTTGCTGAAGCTGCTACATTTAAGCCATTTATGGATTCTATGGTTGATTTAACAGCTGGCAGATTAGCATCTTATATTACAGGTGCGCCATATACAAGTTTATATTCTGTTAAAAAAGGATATAAAACATTTGCTGCATTTAAAAATAAGGAAGAAGCACAAAAATATATTCAAAAGTTACAAGACAAAAGAGATATTGCTTTAGAAAATTTAAAAGAAGCTCATGAGAATGGGGGAGATGTTAAACAGGCAGATAAAGAATTTAAAAAAGCAGATTTAGAATATGCAGTTTCAACATTATATAATAGTATTGAGTCAAATGTTTTAAATTCATTCTGGCAATATATGAAACATGGAGCTACTGATTACGATGTAAGCATTGGTAAATCATCTAAAAAAGATATATCTGAGTATAGAACTGTTTTAGGTAAAACAGGTTATGTATTAGATGGTTGGATTAGGATGCATAGTGCTATGAAATCTTCCTTGTCTGCAAGACCAGAAATGATGAAAGTATTTTCATCTACTTTAAAAGATTTCCAAAGAAAGGGAATGGAATTAAATCCTGAAAATATAAGTACGGCAATGGTTTTGGCTGCCGATGCTTATGAAGCAGGTAGATTGACAAACAAGACAGCATTATCTAAAATAATTTCAAGAGGTAAGGGTAGTGAAAAAAGTACTGTAACTAGATTAATTACTAAAGGTTTAATGCCAGTTTCAACTATTGCTGTAAATTTAGCTAAAAGAGGTATAGATTATTCAACTTTAGGTGCAGAAGGTTTTACTAGATTAGCTACTGAAACCAAGAAAGGAATGAAATTAAATGAAGTAGAGGGTAAAACATATGATGGTATAATAAGTGCTATTAAAGATGGTTGGAATAGAATACCTCTTAAAGAAAGAGTTTATATTAATGGGGTTATTGGAAGAGGTCTTTTCGGAAGCGCAATTATGCTTGCTACTATGTATGGTTTACAAAATGGTATGATAAAATATGGTGGTACTTTTGAAGATCAAAGAAAGCGTAAAATAATGGGTTCAGATGATGAACAATTAAAAGCTGGAGAATGGGAGTTTTTTGGTAAAAGATTACCCAAAGCCGCTAGTCTTTTCTTAAATCATTTACCTGAATTTTTAGCTGTATCTTTAATAGCTGATAACTATCAAATTAATACAATGGGTGGCACTGGTGGTGAAAAATTTGAAACTACTATTGATGAAATAGAAGCAAGATTGCCATTCCAAACTATGGCTGGTTTATTTGTTCCGGGAAGAAGAGTTAATACATTTATAGATAGATTTACAAGAATTCCTATTGCAGCCGAAGCCGGAACTTTATTAGATGAAAAAGCTGAATTTAGGGATAAATCTGATTTTATTAATAGAATTAGAGGAAATGTTGGATTTGGTATTGTCAATCCTACTAAATTGCAACAACAGCAAATTGATGACATCAATAAGCAATTAAGAAAATTACCTTCAGGCGAATTGACTCCAGAAGATGAAAAAGATATAGACGAAATTATAAAAGATATTAAAAATACAGACTTTGGAGAGCTAGAAATTAAAAAAACTATGGAAGAAGCTAAAAAAACGAAAAAAGAATAAATATGCCATACAAGTCTAAAGCCCAAGAAGCCTACTTCAATATCAACAGAAAAGAACTAGAAAAGCAAGGAGTTAATGTTGCAGAATGGAATAAAGCTAGCAAAGGAAAAAAGCTTCCTCAAAAGGTTAGCAAACTTCAGGCTATGAAGAAAAAGAAAATGGAATAATATACCT
>Ga0315294_10006179_pt1 | contig 13132 bp, 11 predicted proteins | sample YL17G13_40_MG_FD_203626 | JGI IMG/M metagenome (GOLD analysis project Ga0315294, IMG submission 203626) | Sediment microbial communities from Yellowstone Lake, YNP, Wyoming, USA - YL17G13_40 | ecosystem: Environmental > Aquatic > Freshwater > Lake > Sediment | place: USA: Wyoming | collected... | reverse complement strand
CTTCTGCTCTTTTGGATATATTAAATGAGAAGGGATTTGAATTGAACTATCGCCTGTTCTCTCCGACAGGATGAGACGCCTCCTCTCGGTACGAGTCCCCGCCTGCCCTGTACCATATTAGGTTCAGGGCCTGCCGGTCGGGCAGGGATTCCGACATGATCAGCCATCCATTGAGAGATCTTTTTCATATCCTCCCAGACTTCTCGTTTTCGTTCGGGATTCCGTAACAAGTAAGCAGGGTGATAGGTAAGCGTTATCACCAACTGCACATAAATCCAATCAACTTACCGTCAAGAGAAGTGATGGCATGCCACATAATGTCCAGGTTCTATTTCAACCCACATAGGATTTGAATCTTCACAAATTTTTCCTTTCTTTGAATAACATCTCTTAAAAAAACGGCATCCAGGAGGGGGATCAATCGGTGTCGAAATATCTCCCAAGAGGCGGATCTTTTTTTTGCTGTGATCTGATCGCGCATTCAAGATGGCAGAGATAAGGGCCTTGGAGTATGGATGGGCGGGAGATTTAAAAATGATGTCGGCTTTACCCAATTCGACCAATTGCCCCAGATACATCACAGCGACGCGATCGCTAAAGTAACTTACGACATTTAAATCGTGCGAGATGAAGAGATAGGTGAGGTGGAATTCCTCTTTTAATTTTTCCAGAAGATTGAGGATCTGGGCCTGTATCGAGACATCCAGAGCAGAGAGGGGTTCATCGGCAATAATGAATCTTGGACTCGTTGCCAACGCCCTTGCGATACCAATTCTCTGGCGCTGCCCTCCACTGAATTGGTGAGGGTAGCGGTCCACGTGTTCACGCTGTAACCCGACCTTGTCCAGCAAATCGAGAACCTTTTCTTTCACCTGGGTTCTATCAACAATCTGATGGGTCCGAAGGGGTGATGCAACGATATGGTGCACGGTCTTCCTGGGATTGAGGGATGCATAAGGATCCTGGAAGATGATCTGAAGTTCTCTTCTCAAGGTCCTCAAGGCCTCAGGGGCCATGTCAAAGACACTCATGCCTTCAAAGAAAAACTCGCCCGCCGTGGGCTCAACCAGCCGGATCATTGTCCGTCCCAGGGTGGTCTTCCCGCAACCACTCTCACCGACCAGACCGAACGTTTCGCCTCTTCGGATTTCAAAACTGACGTCGTCCACGGCATGGACAAAACTCTTCTTTTCGATCAGATCGTGGATCATTCCCCTTCTGATCCGAAAATGGGTCTTCAGGTTTCTGAGTTCAATAAGAGGATTTTCCATTACTCTCCTGCCTCACGATCCTCTGAATCTTTTTTTCAAAAGGGGAAAGGAACTTCGTTCTCAGTCATAGAGATGACATCTAACGAGCGTCCTTTCCTCAACCTGTTTCAGGGACGGCATCTCCATTCTGCATCGCTCCATCGCATACTGACACCTCGGATGGAAACTACAGCCCCCCGGAAGGTCGATCAAACTGGGGACGAACCCGGGAATAGGGCGGACCTTTTTTTTTGAGGCATCGGGAATACACTCCATCAGGGCTCTCGTATAGGGATGCCTGGGATTCCCCAACAAATCGCTCACTCTCGAAAGCTCAATGATCCGGCCTGCATACATCACCGCAATTCGGTCACAGACCTCTTTGACGACCCCGAAATCGTGCGTGATCAGAACCAAACTCATCTTAAGTTTTTGCCGGATCTCTGCAAGCAATTCCAAGATCTGAGCCTGGATCGTCACATCCAAGGCCGTGGTGGGTTCATCGGCAATGAGGAGAGAGGGGTCACAGGAGAGGGCGATCGCAATCACCACCCGTTGTCGCATCCCGCCACTAAACTGATGGGGATATTCTTCCAGCCTTTGGACGGCAGAAGGGATCTTGACCAATTCCAGCATCTCAAGGGCCCTGTCTCTGGCTCTCTTTTCCAATGACTTTTGCGCCCATGGGTTCATCCAGTTTGAAACCCGTCGGGAAATGGACGCGTTCCTAAAGAATGCCCTCTTTTGATGAAAGATGATCGTCTCGGAAATTTGGTCGCCGATCCTCAAAACCGGATTGAGGGCCGTCAGCGGGTCCTGGAAAATCATCGATATTTTCGTCCCTCGCAGGTCCACCATCTCGGCCTCACTTTTTTGAAGAAGATCCTTTCCCTCGAAGAGAATACGTCCACTGACGATCCGGCTAGGATATTGATTCAATTTTAGAACGGACAAGAAGGTTACGCTTTTACCGCTTCCCGATTCACCCACGATACCTAAGGATTCTCCTCTTCCAACCTCCAGACTCAGGCCGTCAACGGCTTTGACGACCCCACGGTCGGTGAAGAAATAGGTCTTGAGATCGTCAATCATTAAGACCGGTGTGTCACCCATAGGAATCTATTCCTTCAATCGCGGATCGAGTGTATCCCGGAGCCCCTCGCCCAAGAGGTTGATCCCCATCACAAGGGTTAAAATTGCCAGACCTGGAAACGTGCTGATCCACCAGAAGCCAAAAATAAAGGAACGCCCTTCGCTAACCATAGAGCCCCAGGCCGGGGTCGGAGGCTGAACGCCTAATCCGAGAAAGCTCAGGGAGGCTTCCATAATAATAAAGGTCGCGACCCGTAATGTAGAGACGACAATCACAGGAGACATCACGTTCGGAAGAATTTCTCCAAACATGATCCTCGCATTCTTGATACCTACCGTTCGCGCGGCATCGATATATTCGATCTTCTTGATCGCCAGGACCTCTCCGCGGACGACGCGACAGACGGTGTCCCATTCCTTATAAATGAGGGCCAGCATCAGGTTGAGCATGCCGGGTCCCATCACCGCCATCATGCCGATGGCAAAGACGAGATAGGGAAACGCCATTAGGACATCGACGGTCCTCGATATGAGGGCGTCCAGCTTTCCACCATAAAAGCCGGCGACCAGGCCGAAAAAGATTCCGATGGTCGTGGTGACGAAAACAACCACGGCGCCAATGAGAATGGAGATCCTGGAACCATAGATGATCCGGCTGAGAATATCCCGACCCATGTGGTCGGTTCCTAAAAGAGAACGAGCTTCCCCGCCTTTCATCCAGGCGGGGGGCGCCAGCCGTTTGAAGAGGTTTCCTTTGTGCGGATCATGAGGAGCCAATTGAGTTGCAAAGATGGCAATCAGAATCCACAAAATTACCACGGTGGTCCCCAGGAGGGCTGTCTTGTTCCGCTTGAAAAGCCGAAAGAACGCCTGGAAGTTTTCGAGATACCTCTTGCTGAACAAAGCTCACTCCTGTCTGCCGTTTAAAAACACCTTCTCTGTGCCTTAAAGTTCAATACGCGGATTTAAGTAGGTGTAAAGAAGATCCGCCACAAAGTTCATCGAAATAAAAGCAAACGCATAGACCAGGACCACCCCTTGCACCAGCGGGTAATCCCGTGCGAAGATCGATTTGACTGCCAGTTGACCAATGCCGGGCCAGCCAAAAATGAATTCAATGATTAGATTCCCGGCGAGGAGATGTCCCATTTGAAGAGCCGAGACCGTTACCGTGGAAATCAGAGCATTTCTCAGGGCATGCTTGAGAATGACCAATCGTGCCGAAAGTCCTTTGGCTCTGGCGAACAGGATATAATCCTGCCGGATCACGTCGAGCATACTCGACCGTGTCACCCTCATGATCATAGCCGACGCGGGCATGCCAAGGGCGAGCGAGGGCATGATCAGATGTTTCAGGACATCGAAGAAGGCATCGAGATTGAGGCCCAGGAGGGTGTCGATCAGGAGAAAGCCTGTAATCGATTTAAAGTCAAATCCATGCTCAATGCGGCCTGCGATGGGGAGCCACTCCAGTGTGGCGGAGAAGAAGATGATGAGGAGGAGACTGAACCAGAAGCCGGGCATGGAGACGCCCAGCAAAGAGAAGAAGGTCCCCAGCCTGTCGAGAAGGGAAAATCTCTTTACGGCGGAAATAATTCCCACGGGGATACCGATCAGCATAGCGACGATAATACTCAGGACGGAGAGTTCGATCGTCGCCGGTAACCGAGGAAGGATGATCTTGGTTACCGGCATCCTTTGTGTAATGGACCTACCAAGATCGAAGGTCAAAAGCCCGTTCATGAAATTGAGGAACTGGACATAAAACGGCTTGTCCAACCCCAATTCGGAGCGCAATCTCGCAATCTCTTCATGGGTGGTCTGCTGGTCCCCAATCATCATTTCCACAGGATCTCCGGGAGTGATGTGCAGGAGCAAGAAGACGACGAGAGAGACGCCTATGATAGCAGGGATCACTTGAAGGATACGCTCGATGAGCCCGACCAGACTTCTCAAGTTCAGTCCTTTTCTTCCCTTCCCCGTATGCGAAGGGGGGGCAGAAAACTACTTCTCGATATAGACGTCATGGAGGTTGATCTTGTCGTCAGGACTGGGCCTCCAGTTCTTCACCTCTTTACGTTTGGCCGCAATGTTCTCCGGCGCATATCCGAACACCATGGGAGCTTCGTCATAGATGATCTGTTGAGTCTCGATGAAATATTTAATCCTTTTTTCTTGATCCATTGTGGTGCCTGCTAGGGCAAAGAGTTCATCGACTCTTTTGTTGCTGTATTGAGAATAGTTTGCCACATCCTTCGTCTTCAGTTTTGGGATGATGATACCATCCGGAACCAGGCTGGAACTCATCCAGAATGAGAGGAAGAAGCTTCGTTCTCCCTTCCTGGCTTTGTCCCGCAACACCCCAAGTTCCCAAGTCCTTATTGTGGCTTTGACCCCAATCTCCTCAAGATGCATGGCGTAGGCCTCGGCCACAGCCTTCGTCTCATCGACGCAATCCAGCTCAAAGGTAAAGCCACTTGGATATCCGGCCTCCTTCAGAAGTTGTTTAGCCTTTTCCGGATGATAACCATGAGGTTTTAGATCTTTATGCACAGCAAAGTGCTTCGGAAGGAGAATCCCGGCAAGGGGAATGGCCATGTTGTCGAGAACGGTCTGGGTGATGACCTCTCCGTTAAACATGTAGTTCATTGCTTTCCTCACCCGAACGTCATCAAAAGGCTTTTTCGTCACGTTCATATCTGCGAAATAGCTTCGAGCGCCGTCGCACATCAGGACATCCACCCTTGGATCGGCTTTTAGCTGCTTGACCATGTGGGGTGCGATGGCGGTGATTATCTGCACTTCGTTTGCAAAGAGCGCGGCCACTCGACTCCCAAGTTCGGGGATCACCTTAAAGACGACAGTTTTCAGAGGAGCCACTTGAACAGGCGGGATTTCTGGAGAGCCACCATAATACTTTTCATAGCGCTCCATCACGACACGCTCACCTTTCTTCCATTCCAAGAATTTGAAAGGTCCTGTCCCGTTCGGGTGTTCAGCAAAATAGTCAGAGCCGTGTTTTTCGATGTAGCCCTTGGGAACAATTTGCTGAGCCGGGAGCATCGCGAGAAGAATGGGCCAGGGCTCGCTCATATTGATCCTGACGGTGTATGGGTCCACGATCGTTACAGAGGTGACAGTTCCCATGAGTCCTTTCCGGGGGGAAGTCTTCCCTGAGATCTGGCCGTCTTTCACGAGTCTCTCGATCGTGAATTTGACATCCTCCGCATCGAATTTTTCCCCATTGTGGAACGTGACGCCTTTTCTGAGTTTGAATTCCACGGTCTTATCATCGATCACTTTCCAGAACTCTGCCAATTCGGGTCTGATGTTCATGTCGGGATCCCGAACGACCAAACCATCAAACATGTTTCTCAGGATCGCTTCCGTCTTAACCGATCGATGATTGGCAGGGTCCATGGTCCCCGGGTCGCCGTCAATCCCAACCGTCAATTTGGCGTCTTTGATGATCTGCCCAGAGGCCAATGGCACGAAGATGAAAACCCATAAGACCATTCCCAACATCCACACCTTCGAATTTTTCATGGTTTTTACCTCCTTTTTTTGGTTGGAAAAGTATATTCTTGTTGATTATCCTTGATTAGATCTCCGTATGTTTAGGTCAAGAGTCCGCATGAGCACCTGTGTTCACGAGGTTAGAAAGAAATCCAGTGAAAAGGTGCGGTACATGGAAAACCCTGACAATAATAAAAACCACACTTTTCAGGGATAAAGAGAACAGAGGATATGGTCGCTGAGCTATCGGATGGCCCTGGAGATCCATGCCTACAGATAGAATATCTATCTCCATGGAGAGACATCAACCTTACGGCAAACTGGAAATCAACACTCTCGTCCGTTCTTAACAATTTCTGGTTCACGGTTTCAAATCTCCAGTTCGAATCCCTCTCCCTTTCTTCGTTCCTTCGTCTATAACTTCTTTTTGTGGAAGGTCCTTCGAAGTGATTCGTACAAACGACATACCCCGAGTCCCTATGCAAGATCTCCACATTCTGAAACCCGATCTCCGCTTTTCCAATTTCACCTCTTGCGTCAGCGAAAACGAAATTTCCTCCCCCCATTCGCGGAACCGATCTGAGAAAATCGATCACCTCCTTCACCGATTTTAAATTTTCGAGGATGTGCATCATCAGGGTGAATCGAGGGATGCCCGGACCGACATCGGTGGATGGCACCCGGGTATCCACGATCACCAATCCTTCCACATTCATTCCGCAAGAGGGCGCATTGCAGGAGCCGATGCTGTTGAGACTAAAATACTCGTAGCCTTTCTCAGGGTGACATCGGAAGATAGCTTGCAAGTCTCGATTTGAAATGAGGTAATCCCTGTTTTTGGCAATGAGCGTTCTATCGTTATGGGCCTTAGGATTGGAAACAGCCCATGCTGTGCATTCTGTATCTTGCCCCTCCGTGTTTGAAAACGGGGCCAATCGATCCTCCATATATCCGCGTATCCTAATTCCCAAAAGGTCTTTTGGGGAGACCATGAAGCCATCGGAGATCCCACGAAGCATATCGAGGGTTTGTGGAGAGTGAGTTTGAAGAACATCGTTGACATCCATTAGGATCTCTTCCACCCCTTCCAGGGGGAATATGCTCACCATTTTCCGGTACTCTTCGACCAATCCCAATAAGGCCTGCCTGTGCTGGACCAACTTGACGCCGTGCTGGTAACCCATATCATAATGATTTCCTGCTAAGTCAACGATTAACATATGACCCTATCCAAGAAATTTATCATAGGTTTTGAACTCACTGCCATCATGGTTTCAATCCATAAAAGGACACTCTTTTAGCATTGACTTCTCATTCTTTTAACTCAATGAGCCCACGCTCTCTAATTCCATGGAATTTCAATATCTAACAGTGGACCATACTGTTGGCAACCGAGGATATCCCAGTCTCCAGGGCTTCCGCCAGGCAGTTTCCGAAAGATAGTAAATTTAATGGCATGACCAGGATCAAACTCGACGAAATCGGAGATTCTCTCGAGAGGGATACCGTAAAATTTGGCTATCGTCTCCTTGGTCAGGGCCTTGGATTTCCTCACCTTGTCGTAGATGTCAGTGTTGTAAAAGATGATATCGAAGGTAACCTGATTGACCCCTGCATTCTTACTTCTGATCGTACTAGCCAGTTCGCTCAATTTTTTTACTGCCACAATTAACCTCCTAGCCACCTGCTTCTGTGAGATAGGTCGGAAAAAGTTCCATCGGGTCGTCCACGGAGACTGTGTGATTGACGCTCCAAACATAACCAGGTGTAGATCGCATCGGCAATTTTGTGGTTGCTGCCGAACCGGCAGTTCCCTTGATACCTGGAATCCGTGCAAGGAAAAACATCCGGACGGCAAAATCAGTGATCCTTTCGGCCGTTGCATCCGTTGGAGCGACGACCTCCACCACGACACATAATTCGTGGGATCGAATCTCTTTGACCGGCTCCATCTCCTTCAACACACCATTTTTACCAAAGACATGAAAAAAGAGCTGATAGGCCTCCTTCCCGAACCTTTTCTCGGTACTGGATCGGCACCACTCGACCATCTCATCTACGTGTTGGACGAGATAGGGATCACGGATTGCAGCAATACCCATGTATCTTTCGCCAATTTTACGTGAACCCTCAAGTTTCACTCGCAATTCTTTAGAGGGGATCCATTTTGCTCCGGTAATTCGACACGTCCTTTCGTCAAATTGCTCGTATTTGCATTCACTCATGTCTAGCTTTCCCCCCACCGAATATTCATAGAAGGGATTTTCCCGTTCGTACATGGAATGGCCACAGGCCGAAGCGATAGTACATCTCTGACCAGGATGAAAGGGTGTAAGCTTGATCTCTTCATCGGTAATGGTTCCGATAATGGTCTCTTTGCCCATGAAAGGCTCGGCGCACAGGGACGCACATTCGATCATCTTTCCCATGTGATAGGCAAGGCCTTCGGGAAACCCTGCCTGGACGGCCGGAGCTGCAGTGAAATTGATATCTCCGCAACGGCCGCCGATGATGACATCGGCTCCCATATCCAATAACTTCATAAATGGCTGGACGCCTGCAAGAGCAACGATTCGGGGCGTTTTCTCAATTTCTTCGAACGTAAGGGGTGGAAATACCGACAACCCTTGAATTAACTTGCCATCTTTGATTTTTTGCCTCAGATAGTCTTTGGGGACTTCTGAATAGAAATATCCTACTTTGAATTTGGGAAGTCGGTGTTTTTGGGCTATCTGTTTTACCATGTTCACAAACAGATCAACACGACTGTTACTCCCCGTATCTCCAGCAGAGCCAAGGATGAAAGGAATTCCTTTTTTTCTTGACGCGGTTATAAAGAGTTCCATATCCTCTTCAGCAAAATGGCCCATCGAGATATCTTCACCCAAATAGACAGGACCTGGATCAGCACTTCCTCCATCAGCCACAATGAAATCAGGTCTCGTTTCCATTCCACGATAAAAGCTTTCAGGATTCGATGGAGCCGTTCCCAAATGTCCGGTAGAAATCAGGATACGCATGGTCCTAGTTTTCATTTAACAAATCCTTTCGCCTTAGATAGTTGAAGGCCTTTCCATGATGAATTCTATCATGTTTGAGCTTATATCCATGATCCGTACATCATCATGTCTCTTGTTAGGAACAACCCATAAGTTTAAGACCCTGTTGATTAAGTCCTTTTAGAAGACTTTTATTCAAAAAAATACTTTCGGTTTTCAGCCAATATCTCAAAGCGATTTAACGCTTTGGAAGTGTGCTCTTTATCCAGTAAGCTTAATTCATTAATGATTGCATTGATCAAAACAAGAGGGGCACAGTGAAATGCCATAAATGAAATAGACTCAGCAGGTGTATAAAGGTTGATGTCACCCCTAAGGGGGGAAAGAGGGCTGTCAGTTATCGTTATGGATTTGATTCCCTTGTTTTTCGAAAAATTAAGAATATCTATAAGTTCTCGAAGATAACGGGGAAATCCAATGACAATGATCAAAGCATTTCGGTCCAATTTGTTTATATAGTCATAGGTTTCTGTAGAAATACTCATGATCCGTTCAGCCTTCATTTCAAGCTTTGTTAATCCAAACCAGAAATGTAAAGTGAGATAGGATGTACTTCGTGTACCGACAATTAAAATGTCTTTAGCCCTTTTGATGGTTAAAATTGTCTCCTTAAAATCTTGTTCATTAAAAATCTCTTTTAGATAAGACAGATTTTCAATTTCTTTGCTGATGATTTTTGTAATGGGGTTGAAATTGTTATCCCGAAAATCGGCTGCAATCTTAAATCGTTCATTACCTTTTAAATCGATTCGTACTATCCTCCGAATCTCTTTCAGGAAAGCCGGATATCCTTTAAAGCCTAAAACCCTTACAAATCTTATAATCGTCGGTTCACTTATTCCCGATAATTCAGCGAACTGTTGAATTGTCGTAAAGGCTACTTTCTGGTAGTCCTTCAAAATAAATCTTGCCAGCACCTTATGGCTTTTGGAATAATTTTGAGAGTTCTCTTTTAATTTATTGAATAAATAACTTTTCTGTCTCATCATCATTAAGAAATTATGAAATATTTATTTCATTCCCGTATCAAATAAAATATTTCTTGTCAAGAAAAATATTTATTGAATTAAAGACCGTTCAAATTATTCTCATTCTGAGAATGGTATTTGGAGACTGAAAGACGACAACCTTCGACAAATGTGGGCACTTCTCATTTTTTCAGACCTGTTCATAAAACCTGCCTGCCGGCATTTTTTTGACAGCGCACAACGTGTTGGGTATAATGAGGAAGAATACGCTCATTGCAGAGCGTCCACATTCCAAAGGAGCAATGAAGATGGTAAAGATTCGGGTGATTCAGTTTGGTCTGGGACCGATTGGGGTGGGGGTCGCGCGTGTGATTGCATCGCGACCGGATTTTCAATTCGTCGGCGCGGTGGATATTGATCCCGCCAAAGTCGACCAAGATTTAGGGCATTTTATTGGTTTGGATCGCGATCTCGGTGTCAAGATTTCGGACGATGCGGAGAAAGTGCTGAAAAATCGAGCCGATGTAGTGATGCACTGCACCCGCTCATCTATGGCAAAAATCCAACCAGAATTGGCGATGATTATCCGCACGCGGCACAACATCGTTTCGACGTGTGAAGAACTGGCGATGCCGTGGGGGCGTGCGGCGGTAGCCAAACGAATTGATGCTCTTGCCAAAAAGTTTAAAGTGACAGTGCTTGGCACAGGTATCAATCCCGGTTTTATGATGGACACACTGCCGATTGTGTTGACGGGTGTCTGCCAGCAAGTCGAATCCGTGCGTGTTAAGCGTGTGGTGGATGCATCCAATCGACGTGAGCCACTGAAGAAAAAAATCGGTACAGGTATGACGGTTGAGGAATTTAAAGCCAAAGCCGGCAAGGAAATTCGCCACGTGGGGCTTACCGAATCAGTGGCCTTGATTGCAAGGGCACTGCGCTGGAAGCTCGACAAAATCGAAGAGACAATCGAGCCGGTCGTTGCGAAAGAACCGGTCAAGGATGTCCAACCCGGGTTTGTGACGGGTGTCAATCAATTCGGTTATGGCATCAAGAACGGCGAGCGCGTGATCGAATTGCATTTAAAAATGTGTGTGGATGCCGGTGAATCTGTAGACGAAGTGTGGTTACAGGGCAAGCCATCGATTCATTCGGTGATTCATGGCGTGCACGGCGATCTTTCGACCGCTGCTGTTGCTGCAAATTGTGTGCGCCGCGTCGTGACTGCTACGCCAGGCTTGGTGACGATGGCGGACTTGCCGATCATAGCGGTTGGGTGATTTTACTGCTTACGCTTGGACATCGAATCAAGTTTACGGGAACAGGCCAAACAGATCGGGCTGGTCGATCAAATCGGAAATCTTCAGGATGCCATTGATATCGTCGCCAAGATGGTAGGTATTGAGGGGAAGCCGAATGTCCTCTACCCCAAAAGAAGATTTTCCCTTTGGAAACTTTTGGTGAGAGAGATGGCTTCTGCTCTTTTGGATATATTAAATGAGAAGGGATTTGAATTGAACTATCGCCTGTTCTCTCCGACAGGATGAGACGCCTCCTCTCGGTACGAGTCCCCGCCTGCCGGTCGGGCAGGGATTCCGACATGATCAGCCATCCATTGAGAGATCTTTTTCATATCCTCCCAGACTTCTCGTTTTCGTTCGGGATTCCGTAACAAGTAAGCAGGGTGATAGGTGGGGACGACTTTGATTCCAGCAAACCCCGTTAGAAAGGACGGGGCTTTGCCCTCGCCCTTTCTATGTCGTAGACTCGACTCTGCGAGAGGAATTGTCGTAGACTCGACTCTACGAGAACTTTTATTTATATCTCCGCCATGAATGGCGGGGTTTTCTAACGGGGTAAATTCGTAGAATCTTCCACGGAGCATTGAAATTTTGGCGTCAGTCTTGAGAAGGGTTTGGGCTGCGAAGGTTCCCAAAGCGCATATAATTTTGGGCTGGATCGCATGGATCTGTTTGAGGAGAAAAGGATAGCAGTTCTGGATCTCGTCGGGTTCTGGATTCCGATTCTGAGGAGGGCGGCATTTGATGATGTTCGTGATGTAGACCTCCTCCCTCTGAAGATGGATGGACTGAAGGATTTTGGTTAAGAGTTGCCCAGCCCTTCCAACAAAAGGCTTTCCTTGAACGTCTTCTTCATATCCAGGGCCTTCACCGATAATCATCAATATTGTTTTTTTGTTACCTTCTCCGAAAACGAGGGTGCGCCGTGTTCGGTGAAGTTTGCATCGCCGACAATCGCCTAACTCTTTTCGCACCTCCTCTAAAGGCGGAGACATCGGGGGAAGAAGGGATGAATTGAGAAAAACCTCTTTCGGTCTCTCTTCGGAGGCAGTCATACTCTCAATTCCCATTTCTCTAAGATATTCGAGATAAGATTTGAGATCGGCGATGATCTCTTGAGCGAGTTGGTCCATTGAGCTTCACTCTCAGTAAAATGGAGATAGCCTTTTAAGAGATCTCGCATTCAAAATTTGACATATTTTGAAAATTCATTAACAATATCATCAGGTTGATTGACCGTGAAGTTTACTACCTTCAGGCAATCTTCTGCAGAAACGTAATCGAAATCCGTTTTATTTTTTTCGACATCATTCATAAACTCAGGGTTTTTGCCAACTTCAGCGAAGGCATTCCTTAAAATGTTCGTCACAGGAGCTGGTGTTCCTGGAGGAGCGATATAGGGCCGGCCAATGAGATTTCCCGCAGAATACATCGCCATAATTGATGCCCCCATTTTATCAGAAGCAAACTTTTCATCCACCGGTAAGTTCTCAACTCCTTGCTGAGATACCCTGCCGCGAACCAAAGGACGTACCAGACCCCTATCCATGAATGGCTTGAGTGAATTGTAGGATCCTGCCCTACCATCCACCTCTTTTCGCTCAATAGCAAGCATGACTTCGGGGCTTGCGGGGTAGATCGCAATCTTCATATTTAATCCAGCATAAGCTTTGAGAAGACTCGGGAAAACATAGGTGGCGTCCGTTGCTCCAGTGGAACCCAGTACCACCGTGTCCTTCGACTTTAAGAGATCTTCAAAAGTCTTGTAAGGAAGATCTGTCCGGAGAGTCAGGAGATAAGCCTCGGGACCTGATCCTCCTATCCATGAGAATTTAGTCAGATCAAACCTCATACCTTGTACCTTCATTAATTGTGCAACAAGAAGTGAACGGAAAACGGTTGCAATGGTGAGGCCATCTGGTTTGGCGATATTGTAGATATAATTG
>Ga0315294_10006178_pt1 | contig 13134 bp, 7 predicted proteins | sample YL17G13_40_MG_FD_203626 | JGI IMG/M metagenome (GOLD analysis project Ga0315294, IMG submission 203626) | Sediment microbial communities from Yellowstone Lake, YNP, Wyoming, USA - YL17G13_40 | ecosystem: Environmental > Aquatic > Freshwater > Lake > Sediment | place: USA: Wyoming | collected... | reverse complement strand
CAAAACATGAGACTATTACTGCCAAATGGGCGCAAGTGGAGAATCAATTACAGAGACGCAATGATTTGATACCTAACCTGGTGAATACAGTTAAGGGCTATGCGGCTCATGAAAAAACGGTTTTTGAGAATGTGACTAATGCGCGCTCTCAGTGGGCTAAGGCAAATACGCTGGATGAAAAAGTTAAAGCTGCAGGAGGAATGGATACTGCCTTATCCAGATTGCTTTTAGTGGTAGAAAATTACCCAAATTTAAAAGCAGACCAGACATTTTTATCGCTCATGGATGAGCTCTCCGGAACGGAAAATCGCATTGCCGTGGAAAGAATGCGTTATAATGAGGCAGTGAAAGATTATAATATTACCGTAAGAATGTTTCCCGGTAATATTATTGCCGGCATGTTTGGTTATAAGCCAGCCTCTGAATATTTTAAAGCAGAAGAAAAGGCAAAAGTTGTTCCCGAAGTCAAATTCTGAAATAGCACCGTTTGCAAATGCAATCGGGAAACGTTTCTAAATTTAAGATTGTAACTGTACCCGGGGCAGGCAACATCGCCAAGGGCGAAGAATAAAGGGGTACAGATACAAGATTAGGTTTGCAAACGGTGCAAGATTGAGTCTGTAAGCGCTGTAAGATTAGTTTGATACCTGGTACGAGTATGAAATATATAGTCTTAGTTGGCGATGGAATGGCGGATTATCCGATAAAAGAACTGGGGGAGCGTACGCCTTTAGAGGCAGCGCGTACGCCGAATATGGATTTTATTGCTAAAGCCGGTAGGCTCGGCCGGATAAAAACAATTCCTGATAAGATGAGCCCTGCTTCTGATGTGGCAAATATTACTATCTTAGGTTATGACCCGCAAAAATATTATACGGGTAGAGGCCCTTTAGAAGCAGCGAATTTAGGCATAGACTTAGAGGCCGATGATGTGGCTTTTCGTTGTAATCTGATTACAGCTTCGGGCGATACATTAGTAGATTACAGTGCCGGCCATATAAGCTCTAAAGAAGCAGCAATATTAATAAAATTTATTGACCAGAATCTGGGGACAAACAGGATTAGATTTTATCCCGGTGTAAGTTATAGGCACCTGATGTTAGTAGAAAGAGGCACTGATGAACACCTCCAGGATTTGGAATGTAAACCACCTCACGATATTAGCGGGCAAAGTATTTCCAAGAATTTACCCAAAGGAGACAATACAGACCTAATAATAAAACTTATGCAGGATTCCCGCAAGATTTTAGAAAATCACGAAATAAACTTAGTAAGAGTGGATTTAAAAGAGAATCCGGCGAATATGATTTGGCTTTGGGGTCAGGGTAAAAAACCGACTATGCCAAAATTTACGGATAAATATGGTCTCTCAGGAAGCGTTATCTCGGCAGTTGATTTAATAAAAGGATTAGGTAAAATACTTGGTTTAGAGGTAATAAATGTACCGGGCGCAACCGGATATTATGATACGGATTATAAAGGTAAGGCCGTGGCTGCAGTGAAATCCCTAGAAGAAAAAGATTTTGTTTTTTTACATGTGGAAGCACCGGATGAGGCAGGGCACAACGGAGACTTAAGAGAAAAGATTACTGCTATTGAAAGATTTGACCAGTTAGTAGCGGGGACAATCTTGGAGGCATTTAAACGTAAGAAAAATTTTCGGATTTTGGTTTTACCTGACCATGCTACACCGATTTCGGTTAAGACGCATACTTCGGATATTGTCTGTTTTGGTATATTTGGCAAAGATATCATTGCCGGCGGTTTTTTAAACTATAGTGAAAAAGAAGCCCAGAAATCCGAGCTTTATTTTGAAAAAGGGTATGAGTTGATGGAGTATTTTATTAAAGGAGCGTAAATTAAAAAAAATTAGTTATTTAGTTTTCGAGTTAGCGAGTTTACGAGTTAGCGCGTTTGCGAGTTTTTAAAACCCGCCAACTCGACAACTCGTTAACCAAAACAACTTAAAAACTCCAAAGGTTTATTTACGTTAAGAATGAATTCTTTAATTATTGTTATTATAACGCTGGTATTATTTTTCTGGGCATACAGATTTTATGCTAAGAAACTCGAAGCCTTGTGGCAAATTGACCCTAAACGCTCGACGCCGGCATTTTCTAAGTATGACAGCATGGATTACATTCCAGCAAAGAATTGGCTGGTTTTATTCGGACATCATTTTGCTTCTATTGCCGGAGCAGGCCCGATTATTGGGCCGGTAATTGCCGTAATGTTATGGGGATGGCTCCCGGCATTATTATGGGTAGTCTTGGGAACAATCTTTATCGGCGGCGTGCATGATTTCGGTTCTTTAATCACTTCAGTAAGGGAAGGCGGTTCTTCAATAGCCGATATTGCGCAACACGTGATATCTAAACGCGCAAAGATTATTTTTTCTTTATTTGTGTGGCTGGCCTTAATTTTAGTGGTTGCAGTTTTTGCTTATCTTTGTGCAGATACATTTGTCAAGGAACCTAAAATTGTCTTACCTTCATTAGGGCTCATACCCGTGGCTATGATAATAGGTTATCTTTTGTATCATCTCCGGGTTAATAGCGTATTGGCGACGATATTGGGCCTTGTATCTTTGACGGGTTTAATATACTTAGGTAATATTTTACCCATAAATGGCAGTTTAAACGTATGGCTTTTGGTTTTATTGGTATATTGTTTTTTTGCTTCGGTTTTACCGGTAAATATACTTTTACAGCCGCGGGATTATTTATCCAGTTTCTTATTGTTTTTTGGCGTGGGCGCGGGTTATATGGGTTTATTATTATCTCGCCCTGTAATCACAATGCCGGCTTATCATAAATTTAGCACAACCGAAGGATACCTCTGGCCAATGTTATTTGTTACAGTGGCCTGCGGTGCGATATCCGGGTTTCATGCGCTTATTGCCAGCGGGACATCTTCTAAGCAAATAGCTAATGAACGCCACGCCAAAAGGATTGGATATGGCGGCATGGTTGCTGAGGGTTTAGTTGCCGTATTGGCAATCATTGCCACAGCTACATTATTTAAACGCGGTGAAGATTTTAGCACCATCTTAAAAACCACTACTCCTATTCCAATATTTGGGAAAGGCTACGGTTTAATTAGTAGAAGTATTTTGGGTAATTATGGCTCATTTATTGCCATCACCATATTAAATGCATTTATCCTGACGACATTAGACACCGCTACGAGAATCTCGCGATATCTGACCGAGGAATTATTCCGGATAAAAAACCGCTATCTATCTACGCTGTTAATTATCATCTTGAGCGCGGCGCTGGCATTTAGCGGTAAATGGAATAAGATTTGGCCAGTATTTGGTGCATCAAATCAATTGGTAGCGGCGTTAGCCTTATTTGTTTTAAGCTGCTGGCTCTTATCTAAGAATAAAACTACAAAATTTACTTTGGCGCCTGCATTTTTTATGCTCATTACTACTGTGATAGCATTGGTGTTTCAGGTAGTTAAATATACTAATCCTAAAAGTAAAGATAATGTGCTTCTTGCGGTGGTTATCTTTTTAATTGCTTTGGCAGGATTTATGGTCTATGAAGTAATATCTGTATTTATCCGCCTTCGCGCAGACAGCGCTACGGCGGATGTCACTAGATAGTGTTAAAGGCGGACCCGCCGAAGCGAAGCGTAGGCGGGTAAATAAAGGTACCACGCCTACAGGCGTGGGGTTCCATAAGAAAGGGACAAACATGCATAAAGGTTTAATTGTTCAAAAGTTTGGCGGCTCATCCGTGGCGAATGTTGAGCGCATCCAGAACGTAGCCAAGAGAGTAGTGGGTTACAAAAAGAAAGGCTACGATTTGGTAGTAGTGGTTTCGGCTTTAGGAGATACTACTGATGAATTAGTCGAATTGGCAAATCAGATTAATCCTGAGCCTTCGGAACGCGAAATGGATATGTTGTTATCTACCGGAGAGCAAATTTCTGGGGCGCTTCTGGCGATGGCCATTGATAAATTAGGGTTTGAGGCCATATCGTTTACCGGTGCGCAAGTTGGGATTATCACTGATACCAGTCATACCCGCGCCCGGATTATAAAAATAAATGCCGATAAGCTCAAGGAAGAATTAACAAAAGGCAAGATTGTAATTGTAGCTGGCTTTCAGGGTGTAACTCTGAATCAAGATATTACTACTTTAGGAAGAGGCGGTTCAGATTTAACTGCGGTAGCCTTAGCCAAGGAGCTCGCCGCTTCAGAATGTGAGATATACACGGATGTAGAAGGTATCTATACTACCGATCCTCGCATAGAACCCAGGGCAAAGAAACTAAAAGAAATTACTTATGATGAAATGTTAGAGATGGCCTCATTAGGCGCACAGGTAATGCAGGCACGTTCTATTGAGGTGGCCAAGAAATTTGATGTCCCTATACATGTGCGTTCGTCGTTTTCGCAAAATCCAGGCACGATGATTATTAAGGAGGTAAAGAGAATGGAAGATGTAGTTGTTAGCGGCGTAACCGTCAATATTAATGAAGCCAAGATTACTATTTGTAATGTTCCTGACCGTCCTGGGGTGGCGGCAAAGATATTTAAAGAATTAGCCGGTAATGGAATAAGCGTAGATATGATTGTCCAGAATGTTAGCCGTTTGCGTCAAACCGATATATCTTTTACGGTAAATAAGACGAACCTTCCTAAGGTAATAAAACTTACCAAGAGAGTAGCAAAGAGTATTCACTCTGACGAGGTGCTACAGGATGAAGATATTGCACGGGTTTCAATAGTAGGAGTGGGCATGAAGTCGCATCCCGGCGTAGCTGCCTCTATGTTCGATGCCCTGGCCAAAAATAAAATTAATATTGAAATGATTTCAACTTCCGATATAAGCATATCTTGTATTATAAAAAAGAAATCTGCTGAGATAGCGGTGAGAAGTCTTCATGAGAAGTTCGGTTTGGCAAAATAATATAGTTCATGGTTCATAGTTCATGGATTTTAAAATGGAGATATTAAGATGTCCAAGGTAAAATTATACGATACGACTTTAAGAGATGGCGCACAAGGAGAAGGTATTTCTTATTCCGTGATGGATAAAATTCGCATTGCCCAGGAATTAGATAAATTAGGCATACATTATATCGAAGGCGGTTGGCCGGGTTCTAATCCTAAAGATATGGAGTTCTATTTAAAGATGGCGAAGGCGCGCCTTAAAGATGCGCAATTAGTTGCCTTTGGCTCAACCCGTCGTCCGCATGCAAAAGCCTCTGAAGATAAGAATCTGCGTGCCTTGGTTAAATCAGGAGCCAAGATTGTTACTATTTTTGGAAAAACCTGGGATTTGCATATCAGAGATGTTTTAAAAACTACCTTAGATGAGAATCTAAGCATGATCAAAGATACTGTAAGTTTTTTGGTGTCAAAAGATTTAACTGTTTTTTATGATGCCGAACATTTTTTTGATGCCTACAAGAGCGATAAAGAATATAGCCTAAAGTGTTTATTGACTGCGCAAGGCTCAGGCGCAAAAGCGGTTGTCTTATGTGATACAAATGGTGGAACCCTCACCTCCGGGATTTCCCAGGTCATAAAAGAAATCCGACCGCAAATAAATGTTTGGTTAGGCATTCATTGCCATAATGATGCTGACCTGGCAGTGGCAAATTCTATTGCTGCGGTTGAGGCTGGTGTGGATATGGTGCAGGGTACAATCAATGGTTATGGTGAGCGTTGTGGAAATGCTGACCTGGTCCCCGTCATCGCTAATCTTAAATTAAAATTAGGCATTAATTGTATTGAAGATAATAAATTAAAAGAATTAACTCACGTTTCCCATTTTGTTAGCGAAATAAGCAATATGAAACAGAAAACCGAGCAGCCTTATGCAGGGGCTTCTGCCTTTGCGCATAAAGGCGGTGTGCATATTAATGCCGTGATGAAGAATCCTTTGACCTATGAACACATTGAGCCGGCGTTGGTAGGAAATCGGCGCCGTATATTGGTCTCGGAATTAGCGGGCAAGACCGGCATATTAATCCGGGCAAAGGAATTGGAATTAGATTTAAGCAAAGAAGACCCTAAGACAAAAAGAATTTTAAAACTTATACAGAACCTTGAACACCAGGGTTATCAGTTTGAGGCAGCTGAGGCATCTTTTGAGCTATTGATGAAAAAGGCGCTGAAGAAATACAAGAAGTTCTTTGAATTAGAGGGTGTGCGCGTGGTGATAGAAAAACAGTCAGACAAAAAGATTACCTCCGAGGCAATTATTAAATTAAAGGTAAAAGGAATGAGAGAGCATACCGCGGCTGATGGTGATGGCCCAGTAAATGCCTTGGATAATGCTTTACGTAAAGCATTAAAAGATTTCTATCCAACCTTATCCAAGATGCATCTTTCTGATTTTAAAGTACGTGTACTAGATGAGAAGGCAGGGACCGCCGCCAAGGTAAGGGTGCTCATTCAATCACAAGATGAGACAGATACCTGGAATACCATCGGCGTATCAGAAAATATCATTGAGGCAAGTTGGCAAGCGCTCGTCGATAGCGTAGAATATAAACTATTGAAGGATAAGGTTGCGTAAGATATTAAAGGCCTGCCCATAAAGAATTATCGCACTTCAGGATGGAGCCCCACGGCTTTGCAACGCATAAGCGAAGCGGCGGGGATTCCGCCTTCTCGCTGTTTAGGCGACATCCGCCGTAGCGCTACCTACACGCATTCATCCCCAGGTTCACACCTGGAGTTTTCTGCGCGAAGGCGGATAAATTTCGGAAAGGGAAAATTTAACCGTAATTATGAATGAAATTCCCAGCCGTTATAATCCTAAAGAAACCGAAGATAAGTGGTATAAGTTTTGGGAAGAAAATAATTTATTTGCTGCTCAACCAAATCCTTCTCAGAAACCTTTCTGTATAGTTATCCCGCCGCCCAATGTTACAGGAATTCTACATATGGGTCATGCCTTGAATAATACTATTCAAGATATTTTGATTCGTTATCATCGGATGAAAGGTGAAGAGTCTCTCTGGATGCCAGGCACTGACCATGCGGGTATTGCCACGCAGAATGTAGTAGAAAAAGAAATTGCCAAACAAGGGTTGAAGCGACAGGATTTAGGCAGAGAAAAGTTTGTAGAACGCGTCTGGCAATGGAGGGAACAATACGGTTCAACCATTATACACCAACTTAAAAAACTCGGCGCATCCTGCGATTGGCAGCGTATGCGCTTTACTATGGATGAAGAATATTCAAAAGCAGTGCTTGAAGTTTTTGTCAAGTTGTATGAAAATGGACTTATATATCAAGGCAGTTACATTATTAACTGGTGTCCGCGTTGCCAGACCGCCCTTTCCGATGAAGAAGCGCCGCATCGTGAATTACAGGGCAATCTTTATTATCTAAAATACCCTTTTAAAGATAATCCTGATGATTTTGTTGTGGTAGCTACTACTCGACCTGAGACCATGTTAGGTGATACAGCAGTAGCGGTTAATCCGAAAGATAAACGCTATAAGAATCTTATTGGTAAGGCATTGATTCTGCCTTTGATTAATCGAGAAATAAAAATCATTGCCGATAGTATAGTAGATATGAAATTTGGCACGGGTGCGGTGAAGGTAACTCCGAGCCATGACCCTAACGATTATATCTTAGGTAAGAAACACAACCTTGAGTTTGTAAATGTGATGTATCCCGATGGCCGCATGAATGAGAATGCGGGTGGCTATAAGGATATGGATAGATTCCAGGCCAGAGAAGTTATTTTAGAAGATTTAAAAGAAAAGGGCCTGCTGGAGAAGGTCCTGCCGCATCAATTATCCGCAGGCCATTGTTACCGCTGTTATACTATAATTGAGCCATATCTATCTAAGCAGTGGTTTGTCAAGATGAAACCCTTGGCTAAGCCAGCAATCGAGGTAGTGAAAATTGGAAAAATCAAATTTTATCCCAAACGCTGGACTAAGGTTTATCTTAACTGGATGGAGAATATCCAGGACTGGTGTATCTCCCGGCAGATATGGTGGGGGCATCGCTTGCCTGTTTATTATTGTAAAAGATGTATGGAGCAGGCAAGCGAGTTCAAAGTTCAAAGTTCAAAGTTCAAAGTTGAGAAAAAAACTATGAACAATGAACCGTCAACTATGAACAATCCCGGCATTATTGTTTCCAGAATTAAACCTGAAAAGTGTCCTATTTGTGGCGCAAGTGATATTTACCAAGATGAAGACGTATTAGATACCTGGTTTTCTTCCTGGCTATGGCCATTTGCCACATTTGGTTGGCCTTTTTTAACGCAGATTCCCGCAAATCAAACGCAGATTAACGCAGATAAATCTGCGACCATCTGCGTTCAAAAAAGTGATTTAAAATATTTTTATCCTACTTCAGTCCTAGTTACTGCTCCCGAGATAATTTTTTTCTGGGTGGCGCGAATGATTATGGCCGGTTTAAAATTTATGGAAGATATACCTTTTAAGGATGTCTATATCCACGGCACCGTGCGTGATATTGAGGGTAAGAAAATGTCCAAGTCTTTAGGGAATATTATTGATCCGCTGGATATCATCAATGACTATGGCGTAGATGCGTTGCGTTTCAGTTTGATTTCTATAACTGCCCAAGGCCAGGATGTATTTTTGTCTAAGGAAAGATTTGAACAAGGCAGAAATTTTGCCAATAAAATCTGGAATGCCTCCAGATTTATCTTGATGAATTTAGAGCCGGAAAATACAAGAGCGGATTTATGCACATTTTTTAAAAAAGAGAATTTGGATCAGCCTACGGCTGAAGATATTGTTAATCGTTGGATATTAAGTAGGTTTTATTCAGTCTTAAAAGAAGTAAATAAAATGCTGGATACGTATCGTTTTAATGAAGCAGCAAATACGCTATACGGATTTTTCTGGCATGAATTCTGCGATTGGTATTTAGAATTGGCCAAGCCAATTCTAGTTAACAGAGAACAGAGAACAGAGAACAGAGATACGCAGTTGGTGATGTATAAAGTCTTGGAGAAATTTTTAAGGGTGCTGCATCCTTTTATGCCGTTTGTCACGGAGGAGATTTGGCAGAGACTAAACGGGCTAACGGGCCGACAGGATAACGGGATAACCAGCATAATGGTTCAGCCCTGGCCACATATACAGGAGCAGATGATTGATAAGAAAACAGAAAATAAACTGAGTTTAATATTTGATATAATTACAACCATAAGAAATCTACGACAGGAAGTGGAAATTCCAGTGCAAAAGGATATTGAATTAGTTATCTCTACTAATAATAAAGAAAATAAAGAATTAATTGAATTGATATCTCCATATATAAAAAATCTTGCTCAATTAAGCACCCTAAAAATAGATAAAGAATACAAACATATTAAATCCAGTATCACTGCTGTAATAAAGGATATGCATGTAACCCTGCCGCTTTCCGGAGTAGTAGACGTAGAGAAAGAGAAGATAAAGATAGAAGAGCGCATCGAGAAAACAAAATCAGAAATAAGCGCAAAGAAAAAGACCTTAAGCAATAAAGAATTTTTAAAAAAAGCCCCCCCGGAGGTAGTGGATAAAGAAAAGGAGAGAGTCAAGGAATTAAATGATATTTTAAAGAGGCTCAAAATTATCAAAGATGAATTATCACAACCCTAACAAAATTAGTAGGTTGCTGAGGCCTCACTTCCGACAGATAGTACGGAGTAGCCTAAAAGAAGATATTGGCAAAAGAGATATCACTACAGAATTGACTATACCCAAAGATAAGCGGGTGAAGGCAGTTTTATTAGCCAAAGAGGATGGCGTAGTTTGCGGCCTAAATGTTGCGGCTGGCGTATTTAAGGAAATAGATAAGAAAATTAAATTTAAACCCCTGGTTTTAGAAGGGCAACCCGTAAAAAAAGGAAAAATTATTGCCCGGATTGAAGGAAAGGCGCAAAGCATTTTGACTGCCGAAAGAGTGGCTTTAAACTTTTTAAGTTTACTTTCCGGCATTGCTACCAAGACCAGGGAATACGTAGACAGGATAAAGCCATATAAGGTAAACCCTGCCTTTGCGCGTAAGGGCAGGGTAAAGATAATGGATACCCGTAAGACTATTCCCGGATTAAGGGAACTGCAAAAATATGCCGTAAGGGTAGGCGGAGGGGTTAATCACCGGATGAGATTAGATGAAATGGTTTTGATTAAGGATAATCATTTAAGAGTTCAAAGTTCAAAGTTCAAAGTTCAAAGTTCAATTAGAAAAAAAATACCTAAAGATACTAAGATAGAAATAGAAGTAAAGAATTTAAGAGAATTTAAAGAAGCATTAAGGGCAGAACCAGATATTATTATGTTAGATAATATGAAAATACCCGATATTAGAAAGGCAATTAAGATAAAGCGCAATACGCAATACGCAATACGCAATACGCTAATAGAGGCTTCAGGCGGCATTACCCTGGCAAATGTTAAAAAAGTTGCCGCTACGGGCGTGGATATGATTTCTATTGGAGAACTTACCCATTCTCTAAAATCAATGGATATAAGCCTGGAGGTTATATAAATGATTACACAGATTTCCACCAAAGGCGGATCCGCTTACGGCGGAAAAAAGCAGATTACACTGATTGTTCTTTTGGTTTTTGGTTTTTGGTTTTTGGTTTCTCAATGTTATGCCCAGAATTTTATAAAGAAAGAAGGAAAGATAGTTATAGAGCCGCCGCAGAAAGCCTTAAAGATAGGCGAGAAATTACAATATTCGATAGAGTGGTTAGGTATACCGGTAGGTAAGATCATATTAAGCGCGCAAGATATAGTAGAGATAGATGGTAGTGAATGTTATCATATTGTTGCCCATGCTATACCAAATAAATTTTTCACTAAATTATATGATGTAGAATATACAGTGCATACTTATATAGATAAAAAGACTTTTTATACCCATCGGTTTGAAAAGACCAGGCGCATAAAAGATAAATTTAACTATGTAGTAATTGACTTTGACCGGGAGAAGAAAGAGGTAAAGTATAAGACCAAAGGCTCTGCGCCTTTAGTAGAGTTTTCTTCCATCCGCGAAGAGGTACAAACTAACATACCCGTTACCTATAAGATTATTAACGGAACCCAGGATTTATTCTCTAGCCTTTATTATCTTCGTCTTCTAGAAATGAAAGAAAAGGGGCCTTATGCTATCACCATTTATTATGATCAAAGGAACTGGCCGGTTGAGGTGAAAACAGAAGAACCCTTTTTTAGAGAGATCCGCAATATGGGCACCTTTGCCGTTTTTGGGGTTTCTATGGATTCTAATTTAGGTAAATTTATCTTAGGTAAATCTAAGATGTTTGTCTATTTTACTACCGATTCACGCCGTATACCCCTGGAATTTAAGTTTGGAGCAGGCGTAGGTTTAATCCGCGGAGTAATCCAAGATATATCCAAGTGAGCACATAAGTTATGGAGGATGCTATTACTTGGCTAACCGACATAACTTATGTGTGCGAACTTGCCCCACACCCAGCCAGCAAGTAAGATGGCTATGGTTTTCTGGGTGTGGGGCTATAACTTACGTCGCACTTCGTGCTCCGTAAGTTACCTGCTCATTTAAAATGGAACAATTCAAACTGGTTTCTAAATTCAAGCCTTGCGGCGACCAGCCCAAGGCAATTAAGGAATTAAGCGAGTCGGTTTTTAAAAAAAGTCCATTCCAGACATTATTGGGGGTTACGGGATCAGGCAAAACCTTCACCTTAGCCAACCTTATCGCTGGGGTAAATTTACCAACACTGGTAATTTCTCATAACAAAACCCTGGCTGCCCAGTTATATTCCGAGTTTAAAGAATTCTTTCCCCATAACGCAGTTGAGTATTTTGTCAGTTACTACGATTATTACCAACCCGAGGCGTATATCCCTTCCACTGATACATATATTGAAAAAGACGCCTCCATTAACGATAGATTAGACCGTTTAAGGCTCTCCGCAACCTCAAGCCTGATGTCGCGCCGTGATGTCCTTATCGTTGCCTCAGTATCCTGTATCTATAATCTTGGCTCACCGGATGATTACCGGGAATTATTAGTTTTTATAGAAAAAGGCCAAGTTATTTCCCGTGATGAGCTGATTTTAAGATTTATTCAGATACAATATGAAAGAAATGATTATGAGTTTATCCGGGGTAGATTACGCGTAAGGGGAGATGTGGTGGAAGTTTTCCTTTCTTATCAGGAAAAAGCCCTGCGCATAGAATTCACCGGCGAGAAGATAGAAAAAATTTCAGAGATAGAGCCAATATCGGGTAAAATATTGAGTGCGTTAGATAAAGTGACGGTATATCCGGCCAAACATTTTATTGTTTCCGGAGACAGAATTGAGGCTGCGCTTGAATCTATAGCCTGGGAATTAGAAGGCCAGCTTAAATTTTTAAAGAGCAAGAATAAATTATTGGAGGCCGAGCGCCTAGAAACCCGTACGCGTTATGATATGGAAATGCTCAAAGAGATTGGTCATTGCCATGGGATTGAAAACTATTCACGGCATCTTTCGGCAAGGCCGCATGGCTTGAGGCCATATTGTTTAATTGATTATTTTCCGGATAAGTTCTTGACCATAATTGATGAGTCACATGTAGCCGTGCCGCAACTGCGGGGTATGTACGAAGGCGACCACTCGAGAAAAGAGATATTGGTGGAATATGGGTTTAGACTGCCATCCTGTTTAGATAATCGTCCTTTAAAGTTTGAGGAATTTGGGGGGTTGGTAAAACAGGTAGTTTTTGTTTCCGCCACCCCTGATGAATACGAAATAAAGAAAAGTAAAGGTAAAATAATTGAGCAGGTTATCCGGCCCACAGGGTTAGTTGACCCGGAAATTATTGTCCGGCCTAGCGAAGGACAGATAGACGATTTAATAGGGGAAGTAAAAAAACGGGCAAAAAGAAATGAGCGGGTTTTGGTGACCACCTTAACTAAAAGAATGGCTGAGGATTTAACTGTATATTTACAAGAAAAGGGCTTAAGGGTAAAATATTTACATTCTGAGATTCAGACTATTGAGCGCTCAAAAATCCTTCGGGAACTAAGGCAAAAAGAGTTTGATTGTCTCGTAGGAATAAATTTGTTAAGAGAGGGCCTGGATTTACCCGAGGTATCATTAGTGGCTATCCTTGATGCAGACAAAGAAGGATTTTTGCGTTCGGCTA
>Ga0315294_10006177_pt1 | contig 13135 bp, 11 predicted proteins | sample YL17G13_40_MG_FD_203626 | JGI IMG/M metagenome (GOLD analysis project Ga0315294, IMG submission 203626) | Sediment microbial communities from Yellowstone Lake, YNP, Wyoming, USA - YL17G13_40 | ecosystem: Environmental > Aquatic > Freshwater > Lake > Sediment | place: USA: Wyoming | collected... | reverse complement strand
GAAAGTACCATAAGGAAAATGTAGCCTCATCGCCCTCTGAAAAAAGGATAGCTTGGGCAGGTGCTGAATTGAGGATAGTCTGAGCATATTGCTCCACATCCCGATCAGCAGATAGGCTCATAACAGGAATAGCCAAAATTGGGCGAAGTATAAAAAATGCCGAGATGGCTATTATCATCACCGGCTTGAGAAAAGGGAATCTCTGTGATACTTTCTCAGTAATCCACTTGCTGCCCAGTCCTATCCAGATTGAAAAAGAGATCAAGGCAGGGATAAGATATACATAGGAGTCGGGAGAATAGTACAAAATCGAGAACGCGGAATAAACCAGCACCAACCAGCCGGTGGTGATATATAGCCAAGATGGCTTGAAGAGCACTACTAAGACGATAAAAATAAGGAGGAGTCCAATGATTCCCAATTGCTGGATAAGAAAATGGCTCCAGGCTTGTATTCCCGTCAGTAGATAACTACCATTGAAATTAATTAAACGGCCCCAGTACATCTTTCCAGAAACCAACCAGATCAGCCCATTCCAGTTCACAGCATTTCCCCAATTAACCGGCGCCTGTGCCCGTGCCCGGATCGGAATGAGCAAATAGATACTTAATCCAAAACACAATCCAATCAATCGGTGGGCAATTAGTTTGATATAGGAGGAAAAGGGCTTTTTTCGTAACTCTTTGTTAAGTGGAAGATTTCCTGGATGAGTCTTGTCCACAAACATCAGCGGCAAGATAAAGATAGTGGACAAATGGTTGCCGATACCCCAACCCGCTACGATTCCCCCTATCAGGTCCATCCAGCGATGCGAACCGCCAGCTATAAAAAAAAATAAAAGCAGGGTAACAAACAATGCATTCAGGGCATTAACCTCTGTGATAATGGCCTGTGACCAAACCAATGGAAAAGTTCCAAATACCAAGCTGGCAATAAAAGCAGAAAAAATACTCTGATGCATAGATCGCACAATCTTGTAGATCATGAGTGCCGCAATAACAGTACAAAAACTCGACAGCAGATTGGTTCGATAAGCCAAAGAACCGATCGGAATTTTTAGGAACGCAGATGCAATCAAAAGATAAGTTGGATAACCCGTAGGATGTGGAACACCCCCTGTCGCGGCCGCGGTAACCAGGTCTCCCCCATCTGCGCCATCATAAGCCCAACTGAGACCGGGTGCCAGTGTATTAATGTATAATGCAGCCAGGGAAAGGCCAATAATGCAGGGGATCAGTATTCTGATTAAGCGGCTCATGGTCCGAAATAAAAATGGTGAAGCGAGGCGTTTGCCTCGCTTCACCATTCATAATACTCCGATGCTATTTATCAAACATGGCAGCAAAGGCCGGATTCCAAGCATTGGCGGGTATGTTTACACAGGATTGGTTATCCTTGGCCACGAGAGTGGTCTTTACCCAGACCCCGCCAATTCTATCCCAATAGTATGCATAGCCTTTCTCATTGGGGGGGATCGGAAAGCAGACCGTCACCTCAGCACCCCCGGGTTGATAGTCCGGGTCCGCTTCTATTTCAATAAGGCAGCTTTTCAGATTGCCCGGATAGTATTGGGATGAAAAGTTATTACTCTCCTCCGCCCATGCGGTGTATATTATATCCTGCGGCGCCGATTCGAGTAACACATCTGCACAGCTGCCCACTGTGACCCACACGTCTTCTATCAGCACGACCTCCCCTCCCGTGACAACCGTTCCGTTGGGCCGGGCTCCGACGTATGAACCCTGATCGTATCCACTGGCTGCCGGTGACTGATTCCCAGAGTCCAATTTACCTGCCCAGGCGGTCCCCCTCGTGCCGAGCGCCACAATGGCGATCAGAAAGGCGAGCACGACTACAATGCGAATGACCTTATTCATTGTTTGACTCCTTTCAAGTTGTGAGATTTTTATTATTATATCGAAAAAGCAGTTTTCGCATTCCGAAATTTGTTCGGATTGGATTACGGGTGAAATTGGATCCTGATATTCACATCCATAGTCAACTTCAAATAAAAGAGCAGGTTATTACCCTCCCTTACGGATACTTCAGGGCTGATGGAAGTAATCTTTGAACCTTGAGGTAAATGAACTCTGACCGTGATCGGAATTGCCACCGTACCGGCCTGTTTCTGGACTTTAAGCTGATAAACCTGTTCGTGAGAAACAGGAGCCGACTCGAGGATGCTGTCAGGTAAAATGAACTGAAAATCTATCTCAAGGGTTTTACCCATGGGCACCACCAGCAAAGTCCCAAACCCCTGCAGGCCCTGGAGATTCTCATCCAGGATGTCCACCCGCGCCGGTATATCCTCGTCCAGCATGATCATTTCATCACGTGAAACAGCGTGAGGCGTGGCGCTCTTGAGCTGCGTTCCGGCCGGCACGTAGATACGCAGGTAGTTGTAGTAACAGCGATCAATGGCATACCAGTAGTCCAGTGCAGATCGATCGATTCCTCCTGGTCGCTGCACGCATTGATCCGTCGGACCTTGTGCGTCGTTAGTCTGGAATACGGCCAGATTGGAGGCTGGCGCCGATAGATCGGTCAAGTCGACATCGTAGAAATATTGCGAGCTGACCACGGCGTTGGTTTTGTTGTATCCGACGTTAGTATCCACTACCATTAAAAAATCTCCCCTATTTCTGGCAACCGCGCCGTCCCAGCCGCGCTCGGCCAACAGTTTCGACAGGGTTGGATCATCCAGCTCGATCAGGATGTGGCGCTGATCGAGTTCGCCCAACATGGCATTGAGCAACCGCTCCCAGGATAGACCCTTGCCCGACAATACCTTATCTAATATCCCGGCTGCGATAGGGTTCATGAACCCCTTACGATTCCAGTTTGGGTCGTTTAATTCCGTCGGTGGAGGTACCTTCTGGGTGCGCATGACCTGCTCCACATTTTCGGAAGTCACCGTGGTGTTGATCTCGCTTACATACACCGGCCCAGTGATCGTTAACAGCGTCTTCAGGACGTGCTGGTCAATGGCGATGACCCCGTTCACCGAAAAGGAATTGGTGTAGGCGTAAAGATACTCAGCCCACAGGACGGTCGTTGGATAATCGGGGAACCAGTTGGCGTCCCGGAAAACCATGATGGGGATGTTCATGAAGCTGCGCATCTGCCAGGGAGCAGGCGGATAAGCTTTGTTGATGTCATCCACGCTGTAGGAGTCTTCGACGTTCCAACTGATCAACTCTCCATTCCAGACCACCATCTTGCCGACCGCCGTTATGAAGCCGCCGGTTGGGCGCAGTTCGTCTTCGTTCTGGACCAGAACCAGATAGGTCTTGGGGCCCTCTTGACTGCCTCCCAGCAGGCGGGGCAGGGATAAGGCCAACGAGAGGGCTTCATCCAATGAAGTTACATAGGGTTCTGCACGGGCTAACCAGGAATGTGTGGTAGGAGAAAGCCGTTCAGCGACGATCCGCTGGCGTGTTTCAATGGCTTGTTGGAGAATCGCCTGGGACCCTAACAAGGCCGGCTGGGCATTCAACAACATTCCGGTCAACTCCGAGGCTTTGAGGTCTCCCTGATTTTGATGGATAGCCTCCCAGATCGGGAAAGTGGTATGGTAGGTTTGTGAAGCAGACTGGATTAAACCGGAAGCCATCTCCAGCAAGTCGCCGGCATACTGGATATCTCCGCCGTATATGGGCACCCAACTCAGGCCAGGAGTTAACCACAACCAGGGTGAAACCTCTGTTCGAAGCGTCTCAATATCCTGATGTGCTTTATCCAATAGAGGCTCCACCTGCTCGAGCGTCTCCGGCTGCAGGGAAGTCAGGTTCAACTCTTGCAGGTTAGCTATGTCCCCTTTGACGGCTTGCATCAGACGGTAGACCTGCCAGCCTTTGGCGCCCATAAAAATTATGGCTCCCAGGAAAGCAACCAGGATGAAAGCTTTGACCCACCGCCAGAGCAGACGCCCGTGATTTGAAGTCGAAACTTTTGCCTGTCGCTGTTTGGATCGGTTGCGGAATTGCTCTTCTTTTTCCCCCTCGAACAAGACCGAAGGCTCCCCTGAAGAAAGACTCAAATGTTTCTCATGGTTAAGGAACAGGTCTGCCAGATCCTGTAAGCCATTGCGGTGCCAGTCGCTGATGGTGCTGTTGGCTACCCAGTTTGTGTCATCCCCTACCAGCCGATAAGCTTGGATCTGTTCCGGCGTAAGCTGATCGGCTGATACTCCATATACAAATAATAAAATGGCCTGGTCGATTCGCCGCCATGCCTCCCGTAAAGTGCGAGGGTACATGTGCCCAAATAATAAGGGGACAAAATAATTGGCCGCCGGGATGCCAAAATGCCCCCAGCGGGTATCCAGCCGCTTCCCACCCTGCGGTGGCGTGTTTGGCATCAATTGCCGGAAAAGCTCCCCAATTGTCATGATCAACTGGGTGCCGGGTCTTTTCTCCGCCAGGGAGGGATCACGCTCCACGGCCTCCCGGACCGTCAAGCTCTTTGCCCAGGGATGTGAATCGAGGCGATCCGGAAAACGAAGGTTTTCCAGGATCTGCTTCAGTAAACCCAACTGCTCATTCGATTGCATGGTCTATGAATCGCCTTCGTCAAGAACCTGCCTGGCGCGATGAAACGTCTTTGCTAAATCTAAAATCTTGCTGCCTCCCTTTTGAATCAACATTTGCAATTCAGAGGCGACTTCATCCGGATCGCTGCCTTGATCAGCCGGGTCCAGGATACTATATGGGGTGCCATCCACGATTTCAGAAAGCAGCATCAAGCGCTCGAACACATTAGGAAATTCGCAGGCAATTGCTTCCAAATGACCGGTCTCCATGACCAGGATCAGGTCAAACTGGTCGAGGAGTTCCTGGCTAACCTGGCGAGTGATATGGCCTTCAAGCCCGCGCAGGTCAAGCCGATGGGCAATCTGTAACGCAAGTGGGGAGGCGGGCAGCCCGGGTTTTGCCCAGGTGCCGGCACTTTCCACCCCCCATTTTTCAAGCGGATTCTCTTGATGGATAAAATCAATTAAACAAGCCGCAGCAATCGGGGATCGAAATTGATTGGCGGTACAGACAAATATGACGGAGGGCATATCGTATCAAAATCCCAAGCAATGAAATCGCTATTGTTTAGGAATCGGGATGATCAACCAGTCTCCGGCCGCGAGGAGACAATTATCCGGGCAGGCGTTGAAATTTCTCAGTAACATCGAATCGACCTCCAATTTTTGGGTAAGTTCATCTATGGTGATCTCTGCTTCAGTGACTTCATAAGCCAGAAAAGCGGGCAATTCCGGGTCAACAGTTTTGAGACCGGGAGATATCACGATCACACTATTTTCCCATAGCGAAGGCGGCATGAAATAATTGAGCGCCCGGATGACGTCTGGCGTTGTGGTGTAGGTCGCGGTGAGCATTTCGAATGTCTGCCCCTCAACAACTTGGTGGATAATAAATTTGTGATCGCCGACATTAATCGGGACTTCCAGAGCATGCGCTTGCGGAACAGTGGTGGTCGTTGGAACGAGTATCGAAGTTGGGGCCGGGCTACGGGTCGGAGGGACGATCGTTGCAGACGGCTGGATGGCAGTCGGGATGGTTTGCGTCGGGAAGGTTTGCGAAGGCGCCATCAGAGGAGGGGTAACGAACTTCCGGAAAAATATGAATCCAACTAATCCTAGTAAGAGGATAACAATGAAAATAATGAGTAGCCTTCCGATTGATCCGGATCGAGCAGCACGGTGATCCTTGCCGGCTCTGAATTGCGGCGGAAAAGGTTTATTTTCGGCCTGACGGTAGACCGGGCAATCAGCATGCTTACCACCCAGGCAATAGGCTGCCTGGTGCGCCAGGAGCGGGACGGCGGAATGCTGGCAGTGATAACAACAGTTGCCGGTGGATGGATAAGAAAAAAAGGTACTCGGATCATCCTTCAAGCCAATATGCGGACAGGTTGATGCGATGGAAGGGTCCTGCGATTTTGCCATGGCTCTCTCTATTCTGCCTTGCGAAAACTCTTCTAGCAGAAATACTGGATCGTTTTTTGTTTACCGCCCTGTGTCAACGCCCTAGTCGGGGTCAATACTCGATGGCGAGCTCGAGTCCATGATTCACCAACGAGCGTTGCGCGCTTTCCAATATCTTGACGATCTTGAGGCCGTGTTCCCCATCGCTGCGCGGCACGGAGCCATTGCGTAAGGAATTGATAAAGTGCTGACATTCCGCCCGCAACGGCTCGCTCCACTCGACGGGTACCTTGCTCTCGAGGCCATTGCGGTAGGATGCACGGAACTCCGCCTCAGTTCGCCGCCTTTTGCGTCGGCGGTCAGGGCCGGGCCAATTGCCGTAGGGTGCACGGAATTCCACCTCGGTGACTGAATCGGGAGTCACGTCCACACCCTTGTCGTAGAGCATCACCTTGTGCTCACTAATGTCATCATAGACCAGCATCTTCTTGCTGCCCACAACCGTGAGCCGACGAATTTTTACGGGGTCCAGCCAGCTTACCCGCAGATTCGCGATCACATCATTACGGTAACGCAGTGTCATGTACACCACTTCCGGGAGCCCGCCCGATTTGTTTACATACACTCCCCCCCTAGCACTCACCTTGATTGGATCCTGGTCGAGGATGAAATTGAAGATCGAGAGATCATGTGGAGCGAGATCCCACATGACATTAATATCGGGCTGCAGCAGGCCCAGGTTGACCCGCGTGGCATTCAGATAGTAGATTTCGCCGATCTCGCCCGCCAGGATCACACGCCGAACCGTCTCAACCGCCGGGTTGTACAGGAAGGTATGGCTAACCATAAGGCGCAGGTTGTTTTGTCTCGCAATCGTCACTAGCTGCTCGCCCTGAATCGCATTTTCGGCCATCGGTTTCTCCACCAGCACGTGTTTGCCGGCCAGCAATGCTTCTTTCGCAAGGCGGTAGTGCATGCTGACCGGTGTGGCAATGACGACTGCATCCACGGGACCATTCAATAGGTCCCTGTAATCATTTGTAAAAGCTGCATCCGGACAGAGTTCCTTCAAATCGGCAAAGCGTTCCTGGCGCAAATCAGCGGCCATCGTTACTATGCAGGCTCCATCCAGTCCGTGGAAATTGCGTGCCAGCTTTGGTCCCCAATATCCCAGACCAATGATGCCCATGCGGATAGGGTCGTGAATTCTTGGTTCGCTCATCTTATCCTGCTCCTTTCCCTCGGATCATTACGATCGGTGTGAGAAACATGATTTTGAGATCCAGCCAAAGGTTCATAGACTGGATGTACTCCATATCAATCCGCACCATATCATCAAACGAGACAGTGTTACGCGCCATCACCTGCCATAGACCAGTGATACCAGGCCGCACCATCAAGCGCTGTTTATGCCATTCGCCATAGACCTCGTACTCATAAAGCAAAGGCGGCCGCGGACCGACCATCGACATCTCGCCTCTCAATACATTGAAAAACTGCGGCAGCTCATCCAAACTGAACTTACGCAAGTATTTGCCCAAGCCAGTGATGCGCGGGTCGCCTAGCATCTTGAGGTTGGATCTGCCAGGAGCGCCGGGCTGTATATTTTCGTGGATCAACTTTTGCACGTACGCTCGGTGCAAATCCGGATCATTTTTGACCTGCATCGAACGGAACTTGAGTATGGAAAACGGTTTTCCATTCTTTCCGATGCGAGTTTGCCGGTAATAAATGGGCCCGGGCGAGGAGATGCGAATGCCGGCCATGATCAACAACATCAATGGCCCAAACAGCACGATACACACCAGGGCGATCAGCAGGTCGAGAATTCGCTTGAGCGGAAGATAATAGCTCTCGACCCCGGCGTGTCTAAGGGTTAACAAAAAAGGTTTCGATGCTTTCATGGTCATGATCTTCATTGTAATATAATCCTCCAAGAAGTGTGAACTTAAGTTCTTTCGATAAGAATCGACTCTACCTTGCACAATACCTTGGCCGGGTTGCCGGCCACGATCCTATAAGGGGGTACATCTTTTGTTACAACACTTCCCGCGCCGACGATCGCGCCCTCGCCAACCTTCACACCGCACAGGATGGTGGCGTTGCTGCCGAGCGAAGCTCCCCGGCAGATTAATGTCGGGACACAGACCCAATCTTCGCCGGTCTGGATCGATCCATCCGGGTTGGTCGCACGCGGATAGCGGTCATTAATGAACATCACCCCATGTCCGATAAACACGTTGTCTTCGATGGTGACGCCCTCACAGATGAATGTGTGGCTGGAGATTTTGACCCTTTTCCCAACTACCGCTCCAGCCTGGATCTCAACGAAGGCACCGATCTTGGTCTCATCACCTATGGAGCAGCCATACAGGTTGACGAAACCGTAGATCTTGACATCCTTTCCTAATTTAACATCCGGGGCAATCCGGCAAAACTCTGGAGCATTCATAACAAAAGCCCTCCTGTTTTCATTTGACTGAATTTGGTATCGGTGAATTTGAAACCGCCCGTAAATCCCCCGTGGTGATTCCACTTAAGCTGTGCAAACCGCCTCCATCTTGCCTTCCAGCACCTTCTCTATTTCGTAACAAACGAAATCCAGCATGTCTTCGGTCATATGCGGGAATATGGGCAGAGAAAGGATCGATTCGGCTACCTTTTCCGTCACCGGGAAGTCGCCTTTGCGATAGCCAAGATCGCGATAAGCAGCCTGTAAATGCAGTGGGATGGGATAGTGCAAACCGCAGCTAATGCCGCGCGCGCCCAATTCCTTCATCACTCGGTCACGGTCTTGCACTCGCACCACGTAAAGGTGATAGATGTGCTCTCTTCCGGTGGGAACAGACGGGAGGACGATCTTTTCGTTCCCACCTAGACGCTCCCGATACCATTTGGCAACCTGGCGGCGGCGATCGTTCCATTCGTCCAGCTTCTTAAGTTTGATATCCAATATAGCGCACTGCAGTGTATCCAACCGGCTGTTCCAACCGTCCGGAGAGATATGGAAGTATTTCTGGAAGGAGCCATGGTCGCGCCACAGCCGCATGCGCTGGGCAGCCATTTCATCCTGTGTGGTGACCGCGCCGCCCTCACCCATCGCGCCCAGGTTCTTTGCGGGGTAGAAGCTGAAGGCGCCTGCTTGACCGATGCTGCCCGCCTTCATCGTCTTCCCATCCAGCACGTAGCTGGCGCCGTGGGCCTGAGCGCAATCTTCCACCACCTTGAGGTTGTACTTCTCGGCCAGCTCAAGGATCGGTTTCATATCGGCCATCAGGCCGTACAGGTGTACTGGCAAAACCGCAGTGACTGGCAGGCCACTTTTGCCGTCCACCCAATGTCCATCCGGACCCAGGCGGCATTCCTCCTGTAAGAATCTCTCCAGGGCTGCCATGGAAAGGTGATAGGTGTCAGAATCGATTTCGACGAACATTGGATGTGCGCCTATCAGTGTGATGGCTTCGGTGGTGGCAATAAAGGTGTGCGAAGCAGTGATGACCGCATCGCCCGCCCTCACACCCGCAGCCATCAGAGCCAGTTTGACCGCATCGGTACCGCTGGCACAAGCAACCGCCTGACGCACACCGCAGTACGCGGCAAAATCCTTCTCGAAGGTGTCCACATACGAACCTCCGACGAACGATGAACGATCAAAGACGTCTTTGAAGGCGGCTTCGATCTCGGGACGAACTTCCTCGTGCATGAGGCGCAGGTCAACAAAGGGGATTTTCATAATGTTTTGCTCCTATATTTCATGATAATTCTTGGTGATTTGTTATTATCTATCTTGCATCCCCACTAAAGCCCCGAAACAAGGCATTTCTTTACCTCAGATGTGCTAAGGTAGAGTGTATCATTGCCTGGTTCTTATCACATTCCATCGTCAGGATTGAAAGAACGCTACAAGATTGAGCGCAAATTCGGTGAAGCCAAGCAAGGCCATGGTTTTGGTCGCTGTCGATACCTGGGCAGGCTGGGCTTCGCGGCCCAAGCGTTCATGACTGCCATTATGCTCAACCTCAAGCGAATAGTGAAGATCCTGACAGGCGTTGGGTTCAAAACACAGTCAACTTCAACCGTTTAGCCAAGGGTGAGAAGTCGATAATGCCCGAACATAGGCTAGAGAAGGTCCAGATATTGGTCAACATGCTGTTGTAAATGTGCTGGTGGAACCATTTTTCCAGTCTCAATGGCATTTTTAGATTGGCTTTCGTCCTCATTATGCTTATTTCAACACCCTCAGACATAAGGAAGTTATAGGGTGTAACCCACAATGCAATTTAAGGTGTGGCCTACAATGCAATAAGAAGGCATTCTATTAAAGCCACCTGGCGATCCAACACTTGTTTTTGGGCGGTTAACGACCTTTGTTAGGGAACAGCAAGGAATTTAGGGGGTTCTAGCTGCATTCCTATCTATGCTGTTAAGCTCACCTGAGCCATTGTATTGTATACTGGCGGCAGAAGAACGAGCACTACTTCTCGCAGATTAACAATCGAATCCGATAAAGGCAAACCCGGCGAAAGCCAGGGACGCAAAGCCATGGATCTAAAGCTGATCTTCAGCTATGACCGCCAGGCTGCCGAAGAAAATAGTACTTTTCAGAGTTTTCCTTTCAGCAGCCTGGCAAAAAGCCAGGCTGCAGTTTTTTTAGCAGCGGGGGCTGACCCGAAAGGAAAACGAAATGAAAAGCACTTATTACCGCATCGCAACCTTCATCACAATCATCATGCTCGTACTCGGCACGCACACAAATGGACAGGCGTCAGGGTCATCTGACCAGAACCTGACACCCATATCCTACACCACCACGTCCGGGAGTACCGGCGGGCAGCCGGTGAACGCCTTGGCCGTGAAAGACCAATCGGGAAAGGACAACAATGCCAACGCTTATGTGCTCTTCACCACACCCGGGGTGGCCTATGAAGGCATACAGGTCTTTACACTCCCCACAAATAGCCAGAAAACCGCTCTGAACACTATGCTATTGAATATAAATTTCATGAATACGGGCGCCAGCGGCCAGCGTTGGTCCTGGTCTATTTATAACTGGGCGAACCAGGATTGGACTCTCCTGGGAACCAGCGATAAAGCAACAGCAAAAGGCTGGAATATGTTAGTATTTGCGGCCGCCAGTCCCGATCAATTCGTGGATGCTTCAGGCGAGATCCGTGTGAGGCTGCGTTCCAGTGACACTAGCGGAGATGCAAAGATAGATTACGAAGCCATCTACTTGACTTACCAGAGTGCTGCCACAGCAACCAGCCTCCCACCCACTCCCACTGCTACGAGTGTACCTCCTACCCCTACGCCCACAGCAACCAGCCTCCCACCCACGCCTACCTTCACGCCAGTTCCGACGCAAGGTCAAAGCGGGAATACTTACTATGTATCTGCCAATGGAAACGATGCCAATCCTGGCACACAGAGCCAACCCTGGGGGACGATCCAGAAAGCCGCCAACAGCATGGTTGCAGGAGACATCGTGGTTGTGCAAGCAGGAAATTATGCAGCCCAAAGGGTCCATGTGATGCGCTCGGGCAGCTCGGGTGCAGCCATCACCTACCAGGCGAGCGGCGTAGTGACCATGAAAGGTTTTAATGTTCAGGCAAATTACATCGCCATCCGGGGTTTTGAAATTGCCAACACCGATTATGTTCGATGGAACCCAAGTACCAGCGCTGGTATTTACCTCCGCGGCAGCGATAATGTTATTGAAACTAATTATATTCATGACAGTGCTCTTGTAGGCATCTATATATATGGCACTCCGGGCGAACCAACTGTTTCAAGTAACAACATTATTAGAAACAACCAGCTTTACCACAACGAAAAGGCTGGTATTGAAGTTAATGGTCGCAACAACTTGATTGAAGGTAATGAGGTATGGGGCACAGTTCAATGTCATCCGACTCTAACGGCAGTCGAGGATAATGCCGCTGATAACCCCAACCATTTAACATGCCCATACTACCCCGGTGTTGGCGGGTTGGATGCGGATGGAATGCGCTTCTTTGGTCAGGGACATATTTTTAGGAAAAACTCTATTCATGGCATTTCCCTGAGTGATCCTCTAAATATCAATCCCCACATTGATTGTTTTCAAACCTGGAGAGGCACATCTTGGGAAGTGGCACAGAACATCATTTTTGAACAGAATTACTGTGAGAATCTTAACGAGGGCATGTATGCTTTTATGATCTCGGGAGGGGCCAATAATATAACCATTAGGAATAATATTATCAACACATTTGGAGGAGTTGATATTCACTCCGACGGTCAGCACCATCTGTATATTTACAATAATTTATGGATCAATGATCTTTCCTTCAGAGAATCCACAGAGTATCCAGGAGCAATTATTTTGAAGGATGCTCCTTATTCGATTGTTAAGAATAATATTTTCTACAATCAACCTGGTTATACAATCATTGCCATTGGTGATACCACCGGTCAATCGATTGATTATAATCTGGCGTTCAATAGTGATGGCTCAAATGCGGATTGCATGAGGGTAGGTAATTATGTATGTGTCAATCCCTCTCCCGCACATGATAAGTGGAATATTGATCCTCGTTTTACTAACCCTGGCGCCTTTGATTATCACCCACAGGCAAATTCCCCGGTAATCGATGCGGGCGTGGCGCTCTCAGTAACAAACGATTACAATGGAAATCCACGCCCTCAAGGCAGTGGATATGACATAGGAATTTACGAGGCCATAGCGGAATAGACCCCATCTGCCACGGCACTTGCCACCCGCTCCCCAACACGAATATCTGAAAACTTCAAGAGCTGTTTATGCCTAACGAATGGAATTTTCATCGCGTTTTTACTCCTGTAAGTAGGGATTTAGAATTATTTAGTTTGTTAATTCATCCGGTAGTCTTTTAATGACTCCTCTGCAAATACTCGGTTCTGCTGGATCGCTTAGAAATTTCTCCCACTTCGATGGTGATTTTCTGCGTTTCCATGGGTAACGAATGCGATTTAAGGTCATTTTCAATGGTTTCGTCCCACTCTTATTACGAAGAAAATCTCGAACTAGCCTTTTTGCAGTGGATTCTTTTAATGACTCCACTGCAAATACTCGGTTCTGCTGGATCGCTTAGAAATTTCTTCCACTTCGATGGTGATTTTCTGCGTTTCCATGGGTAACGAATGCGATTTAAAGTCATTTTCAATGGTTTCGTCCCACTC
>Ga0315294_10006176_pt1 | contig 13136 bp, 11 predicted proteins | sample YL17G13_40_MG_FD_203626 | JGI IMG/M metagenome (GOLD analysis project Ga0315294, IMG submission 203626) | Sediment microbial communities from Yellowstone Lake, YNP, Wyoming, USA - YL17G13_40 | ecosystem: Environmental > Aquatic > Freshwater > Lake > Sediment | place: USA: Wyoming | collected... | reverse complement strand
CACCCAAGTCCTTCGTCCTCTATGGACGTCATCCCACCTTTGACTTGCTTGTCGAACAGCCGCGGGTTTACTATGGCATGGGCGGAACGCCAGTCCCCTATTTCTGGGACCATGAAAGAGAGACCGTGCGCCCTTCGGTAGAGGCTGACGTGGTTATGGGCACGCGGGTCGGCCACGCACTGCCTCACGTGGATTTCATTCTGTCTCTGGCAGCGGCCGGCGATGCACCCCAGGAGCTACACTACCTCCATGAGATCAACGCCATCTTGCGCAACACGACCAAGCCGGTCATCTATTGCGCCCCTAGCCGAGAGTATGCCGCCATGTTCCTGGAGATGGCAGCAGCGGCCAGTGGTGGCGAGAGCGAACTGCGACGAAGGCCTTCCGTGATGCTTTACGCCCAACCGATTGCTCCCCTGCAGATGTGCGCCTACGATGAGGGGATGATTGAGTTTGCCGCCTGTGGAGTGCCCATACTGTACGCTGCAAACCCCATCATGGGGGCCACTGGTCCGGCTACGCTTGCCGGTGCGCTAGTGCAGGGCAACGCGGAGAACCTTGCCGGAGTTGTCCTATCGCAATTGCTCAAGCCGGGCACACCCATCGTATATGGAATGCACACACCGGTCATGGACATGCGTACTACGTGCTGCACCTATGCCGGCACAGAGCAGTCGCTCGCGCGTGCCGGCATGGCTCAATTGGCTCGCTATTATGGCCTCCCTAGCTTGAGTGCCGGGGCGGCTTGCGATGGAAAGGCGGTAGACGCACAGGCTGCCGCTGAAGCCTCTATGGGCATATTCCTGAATGCCCTTGCTGGCTTGACCCTCACGCAGAACATGGGCACAATGTCTGGTGGACTGCTTGGTTCCTTGGAGATGCTGCTGATCTGCGATGAGATCGTGGCCATGGCGAAGAGAGTAGTTCGTGGTATTGACGTAACCGACGAGACTCTGGCGGTTGACGTCATCAAGGAGGTGGGACCAGGAGGGCACTTTCTGGATCTGGACCACACTCTGCGCATGTTCCGACGTGAGTTCTTCTTCCCGAGACTATTCGATCGGCAGAGTATCGACGATTGGCACGCACGAGGGGAACCGAGCATTGATGTCGTGGCCCGTGCCAGGGTGAAACAGATACTAACCGAGCAGCCTCCTCTGGCCCTACCAGCCACTGTGGAGCGGGCTCTAGATGAATGCATGAGGAGATTCAGAGCTACTCAGGCCTGAGAGAGGAGAGAGGTTGATGGGAAACAGGCAGCGCATTACCGCAGACATCCTCATCATCGGCGGCGGCAGTGCCGGCAGCATGGCGGCTATTCGCGCCAAGGAGATTGCCCCCGACCTGCAGGTAGCTATCTTCGAGAAAGGAGATCTGCGCCGGGGCGGTACCATTGCCATGGGAATGGACGCCATGAACAACGTGGTCGTACCGGGCGTGACGACGGAGGACGAATACCTCGAGGCTGTAAGCCTGATGACCGAACGCATCTGCGACCCAGATCCCCACCGCGTAATCGCCAGACGCGGCTCTGCTATGCTCCAAAAGTTGGAATGTTGGGGTGTGAAGACTGCGCACAGGCCGGATGGCTCCTACGTCGTCAACCAGAAACACCCCAAGGGACGCCTCACCGTACCCATAATGCTCCCGACCTCAAGGTGGTGTTGGCCAGCAAAGTTGAGCAGTCGGGAGTGCGGGTGTTGAAACAGATAGGAAGTTGGAAAGCCCGATGCCATCCCGCGGCAGCGCGGGACCGCCGAGACAACCGAGCCAGGGACAGAAGCCAGGCGGAACCCGGCGTTGACGGGGACGCTACCAGCGGCGGACTGGCCCGTCAGGCGAAATCCTGCAAGCCCTGAGGGTCTGGGACGCCGGGCGGGACAGATGAGGGCTAAGGCCCCCGCTACACGATCACCGGATCGAGGACGGGGGGGTCGTCGAAAATGTTGTTGCAGTAGCGGGTACGGCTGCGCCCGAGCGCACGGATCGGAGAAGAAGGCCGCGGGGGATATTTCACGTAATGCCAAGAGGAGGGAGTGGCAATGGCAGGGATAAGGAAGGCGGTCGCGTCGCTCCTGGATGAGCTGGTCACGGTGGCCGTCAAGGAGACCAAGACGACCGGGCAGTTCACGATCCCCGGGATCGGGAAGGCCGTCAAGGCGAGCCGCAAGGCGCGGGTCGGCCGGAACCCGCAGACCGGCGAGGCGATCAAGATTCCGGCCCGGACAGTCGTCCGCTTCCGCGTGGCCAAGGCCTTCAAGGATTCGATCCTGCCGCCGAAGAAGAAGTAGCCGCGTCTGGGGCTGCAGAGAAGCCAGAAGCCCTGGGGTTCCTCCCTCCCCAGGGCTTCTGTGTTTTAGGCCTAGTTCACGGCGACGGCGCGGAGGAGGTCCAGCGCGTCGAGCCCCCACCCGCACGACGGAGGTGAGCGACTCCTCGGTCAGCCGGACACGGAGGCGGGTCTCTGGCTCAGCAGCGTGTCCGAGCTTTAGAACGGAGTGCCGGCCGCGCCGGCACGCGAGTTGCCCCCCCCGAGCCGTTCCTCCATCATGAAATTTCGGCCCGATCTCGGCAGCGGCGGCACCCGGTGGTGGCTCGCATAGCGCTCGTGACCAGCGTCAGGCCGACGGTGTCGATCGGGGCGGCGGCAAGCGGATGGAGCCATTCTTCCTACCAATTGGTTTGCCTACCACAAAATCCGTCTACTACTAGTCGGGCAGCCTTAAAGAGCCTCCAGCTCTTCAGATACTTGGGGCTCATTCCGAATCTTCTCCATAGCATCGACTTCACGTGACATTACTTTGTACCAAGTTTTTCCCAAATATCTAAGAATAGTTTATATTCCTCCTGGCCCTTCTTCTCTACTTCCTCTGGTGAAAAATAGGTCACACTGGCACTAAATTTGGCCAATGATTGGACCAAATCCTGGTCCTTCATTGTTTTCTCGAAGGCGTTGATCAAACTGGCTGTCACTGGTCTTGGAAGCCCCTTTGGAGCGCTCAGCCCCTGCCACGTTGATAGCACTATGTCATAGCCCTTTTCCAACGCGGTCGGAACATCGGGCAAAAATGGAGACCTCTTCTTGTCAAAAACCATTAATGGGCGAAGGCCCCCTCCTGGCATAACATGCGCTGCTAGGGTAACAACACTAAAAGTGATGATCTGGACGTGCCCACCCAGTAAAGCGGTTGTCGCCGGGCCACCTCCTTGGAATGGGATGTGATTCAAAGCGATGCCCGCCTTTTGACGGAATAACCCCATTACTAGCTGATCGCAACCTCCCATGCCACCGCTCCCATAGTTCAGACTTCCTGGCGATTTTCGAGCCGCCGCGATAAAATCTTCTATTGTCTTCCATGGAGATTCAGCATTCACCGCAAGCAAATAGGGCGAAGAAGGTCCAGCCCCCAAGGATTCAAACTCGCCGAATTGCACTTTAACCGGTAACCCCTCCTTCTTATCGAGGGCGAACTTGGCGTGCAGGTCGTGAAGGGACATGTAAAACAAGGTGTATCCATCTCGTTTTGAGTTTTTAACAAATTCCGCAACAATCATTTGACTTGCGCCAGGCTTGAAATTGACGATCACTGGCTGGTTAAGGTATTTCTTCATTCCAGCGGCCACCATTTGACCGCTGATAGCTGTAAATCCTCCGGGGGGAAATCCAACATACATATCAACAGGTTTCACAGGGAATGCCTCTGCCTGTCCGTTCGCATATGTTGCCAAAACTCCGAAATTGACAAAGAGAACGCCAATAACGCTTAGAATCATCATCCTCTTCATAATTCTCATACCTCCCTTTCATTAAATTCAATTTGGTCATTCATTCCGTCCATCACTCAGCTCAGTGTCTTCCTAGACCTCACTTTCCGGCAACCTTGCGACAGGCCGCCTCTTTATTAGAGCCGTTGACAGCAAAAGAAATGTAGCAATCAAAAATACCAGGGATATGGGCCTAGTGAAGAAAATCATAAATTCCCCATGGGATAGCATCAGCGACTGGCGCAGGGCATTTTCAAACATCGGACCGATGACACAGGCCAGGATTAAAGGCGCGCCGTCATATTTACATTTCTTCATCAGATAGCCCAACACCCCAAAAATATTCATAATAATCAAGTCTGCTACCTTATAATCAACGCTGTACGCACCAATTAAGCAGAACATCATGATTAAGGGGAAAAGAATAGGGTAAGGAATTTTCAGTATTTTAACCCATAGTGGAATCAGTGGCAGGTTTAAAACCAGCAGCATAGCATTCCCTACATACATGCTGGCGATCAAGCCCCAAAAGAGGTCTGGCGATTTTCCAATCAAAAGGGGGCCGGGCTGCATGCCGTGGATCATTAGAGCGCCTAAGAGAAGGGCCGAGACCGCGCTCGTGGGTATCCCCAAGGTAAACAGGGAGACAAAGGTTCCACTCGTAGCGGCGTTATTGGCCGATTCGGGCCCAGCGACTCCTTCGATAATCCCTGTCCCAAATTCTGTTGACTTTTTGGAAATTCTTTTCTCTAAGGCATAGGAAACAAAGGAGGCGGTCACATTTCCCGGCCCGGGTAAAATCCCTATAAGGAAACCGAGACCGGTCCCCCTGAAAATCGGCCCGAGAGAATCCTTCCAGTCTTGGCCGTTGGGGAACATACTCTTTATATCCGTTCTAAGGATCTCCTGCTTCACGCAGGTCTCAACATTAATCAAAATCTCGGAAATGCCAAACAGTCCCATGACTAAAGGGATAAGGCCAACGCCATCTTCCAATGCCATAACACCATACACGAAGCGTGATTTGCCGCTGATAAAATCCACGCCAACACAGCTGACGATCACCCCGACAACCGCCATCATGAAGGTCTTGATCATCGAGCCTCGGGACAAATAACTGAGGAGGATAAAACCTAAGAGCATTAAAGTGAAAAATTCCGGAGGGCCAAATTTCAAGGCAGCCTTGGCCAGGGGCGGCGCGATCGCCATCAGGGCGATGATGCTCAATGTTCCAGCGATAAAAGACCCAAAAGCTGACATTCCCAAGGCCGCGCCTGCTCGTCCTTTACGAGCCATCTGATACCCGTCCAGACACGTCACGACCGAGGCCGCCTCGCCCGGAATGTTAACAAGGATGGAGGTGGTCGAGCCGCCGTACATCGAGCCATAATATATACCCGCTAGCATAATAGTCGACTCCACCGGTGTTAAGTAATACGTCGCCGGAAGGAGCAGAGAAATAGCCGCGGCTGGGCCAAGCCCAGGAAGCACCCCTACTAAGGTGCCAAGGAGACTGCCTACAAAACAATAAAATAAATTAACTGGCTGCAAGGCGACCGTAAAGCCATAGAATAAATTGCTTAAGATTTCCATGCGCACCCCCAAGAGTGTTCCGAAACTGGCGTCCGGGAAAGACCATCCCGGCCGATGATCCTAGGATAGAAGAGCTCGGATAAGCTAAATACCCAGAAATCCCTTGGGCAACTCCACTTTAAGAAAAACATCAAATAACAAATACGCGATGATGGGTATTAGGATGGCTCCGATTGTGACGACATACCACTTTTGCGGTTCGACAACCCGCAACATAACCGCCATTAAAACCGCGCTTACGAGCACAAAACCCAAGACGTTTAGAAAAATGGCATAAAGAAACAAAGATATAATTACATACAGCACTTTGGGCACCCGATGCATATTGAACGCAATATCTTCAATTTCTTCACTGAACTGCTGTCTTCTACCTTCAGTAGAAAACAAGAGAATAAGGGACAGAATTCCTAAAATAATACTTGATACAAAAGGAAGAAAGCCTGCTTGTGGGGAATGCAAATTCCCCACGCCGATACGATAAGATTCCACAGCTGTCACCAGTGACAAAAAAAACCAAAAGATCCCGCTCAGTCTGTCGCTCTTGCCCATTTCTCACCTCGACCATTACGCGGTTGAAACATTAGAGCACCTATTGGTGATGTTCTAAACAAGAGCCTAAGCCTCCAATCATCTAAACAACAAATCACCCACTCAGTACCCGAGTCCAGCTAACTGAAATAAACAGGTCACCCTCTTTTTTATTAAAAAACACCCTCTGCCAATTTAGCTCCCGTTGAGCGTTGAGCCTCCGTTCGCTGATGGTCGGCATGCCTCGTGCTCTGACCACGACCAAAAACTAGGCTGAATTTGAACCAGACGATGGTCCTGTTGAGCCAGGTGCTTTAGCTGTTCCCTCGGCTCAAGTTCCAGCGCTGTCAAAGACTACCCGGCCGAACGCCACACCCGGAGCTTCACCGCTGGGGCCAGTTCGTGGCCATGCTGTTCTACCAGCTCGGGCGGCCAAGTTCCTCCTCGAGATCTGCGGGACCTTCGCCTGCGCCGAGCGGATAACGACTCCGAGTCACCCGACCCTGGCCTATGCGAATGCCCACCGATCCGGTCTGCCGACGGCGTTCAACTCGTCCAGAAGCTCCTAAAACATGAGGGGTCACCTCTTGAGTCCCAGCTAACTTGGACACCAGTGGTTCAAAAATGAAGGGTTAATCAACAAACGTCGGCGATAAGTATTAAGCTAGCCCCTCCATCAGCGATGGAGTAATCGAGTGACCTCTTCAATTTTCGTCACGGATTCCAACCGAATAATGAGATCAGCCGCCTCAATGAGTTGGTCTATGGGGAGCACACACCTCGCCTGAGCCAAAAATCGATCTCGTACCTCTCCCATGGTGAAGGGGTTATCTGGGCTTCCACGGATAACATCGACCTGCTTGGTATACACTTGACCATCCTTGACTCGAATTGTGACCCTACCTTCTCCCGTCTGCGGATTGAAAGCTGTGTCGGCCTTCAACTGAATGCGCTTTGCCAGCGATAACACGTCTGAATTCTTTTGTGCCTGCACAATATCATCGAAGAGCACAAAATCCTTAAGCACCTGCGCGCCACCCTTGAAAAGGGCTGTTGCTACAGTGAATGGCATACTCGACTGTGCTTCAATAACGTCCGTCGGTGCTAAATTTGCCAAGAGCTTACCCATTAAGGGCGAAGTGTACACCTCAACAGATGTTAGATCTTCGGGACCCAGATTGTGCTCAGCCGCAATGGTGGCTGCCGCCTCAATGCAGGCCTGCGTGTGTCGGCATGTGGCATGTGGCTTGAGGTGTACTTCATCCGTCTTCCACTCAGTCCCCAACTCTGCAGTAATCATGTGCAAGTCGTAGGAGTTCGTAAAACCGTGACAAAAACCATTTTTCCCTTCGAATATCTCTTTAGGTCCAGTGATTCCAGCCTCCGCAAGAAGAGCAGCTTCCACGCCAGCCTTAGCCGCCTTGCCTGCATGGATCGACTTTATCATTCCTCCGCTCAGCCAGTTTTCCAACCCAGAGGCATATGCAGCGGCTATACCCAAAGCATGTGCTGTCTCCGCAGCGGATAGTTCAAGAAGGTTCGCTACACCTGCCGCGGCTCCAAAGTGCCCTATGACGGCTGTTGGATGAAACCCCCGATCACCTAGTAAGGATGGCGATAGCGCCACCCCCAACCTTATCATCACCTCATATCCCGCAATCACTCCCTTCAAAAGCGCCTTTCCACTGAACCCTTGGCGCTCAGCTACGGCCAGTACCGCTGGAATAATTGTCACGCCAGGGTGATGAATAGCGGCTACGTGCGTATCATCGTTTTCCAATCCATGCGCTGCAGTACCATTCACGTAAGCTGCGTTCGGTGCGGGCAATCGATCTCCGAAGGCGAGAACAGTGCTTTCCTCTTTTCCTCCTATCTGTCGAAACACTTCACGGGTCCGTTCTCCACATGGGAGCCGTGAGCCAATTAGTGCCAGGCGTACTATATCCAGTACAAGCTGCTTAGCCTTTTCCACCGTCTTGACTGGAATATCCTCAAACCGTAAGCCTGCGACAAACTCAGCGAGTCTTCGAGCGGTATGGTCTGGTATCATTTTTCCACCTCTCTACTCAGTGCTGATGCCCCCATAAACAGGCACATGGTGATTCTGAACTCATAAGTGCTTATGGTAGCGTTCTAACAAGAGACCTGAACAAAAAGCCTTTGGTTAACTTGAATCCGGCGTGATCGGGTTGCCAGTAAAAAGAACATTGACGCTTGTCCCCTTGCCGTATGCGCCGATCAGCGATACGAAGAGCAGAAATAGCGCTCTCCGTCTTCCTCATCAAAATGGGGATTCCCGGAAACCAGGAAAATGACACCTCCCGCCGGATCAAGGTTAAGTCACTTCACAAGGCGCCTTGCCTTCTCTTCCAGTTTTTCCGCACTGCCTGCCTCAGAACGATATCCTTGACCCTGCCGTGCAGATGGTCAGTCCCTGATGAACTCCAGCTTGTGCGAGGCCAGCAGCGCCCGGTCCCGCTCGCTGGTTGTGTGCTCGCGGTCGGGGACCTCCAGCGGCTTCGACTCGCCGCAGAGCTCCGTGGAGAGGTAGCGCAGGCCGTTGTCATTGATCATGGTAACGATGAGGCTCGCGTCCGGGTGCTGGCGCGCCACTTTTAGGGCGGCGGCCACGTTGCAGCCGGACGAGATGCCACAAAAAATGCCCTCGGCCTGGGCGAGCCTCCTAGCCATCATGATGGCCTCGTTCGAGGTAGTCGTCACCACCCCGTCGATATAATCGAGGTCTAGGATGGGCGGGATGAAACCGTCGCCAATGCCCTCGATTTTGTGCGGCCCCCACTTACCGCCGGAGAGAATGTCGCACTCCGCTGGCTCAACGGCGAAGGCCTTCACCGCGGGGTTCTGCTCCTTCAGGTACTTGGCCACGCCGGTGATGGTGCCCCCGGTGCCCTGGGAGGCCACGAAGTAGTCCAATCCGCCATCGGTTTGCTCCCAGATCTCTGGCCCGGTGGTGCGGTAGTGGGCTTCGACGTTGTCGGCATTAGCGAACTGGCCAACCTCCCACATCTGGCTCGGGTTCTGCCGCTTCAACTCGGCCACCCGCTCCAGCACCAGGTCCACGTCGCTCTCGCCGCCCGGGGTAAGGATCAGCTCGGCTCCGTAGGCGCGGATAATCCGCTGGCGTTCTTGGCTCATCCCAGCTGGCATCACGATGATAGTTCGGTAGCCCCGGGCGGCCCCGACCATCGCCGTAGCGATCCCGGTGTTGCCGGTCGTGCCTTCGATGATGGTCATGCCCGGGCGCAGGTCTCCCCGCCTCTCCGCCTGCTCCACCATCCGGGGCAGGATGCGGTCCTTCACGCTGTTGCTCGGCCCGTAGTATTCGATCTTCGCGCAGATAGCTGGGCGCACTCCATCGGCCACCCGATGGAGCCGCACCATGGGCGTCAGCCCTGCCGTCTCAAGGATGCTATCAGCGATCTCTTTGCGCCGCGCCCAGTCGATCAAGGCAATCCTCCTTCGGGGGTCTCCGCGCAGCAGCCAGAAGACTGCCGGGGTATGAGACTGTTATACATACTTGCAGAGAGTACCCGAGCTGCCTGTGTTTGCGAGCCTCGCGTCTTGGCGAAAAGCGCAATCTCACCAGTGACCCAACTGACGTTCCGGTTCGTGTTGCACGCTGGGAGGGTTCAAAGGCCTGCCAGGAACTTGTCCAAGCGGCTCAGCCCCTCAGCCAGCACCTCTCGTCGAGCGCCAAAGCGAATCCGAAAGTGCCCCGGCGCCCCAAAGTAGTCCCCGGGGGAGAGGGCGACTGACACCTGCTGCAATGCACGCTTGCAGAAGGTGAACGCGTCCAGCGGCAACTGGAGGGCTGGGAAGGCCGAGCCGCCGGCCACGGGGCGTACGCAGCTCAGCATCCCGGGGTGTCGGTCAATCCATCCCATCAGGATGGCGCTGTGCTCGCGGACGAACGCCCGCGCCCTCCCCCGGAAGCGCTTGATGGTCTCCGGCGCGAGGGCGAGCTCGGCCAGGACTTCGCTCAGCCCGCTGTGGGCCAGAGTTGTGTAGTCCTTGTGGACCCAGCACTGCTCGATGAGCTCGTGGGGTCCCACGACCCAGCCCAACCGGATCCCCGAGAGCCCGATCTTGGACAGGCTGCCGGTGCTACAACCACGCTCATACAACTCAATCGGAGACGGCGCCATGACTTCCTCGGCCTCCAGCCCTCGCAGGGCCTCGTCGTCGATCACGTAGGCGCCGACCCAGCCTGCCAGGTCGCAGATGGCCTTGAGCATCGACGGATCGAACCACGTGCCGGTAGGGTTGTTGGGGTTGGTAAGCATGATCGCCTTGGTCCGAGGCGACAGCGCGGCTTTCAACTCGTCTAGATCGAGCTTCCACCCCTCCTTCTCGTGCAGCGGGACTGTTTTCACGACGGCGCCAATGGTGCGGGCGATCCCAGCGGACTGGAGGTAGGTAGGTACCACAAGGATAAACTCATCGCCGGGCTCGAGCAAGCTGGACAGCAGCAGGAAGTTCGCCTCGGCCGTGCCGGTGGTGACGAGAATCTCGTCGGGCTCAATCTTGCCGCCCGTGTAGAGGGCGGCGATCTTCTCTCGCAACTTCAGCGAGCCCCGAGTGCTCTTGTAGCCGATCTCCATGTCGAGGTCCAGGCTATCGATGAGGTCGCGATACTGCAAGGGCACGCACAGAGCTCCGGACAGGTTGATCTCCGCGGAGGACACCGTTGGCAGCCAGCGCTCCAGACCGAAGGGCTCGAATCTCATTTATTCCTCCTTATCACAGGCTGTCATTAGGGACGTAAAAGGCCCCGGGAAGCGACCCGAAAAGACTCAACCAAGAACAACCGGACGCTCCTATACTTACTGATGGGTCCCAGGTGCACTGACTCGCCTCGACTTCTTCGCGAGGCTTGCTCTGGATTGGCACAACCGTGAGCTGAGCCCCACAAGCCAGTGGCGAATAGCTCTCTCGTGAAGTCTAACCCACAATTGATAGGCCTCCTGTCGTGACTACTTACGGCCGCCCCAGCGCTCGATCCACAATATCCCGGCACACTTCCACGGCGGCTCGGTAGCCGGACCATGGAATATCGTCAACGGCGGGATCGGTGTTGTAGTTGACCCCGCCATCGATGCCCCCCGCATCTGAGCAGGCCTTGAGCGTGCGCCAGTCCACCTCCGGAGTGTGCAGCGCATGCCGATTGCCGGTAACCAACGCGATGGCACCTTCGAGGGCAGTCACCCCCCAGTTGGAGCACGTCCCCGTAAGGAGCACGTCGGTCTTGGTCACTGCCGCGCTTCCGCCACCGCACGGGCACTTGCACTTCCGGGTCACCGGCAGGATCTCTCCAAGGTCGTTTCCTATCACGCCCATTCCAATCTCGTTTCCGCCGTCGCCGAAGCCCATTGTAAGGATTCCCGATTGCTGTGCTCTGTTGAATATGTAGTCCATGTCCGCCACAGCATCATCAGGAATCCTCTCGCCGCTCACCTGGTGGTAGACGCCGATTTCATTCTGCCCTGGGCGTTCGATTGCAACCAGCGCGGACGGCTTAAGCCTGTCGAGCAGATCGTCAGATAATTTGTGGGCCTCAGGCCTTGTCAGAGGCACTCCTACCACGAAGGCCGCTTGGTAGCCGTCTTCACGCTTTAGATTCTCGAAATACTTGAGATCGATGGTCACCATCCCGGCCCCGCGGCATGTAGCCTCCATCATGGGAACAAAGGATTGGTCGATAAGGATGACGGGAAATGCGCGGAATGCCGTGTAGAGGCTGCGAGCGAGGGTCGCCGCACCCGGCGGTCCATCGGTCTCCACAATGGGCCGGGCGATCCAGGCGCGCTCCGGGAAACCCGTGCCAATGATGACCGCGTCGCACGGTTTGACGCTCTCGGCCAGCCTCCGGGCTCCTAGGAGAGACAGCGGTCCTCCCTGGGCCGCAACGGCCGATCGGTGCAGCTGGGTTATCACATCCTTGCCGAAGACATCGAGATTTGCCACGGCATCGAAGGCCCGGCAGAGGCTTTGCAGCCTCTTATCGTCAAGCGCCCCCATAGAACAGACCTCCTTTATCGCCCACTAGGCCGGTGATCGTTCCTTCATCACAGTCCGACAAGAAGGTCCAACTCATGGTGGTCGTACTAATGCGAACGCGAGAAGAGATGTGACATTCCTGTGTCGACCCCTCACCCAAGCCTTCCCGCACGCGGAGAGAGGACCAAGATGGGCGGCGTCTTAGTCAGGGATCCGACGGGCTCAATTATGAATTCCTCCGAGAATGTCCTGGGTTGCGTATTCGCTTCTGGCTACAGGGCACAAATCGCCATGAACCCCATTAACACGAACATCGCCATGAGGTTCTCGCCCTTCCACTCATCATGTCCCGTCTGTGGCGCGGCCTCCTTCCGTGAGAGAAAGAAATGGAAGTAGCGCAAACACTTTAGCGGCACTTACGAGGCTTTCGATCCTCACGTACTCATTCGCCGAGTGGGCTTGATCCACATCCCCCGGACCACACACCACTGTCGGGATGCCCGCTGCTCCAAGCAACGCCGCATCAGTCCAGAAGGCGACACCCATGATAGCAGGATCCTGCCCAAGCACGACGCGAGTGACCCTCTGCAGCTGCTTCACCAATGGCGAGTCATACCGAGTCATGAGGGGTGTACGTCTGCACTCAATACTCTGAGGCATCGTGGAGATCTTGACGCTGATGCTTGCGGGACCAAGCCCTGCCACTACCTCATCAATTTCACGGTATATGGCGTCGAGTTGTTCACCCGGTAGATACCGACGTTCAAAATCGACCTCACACAGCGCCGGAACTACGTTTGGCGCTGTCCCTCCCTTTATAACCCCTATGTGTACCGAGGATTGCCCGGCTAGCGGGTGGACTCGCTTCTGGAGGCTGGCTGCGAAAGGCCCAATCAAAGCGCGTATAAAATCGGTCGCCCGATATATGGCGTGGTTGCCCTTGTCGGCTACGCTCGAGTGAATTGAGGTGCCGACGAACGTGGCGTGTATATACTCTTGACCTCTGTGACACACCGCAATGTTCAGGTCTGAAGGTTCGCCTACGACAGCCATGTCATAGCGGTTTCCGTCGTTCGCGAGCCACTGTGTACCGTAACTCCCCGAGAACTCCTCAGCTATCACTCCCGCAAACGTGAGCTTTCCCGGGAATTTGAGCCCAGCGCGTTTGAGAATCAGAAGCGCATAGGCCATTGCAGCCACACCGGATTTCATATCAGCGGCGCCCCTGCCAT
>Ga0315294_10006175_pt1 | contig 13140 bp, 11 predicted proteins | sample YL17G13_40_MG_FD_203626 | JGI IMG/M metagenome (GOLD analysis project Ga0315294, IMG submission 203626) | Sediment microbial communities from Yellowstone Lake, YNP, Wyoming, USA - YL17G13_40 | ecosystem: Environmental > Aquatic > Freshwater > Lake > Sediment | place: USA: Wyoming | collected... | reverse complement strand
AGTCCTTCTCGGACTCCGCGAGGGTCAGCCCCCGGACCAGGCGGGCCACCCCGGTCCACATCACCAGGGAGAGCACGAAGATCACGGTCGCGGCCGAGGGCGGAAGCACGGCCACCAGGGCCATGGCCAGGAGCAGGATGGGAAAGGCCATCATCACGTCCGTGAGGCGCATCAGGACCCCGTCCAACCAGCCCTTCTTAAACCCGGCGAGGAGGCCGACCAGGCCTCCGATCAGGAGCGCGAGGAGGTTCGCGGAGACGCTGATCAAGAGCGTATAGCGCGTGCCCGTCAATAGGCGCGAGAGGAGGTCCCGGCCCAAAGTGTCTGTGCCGAGGGGGAACTCTTTGCAAGGGCCGATGGGCATTCCTTCGTCCGTGAGACCAGAGGTGAAGGCCTTCATCGGGTCCCTGGGAGTGATGAACGGAGAGAACAGGGTCACCAGGACCAGGACGAGGAGGATGAGCCCGCCCACGGCGACCTCGATATTTCGCAATACAGGATGCCGGGAAGCCATCCTACGCCAGGTGACAGCTCACGGTGTGGTTCTCATGATGGGTGCGGAGTTCGGGCACCTCAATGCGGCATTCTCCCCGGGCCAGGGGACAGCGGGGATGATAAGGACAGCCTGGAGGCGGGTCCACGGGATTCGCCGGCTCCCCCAATGCTTTCGCTTTTTTGGCAATCGGCTCATCGCTCAGGGTGGGAATGGCCGAGATCAGGGCCTGGGTGTAGGGATGAAGCGGGGACGAGAAGACCTCCCGGACCGGGCCGGACTCCACAATCCGGCCAAGGTACATCACCGCCACGCGGTCCGCGAGCATGGAGATGACCGCGAGGTCGTGGGAGATGAAGAGGTAGGTCAGGGAGAGCCGGGATTTGAGGTCGGTGAGGAGGGAGAGGATCTGGGCCTGGATGGAGACATCCAGGCTGGAGACCGGCTCGTCCAGGACCAGGAATTTAGGAGAGACCGCCAGGGCTCTGGCGATGCCGATGCGCTGGCGCTGGCCCCCTGAGAACTCGTGAGGGAACCGCCGGGCGTGGTCTTGGGACAGCCCCACCATATCGAGAAGTCCCCTCACCCTCCTGTCCTGTTCCTCCTTTCCTTTGGTTCCGTGAACCCAGAGAATCTCTCCAAGGACCTCGCCCACTCTCATCCTCGGATTCAGGGAACTGTAAGGGTCCTGAAAGACCATCTGCAAATCCGTCCGGAGCGCCTGGAGCTCGCCGGATGAAAGTTTGGTAAGGTCTTTCCCCTGGTAAACCACATGACCCGACGTCGGCTCCACCAGACGAAGCATGGCCTTGCCTAAAGTACTTTTACCACACCCGGACTCTCCCACGATGCCCAAGATCTCCCGTTCACGGATTTCAAAGGACACGCGGTCCAGGGCGCGAAGATGCTTCCTTCCGCCCTTCCGGGAAGGTACCGCATAATACTTGGAGAGGTCCGTGACCGCAATCATGCTTTAAGCGTTCCGGCCTTCCAACATCTTGAAAGGTGCCCGGACGAGACTTCGGAAAGGTCCGGTTCTTTCTCCCTGCAAACGTCCCCAACGAGCGGACAGCGGGGGTGAAAACGGCAGGCCGGGGGAAAACTCTTGGGATCGGGAACGGTGCCGGTGATTCCGGAGAGGCCTTTCCTGCCCAGCTCGGGCCTTGAGGAGAGCAGGCCCTGCGTGTAAGGGTGCCTGGGATGACGAAGGACCTCATCCACTTTCCCCTGCTCCACAATCCGACCGGCGTACATCACGGCCACGCGGCCGGCAACGCGCGAGACGACCCCCATGTCATGGCTGATGAAGAGGACGGCCATGCCGTATTCCTGCTGGAGAGATTTAAGGAGGTCTAATATCTGGGCCTGGATGGTCACGTCCAGTGCCGTGGTGGGCTCATCGGCGATCAAAAGGGAAGGCTTGAGGACGAGGGCCATCGCGATCATCGTCCTCTGCCTCATGCCGCCGGAAAGCTGGTGGGGAAAGTCCCGCGCCCTACGCTCCGGGATGGGAATGCCCACCTGCTTCAATAAAGCGATGGCCCGCTCTTTTGCCTCTCGGCGGGAGACCTTTTCATGAATCAGGATGGCTTCGGAGACCTGGTCGCCGATGCGCAGGAGGGGATTCAGGCAGGTCATCGGCTCCTGGAAAATCATCGCCAGGCGGGAGCCGCGGACCTGACGCATGGCCTCTTCCGGAAGCTGGAGCAGGTCCTGGCCCTCAAACAGGGCGCGGCCTGAAATCTCGCTGCCCTCAGGAACCAGCCGCAGGAGCGAGAGGGCCGTGAGGCTTTTGCCGCACCCGGACTCCCCCACGAGACCCAGGGCTTCGCCAGAGGATAAGGAGAAAGAAACCCCATCCACAGGGGAAAAGCTGTGCTCCCGGCTTGGCAGGGTAAGACGCAGGTCCTGGACATCCAGAAGAAGGGGCATGGGGAAAAGGATAGCATAAAAGAACGGAAGGGTTCAAGGGTCCGAGGGGTCCAGGGTTTAAGGGACTTGAAGGACTTTCACGGTTTGTAGTAGAATAACTCGATGAGATTTGCCTTAATTAAAGCGTCGTTCCCCTCCCTGATCGCCCGGATTCAGCCCTGGATGGATTCGGTGAGAGCCCAATATGGCGTGAACCCCATCGTATTCCTCATCCTGATGGTCCTGTGCGCACCGTTCTTCTATTTCTCCATTTACCGCCTGATCCGGGCCGGGGTCAAAAAGGACACAAAAGCGCTCACCCTGTGGAGCACCGTGTTCCTCGCCGCAACGATCATCCCTTACCTCTATGTCCTCTTCTTCGGGTACAACCTGCCCTGGTACGTGTACCTGATCCTCGCCGTGCTCATCGGCCACTCCGGCTGGTCGCTCTACAAGAAGCTCAAAGGGAAGAAGGCCAAAGAAGCCAGCCAGGAAAAGGAGGCGCATCCGGCGTGAAATAGTGGTAGATTAACAAGCCCAACCTCCAGTCTCCCAAATGGTTACGGACCGTTCTTGTAAATCACGCCCGCCTCCATCCCCCCGCATTTTAACCATAACTCCAGCAATACCATAGGACTATTCGAACGCTTCCCGCCAAGTTCCTGCCATGTTCCCGCCAAGTTCACACTAAGTTGTGTCTAATTTAACACTAATTTAAGTCTAATTTAACGCTAATTTCACGCTAATTTCAGACTAAGCTATCCGGCACTAAGGTACTTGACAAAGGAATGGTAAACAGAGGTATAATATGGGAATAGACTGTAGGCTGTAGGCGGAAGGCAGAGAAGGACCAAAAAGACAATTAAGGCGTAGAAAGTAAAGAGTAGAAAGTTCAAAGCAGAAAGGAGTAGAAGATGGCTAAAGTAAGATCGCCCCTGCACAGCATCGGGCTCAGGGGCAGGATGGCCGACGGGTTCGTGTTCACGGAATGGCGGGGGATCAACTGCATGCGAACTTTCGTGATGCCGGCCCAACCCAGGACACAGAGGAGGGAGCAGGTCTGGAAGACCACCCCGATTGTGACCCGGGCCTGGGCAGGGCTTACGGACACAGAGAGAGCACAGTGGGAAGCGTTCGCCCTGCTATTAAAGCCCACAGACCCCACCCTGGGAAGGGAGAGCCATTGGTCCGGGTACAATGCCTATCTCTCCGTGAACCGGGTCTTGGCAGACGCAGGGCTGGCGTTAGTGAATCAGCCCCCGGGCATCCCCCTGCCCAATCCGCCGGAGAGGTTCAGACTCAGGAACCCAAGCCCGGGAGTCGTCCGCATCCGCTGGGAGCCCCTGCCCGCAGGAACCATCGTAGACCTCTGGCTAAACCAAGGCAAGGCCTCTCGCAAAGCCTATCCATCCAGGTTCAGGCACCTGGTCTATGCCGATGGAACCACCGGCCTCCACGTCCTTTCAGGAATCCCTACGGGAACGAGAGTAGCCGTCAAAGGCCGGGCCGTCAGACCCGATGGGGGAAGATCTGGTTACGCACAAAACGAATTAGTAGCTTAACGACGATTAAAGGCTGCTGGTTGCGGACTCGACGAAAAGCGACTTCACCAATCTGCTTTTAACTTTAGACAAAAATAATAAAAAACTACTTTTAGTAAAGAGAATGACACTTAAACAAATATTTACAGTTTTCGACTTTTTTTTTGCTCAGGGTCTTGACAAAACAGCGGTAAAAAGTGATATTATATATAGAAATAATAAAGAGGGGAAGATGCCACCAGAAACGAAGACACATGAAAGCCCAAAAACATTAACACCAGCGGAGTGGGCAAAAACGACACAGATTCTTATCGAACTCTGTGCCAAAGTCGAAAATTCAAAAAATGGGGGGGATAAAGCACAGAAGAAATAATAGACATCATTAAATAGCAAAAAAAAGACCTTAAAAAACAAAAAGAAATAACTCCCAAATAAAATAAAGGTGCTACTCAGGTGAGCACTTCAGCAATTATTGGAGTTGTTTTTGATTTTGACGATACACTTATACCAGACTCAACAACAAAATTACTTGAAAACAACGGCATTGACCCCAAAAAGTTTTGGCTTGAAGACACCAAGAAACTTGTTACAGAAGGGTATGACCCTACTTTAGCTTACCTCAAATTAATTCTCGATAACATCGGCAAAGATAAACCACTTGGGCATCTCACTAATGATGCCCTTCGTTGTTTTGGTAAAACACTTGATAGTTTATATTACCCCGGTATTCCTCAAATCTTTGACGATTTAAAAGCGAAAGTCGAGCAAAGTTCCAAGGATATAAAAGTTGAATTCTATGTGATCTCTGGCGGACTCCAAGAAATTATGGAAGGGTCCGAAATTATTAAAAAATATTTCGATGGTGTATACGGCTGTAAACTCGAAAGCGATACACCCGGGGGAGAGTTAAAATATATCAAAAGATGTATAAATTTTACAGAAAAAACGCGCTACTTATTTGAAATAAATAAAGGCATAGAACCCGAAAAAACAAAGAAAAACCCGTATCTTGTAAATAGGGATGTACCGACTTCGGATCGACGCATACCAATACAAAATATGATCTATATCGGAGACGGGCTAACAGATATACCCTGTTTTTCACTCGTGAAAGGCGGGACTTACCGAGAAAACAAGGGAGGCGCTGCTTTCGGGGTATTCCATCCCGGAGAAGAAAAATCAGCTAGAAGAGCTTTCCTCGACTTGCTCAAATCAGGACGAACAATGGGAACGTACGAACCAAATTACACCCCTGAAAGCGCATTGGGTTCCATAATTAGAGCTGCAGTAGTTGCTCGCTGTGCTGATATTCAGGTGGAGCGGGGACAGGTTGACGCAGAATTATAAATAACTCAACTAGACATATTTAAATAATGAAGTTTAGAAAGGGGCGCACGAATGTGCGCCCCTATTCTCAAACAACAGTTTATTTAACTAATCATTCTCATTGTGCAAGACTTTGGCTCGCCTTGATTTTTGACACCAATTCTGCAGCCGGGAAAACCAGCCATTCAAAGTCATATTCTATTTGATTTAAAGTATTTCTTCTTTCAGCTTTTTTAATATAAAGAGTATTTGCAGTATTGCGAATAACGACTTGTAAAGTATTGATAAATTCTGCACTTTGAATAAGATCAGGCCAACCATCCTCTTTTGAAAAAAGAATGCGATAAAGACAATCCATCATTTCATTTAAAAGAGGCGCAACCTCAAACCTCGGCTTGCATTGTTTTAATTCGCTTTCTATATTCTTCCATTTTTTGTATCTCCCTAAAAGAACATCTCGGTCAAAAAATACTTCCAAGACCTCTCCGATCTTTATACCACCAATAGGCAAACCACAATGTTGAGCGTAATTTCTCAATTCGTAAAGAAACCTATAAGCAAAGTGATTATCATACGCATTGTGGCAGGCTTCTTCGAAACGAACTAACGTGGGGGAGCTATGTCCATGACGATCATGTATATTTTTCTCTGAATGGTCCAAGAAAGTACGAACAGAAGAAAGGTAATTCAGCAAATGTCTATTAAAATTCAGAAACCACTCATCCATTAGAATCCAGTTATGAGGTTCCCCTTCTTTACATTTTTCTGAGCAATGTTTATAGTAATCAACAAAATCATTATAGTTTAAACTAACAACCTGAAAGAGCTTTTGGTCCGCCCAGAAGTTGAGAAGGCACTTAGAAGCTTTGCGATATACTTCGGCTTCCGAATCATTTAACTCGCGAACATCAACTAAACTATGACCATCAAAGACAGTCAACTTTGGATTCAAATTAAGCACCCCTTAGACAGAACCCTTTACCTTCCCGATCTCGTCCTTCGGAACCCCGTAAAGCCGATAAACCAGGCCATCAATCTCCTTCTCAAGCGCTGAAATCCTATCTTCGTTCTTCCTCCGGGATTCCAAGGTCTTGTTTAAAGCAAGCGTCTCCTTGACTAGGGCAACCATTTCGTTATAATTGCTCCTCACCATCTTATTACTTAAATTCATAACCGGTATGGGTAGAAGCTCGACGTGTTCCTTCTTTACTTGAGCAAGTGCTTCTCCCTTCTCCGGGTTCAGGTATGTGTAAATGAAGTCCATTAACTTTGAATTGAGGATGCCCAATAAAAACCTCAAATCGAAAACATTGCCCTTTGGAGTAATGATATGAAGATTATCCCTGGCAATAACACCCTTTCCAATGATAGTTGCGATAATAGAATCCCCAGTTTGGCGGACTACTATTTTTTCATCGTAACTGAATATCGTTGAATCCCTCGGGGCGGCAAGCCTCTCGCCGTATAAAATCCAATAATCCTCGTCCCACAAATTCACATACCTGTTAATCAAACTGCCCCTTAAGAGCGGCAGCCATTCCTTCCCCGGCTTCTTCCCTTCTTTGACAAAAGGCTTATCCCTCAATATCTCCTTGGTTTGAGGAGGATTCCCTTTGCCCACCTCAAAGGGCTTAACCCCATTATAGACGTCACAAAAATCTCTCAGCCGTTTGGTGTTTCTCGTGATTCGATCCAAGAATTCCTTCGTCGCCTCCTTCACCATCACATTGATCGGGTCCCCGTTCAGATTCAGCGACGCCTGGCTTCGGACGTGACTCAATGCAATGTCATCGCCTTTTCTAATATCAACCGTGAATTTCGAATCAGACTCCCGATCAAACTCGCCCTTCTCAAAGACAATCACGTGAGTATCCACAACGGCATCGAAAACCTTCTCCGGCAGAAGCAAGACCCGCTTCCAGCGATACTCGGTAGCCAAATGCTTCCTGATCTTCTTCAATCTCACGGATTGCAGCCAGGTATTAGAGACAATCACGCCGAGCAAGCCCCCCGGCCTGATAAGGCCCTTGTATCTCTCCAGGAACAGCAGATATAAATCCTGCTGATAATCTTGATGCTTACGCGTCCTTAAGAAATAAGCCTGCTGGTCCTTCGGGATCATATAACCGTAAGGGGGATTCCCAATTACCACATCGAAGCCGCCCTTAAGGAATACCTCGGGGAAAGCTACCTGGTGATTGAGCGGCTTAACTTCCCCGGGGTTACTGAAAAACTCCCTCAAATCGTGATTCAGCTTGCGATTGATAACCTCCTCATCCCGCCTTACCTGCTTAAGCAGGGCCTCCTTCTCCTCGTCCTCGTTCTCCTTGTAAAACTGCTTGCGGAGCTTAACCAACTCGCCGATCTCCCGATCAAATCTATCCCCCAAAGCCAGCTCCCCCTCGTATTGCTCCTCCAGCCTCTGGCCCGAGATCAGGGAGTTCCCGCAGCGGATGTTCAGGTTCAGGTTCGGCAGGAGCTTCCGGCCCTTCAACTCCTCCCAGATCACTCCCTCCAGGGCCTTGAGCATCAGGTTCAGCTTGGCGATCTCCACGGCCCGCTCGTCCAGGTCCACCCCGAAGAGGTTGTTCTGCAGGATCGCCTTCTTGATCTCGAAGTCCTTGAAAGCCTCCATTTGCCCCTTCTTCTTAATCCTCTGGTAGGCCTCGTAAAAGAGATCGAAAGCCCTGATCAGGAACGAGCCCGAGCCGCAGGCCGGGTCCAGGACGCGAATCTGCCGTAACTCCTTCTCGGTCTGGACTCCCTTTAACAACTCACCCACCGTATTCTTAACGATGTAGTCCACGATATATTCCGGGGTATAGTAAATCCCGTGCTCCTTGCGCTTGGCCTGCTCCTTGTGCTCCTGAACCCTCAGGCCCTTCTTCTTGCTGACCCTCAGAATCTCGCCCAGGTAGTTCTCGTAGACCTCCCCGATGATATGCACCGAAACCCGGGAGAAGTCCGTCAGGATGAGCTCGTTCAGGATGGGGATAAGGGTCTCGTCGCTGACTTCGAAGCGGTCGATCTCATGGAGCATGAAGAGCTCGGTGTTGAACCGCTCGTCCATGTCGCGGAACCGGTGCTTCAGCTCCCCGTACTTGGAGCCCTTGGAATGCAGAATGGCCCGCAGGTGGTCCGGCCCGATAATCCCCTTGTCGTGGCAGACATCCATGAAGATCACCCGGTCCAGGATCTTCTGGGTGAAGAGGTCTATCTCCTGCTTGTCGAACCGCTCGCCGTAGGTCCGGAAAAGCTCGTCCCGGAGGAGACCCCGCCAGGCCCTGAGCCGGGCGAAGAACTGCTCCTTGATCTCCTCCTCCTGGGGATAGTACACCGGGTCGGTGTCCACCTTGCCCTTCCGCTCACAGAACTCCTTGCGCTGGAACAGGGACAGAAACGCCAGGCCCTCCTCGGAGAGGAGGTCCACATAGTCCCGGCGCTCGGCCTTGGGCCAGAGCAGATCGTGAATCGCGAACTTCTTACCCAGGTAAAGCCGCTTTTGCTGAACGCTGTAAAGCCGCCACTCCACGAAGTTCGTCAGCATCCCCCAGCAGATGCCCTCGGCCTCGCAGTAGTCGAAAAGCTTGTCCACGAAGGACTTACGGGCCTTGCCCGAGCCGTAATATCCGTCCAGCTTCCTCGGCCCGGAGGCATCCTTGCAGTCCATGACGAAAACCGCGTAACCGTTCTTGTCGTGCAAAACAATATCCGGCATCTTGCCGGTGTCCACCTCCTGGCTCTGACCGAGCTTCCAGTCCCGGCTCTCCCAGCCCAAGGCCTCAAGGACCTTGAGGACGTAATCGGACTGGACCTGCATTTCGGCCAGGTCGTAGAAAGCGGCCTTTCGGGCATCGGCCACAAGGGCCTGGAGGGTAGATTTGAGATCAGCCATAGACAAGGAGTGGATTTTGCGTTAATTATCGCTGTTTGGGGCCGGTTTGTCAAGACCCACCATTCCCCGCCCCCACCAGGGGAGAGGAGAGAGACCCTGGATTCCGGGTCAAGCCCGGAATGACGACAATGAGAGGGGCGCACGGATGTGCGCCCCTTCACTTCGGCTCGCGGCCCGAGAGCCGCTCCTACGGAATACTCACCGGCAACTTCGCCCAGAAGACCATCGCCCGGTCCTCGCGGGCCTTGACCCCCTCGATGAGCACTTGCTTGTCGGTCTTGACCATGCCCTTATAGACTTCCTTGCCGTTGGCTGTCACGGTCACAGCCTTGGAGAGGTCCAAGAGGCTTTTGTTCAGGTAGAGGGTCATCTTGCCCACGCCCTCGGACTTGATCTCAATCAGGTTGTTCTTCTTGACCTCGGCCTCGAAGCTCGCTTTGCCGGAAAGGGAGTCCACCTTGACCCAGTAGCGCCAGCCGGGCTTGGCCATCACGCCGGAGACCTTCTTGGGGAAGGGGTCGCGGGTCTTCTTCTCGAAGAAGGCGATCGCCTCGAGGTACTCCTTGGCCCGGCCGTTCCCATCGATTTGAAGGTCGGAACCTAATCCAGGGTACTCTTGATACTCCACAGGATAGCCCAAGCTATCCAAACGGGCTTTCATCAGACGGTCAGCAGCCACCGGGATCACGGGATCGGCTTCGCTATGCATGATCCGAAGGGGAATGTTTCGTAAGTTCTTTAACATCACCGGGTCGTCGTCGCTAGTCGTTTCATCTACGGGGTTTCCACCTATCGGTGCCGCGGCAGCGAAAAGGTCTGGATTGCGAGCCACGAGATAGTCTGTGCCAAGGGCACCGTTGGAAATGCCCATCAGATATACCCTGTTTTCGTCAATGTTGTATTTAGCCTTCAGTTCAGCAAGGACCGCAAGCACCCCCGGCGAGCCCTCCTGCCACCAGAACTTTCCCCCGCTCACGGGGCAAGCCACGAAGTAGCCCTTGTCCACGACATGGTTCGGCCAGAAGCCGATTTCGTCTTCACCATTTCCCAGCCATCCGGCTAAAAAGATAATCAGGGGATAGCGTCGGGATTCGCAGTAGGTCTCCGGAATGTAGAGGGCGTAGCTCCCCTTGAGGTCGCCTTCGCTGAACTCCTCCTTCACGACCCCCACCCGGCGGGTGGACCAGAGCTGCTTGTCAGGCTTCTTCCAGGTCTCGACCTGGGCCGCAGGGATGGAGCTCTCGCCCTCCTTCAACCGGTAGCCGGCCGGCTTCTCCGGCTTGCAGGGCTCGAACTTGATTTTGTACTTGCCGAGGAGCTTCTCCCTTTTCGTCCGGGACGCAATCGCGGTCCCGCGGGTCACAAGGATGGGATCCTTGCTCTTGAGCATCAAGACGAGTGCCGTGTCCGGCACCTCCACGCCCTGGAGCATCTTCTGGACCAGGGCTCCGGAGGCCTCCCAGCGGGCCAGGGGGGCTTTGTCTTCCAAAGCCTCGGTGAGGAGCTTCACGGCGTCGGCCTGCTTGGAGAGACCCAGATAGTAGGCCGCCCGGGCCCGGAGCTTGGCATCCGGGGCGCGCTGGATCAGGCGGGAGAGGATATCGGGTTCTCCCTTCAGATCGGGCTCGATCTTGGGGAGGTCCTCGGCGGGATAGACCGGATTGGTCTCGCCCAAAAGCTCGTCGAACAGGCTCCCGCCCACAGCCTCGGTCAGCTCCTCGGTGGAGTAGGCTGTCATCGTGCTGAAGCGCTCCAGGGCGGCCAGGCTGCGCTTTTGGGACACGAGCGCGAGGCCGTCGAAGAAGGCCTTGGTGGCCTGGTCCGTGGCCATCTTGGGACCGAGGTCCTCGGTCCCGGCGAGCTCCACGGAGAGCTTCTTGACACGCTCCTCCTGGGCATAGAACTGGACCGTGCCCTCAACCTCCAGGGCGACCATCTGGCCTGTCGTTTGGGAAAACCAGGATTTGGTTTTGAAGGCCTTGCTCTTGGGGTATTCCGACGCCCCATCCGCAGACGAGGCCTTGGCCTCTCCGGTGATGACTGAGCACTTCTGCTTCAGCTTGGTCTCGGGCTTGGCCAGGACCTTGTAGGTGAAAGAATACTTGCCCATGCCGTAGACCTTTTCCCGGGTCCAGGGACGGTTGGGCTTGGGCAGGACCTGGGGGAGAACGAAGGCATCCCAGCCCCCCAGGAAGCCGTGATAATACGAGCCGAAGATCGGCCCACGGCCCTCCTCGTCCGCCCCGAAGTCGTCCAGGAAGGCCACCCCCAGGCTCCGCTTCTCCTCCCCGGACACGGCCTTCTCCAGTACGGCGCGGTCCTGGGCCGGTCCCTCCTGCCCGTCCTTCTGGAAGGAGATGAGCTTCAAGTCCACGAGCCGGGTGTGGAAGGCCACCGGGGTGCGCTCGCCGAGCTTCTCCCCACAGATCAGGTCGGTCTTCCAGGTCCCATCGTAGGTCCGCTGGATGACCGAGCCTTTTTTATCCGTCTCCTTCGTCCCCTCAAGAACCATCACGGTGTAGTGCAAAACCTTACCCTTCCCGAACTGGTAGTGGAACCCCGCGGGCTTGGCCTTGGCCTTCTTGACCGCATGAGCCGGAAGGCCCAAGACAAGAAGGACCACGCATGCTAAAAGAAACCCCTGCCTCACTTTTCCCATCGCTCTGGCCTCCAATTAAAGAGTGAACTAAATAACCTTTGCATTTTATCACAATTGCCAGGGAGGGGTCAAGAGGGGCGGGAAGGCAAGCCTTCCCATTTCACCTCCTTTTTGGGAATACGGATTGAAAAAAATGAACCCTTTGCGAACAGGGAATCGACATAGGGGTATGGGGAAAACCAAACGACCAGGCAGCGGAGTAATTTCGAAGCGAACTTTTATAGGGTTCGGGGTGACCAAAACGGCCTTGAATTTTCCCTCTCATTCTGGTATCATATCGCCACGAGCGATAAGGCAAAGTGGCTCTTCCGGTCTCAATGACCCATAGGCTCTTGGTTTAAACAATCATCCCTAAGGAGGTCGGGCAATGATCAAGGAGGTCACGGGGAAGGCGCTCAATCCCAAGCGGTTCATCGTGGAGCAGGTGAAGAAGATCCGGGCCGCGGTCGGAGAAGGGCGTTATCGCCGTATTCACGGCTTGCCGAGCCCACGGAGGAGGAGTGATGAAGGCTGAGCCCAAAAACCCGGTCGTCTACTGGGAGCTGGCCTCCCACGACGCGGCCAAGTCCGTGGCGTTCTTCGAGAAGGTCTTCGGCTGGGAGTTCGCCTACGACGAGAAGACCACGATTTACGAGCTCCCGATCCCCAAGGAGGACAACCGTTTCACGGGCGGGGGCATCTTCACACTGAGCATGGCCAAGCTGCCGTTCGTGACCCTCTATATTCGGGTCGAGGACGTCGACAAGAAAGCCAAGGAGATCGAAGCTCTGGGCGGGCTCCTGGTCATTCCGCCGTTCGATATAGCGAAGGACACCCGAATCTGTCTGTTCAACGAGCCCTCCGGGGTCACCTTCGCCCTGATTCAGGCCAGGAAGAAAAACCAATAGGGCCCCATTGTGCTCACCCCTGTCAGATAAAGAATAACCGATGAAAAGGAGGCTGGAACGTGATTAAGGAGATCACCGCAAACGCGCTCGACCCAAAGCGGTTCATCGCGGAGCAGGTGAAGGAGATCCAGGCCACGGTCGGGGACGGGCTGGCGATCAACGCCCTTTCGGGGGGCGTGGATTCGTCCACGGTCACACTACTCGGGCACAAGGCCCTGGGGAAGCGCCTGGTGAGCGTGTTCGTGGAGAACGGGATCATGCGCGAGGGCGAGCCCCAGCGTGTCGCGGGGCTCTTCCGCAAGCTCGGGGTCCCGGTCCAGGTCGTGGACGCGAAAGCGGAGTTCTTCGCGGCGCTTAAAGGCATCACCGACCCGGAGGAGAAGCGCGAGGCCATCACCCAGACCTTCTATAAAAAGGTCTTCGGCCGA
>Ga0315294_10006174_pt1 | contig 13141 bp, 11 predicted proteins | sample YL17G13_40_MG_FD_203626 | JGI IMG/M metagenome (GOLD analysis project Ga0315294, IMG submission 203626) | Sediment microbial communities from Yellowstone Lake, YNP, Wyoming, USA - YL17G13_40 | ecosystem: Environmental > Aquatic > Freshwater > Lake > Sediment | place: USA: Wyoming | collected... | reverse complement strand
CATGGTTATAGTCAGTAAGAAAGGAGCAAAATAATGCCGGGAGAAAAAATTATCGGAATTGACCTGGGCACCACTAATTCCTGCGTGGCGGTGATGATGGGCGGGGAGCCGGCCGTCATTCCCAATCCCGAAGGCGGACGCACCACCCCCTCGGTGGTCTCCTTCCCCAAAGAAGGGGAACGCGTGGTGGGAACCGTGGCCAAGCGGCAGGCCATAACCAATTCGGAGAACACCATTTATTCCATCAAGAGATTCATGGGCCGACGCTTCAACGAGGTCCAGCAGGAGCTGAAATATGCTTCTTACAAAGTGGTCGAAGGCGCCAATTCCGCCGCCGCCATATCCGCCAAGGGCAAAACCTACACCCCGCCGGAGATCTCCGCCATGATATTGCAAAAGCTCAAGCAGTCAGCGGAGGAATATCTCGGGGAAAAGATCACTAAAGCGGTGATTACCGTCCCGGCCTATTTCAACGATGCCCAGCGGCAGGCCACCAAGGATGCCGGCCAAATCGCCGGTCTGGAAGTGATGCGCATCATCAACGAGCCCACCGCGGCTTCCCTGGCCTATGGATTGGATAAAAAAAAGAACGAGAAGATCGCCATTTACGACCTGGGCGGGGGGACTTTTGACATTTCCATTTTAGAAATTGGGGATGGAGTGTTCGAGGTCAAATCCACCAACGGCGACACCCACCTGGGCGGTGACGATTTTGACCAGAAGATCATCCTCTGGTTGGTGGATGAATTTAAAAAAGACCAAGGCATAGATTTAAGCAAGGATCGCATGGCACTTCAGCGGCTTAAGGAAGCGGCAGAGAAAGCTAAATGCGAACTATCTACCGTAGTGGAGACCGACATCAATTTGCCCTTCGTTACCGCGGACGCTTCCGGTCCCAAGCATTTATTGCTCAAGCTCACCCGCGCCAAACTGGAATCCCTGGTTATGGATTTAATTGAGAGAACTGTAGGTCCCTGCAAACAGGCCCTCTCCGACGCCGGATTATCGCCCCAGCAGATTGATGAGGTGGTGCTGGTGGGCGGGCAGACCCGCATGCCCAAAGTGCAGGAAGCAGTAAAGCAATTATTCGGGAAAGAACCCCACCGGGGGGTCAATCCGGACGAAGTGGTGGCGATTGGCGCCGCCATCCAGGGCGGGGTTTTAGCCGGTGAGGTAAAAGAAATAGTTCTGTTGGATGTTACGCCCTTAACGTTGGGGGTTGAAACCCTGGGAGGAGTGATGACCCCTATCATAGACCGCAATACCACCATACCTACCAGCAAATCGCAGGTGTTTTCCACCGCCGCCGACGGACAAACTTCGGTGGAGATCCACATCCTTCAGGGAGAACGCGCCCTGTCGGCGGACAACCGAACTTTGGGAAGGTTCCATCTGGAAGGCATCCCCCCTGCGCCGCGCGGCATCCCGCAAGTCGAAGTGACCTTTGATATCGACGCCAACGGCATCCTGAATGTTTCGGCCAAAGACAAGGGCACCGGGCGTGAGCAAAAAATCACCGTCACCGCCTCTTCCGGGCTGAACAAAGACGACATTGAAAAGATGAAAAAAGAGGCCGCCGCCCATGAAGCCGAAGACAAAAAGAAAAAAGAAGAAATAGAAACCCGCAACCAGGCGGACGGCATGACCTATGCCGCGGAGAAAACCTTAAAGGAAGCCGGCGATAAGGTAGAGGCCGCCACCAAGGAAAAAGTTGAAAAGGAAATCATTGCCATGCGGGAGGCCCTAAAGGGAACCGATAATGCAAAAATTAAGGCCCAATCCGAAAAACTCCAGCAGGCGGTCTACGAAATGTCCGCCCAACTCTATAAAGCCAAAGAAGAGAAGGCCCCGTCCTCCGAAGCCCCGACGGATGTCGGGACAAAGGAGGGACCGACCATTGACGCCGAATACGAGATGAAGGATGATAAGTGAAGGATTACTACGAGACCTTGGGCGTAGGAAAAAGCGCCTCGGCCGATGAGATCAAACGCGCTTTCCGCAACCTGGCCCGCAAGCACCACCCGGATGTAAACCGCGAACCCGGCGCCGCCGAACACTTCAAGGAAATCAACGAGGCCTATCAGGTCTTGGGGGATACTCAAAAACGCCAGCAATACGATACCTTCGGCTCTGCCGCTCCGGGTGGTTTTCCCGGAATTGATTTTGGCGAGGGCTTTTCCGGCTTTGAAGGCTTCGGCGATATCTTTGATGTTTTCTTCGGGGGCGCAACCGCCCGGCGCGGGCGGGGAGGACGGGAGGAAGGCTCCGACCTGCGTTACGACCTTACCATTACCCTGGAAGAAGCCGCAGAGGGCCTGGAGAAAGAGCTCGAAATATCCCATCTTATCGCCTGCCAGACCTGCAAAGGTTCGGGGGCTAAACCGGGCACCACCCCTTCCCGCTGTTCAACTTGCGGAGGGACCGGACAGATTAGAAGGGCACAGAGAACCATTCTGGGTTCATTCACTCAGGTTACGACCTGCCCTGCCTGCCACGGCTCCGGAGAGTCCATTTCACACCCCTGCTCCGCCTGCCACGGTCAGGGAAGGATTAAAGGCCGGCATAAAGTAAAGATTAAAATCCCGGCAGGAATAGATTCCGGATACCGGCTGAAAGTTGCCCAGGCGGGAGATGCCGGCTTAAAGGGCGGCGCCCCCGGAGATCTTTATGTTTTCATTCATGTCAAACCTCATGCACTCTTTGAAAGGGATGGATCCAACCTGTATTATAAAACCCTGATTGATTTCATCTCCGCTGCTTTAGGGGCCGAGATCGAAGTACCCGTAATTGACGGCTCTGCCGCCTTAAAAATACCGGCCGGCACCCAGCCCAACTCCACTTTCCGGCTCAAGGGCAAAGGCCTGCCGCATCTAAGGGGCGGAGGCCACGGGGACCAGTTCGTGGTCGTGGAAATTGAAACCCCTGCCGACTTGACCGATGAACAATCAGAACTGCTGAGAAAATTCAAGAAACTGCGCGGAGAATAAGATGGCCAGGTTTTTTATCCCCACAGAGCAGATTTTCGGGAACCAAGTTAAAATCATAGGATCCGATGTCAATCACGTAAAAAATGTCCTAAGACTCAAGGTCGGCGACAAAATAGAAATCTTCGATAGCTTTCAAAAAGTTTATCTTTGTGAGATTGCCCAATTTAACCAAGCATTTATTCGCGGGATCATTCTCTCTGAGGCCAAAGAAGAAACGGAACCTAAAATCGACCTGACCCTGGCTCAATGCCTGCTTAAAGGCAAGAAAATGGATTTTATTGTTCAAAAGGCCACTGAACTGGGAGCTAATTCAATTATCCCGGTAATATCAGAAAGGTCTATCCCCAAAATCGAGGACAAAGTCGAGCAGAAAATCTCCCACTGGCAAAAAATTTGCAAAGAAGCCGCCGAACAATCCGGCCGCACCAAAATCCCGGAAGTTCGCTCATTAATACATTTCAAAGATTTAATTAAGACGGCTGAAAACTATACCCTAGTTCTTCTTCCCTGGGAAGGCGAAAAGGAAAAATCATTTAAAAATGTAGTGGCCGACCTCTGTGTCGGCCAAAATCAAGGCGGACAGAGACGTCCGCCCCTACAAAATATTTTACTGGTAATCGGCCCCGAAGGAGGTTTCTCTCTTTCTGAAGTTGAAGCCGCCAAAGCCAGGGGATTTAAAACCGTCAGCTTGGGGAAAAGGATACTGCGCGCGGAAACCGCAACCCTCGCCGCCTTGTCAAATATTTTCTACGAATTAGAGGATTAGTAACCGGTCTCAAAATCCAGCAGTTTCTTCAAGAGGTCGTCTTTGACCGGCGCGCTGCGGTAAAGCATTTCCACCGCCTCGGCGCGGGTCAATTTTTTATTCGGCTCAAAGGGCTGGCCGGCAAAATGCTGCAGCATTCCGGCTTTATATGCTCCCGCAATGATAGGCGCCGCCCAATAATTCCTGGCCACGTCCGTGAATTCCTGCCCGTAAGATCCTTCTTTGACCTCGCCAAAGCGGGCTATCATGGCCAGACCCTCGGCGCGGGTGATATTGGCCTGCGGGCGGAAGGTCCCATCCGGATAACCCTTTACCACGCCCAGCTTGGCTGACAGGTTGATATATTTGGCCGCCCAGTGGGATAGCGGCAGATCGGAGAAGAGCTTCATGATGGGCGTGGGGATGCTGCTTTCCACTACTTTGGTGCGCGCCAGGAGCGCAGAAAGTTCGGCGCGGGTGATATTGCCTTCCGGCTTGAAATTGCCGTCCGGATACCCTTTGATGATGCCCAAGGTACCGATATAACCGATCTGTTCAAAGCCCCAGTAGGTTTTAGCCACATCCGGATAGGTGATCAATCTCAGCACTCTGATCTTATCGGTTTCCAATACTTTACCCGCATTGTCCAAAGCTTCAATCTTAATGGTATTCTTTCCTAGATTAAGCGGCGCCTCCACCTCAAAGGTATTCCCGCGGAGGATCCGGATGTTCTTGCCCATGATCCTCAAGGAAGCCACTTCAAAGTCCTCCACCTTGCCTTTGACCAAAACCTTGGGATCATAAGTGATGGTTTTATCCGCCGGGGACAGCACCTTAACTCGATCCTTGGCCGAAACCTTTGGGAAGACCCCGTAAGTTAAAGAGAAGAAGTGGTTGTCAATACCCGGTGCGCCGTAGAACTGATGATAAGCGTAATCAAACCGGAAGCCGTTCAGGTAGAGCCCCACCCCGGCGGTCAGGTTATTGGCGATCATGCCGGCGCCGGCCATGTCCTGGTCTATGCCGGCACGAATGGATAAAAGATCGATCGGCGTCCATTCCGCCCCCAGATGGAAAATAGTGGGTACTTTGGGACGGGTCGGCTCCCAGTCGGCATCCAGCATTAATTTGACTTTGTGGCCGCCCAGCGCGCGAAGAGCGTCTGCGGGCCCCAAAACATCGGCAGCCAATCCCAGTTTAAAATTGGCAGGATAGGATTCTTCCCAGCCCGAGGCATAGTGTAACTTACCCCCTAAACTAAAGGGCAAGAGGTTTTGAAAATTCCCGCCCAGAGACAGCCAGGGTATGGGTTTGGCCTGGAAACCGGCATCCAGTTCATAACCGGAGGCGTTGCCCTGGCTGATCCCATCCCCCGCCAATCCTACGGAGAATATTTTAAGATTGGTGCCCAGCTTGACATCTTTGAGCCAGGTATAGCGCTGATTTAAATCCTTGGTCCATTGCCAAGGAGAGGCATTGATCAGTTTTTCCATGCGGTCGGCGTAGGAAATCAAAAAGACATTGTTGTAATAGCTCATCTGCTCCTGGGTGGGATCGATCTCATAAATGGGGTCGTCCGGATCGGAATTGGATTTTAACCTTGTAGGATAGGCCCCGCCGATACTGGATCCGGCAAACGCCATGCCCAGATTCCCAAAATTGGTAGGATAGATGCCGGATAGGGTTATATAATTAAACTCATCCAGGATCTTGCCGGACATGGAGGTTAACTGCCAGCGGTCGATGCCGGCCAGTCCGGCAGGGTTGGTGAAAATGGAGACCACGTCGTCCGCCAATCCCGCGTAGGCTTTGCCCATGCCCAGAGTGCGCGCCCCTACCGAGATGCGGGTGGGATCCGGGGCGGCCTGGCCGAAGGCCCAACCGCAAAGTACCAATAACACTATGATTAAGGTGATTTTTTTCATCTGTAAACTGCGATTTTAGTTCTTTTAAGAAAAATATTTCCGGTTTTGGCAATTGCCACATATACCCCACTGGGAACTATATCTCCAAAGTGATCTTTCATGTCCCAGGTAGTTTTTTGCGGGCTGGTGGCTTTTCCGGACACTGTGAAACCTCTGATCAGCTGGCCCTGAATATTATAAATATTAAAGTCTATGGTTGAATCCGTATCCTGATCCCACTGTAAAGTGACCGGCGGATTACTTGCCGGATTCGGATTGACGATAAAATTGCTGAGATTGGGCATACCGTCTGCGGCAATTTGCAACGGCTGGGTAAAAAGCGGCGCCCAGGTATTACCGTGCTGGTTATTTTCCAGATAAATCCAACCCTGAGTCACGCCCCTCGGTATTTTCTCCAAACTGGACAATTGATAATTTACTTCCCCGGCAGCAATACTGGAAGCGGGAAAAGGCACCACATAGGTGACATTGGTGCCCTTAAAGATTGCTTTGGCGATCGTTACATCGCTGCTCGTTCCTTTCACGCGCAGGAGCGGAACCGGACTGATGCGCATCCTATCGGGATAAATATCGATATCAGGAACGCAGCCGTCGGTGAATATTTTTGTATAAGTAGGTCCGGCTGGGGCCAGGATAATGCTGTGAGTACGCAGGGTATTGCCCCCGTTAGGCAAAGACATCACCACCGAAAAGATCCCGGTGGAAGTGGTTTTATCTATCACTACGCTCAACTTATAGGTGCCGGTATCCACATATTGAGAGCCCAAAACATTTACCCCGGGCCAATTCATGGTAATAGTGGCGTTGGGCCGGAAATTGGATCCTCTAATCAGGAAATCCTGAGAGATTAAACCCTGCACGGAGATGTCGGGAGACCCTTCAATGCCAATGCTGGTCATTACCGGCGGGGAATCAATGGAAAGGCCTGAATAGACGATGGCTTGGCCGTATTGATTATAGGAGATATTTACTTGACCGGTGGGGGCGGTTAAACTGATAGAAATCACACAATTCCACTGGGTGGCGCTTAACCTGGTTCTTGAAACTTCGGTAACTCCGGTGGGCCAGCCGAAGGTCCCGATAGAATCAAAGCCGGTCCCGGTTACCACTACAGTTGCATCGGTAATGCCGGCCACGATTGAAGAACCTCCGCCATAAGTAACACTGGTAAGCGTGGGAGCAAAATTGGCCTGATAAATCTTGGTGCTGCCTTGACCCCCCATCCAAGCAGTGGCTCCGGAAACCCAAAGAGCGCTAAGAGCTCCAGTAATGGTTTGGCTGGTCCAAGTGCTGCCGCCGTCCCAGGATTCAAGTATTACGCCTATATTTTGATTCCCTTGTCCCCCTACCACCAAAATATGATCCGGCGAAAACATATGCACTTTGCTTAGTTGATAAGTAGTACCAAAGGTGCTGACGCTGGGGCCGGTTGAAGCGGTCCAATTGTCGCCGCCGTTCACAGTTTTGAAAATGGAGGCATCTTCACCTACCGCGAATCCGTTATTCGCATCATAAAAATGAACTCCCGTTAAGCCCTTACTTCCCGTCGCTTTATTTATGGACCAGCTGCCGTTGCCGCCATTTATGGAATAGAATATCCGGCTGCCGCCCGGTACATTGCTCCCCCCCACCACCACTACTTTATTGGTATTAGGGATAAAACAGGCCCCCAATAAATTTATGGCGTTTTCGGGAGAGGAACTAGTCCAATTGTCCCCGGAATTTGTGGAATAATAAACATTATTGGGTCCCGGATCAATCCCCACCGCTGCCATATTGGCAGTAAAAGAACCCGAACCAGCCGCAATATCATAAACACCTTTATTTGGACCACCCGCTAATACCGAGGCCACTTTCCAAATATCATCATAACGACTGTAAACTATATTATTATCCCCGTATACCCAGATTGCCCTTCCCACCCCAAATGCTCCTCCCGGACTAACATCTGTCCAGGTGCCCGACCCCCCACCCTGAGTGCTTTTCAAGATTGTTGTTGTCCCAGCCCCCTCCCCAACTCCTCCCACAGCATAAACCACATTGCTATTGCTGGCATTAATATCATAGATTGGATCGCCGCCGGCACTATTGTAAACATTGGTTAAAGTAACGGAAAGCGAAGGGGAACTCAATAAGAGTATAAATAGGAAGATTGGCAGAAAAGTTTTAGCTTTTCTTATCATAATATATTGCCCCCAATGTATCAGAAGCCTAGAGCGCTGTCAACCGCTTTTCTGGTATAATAATAACATAAATTTGAGAGATCGACAATGAGAAAATTCGCCATTTACACTCTGGGCTGTAAAGCCAATCAATATCAAAGCTTCGCTTTGGAATCCGAGATGCGAGACGGGAATAGCGAGATGCGAAATTTCGGAGAAGAAGCGGACGTTTACATCATTAATACTTGCACGGTAACCGCTGATGCGGACAGGAAATCGCGCCAAGCCATCCGCCGCGCCCTGCGCCTGGCTAAAAAAGTCATCGTGACCGGCTGCTACGCCCGCCTGCAGGAAGAATCCCTCAAAAAGCTCTTTCCGGAAATAGAAATTCTCCGCGCTTGTCCCTCCTCTCCCTGTCAAGGGAGAGGGGGTCAGAGGGTGAGGGTTCGACAAAACCTCCTGATCGAGGATGGCTGTGAAAATTTCTGCTCCTACTGCATCGTGCCCTACGCCCGCGGCAAAGTTACTCGCAAACCATTGGAAGATATCCTGCGTGAAGCTACTCTGCTAGTCTCCGCGGGGGCTCGAGAGATAGTGCTGACTGGAATTAATTTGGGGGCGTGGGGCGGCCTGTCCACTGTGCTCTGTTCACTGTCCACCATTCAAAACCTATTCAGGATCCGCCTCTCCTCTCTCGAGCCACAGTATGTAACTGAGGAACTAATCGAAACTATCGCCAGCCATCCCAAAATCTGCCGCCATCTGCACCTCCCCCTGCAATCCGGCGACGATAAAATACTAAAACTCATGAACCGGCAATACACTGCGGAGGATTACCTGAAACTTATCGAAAAAATAAGAGAAAAAATCCCCAATTGCGGGATCACCACCGATGTAATAGTGGGTTTTCCTAATGAAGGGGAAGCCGAATTCCAGAATACCCTTAATCTAATCGATCGGATCAAATTCTCCCGCCTGCATATTTTTCCTTATTCTGAACGGGAGCTGACCACGGCCGCCAAACTGCCCGGACAAGTTGATCCAAAAACCAAAAAAGCAAGATATGCCATGCTCAACGGGCTGCGCGACAAATATATGCGGGAATTTGCGGAAAAATATATGGGTAAAGAAATTGAGATCTTGGTTGAACAGAGAGGAGAAGGATTAACCTCCAATTATATTCGCGTGAAATTCGATGATCCGCAAGATTCAAGTGGCCAACTCTACCGCTTAACGCTTAACGATTCGCACATCGCAACCGCGACCTAAATATGCCCGGTCGAAAAAGCAAGGGGCCTAACCCCTCTGTGTTTCCATGTTTCCACAAAAAGATAAAGGCCCCTTACTACTATAACAGGATCTTCTGTCCAACCAGAACGGATACGCTCTTGCTGGAGTAGGCACCCTTAGTCGCGTCAGAAGGAGTACCGGTTCTCACGATCGAGTAGCCGAGTTCTCCGTAGGTCTTGCCTCCCAGGCCGAGCCCGAGGTCGCCCTGCGCGCCAACATAAATTTGGCCGCCGAGGCTACCACCGGTTTGTCCCGATCTGTAAACCACATAGTTGATACCGCCGCCCACGAAAGTTTCAATACCACCCATCATATCCGCTGGTAAGCTGATTAATCCATCTACAACGATGGGAACCGCTTTCCAGGACTTGCTGTTGGTGTCATTTCCCTGAGCATAACCCAAGCCGAGCTTATATGCTACGGCATTGGCTGGCAGACCAACCATGGCTCCCAGACCCATTGGATCTGCGAGTACGACATTGCCCGACAATCCGAGCATGCCGGCCACCATACCTACTTCCGCGGCGGTCTCGAGCCCCATTCCGAACAACCCCGTTGGAGCGGGTGGCGGAGGAGCGGCTTTAACCGGCGGTGGTGGTGGCGGAACTGCTACCGGTGGCGGAGGAGGTGGAGGCGGAGCAATCATTGCTTCCGCAGCCGCGATCTTCTTTTTCAAAGCCGCGATCTGGTTCTGCAAAGTTGCTTTCGTCTTTTTCACCTTGGTCTTCGCCAGCTTGGCCTGTAAGGTCTTAAGGTTAGCCTTCATCGAAGCTAAAGTAGCCGCGAATACCGGTGCAGCCATTGTGGCCACAAATGCCATTACTACTAGTAATGCTAAAACTCTTTTCATAAATAATCACCTCCCCTTGCCCAGAGTAAGGGCTATCGCAATTTTAATACCTGTGCTTTTTTTGTCAAGTGCTATTTTAAAGTTACCCGGTCCGCTCCGTCGATCTCCAGCACTTCCACCTTGATCTCTTCCCTGGCGGAGGTGGGGATGACCTTGCCGGTGTAGTTGGGATGGATGGGAAGCTCGCGATGTCCTCTATCCACCAGTGAAACCAGTTGGATCTTGGCGGCCCGTCCATAATCTTTCAACCCGTCCAGCGCCGCCCGGGCGGTGCGGCCCGCATAGATCACGTCATCCACCAGCACTACGATCTTATCATCCACGGAAAAAGGCATCTCCGATTTTCTGACAGTTATATATTCGCCTTTTTTGGCCAGATCATCACGATAGAGTGAAACATCCAGCGCCCCTAACGGAACCTCCGTTTTCTCCACCTGTTTGATGATCTGGGCGATCCGTTTGGCCAGCGGCACTCCCCGGTTCATGATGCCCACCAGAACGATATCCTTGGCCCCCTTATTATGTTCGATGATTTCATGTGCGATCCGGGTAATGGCCCGGTTCATCTCCACCTCATCCATGACTATTTTTCCCGGCGCTTCTTTTTTAGTTGTCATTTTATTTCCTCCCGATCAAATTATAACAAAATTGGTCTATTTTATCTAAACTATTTGAATTCTTCGATTCAGCGTAAATCCGGAGCAGCGGCTCGGTGCCCGAAGGACGGATAAGCAGCCAGCTGCCGTCCTCCAACAGCATTTTTACTCCATCTACGGTATTTACCTTGGTCACCTTGATCCCCTCGATCTCCTGGGGCGGTTTTTCTCTTAAATTCTTCATTATTTTCCTTTTCTTTTCTTCTTCAACTTCAACCTTCCCCCTCCTCCCCTGGTAGGTCCCCACCCGGGACACCAGATCTTCCCATATCTTGGAAAGCGGCCGGCCCGCTTTAGCTACCATCTCCGCCACCAATAAATCCGCCAGGATCCCGTCTTTTTCCGGGATATGTCCTTTGATGGAAAAACCGCCGCTCTCCTCCCCTCCCAGAATTATTTCTTCATTCATCATGACCTGGGCAATGTGCTTAAAACCGACCGGGGTTTCCCAAACTTTAATTTTATGTTGCTGGGCAATGGCATCTATCATATGGGTGGTGGCCAGCGAGCGGACCACCCCCCCGGTGTAACCTTTATCCCTTACCAAATAATCGAACACCATAGAAATGATCTGATTGGCGGAATAGAAGTCCCCCGCCTCATCCACCACCCCAAAGCGATCGGCATCGCCATCCAAAGCCAATCCCAGATCGGCATTAAACTCCTTAACTTTCATTTTTAATTCAGAAAGAGTTTGGTCTTCCGGTTCAGGATTGCGTCCGCCGAATAGCACATCCCGGAAGCCGTGAATTTCCTCCGTCTGACAACCGAACCGCTCTAAAAGCTTATCCAAATATCCCCTTCCCGATCCATACATTGGATCCACCACTATCTTTAATTTTGCTTTTCGCAAGGCCTCTAAATCCAAAAATCTTTCTATATATTTAAAATATCTCTCCCTCGGCTCAATTCGCTCCACCTCACCCCTTGATGGAGAGGGGTGTCCGAGTAACGAGGACGGGGTGAGGATTTTCTCTTCTATCTCCTTGGTTATATCTTCGGTGGCCGGCCCCGCATAGTCAGGAATAAACTTGAGGCCGCAGTACTGAGGCGGATTATGCGAAGCGGTAAGCATTACCGCGCCGGCCGCTCCGCGATCCACAACTTCCCAGGCCGTAACCGGCGTGGGGGTATCTCTTTCGCAGAGGAGAACATTGATCCCGGCGTTTTCCATGACGGCCGCCACGGCTTCGGCAAATTTATCCGCGAGGAATCTGGCATCGTAACCGATGACTAAGGGTTTGCCGTTTAATTTGTGATTATATAAATAAGCGGCTATGGAGGCCGCGACCTTTCGGACGTTCTCAAATGTGAATTCGTCCGAGATCACCGCCCGCCAGCCGTCCGTGCCGAACTTGATCATGGTTTACAATTCTAGCATAAAAAGCTAAAATTAAAAATTATGGAAGAAAAATGGATGAAAGCCGCCCTGATCGAAGCCCGGAAAGCTTTCAAAAAGGATGAGGTTCCTATTGGCTGTGTGGCGATCAAAGATGGAAAAATCATCGCCCGCGGACACAACTTAAGAGAAACCCAGGATGATCCCACCTCCCACGCTGAAATCGTCTGCATCCGCAAGGCCGCCAAAAAAATTAGGGATTGGCGGTTGGGCAATGTTATATTGTATGTCACCATTAAACCCTGTAAAATGTGCAAGGAAGCCATAAAAGAAGCGCGCATTAAAAAAGTAATCTACGGGACGGCCGAAGGCGAAAAGATCCTGAAAAGTTTTTTTAAAAAATTGCGATAAGTGGAAGGGTGCGAGAGTGGTTTAATCGGCGCGCCTGGAAAGCGCGTATACCAGCAATGGTATCGAGGGTTCGAATCCCTCCCCTTCCGCCAGTTTATGTAAATGGAGGAGTGGCCGAGTGGTTGAAGGCGGACGCCTCGAAAGCGTCTATACCAGCAATGGTATCGGGGGTTCGAATCCTCCCTCCTCCGCTCAAAATAGAAAAAGGCCCCCTCCCGTCAAACCGGGAAGGGGCCCTTCCTTTTATTTACTCGGTCCGATTAGAACCGGCGCTCTCTGCGACCGCCGCCACCTGATTCGGACTTCGGCCGGGCTTCGTTGACGGTGATCTCCCGATCGCCCCACTTATAACCGGACATTCCGGCTATAGCTTTTTCGGCGTCGGCATCTTCCATATCAACAAATCCGAATCCCCGGGACTTGCCCGAGAACTTGTCGGTTACCACCCGGGCCGAGATGACGTTGCCGAATTCGGAAAATTTTGCCGAAAGTTCAGCATCGGTCGCGGACCACGGAAGGTTTCCTACGAAAATACTTTTCATGTCGTAATAACTCCTTGTTTTTTTTCCTGCGGATTAATGGATTTAAGAGGCCCTGACTTAGCGGGGACACTTAGGATCAAAGACGCAGCTCTTTTCTCGCATGTACCATTAACTTCGACCATTGACAGCAAACATTGTAGCACTACCCGTGCCGCTTGTCTACTGGTTATTTATCGTCCGTTCCTTTAATTAATTTCAGCTATATTTTTCAGGTACCATTCGGGTTCAGAGTAT
>Ga0315294_10006171_pt1 | contig 13144 bp, 18 predicted proteins | sample YL17G13_40_MG_FD_203626 | JGI IMG/M metagenome (GOLD analysis project Ga0315294, IMG submission 203626) | Sediment microbial communities from Yellowstone Lake, YNP, Wyoming, USA - YL17G13_40 | ecosystem: Environmental > Aquatic > Freshwater > Lake > Sediment | place: USA: Wyoming | collected... | reverse complement strand
GGCAAACCGGCGGTCGCCATTATTGATGTCAAATACCTGGAACGGATTACTGGTGGCGAAATCAGAGAAGAAAATATTGAAAAGGAAATTGCCAAAGCACCAGAAAAAGTCGGCTTGCCGCCAATGGTTGAGCATGTGACAACAATGCCACCTCCACCGCCCCCACCCAAACCGATACCGGCATCACCCATCCCACCAAAACCAACACCGCCTCCTTCTCCGCCGCCTCGCCCGCCAGTGCAAGACCTGCCCGACAATGCCGAGTCAAGGCAGGCGGGCACAGGCGTTGCGGGCGGGCCTAATCCCACTCCGCCACCGGTCCCTAAACCCGAGCCCAAACCAAATATTCCGCCGCCGCCGCCGCCAAGGGTAGCACCCGCAACCAATGCCCCCAGTCAGCCACCTCAGAGCACGCTCAAAACCCCGCCTGAAGCCAACAAACCGTCACCCGATCAGAACAAAATTACGATTCAAGAATCTTCCCTCGATAGCGAGACCAAACCCGAACTTGATCCTGAAGACAAAGTCGGCCCGGCTCAATATGCGGGATCGGCTGACGAAGAGCCAGAAGATATGGTGATAGATTAGTTTTTCCTTTGCGCCAGATGGCGCACGATCCACCAAATGATTAAGACGATAATGAGTCCTAAGATAACCCAATCGAGGCCATGAAAATAGCCGCGGATATTTTCCCAATTTTCACCTAATTTGAGACCGATGAAAGCCAAAAACAAAGACCAAAGCAGGGCTCCCAAAAATGAGTAGCTGACGAATCGAAGATAGTTCATTTTGGCAATGCCGGCTGGGAAAGAAATAAAAGTGGTAATCACCGGCAAAAACCGGCCAAAGAAAACAGTCGCTTCGCCGTGCTTACTAAACCAGCGGTCGGCCAAATCCAAATCATGGTGGGAAATTAAAATATATCTGCCGTACTTTTCAACCAAAGGCCGGCCGCCATAGGCGCCCAAAAAATAAGAAAAAGATGAACCAATGGCGCAGCCGATCGCCCCCATAAAAGCCGTAAGATACAAATTAAACGTCCCCTGAAAGACTAAAAAACCCGAAAAAGGCATAATCACTTCCGAAGGAATGGGGATATTGGCGGCGGAAATCGCCATCAATAAAATTATCCCGCCGTAACCCAACGAGCTAATTACACCAATAATCCAAGAAGCAATTGTGGCTAAAATCATCGAAGCCAAGAATCCTCCAAAATAAACGAGCCAACTATCCTCAAAGTAAATCGCGGAGGCGAGGCGCATGGTTCAAGCCGAGCCGAGCGCTTAGGCCCGATTTTCACGCTGGGAAAATCGAGGCCGGTATCTTTGATGGATATTGGCGAGGTTATCTCACAAATATCCAAATGCCCAAAAAGTGGCGGTGGTTAAAACAAAAGCCAAAAGTGCTCCGGCCACAACCTGCAAAAGGCTATGTCGATGGCGGTGAACTCTTGACCAAGAAAGTGGCAACAGCAGTAAATATAACCAAACAAAGCGCGGTCCAAAAACAATAACCGCAATCGTCGCCACCGATGAAAACAGAGCGGTATGAATACTAATTTTCCAAAATTGGGTAATAATGGCAACCATCATCGCGTTGACGGCGTAAGCAACGGCGATCATAATCACCGGACGGGCAGCCTGTAAGACGACCAACAAAACAACGCCGATGAGTGAAGAAACACCAGCGACAATAAATGGTATTTTCCTTTCATTCTGATCAGAAATATGAATGTCACTAATTTTCCCTATCTCTATCAGCCACAAGACATAAATACCAGGGATCAAAATGGCAAAGAGAAAAAATGTTCCCATCCAAGGCAAGAACTGAGTTAAATTTTGCGAATAAGCGTAGGTGATAATAACAATAAAAACCGTCGCCGAAATATAGGGCGAAAGAATCGTCGAGATCAAAAAGGCCAAATAATCATCAAATTTGTCAAATTTTATCTTTTCTTTCATGCGAGCCTCAATTTTGAAGCCACTTTTAAGATAAAATTATAAACAAGATTGAGTGGTTTATCAAAAAGATGAATGAGATAAGCGGCAATTAAACCGATGACTAAACCTACCAATATATCAGAAGGCCAATGAATCGCTGTCGCCACTCGGAAGAACGAAATGACCACTGCCAGACCTAAAACCAAAAAGGCCATTTTGCGATAGCCGGAAAATAAAAAAGAAAAACCGACAGCAAATAAAGCCGCCGCGTGATCTGAAGGGAAAGAATAAGTTGGTCGATGGAAAAGAAGTTCGTGGACGCCAGAGACTTCAAACGGCCGGGAGCGGTTTACCAAATGACCAATGAGATTAGAAAAAATCGGCCAAGCCAAAATCGCCGCAAACAAAGCTCTCAAAGCGACCTTTTTTGCTTGTTTAGACCCGCCTCGGCTTGCCGTAGGCGAGACGGGCCGAAACCAAAGAACAATCAAAATCAGCGGCAAGGAATAAATCAGATACTCAGCCAGAAACTTATTTAAAAATCCCCCATGCTGAGAAAAAAAATGGTTGATAGGAAGCAAAATTTTTTGATCTAAAGATTTTAATTGCTCCAACATACAAATTTATACTATCAGGAAAGGAGTATTTTGACAAGAAAAATTTTACGTCGTAAAATTAAACTATGACAATGGATAAACTCATCACTGATTTTTTAGAATATCTGGAAGTTGAAAAAGGCCGCTCGCTTCTGACAGTAAGAAATTATGATCATTATTTAAGAGTTTTTGCTGGTTTTGCTAAAAAAAATGAGATCGAAAAGCCAGAAGCCATCAGCTTGGATTTGATAAGAAAATTTCGCCTTGAACTTAATCGAAGAGTTTCTAAAAATACCCAAAATTACTATTTGATCGCTCTAAGAACATTTCTAAAATATCTTTCAACCCGCGATATCAACACTTTGTCCCCTGAAAAAATAGAGCTAGCCAAAATCCAAGAACGCCAAATTACTTTTCTCAAAGACGAAGAACTCGACGAAATTTTGGCCAAACCCGATCTCAAAACCATCCAGGGCCTTCGTGATAAGGCAATTTTGGATTTACTTTTTTCCAGCGGCTTGCGTGTTTCCGAACTTTGTCATCTTAAAAAAGAAGACATTAATTTAGAAAAAAAGGAATTCTCTGTTAGGGGCAAAGGCGGCAAAGTCCGAGTAGTTTTTTTAGATGAGGCTTCAAAAGAATCATTGAAAAAATATTTAGCCAGCCGCCGCGACAAGTCAGAATTTCTCTTTGTATCTTATGGCCATACTAATAGCTCAATAGCCAATAGCCAATTACTAAATAAGGGAATAACTCCCCGCTCGGTCCAAAGAATGATTCGAAAATATGCGAAAATGGCCGGCCTGACCAAACATGTCTCGCCGCACACGATGCGCCACTCGTTTGCGACAGATTTACTCATGTCAGGCGCTGATTTGCGCTCTGTTCAAGAACTTTTGGGCCATTCATCAGTGACAACCACCCAAATCTATACTCATGTGACCGATAAACACTTGGGCGAAGTCCACCAGGCCTTTCATGGGAGAAGAAGAAATAAAAAAGAAGCGCCCGGGGACGAATCCCAGAGCGCGTAAGATCATCTACTTGATGCCCTTCTTCAGGGCTTGTTGCTGCCAACGAATCTTGCATCGCAAGCTGTAGACTTCGTGGTTGAAAAGCTCACATTCTGTATTTTGGACGGCGATAGTCACTTTCAGCCATTGGTTCTCTTCTCTGACAGCTCTGTATCTTGAATAACCGATGATAAAGATGATGGCAGCGATAGCAACTACAACCGAGAGCCAGTATTTCATGCGGCACCTCCACTGACTGCGATATTTAATAGGATAGCAGAAAATGAGACCTAGGTCAAGATTACTTGACCAATTTTTGTTTTTAAGATAGAATTGATATAGCCAAACGGCAGGAGGTGGCAAGATGGGATTTCCCTCGATGGTTCTGAGTTTGCTTGCCCCAGCTATCTGTTGCGCTTTTTTCGGGGGTTTAGCTGGCTACTACCTTCTCCGAACCCTCCTTAACAAGTGTGAATCGGAGAGGATATGGCGGCATTATCGCTTTAGAGTTGCCCTCTTGAGCACCATTATTCCCTTTTTTCTTCCCTTCATTTCTTTTTTTCTTCCCTGGTTTATCGGGCCGGCCTGGAGCGTCGGTCTGACTTTTTCAACTGCCGTTATCTTCTATTTCTGGCAATGCTACAATTCTCCCTTCAGGCCAGTTTACGAACCGCCCTCCAAATGTTGGCCAATGTTTTGATCAGACGACCCACCGCCAGCCCCTAGAGGGGCTGGCGTTTTGTATCTAAATAAAAAAGAAGCCCGGTGGGGATTAGAACCCCATCCGGGCTGTACGCTCGACTGACGCAAGGTCAGTCACCACCTTTCATCGCCGCCATCAGGCGAGCCCATTCGTCCTTGGGCTTCCAGACAACGTTGCTGGCCTGAATGTCGACGGCCACTAAGGGGTCATGCTGTCGGTACTGCGCAGTGGGAATGTGGCGAAGTGAGACCACCGGTAACTCGCCCCACTTAGTCTCTGGCGATCGGTTAAGCTCACAGGCGATGCCGATGACCTCGGAGCCGCCGCTTCGAACCAGTGCCACCAATTCTTCGGTGGTTGAGAAGTTGTTACAGACGTCCTCCACCAGCACCACCTTTGAGCCAGGGACGATCTCATGGCGGGAAAGGAGCAGCTTCGATTTTTCCCGCGATTCCGGGGTAGCCAGGGCTGTCACCTTCTTCTCGGCGAAGGCGAACCGACAGTCGAGATGCCGCGCCAGTGAAACGGCGATGGCAATCCCGCCCATGGGTGCACCGAGGACGTAGTCGATCTCGCCGAGAATATAGACTCCCACGTCTTCGGCCAGGTGTGAGCCGAATTGTTTTAAGACGTGAGGAAACTCCTCTACCTTGGCGAAGTTGTAATAAACATCGCCTACCCATTGGAGCATCTCCCCGTACGGGTCCTCATACTTGCCAGCATACCCCACCAAAGGGCTGAGGCGCCGGCCGTCTTCACCCAAACGGGTGGCATAGTAGCCGCCACACCTTCGCAGCGTCTCGATGTAGTCCGTACCAGCAATCTCTACCAGCTCGCTTGCCTTCACTTTCTTCACCTCCTCCCCTCATACAAGCGGTGATAGTTGTTCTCAGCGGATGCAGCCCTCGATGAAGCGCTTGATTTCATCGGCCGTCCTGGCTTGGCTATCAGCCGCGCTGATGCCGGCATCCGAGTTGCCCTTGAAGAGCTGGCTCCCCATAACTAGGAACTCGGCACCAGCCTTGAGCGCGTCGTAGGTGCCCGCCGTCCTCTTCTGAGCGCCCTTCAGCATCCAAGCGTCGCGGATCCCGGGTACGATGGGTCTCACGCCAGGGAACTCCTCACGATACATCTCGAGCATGTCGAGCGAGGAGATGACATAGCGCGATGGCCAGACTTCGTTGTCCCCCATGTCGCGGCGGAACTGCGAAGTCAGAGCGCGAAACCAGATCTTCATCGCTTCAGCCGGCGTTGTGCCATAGCGCGCCTCGAAATCCTCGAGTGCGATGTCAGTCGGCACGCCCATGGTGATGACGTTCAGCCTGGGCCAGTTCTTGGCCAGAGCCTTGAACACGGCCACCGAACTGTGGACCGAGATGGTCACCAACAGCCGCTCGGGACCGATGTTCTTGTACCGCTTCAGGATGTTCTCGATCGTGTCAACGACGTCGGCCCCCTTGATGTCGAGGAAGCCACGCAGTTCCGGGAACTTCGTGAGGGTATCACCCACGATCTTGGCTCCGCCCCACCCCTCAGCATGGAGGGCATCGTTCCACTTGGCACCTACTGTATATGGTGCCATGGGCCCAGCCATCACTCCCTCAACCAACCCCAGGGCGGCTGAATGTGTTGGCTGCCCATCCACCGCGAGGAACACACAGCGTCTCAATTCATCAGCTCCCAACTTTCACCTCTCCCCGGCCCTCAGGCCTTTGTATTAGAAAAGCGCAACTTTTGGTAGGTGCGCCCCTCTCTGGTTAAAATCTACAAGACATAAGATAAAATGTCAACAAAAAGAGCCCCGCTAGAACTTTGCGGGGCTTGAATCTTCCGACCTACTCTGGTCGGAAGATGATATCCCCTCCCTTGAACTTAGAGGCGATGCGGACGATCGGTTCTCTTTCCTTAGTGATCTTGCCGGCTTGCTTGGCTTCAAGATTATATCCGCCGGCCAGTTCAATGAACTCAGGAACGTCATCTTTGTCGATAACCACCAGCGCGCCCTGGCCGCCGTTCCAGATCTCATGGCACTCTTCATCGCTCATGCCGCGCCACTTGGCGCACTGGCGCATAATCTCTGGCAGTTCCCAAAGGTCAGGCAAATCCGCTGAAAGTCCTTGCGGAAAGAGGATGTCCTCGGCGAACTTCGAGCGGATTGAGCCGCCAGTGACGTGAACAATGAGGTGCATCTTGATGATCGGCTCATAGTTGACGTTCCGCCAGCCGTTCATATCGGTCAAAAACAGATCGTACAAAGTTGAGTGCCGCGCCGCCTGCTGGATGGCTTTCTTGGCCTTGGGGTTCTTGTACCACTCGGGGCCAAACTTCAGGGCGAAGGCCTTGCGGACTGAACTGTAGCCGTTGCAGCGGAAACCATATTCGCGGAGCGCCATGATGGCCTGGCCTTCTGATAGGGTGTCACCCAGAATCATTTTCTTGAGATGATAGACGCCATGAGCCGTGCCATCCCAATTGAAAGCCACAATCGCGTTGTGGTTGTCGGAGCCGACGCAAATCCCCAGTTCGGCTGTCTCGCCTTGAAGCAGGACCATCTCCAGATCAGTCACCGCCTGGCCCAGTCCTCTGATGAGGGCCTTGCAGGCCTCATTGGTCCGGTCTTTTTCTTTGCCCAGCGTCTTGACGTTCAAGTCGTTGGTAAAGACAAGCGGCAAGCCGCCCCAACGGGTGATATCACCGGCGCCCATCGCCAAGAGATCATAGCCGCATTCTCCATGGAGGAAAGCGGCATCAACGACCACGGTTTTAGTGCCGATGCCGTCAGGACCGACCGCGTTGATACAGCCGCGCGGCAAGCCGTGATAGGTATATCAGCGCGGTCCCCGGAAATGACCCTTTGATAGATCATGCACCCACACGAACGAACTGTTGTCATAAGTTTTCCGACAGACATCAGCTGCCACCCGGCTGAATTTGTCACCCTCAAGGAGGTTAACGCCATCCTGACTGTACAATTCTCCCCGCAAAACGACCTTTCCCATCTACTTCCTCCTGCACAACAGCGTTACTTCTCTTTTAGCACTTCTTTTGAAAGAATGCAAGCCAAATCAAAAGGGTGGGCAAAACTTCACCCACATTCTAAACATAACTTAATTGGTTGGGTTATGTTTGCCAAGGGTTGCGGTAAGAGACATTGATTCGGAGAAACTTGCCCTTTAAGTTTCCTCATTTTTGATATTTGCCTTTAGGCACGCTATTTGATCTTTGATTTTTCAGTGTGGGGATGTATAATTTGGGCAGTGTATGATATAATAAATTTGGTGAAATATGAAAACAATACAAGTTCAAGATCTCTCAAAAATCTTAAAACCATATTCAAATGAATGGGTAGCGCTCTCTGAAGAAACTAATAAAGTAATAAGTAGCGGTCAAAATTTGTCGAAAGTAGTAGAAGAAGCCCATAAAAAAGGTGAAAAACATCCAGTTGTCACCAGGGTACCGAAGGATTATGGCAACTATGTATTAGGTTTTTAAATGCCGCTTAAATTTCCATATAAGAAATTTCCGCAAAATCCGAATGAAGCCTTTCCGGATCATAAGCAAGCTCAACGTCCGGTAATCCCCATCACAGTAAAATATAAAGATAAAGAAATCGACTATCTCGCTCTTATTGATTCAGGAGCGGATTTTTGTATCTTTCACGGCGAAATTGGTCAACTCTTAGGAATCGATATACAATCTGGCAAAAAGCTCGAATTTTTTGGCGTCACCGGTGAAAAAGAATCGGCCTATTTTCATGAAATTACTATCAATATCGGCGGGCGCGACAAGCATTGCTATTGTGGTTTTTCTGAATTAAATAACAGTAAATTGCCTTATGGGATTTTAGGTCAAAGAGGATTTTTTGATATGTTTAAGATAATAATGGATTACAAAAAGAATCGAATAGAACTTTCAGCAAATTAATATATCCGAATAAGAGGATAATATGAGTTTAAGTATAGGGATGGGTGGGACTCAATGCTACGCGGGATTCCTTTTGAACTAAAAATAAAGCTCCCGGCGCCGAAAAAAGCCAGAATGATAGTAGATCGCAATCGTTTAGGGCAAATAGTGCGTGCCAGGGTATAATTCTCTTATTTAGGGCTAATAATGCTTTGCAGGGGCACCCAATGGTTCCTAAAAGTCATCTTGGGTACTATTTAGAGTACAACTGATGCTTGGGGTCTAGCCAAACAACATAAAAATTATTTTCTACGAAGTATCCATGGACTCTACCATGTTCACTTTGGCTTAGTTGAAATTGCCAGGCGTCCTTGTCAACTTCCTCTGTAATTCCAAAAGTGTGTTCGGATAAGCGTTTATCGTTTGCAAAATCTATGGGGTGGCATCTTAGAGTTTTATTGTTATATGCACAAGTTAAATCATGCCTGGACATGTTTGAGACGTGTTTGAGTCTCTCTAATAAAGTGTTGAAGTATTTTTGTTCACAACAGGTATAATCGAATTTAGAGTCTTTACCATCAATTTTAACCGTTAGTCTTCTAAAATTAAAAGAGACTTTATCGTCACTTTTTATTGGAGTTGGCTTTATTAAATCGCTTTGTCGTGGAACTTTAGTTGGTTTTATCTTTGGTGATTTTTTCCCCATAATAGTCTCTCATGGAATTCTTGGTGATTACTTTCTCACAAGGTTGATCTGGATCGTATCCATCTCTTGCATCTGTCCATGGTTTCTCTCTGTGAGTCATGGCTTCTAATTCAAAAGCTGTATACGGCATATATACTTTTGCAACTTCACTAAGAAAGCTGATTAGACTGGTTTCCAAATTTATCTCAGCAAGTTTCAGCGATGTTACTATTGGCGCTGATCCATTTACCTTATATTTTTGATAAAGCTCGGGTATCACTGGTCCGTGGATCCAAGCCTCGAAATCGGCCTTAAAAATAGGGTTCTTAAAATTGGCTAGATACCATGCTTGAGCATAATAAACCAACTTTTGAAGTTTCAAATTTGTTAGTACATCACCAGTCTCATTAGCCACGGCTAAAAAATAGTTGGCTACATCAAAGTGATCAACAGATCCAATGGACTTAAGAGTACTCATTTTTCACCTCCAATTTAATAATGAAGGATCCTAGTTTAGAAATCAATGGTAATATTCATAGTAGCAATAATTAGCCTTTTCGGCCGCAAAATGGCAGTTTTTGCAGGCAAAATGGGGTTTTATCAGATAAAAGGTAAGTTTTTAGAGCCATTATGTGCTTTTTGATTTCTCTTTGTTAACTCTATTATAAGGTCTTCCAGTTGATCGGGATTCTTTGACAAATCTATTTTAATCCAAGAATCAAGTTTGTTTTTTTCTTTTAATACCTTCACTTCTTCTTCAAATAGATAATCATCAAACCACAGAAAGTCTTTACTGAAATCTATCGCTTCCGTTTTCCAAGTTTGCCAATTAGTAGGTTTGATTTTTTCAACATATTTCATTGTTTTAGAATCAAAAAATTCTTCTAAACGATGGATGATAAAATCGGTATTGCCTTTAACATTAGTCGAAAGCCAATAACAATCGTGATTTTCAACTAAGAATTTGATAAACTCATCAGCATAATTTGCTTTTTGCTTATTGTTAGCCAAGATTGTTTCGTCAACATCTAAATAAATTTTCATTTATAACTACCGAATAAGCTGTTGTTGTTCCATTGTTTTTTACTTTATTACTTTTCTTGGTTTTTCGCCATCAGCCGGACCGATAATTCCTTCTTCTTCCAATATGTCTAATAGCCGCGCGGCTCGCGCGTAACCGACCCGAAGATGTCTTTGCAAAAGCGAGGCCGAAGCCTTCCCTGATGTCATCACAACTTCTTTTGCGTCATTATATAGCTCATCTTCCGAGCCCTCATCGATACTTAGGTCAGACGCGGTGTAGAGGCTCTTGGTTTTCAAGAAGTCTGTTATCTTGTCAACTTCTTTATCCGTAACCAGCGGGGCTTGAACACGCTTAAGATCACTTGATTTATTAGCACGGTAAAGCATATCTCCACTTCCTAAAAGTTTTTCTGCGCCAATAGTATCTATAATTGTCTGCGAATCAATCTGTGAAGCAGTAGCAAAAGCAATGCGGCTGGCAATGTTGGCTTTGATGAAATAAGTAATAATATCAACCGAAGGACGCGAAGTCGCCATCACCAAATGGATGCCGACGGCGCGACCCATTTGGGCCAAACGTACAATCATTACTTCAATTTCCTCACCAGCCTGCGCCATACGATCAGACAATTCATCGATAAATATGACGATATGCGGCAATTTGTCGTTTAGCTGATTTTGATTGTAATCTTCGATATTACATCGGCCGGCCTCCAGTAAAACATGAAAACGTCGATCCGTTTCCGCCACCGCCCAGCGCAGCGCTGATAAGGTTTTATCAATATCAAAGATAACGGGGCATAAGAGATGAGAAATATCGTTGTAGTGCGAAAATTCAACACGCTTTGCATCGTCTAAGATCAATCGAAGATCCTTCGGCAAGTTCTGATAAAGCAAAGATAAAATCATCGAATTAATAAAGACCGATTTGCCTGAGCCAGTAGCACCAGCAATTAAAATGTGAGGCGTTTGTTTTAGATCGGCCGCTACAGCTATGCCGGCCACATCACGGCCCAGAGCAAATGTTAAGTTCGAATTGGAATCCTTAAACTCTTCGCTCTCTAAGATCTCACGTAAACCTACTATGGCAGCGATTTTATTCGGAATTTCTATCCCAACGATGTTTTTGCCGGGAATCGGCGCTCCAATGCGAATCGGATGAATTGCCAAAGCTAAAGAAAGATCATTCGCTCTCACAGCAATTTTACTAAATTTGACACCATTAGCCGGTCTTAAAGTGTACTGAGTCACTCTCGGACCAATGCTGACATTCCCCATTGTCACATTAACATTATAATCACGAAATGTCTTTTGAATAATTGCGGTATTTTTTTCGATATTGGCGGGAATTGTCTTGTCTAAGTGAACCTCCAGTAAGTCTAAGGGCAGAAAATGTCCTACTTCAATCTTCCCGGCCTGGATACTAGTGGTATTGTTAACTTCTTTTAACCTTATTAAATAAACTCCCGCACTGATATTAAAAATTATTAAGATCCAATCTAGCAACTGCCAATCATTAAAACGCCAATGGGCCGAAAGACCTAAAAATATTAAACCAGCTATAACCAAAAGACAGATTCCAATTGTTTTCATTTATCTTTGCTCCTCTAATTTCATTGCCATATTTAACTCCTTCAACACGAATATTGTTTATAGATATTTAGCCATTCAGTTGTTAAATCCATAAATCTCTGTCTCAAAGGTTCACCTTCTACTGTCCAGACACGATCTTTCTGAGCTTGAGTTAAATCTGTTCTATTCGCTAGGTCAGATTCAAATTTATCCATTTCTTGTTGTAACTGATCTAATTGTGTTTGGACCGGGGCCAGTGCTTCTTTGCGTTGTTTATTTATTTCATCGCAAGCTTCAGTATATGCAACATATTCTTTATGACTATTTTCATAGTCTAATTCTGCCTGTTTAATCAAAAAGTCGTTGTAAGTATCGATGTAATTTGGATTTGTACTATCAAAGTTAAGTTTATAGGGATTTATAGTAGGATTGCTCGTTTTTGGGTTCAAATAACTACTAATCGAGCTTTTGTTGGACGATGGGACTATCGTATCTAAGATTGACGGGCTTAAAGTGGGACTTTTGCTTTCGTTATTGCTAGTCGGTTTACTATTCCACTCCGATTCTTTAGGTGGTGAAATAATTTTAGAATTGACATCCTGAATGCCCTCGACCCTTTTATATAAGAACTTGTAGCCAATGAATCCAGCAATGCCAATGATAATGATTGCCGCAAGAAATGCCAATATTATTTTTTTCAACATAATTTTCCCCTTATTTATTTTTAATTTTAACGATTTGTTCTGCTTTATTGGGTAAAGTAATTTTAATATTAAATTCTGACTCGTTCTTATTAACATAAATTTTGGAGAAAGTTCCTTCTCTAACAGACCCAGATGATAAATTGCTCGTTTCAAATTCTGAGCCTCGGTTTAAGCCATATTGTTCGCCACTAGCCCCAAAGACCTGAAACCAATGTGTTGTAATAGGCTGTTCGTATTTGGAATTATTTTTGATTTTTATTTTTAAGGATAGATTTTTTTGGATCTCGCTTTGATTTTTTAGATAATCATTATTAGATTCACACCAATCTATTAGTCTCTTATAGCCTGAACAATCTTCTGGATTGTATGGTATATCACTAAAATCACCATCAATGGTAAAAGAATATGGACCGTAATTAAATTCCTGTCCTTCTTGATAGGCATGGGTTTTGCCCCATGATATTTTTTTATAAGCATAGTACGAAGAACTAATGACTAACATAATAATTATGAGCCAAAATGATACCAACTTCAGAACTGAGACTGGTTTTTTACGGGTATCAAGTAAAATTAGAATAGCGCTAACGACCGCTATTGCTAAAAGGCTAACAATAAATTGACCCCATAATGCACTGACTGATGCTGTACTTGTGCCCTTTACCGGAGCAAACATTTCAAACTTATAAACCCAGAAGGCAAGGAAAGCCAGTAATATAAGGCCGACAAATATCAAAGTGAATTTAGGAACAAATTTTTCCGATCGTTTATCAATTTCGGTTCTTTTTGTAAATTCTTTCACTTCAAAACCGCAATGCTCACAAAATTGATCATCCTTATTCAGTTTATGACCGCAGTTTTCGCAAAACATTGTTGTTCCTTATGTTCAATTGGTGTTTGGGTATTATTTTGCACAGCTATTCATCGCATCATTGATTCCTTGAGGAAGTTTATTTGTCTGCGTGTATTCGTCTTCAAGATTCTTAAATTCATTAAACGAATAATGAG
>Ga0315294_10006167_pt1 | contig 13149 bp, 12 predicted proteins | sample YL17G13_40_MG_FD_203626 | JGI IMG/M metagenome (GOLD analysis project Ga0315294, IMG submission 203626) | Sediment microbial communities from Yellowstone Lake, YNP, Wyoming, USA - YL17G13_40 | ecosystem: Environmental > Aquatic > Freshwater > Lake > Sediment | place: USA: Wyoming | collected... | reverse complement strand
CTATCCGCCATCCCTCCGGCAATGGAAATCGGACATGCCTGGCAGGTCTTTGCCACCTTCAAGTACAGCCACAGTTATGCCTGCAGAAGATCCGTTTCACGAAGCGAATTGGATCACCAACTCGCGCCCGTCATCAAGTACAACGCGGTTGTCCTCAACCGTGAGAGGGCTGTCTGGTGGGACTGTTACAACAGGTTCCGGTGTGTCCAGTTGTACCGTTATGACCAGAGGCTTAGCCTGACCAACCAGGCTGGCCCAAATGCCGAAGAATGTGTCGGCGGGTAGATCCCCATGCCAGGTTTCACCCCAGGCCAGGTGCGCAGCGATGGCCTCTTCCCAGTCATGATCAGAAATTGTGTCAATAGCCTCTTCAAACATGTGTTCCCTCCACGTGCTCGGACTGATGTCGAAGCACCAGCCGTTACCCCAATTATAGCCCAGTGACAGCGCAGGCACAAATGGACCATTGGTGCCTTGCTCACCCCAGGACTGGCGACCAACCAGCGTGCACGTGCGCTGCTGAACCATCCATGATATAATCTCTTGCTTGAAAAGGAGGCGAGAGAAAATGCCTATCCACCCATTGGTCACCGGACTACGTTTTGCTCGCAGCGAACTGGTACGCTGCCTGGAGGGAGTCTCTGCTGAGGATGCACAGCGCCGCCCGCTGCCGATGAACTGCCTCAGTTGGATGGTGGGGCACATGGCGAGCCACGAGCAACGCTGCTGGGTGATGGCCGCCCAGGGGCGAGCGCTCGTGCCGGGACTGGACGAACTGGTGGGGTACGGGAAGCCGGCCAGCACACCGCCGCTCGAGGAGATGTGGGCGGCCTGGCGAGCGATCACGCAGGCCGCCGACGAGTACCTGGACACGCTGACGGCGGAGGTGCTCCAGCAGCACCTGGAGTGGGAGGGGGAGATGGTGGAGGAGAACATCGGGACGATGCTGCTGCGCAACATATACCATTACTGGTTCCACCTCGGAGAGGCCCACGCCGCGCGCCAGGTGCTGGGCCACGTGAACCTGCCGGATTTTGTGGGGGACATGTCGGCGGTGCGGTTCTAGGCCCTACCCTCCTGACGTACACTTCTGCGCGCCGGGCGATGAACTCCCTGGAGGACAGCGGGACGGTTGGGGGGCGTGAAACGTGAAACGTGAAACGTGAGAAGAGGAAACGGAAAGAACCTGGTGGGCATCGCGACGGTTGGGGGACCGGTGGCCGGCATTGCGATCCTGAGTATCTAGTTGAACCACAAGTTGGTATCTCGGTGGATCAACCAGATTGAGGGCGCGATGCGGGACCTGGTCCGGCAGATGGGCAAGGTGACGGAAGCGCTGAGGCACACCAACGGGAAGGTGTGACGCAATTAGTACAACCGCATACGGTGGGAGAGCAGAGAGGCCAGGGCAAGTGACCCTGGCCTCTCTGCTTGGCTAGGGGACACACCCCCTCTGGACTCCCCCACAGAGTGGGGTAAGGGCCGTGCGCCTTAGCACGTTACCGTGCCAGGTCTCACTGCCCTCCCCCCCGAACCGGATGTGATAGTTTCCCATCGTCCGGCTCTCCAGTTTTCCCTTCGCTTTTTGGCCAAGTATTGTAAGTAGTACGTTCGGGTCTTGCACTATGTGCTCCTCCCGTATTCCCTACAATCGGAAAACCTGCTGGCCTTCGCCCTGTACGTGGCTTTCCCCCGTTCCCTGGGTGGGCGTTACTCCACCGACTACTACGCCAGCTCCGTTGCCTGGCCTGATTTTCAGGCGCTCCCGCCATAGCCAGTTACCCGGCGCTCAGGCTCGGGCAATCCCCGTTTAGTCATCTTCCCAGATACTCTCGACTTAGGTGGCCCTTTCAGGTCGTTCATCCCTTACCGGGCGTGCGTCTCCTGGGCGGATATAGCGCGTCCTGGACTCCAACACACTATCCTGAAGAGAGTGGGTGTCACCATCATTCCCACCCGGTGGCGCTTGCCCCGCTTGACCTTAGGCTTCAGGCAGTCTAGCTTTCACCATATCGAGATTGCCCTGGGGAACACTCCGGTCTGATGGAACCCTCGTTTCCCCTTTTCACGTCATGCGCTTGTCCCCTTTGCCTTTCGACGCCAGGCTAGACGCTGAGCACCTTCCCTATCCGCAGGAAGGGGGGCTTTTGCCCCGCTGAGATAGACGCCATTACGGGCGCACGCCCTGAGCAGCAGAGGTCAGGGGTGGACGGGGGATACCACGAGCCGAAAACCGGTTTCCCAGTAGCGGCCGGAGCCCTGATTGTCCGGATCGTTCCTGGCGCGGCAGGCGCACCGCACGCCGCTGACATCATCGTCGAGGCAGCCCCCACGCAGCACACGGTAGTCCCCCGCATCCGGCCCCTGCGGGTTGCGCACCGCGGGGCGGGCATAGTACCCCTCGTCGTACCAGTCCGTCACCCACTCCCACACATTGCCTGCCATGTCCAGCGACCCGTAGGGGCTGGCCCCAGACGGGTAACTGCCCACCGGAGCTGTCTCAACATAGCCATCGTCGGCACTGGTGTCCTTCCAATCCTGCACACAGTTCCGGTCGCAGTAGTTCAGCCGACTGGCGTCGAACTCGTTCCCCCACGGGTAGATGCGCCCGTCCGTGCCCCGCGCCGCCTTCTCCCACTCCGCCTCCGTCGGCAGCCGCCCCCCCGCCCAGGCTGCATACGCCTGTACGTCATCCCAAATGATGCACACCGCCGGCCGGTCGGGCGCATTGAAGTCCTCTTCACCCCAGCATCCCGGCTCCTGGCAGGCCCCCGCCTCCATGCACCTGCGGTACTGGGCGTTGGTCACCTCCGTCCGATCAATCCAATAGGCATCCAGATAGACGGTGTGCTGCGGCTTCTCATCGTCCTGTGCCTGGCTGTCAGCGTTGCTCGAACCCATCAGGAACTCGCCGGCTGGCACATAGACCATCACCATGCCGTCGGTCGGGCGCGTCCAGGTGTCACCGATGTACGCCTCCGCCGGGGGACGTGTCCCTGTATAGTGCTGCGGCGTCACCGCTGACGTAGCAGCAGGCAGTTCAAACTCTATTGGACCTACATTGACTTTGGTTGGCGTTGCATGGAAAACCAAAGTAAGGATCAGGACAATGGCTGCCCCGATAACGATGCCAATTCCAATAAGCACAAGGGCGAATTTGGCTTTGTCCATTCTGACATCCTTTGCAGGTTGTATCTCTCTAACGGCCCAGCAGCACGGTGGATGAGAGTGAATCCACTCACATTTATGCTGGCTGTCCTGGCTGCTATCCCGACCGCACTGAGTCGATAGGCGGTCTCTTATGAGCGCCCTTCCACTACAGCGATTTCCTCCTCCGTCAATCCGTACAACTCGTACACCAGCGCGTCAATCTCTGCGTCCAGCCGCTCGATAGTGTCCAGGGCCTCGATGGCGCGGACGAGGGCACGGCCTTGAGATATGATGCAGTCGGTGAGTTCGGAGTCCAACACCCACCCATCTCCTGGAAGCTGACGAGCCCACAGCGGCTTGGTACTCTGAACCACCAGGGTGAGGTGACCTGTCCCTGGTGACAGGTCGCGTCCAGCAACGCATTGACCAGATGCCCAAACGGGCGCCCGAACGGATCGCAGAGCGACAGGTTATGCGGCCAGCCTTTTTGATCAGGCATTACCGCTACTTATCCAAGGCGTTCAAGCCGCCGTAGCTAAAAGAATGGGAACCTCGTGTTTCGAGTATCTTCTCGGATCGGGCGAGGTCAATCCCACTCGATGGGCGACGTTTCAACCATCGCCGATGAGCCTTGCTTGTCCAACTTCCCCCTAATGACTCCTATCTGTTGGCCATCTTCATCTACGATCGTGGCCTCAAAAGGCCAGGAAATATAGTCACCGTGATCCTCCCTATCCTCGAATGCGATGTCTCCGATACTGGCGTTTCTTTCAGCGATTTCGTCGCTATCATTTAGGGTCTCGAGTACCATCTCTCTGTCACTGCTGGATGGTCCGCCGCACGCGCCTAGAAATGCCGCCAACATGATTATTGCGACGAACGGACAGATTACCCTTCGACGGATGGTATTGCTTGTACAAGCGCTCATGGTTGTGTTTACCTCCTCATCTGATTTGGTCTCAAGTGGAACGGAACGACGATTCAAGCCCTGTCCCCAGTTTTCTAGTGCTTTGAACACCTCCTTTCGCGGCGTGGTCACATAACGGCGCGGCGGATAAGCCGCGAGCATTTCCACATTTAACCTCAACGGCGGGCAGGCTCTTACTACCTCAATCCTTACCTCCTCAGTGCTCTTGCTGCCTCGGTCAGTGCCCCAAGAGGCGGCGCTCAATTCTCACTCGTCCACAGCACTGCGCGCTTGTCCCCGACCTATTACTATGTATTGCGCTGCTGAAACTGCTGCTCTTCTTCACGCAACCAGTCATCCAGATCCGCGTCCATACATAGCTTGCGATACATTGCTGTGAAGTTAGCCCCCCTACTTTGGATACTCATGTCTCGCCGTATCTCAGCATCATCATCCCTGGTCCCCATAACTTCCTGCATCCAGGTCTTAACCGCGAGCAAGTAGTATCTTAAAAATCTTTCCCTGCGGTTTTCGAACATGGAGAGAGCCTTGGAGAGGAATTCTTTCATGCGCTGATATTCCGCAGTTCCATCCGCCTGACGATCGGCTACGTTCGTATCCATCACGCCGCACAACGCCAGAATGCTGACGAAGCATCTGTAGGATGGGCTATCTTCTCTGTAGAATCGTCCAAACATATCAGCATATGCTGAATGTACTAAAGTATCCCTTGCCTTTCCTAGACCTTCTTGTGATGCACCTTGAAGCGCAAATAGAGTCTCAAAGGTGCTCCCACCATAAGCATCCTCGCGGTAAAACCTCTCGATTAGGTCCTGCACCAGTTCCGTGTAGTTGGAAGCGAACAAATTGTTCGGAGTTCGGCTGAAAAGCCCGATGTACAGAAGTCGGGTTTCGTGATAAGCCACCCTGCGGTCGTAGATTGCATCCATGATCTGGAAAGCTGATTCCTCACCGTCATCGATTTGGACACCCGATGATGCAGCAGCTCGTTTGGCGAGCTGTGGCCTCAGATTACGAGCGAGGTCAAGGTCAATATCAGCAACAGAGTTCTGATAGTTCGCTGCTTTCGCAATGACCCAAGAATCCTTAGTCTCAACGATCTTCACTGGGACGTAACAGGTTTCCTCTGCATACTCGACCAAACACATAGTTGTTTGACACCCATTTACGACGCTGCCGCTAGTTAGTATCAGCTGGCTCTGACCTTCGCCAAACTCTACTCTGTCTGCCCTGAACACGATACCGTTGTTCCTCTCAAGCATTCTGTCGGGAGAAGTAGTGACAGTTTTGATAATCTCATCGTTGGGGGTGGTTCTCCCTTCTTTTACTCGACCCCTGGCTGGGCCAAGAAAATCTCGAATGTCCTCGAAGAACAGAGCATCACCAGACTGACTGTAGAGCGCGCGCAGCCCTGTACTCGATATTACTCCGAAGTAGACATTGTCCTTGTAAATGACTGGCGTTTCCAGGTTCAAGGTCAGCGTGGCGGGAAGGCCACTCACCTTGCTATAGGCAGCTCGTAGGATGGAGAACACCTGGTGCCCATGAACAAAGTGCAGGCGGCGTTCTGCGCGAAGACGCTGGTAGAAATCCCTAGAAGCAAACTGGCGTTTTTCGTACTGTTTGAGAATACGGTCCAACCGAGAAAGCGTCACCAGCATACAATGGGATGGTTGGCTTTCAAGATCGGGTAGGCGATATTGTTGGCCTTTGACTTGCCCTTCTGCTAGATATGCCTGGAATTTGCTGAGAACGGAGTCAATATCATCTGCCCGGTCAACCCACAACCTTGCCTGGATGTATAGAACCGACCGACTGTCTTTGCCCTGAGCAATCAGATCAACTCCCTCGTCACCGGACTTCTTCTCACGCAACTCGGGAAGGCCAAAGTCAGGGCCTACCTCCGTTTGTGGAACGAGTCTCTGTACAAAGTGGGCGAACCTATCGCCTTTCTCGGTATTCGATAAACCCTCCAATTGCCCTCTAAAGTGCTGTGCGAGAGAATCATACGATCCCAGGTAGTCAGGAAAGAGGTCCTCGCTTACCGAGCTCGGTTGATCGGTCTGATACTCCATGCTTCTACTCCTTCCACTCAGATAGTGCATTCTGTCACCAGAGCGCCGGCTCCGTGTCACAGTCTCTGGCGCTAGGACGATTCTTCTCTCTTGATAGTGTACTGCGATTTTGCGCGAAAGTCAATACCCCGAATTGACTCATTAAGAATGTTACCGAACGACAATCGTTGCCTCACGAGTAAATGTTACCGAAACCGAATCGTTGACTCACGTAACGGTGTTACTCAAAGTGCATTCGTTGACTCACGGGATAACGTTACCCAAATCTGGCACCAAGGGACTATCCCATGACTCAACCCGACACCAAGTACCTGAACTCTCTGAAGGCTCGCTACGCCAAGGCGAGCAAGAAAGAGCGCACCAAGATGCTGGACGAGTATGTGGCGACGACGGGCTGTCATCGCAAACACGCCACGGCGGTCCTGAGCGGCAAGCGCCAGCGCGTCACACACCCGATCCGTCGGCCGCGCCGGAGGCGGTACACGGATGAGGATGCGCGGGCGGTGCTGGCGTTGGCGGAGTTGTTCGACCACATCTGCTCCAAACGGCTGCGCGTGGCGATGAACAACGAGCTGGCCCAGTTACGCCTGAGCGGGTTTCTCGACGTCAGTGCTGAGTGCTACGAGCGGTTGCAGCACATCAGTCCGGCGACGATGGATCGTCTGCGCACCCGCTATGGGCGTGGCCGGGTCCGCGCGCGTGGCTTCACCAAACCGGGCACGTTGCTCAAGAGCCAGATCCCGGTCCGCACGTGGGCGGAGTGGAACGAGGACCGCCCGGGCTTTTGTGAGTTGGACCTGGCGGACCATAGCGGCGGCAATCCCCGCGGCGATCACGCCTGGACGCTCATCTTCACCGACATCAAAACCACCTGGACCGAGTGTGTGGCGGTGCGCAACAAGGCCCAGACGCACGTCTTTGCGGGTGTCAAGCGTGTGCGCCGGCGCTTGCCCTTCCCGCTGCTGGAGGGTTCGACCAGTCAAATGACTGGTTACGATCTTTCGTAACCAGTGCGTAACCAGTCCAGCCGACACTTTGCCAAATCGTAACCAGTCAGATCACTGGTTACGATTTTCCCGTTTCCGACTGATCATCTGTCCAGGCCTCCTCCGGGGTTGCGAGACCTGCTTGCGCCCCAGCGGTCCACTTTTCCGCTCCAAAAAGCTGGTTTCTGGCCCAAATGGGCCGAAAACGTCTCAACTTGTACACCCACTGGTCACGACCAAGAGGCCTCCACCCAGGGCGACTGAATTGTCCCATCAGGTGGTGTACGGCTGACTCGCAGCGCGACTCGCACCGGCTGTGGTTTCATATGCCGCCTACACTATAGTCTATCCAGGAAAGCCCGGTTAAGGCTGGGGATTGAGAGGCCACCTGCGCGAGTTTCCAGCCCGGCATCCTGGTTTCATATGCCTGCCGGGTTTCCTCTTGACCATCAGCCACTCAAGCACGCCAGGGGGGTTGCAGGTGACGCCCTGCCCATCCAAAGTGGCGAAAATACGCGGCAATCTTCGCCAAGTTGGCAGTTTTTAGGCTCAACAGCACTGGTGTCCGCATTTTCGTAATGGTCTAGCCACTGTCAACTGGGCATTGACCAACTTGTCAACGTGCTCTTGCGCCTTCCCTCGAAATCGTAACCAGTCCAATCACTGGTTACGATTTTTCGTAACCAGCTCGTAACCAGTCACGACTGGTCCAACCCTCCTGCTGGGAATTGACTCCGACAACGGCTCCGAGTTCATCAACAATGAACTGTACCGCTATTGCCAACGGGAGCACATCACCTTCACCCGCAGTCGCGCCGGTCGGAAGAACGACAATGCCCACGTCGAGCAGAAGAACTGGTCGGTCGTGCGCCGGGCGGTGGGCTATGAACGCTACGACACGCCTGAGCATCAGTATCTGCTCAACCGGTTGTATAGCGTCCTGCGCCTGTACACCAATTTCTTCATCCCCACCATGAAGCTCGTGCGCAAGGAGCGCCAGGGAAGCAAGGTCAAGAAGACCTACGACAAACCGCAAACCCCTTACGCGCGCGTGCTGGCCAGTCCAGAGGTATCCGAGGAGGACAAGGCGGAACTCCGCGCTACCTACCAGGTCCTCGACGTCGTCCAACTCCGCCGCCAACTCGACCAGTTGCTCGACCAGCTCTTGTCTCAACCCGCAGACGAGTCCGATGTGACTATGGATCCGACAGGGGGCCCGGAGACCTCCTAAGCCGGCGGACCATTTCTTAACGTGCACGCTACCGTGGTAACCATCTCTCGTGAGTCAACGAATGGCATTTGGGTAATGTTTCACGTGAGTCAACGAATAGCTATTTCGGTAACATTTACTCGTGAGGCAACTCGTTCCCCACAGGATTGTTGCGCCAGATCAGGCAACCACCAACCGCTGTCTGCCTGCAAAGAAGAGGCCCCGGCTCACAAAAGGCTGGGGCTTCTTGTACAAGCTATCTTTCTGTGGCCTCGGGAGGGGAAGCAGCCACGATATCGCGCCGTTCGAGTCCAACCGTAATGCGGGCGGGGCTTGGCACATTATCTCTCCGACTGAGATCTGCCGTATCTCGCAGTGTCCGATTGGCGATGATGTTACAGTGAAACTGGTCAAGCGGAAGGCTCGGTAACCTATGCTGCGGGTGCGGAAACAAGAGAATGTGAGAGGGATTCACAATATCACGTATGACTTCCAGAGGATTGCCGCTCCGAACCGAGTGGTAGAGGCGTCGCCATTCTGTTCGCGATAAAGGTGCAGAGAACGGAAACCAGAAAGGATACGGTCGGTCAAACAAAAGGTGCCAATGGAAGGGATGATCCATCGCGTCGCGCATGGCCTCCAAATCACAGGCGACGTTCTTGCTCCCATGGTGTGGCATCTTAAGGATATCCGCCCTTAGATTGGGCCATTGCCTTAGAACTAAGGTGGTCCAGTCACTCAAATCCCCGGGAAAGAGAATGGACGGCGAGTCTATTCCGCCGAGGACTGTCACCTTAACAACAATGCTAAGGTTGTTGTACAGCGTGCCTACGGCCTTCCATGGGAGTTGGTCCGAGTGTTCATCTCGTGCTCGGTCTTGCGCTTCCAATGATTCAGAGGGGCGCTCTCCTAACTCCTCCGGCAGATCGCTGAGGTGAAGGCCGTCTTCTGGCATTTCTAGTCGGTCGACCCTGTCAGCAAGACGCCCTCCTTGTTCTCGACTCGACAACTGCTGTGCCTTCCCCTGCTCACGCTCTGTTTGATCGCTCTGCCAATCAGCGGGCAGCCTGCGACTTAGCATCTGTTTGATCGCGCTCGGAGTATGAAGGGCATCGTAGAAACCCTGAGAGGGATACAGCACTTCAAGCAAGAGGCCACCGAGACAAAGCTTATAGCCCTCCGACACCTGCAGAACTTGTACCCCTCTGCCATTGGCTGTTCTGAGTATATCCGCAAACTGATCCAAGGTCGATCGTAAGAGGAGGTCGTAAACGACTTCCCTTGTCGCCGGTTGTGGACGAGGAATCGTTCCCGTTCGGATGAATTCTCTCAGGAACGCGAGATCGAAACACCAAATTCGATCCACGGACATTGCCCGGCTTCTCATTATGGCGAGAAGCCCGCCGAGGTGATCGAGATCCGGGTGGGAGAGGATAATGAGATCAAGATGGAAAATGCCGACTGATTGCAGGTAGGAGACAGCTTCGTCCTCTCGCAATCCTGCATCAATTAGGACCGCATGCGTGGTGCGACCGTCAGACCAGACGATCAGGGTCGCATCGCCCGCGGTTACTGGCAACATGGTGATCTCGGCATTCATGCTGTTGGTTTGCAGCCTCGTGGCCATTGTTCCGCCTCCATTCGTCGAACTGTAGTTGTGCCCAATGGCAGGTTCCAAGATCAGGGGCTGAAATCCCCCATCGAACAGGAGGACTGCCACATGAAACGACAGACCGAATGTGAACAACTGAATCGCTTATAGTGTACCGCAATTTTGCGCGAAAGTCAATAACTTCCCCCTCCACTCGCAAACGCAAAGCCGCCCCGGTTGGGATCACCGGAGCGGCTGCGCTTGTACCAGACTTGTCTCCGCCGCGTGATGTTCGGCCGCCGAACTATAGCACCAGGCGGGCGGTCAGTACCAGAGTTTGTGGATTGTATCTACCACTACCACTACTAGTTCCACCTCGGGGAGGCCCACGCCGTGCGGCAGATGCTGGGCCACGGGAAACTGCCGGATTTCGTGGGCGATCTGTCGGCGGTGCGGTTCTAGGCGCTGCCCTGGCCGAATGCTATCACAGCCAGGACAATGGCTGGCGCACATGCATAGCGGGCGCACCCTGAAGGTGACCAGGGTTGCGCCGGATATGTCGGCGGATGCGGTAGAAGAGACCCGATGATGCAGGTCTATGCCAAAGCAGCCTACAGCCTCGCCGCCAGGCCGCTGGCCCAGGCGCGGATCGCCGCCCAATCTCGCGCGTCGCTGGCCGGCTGATTGTAGAGCGGGCTGGCCGGCAACTTGGCCGCCAGGCTATCGGGAAAGCGCAACTTGGCCGGGTCGTACTTGCCGCCAAACACTTCAACAGCCACCGGTGTAAGCCCGGGGAACTTGGCGAGTTCCTTATCGAGTTGGGCGCGCGCGCCCTGCCGCTCCCCCTCATCGGCGTGGGTTGGGCCGAGGGCGAACACCGCCACGGGCCGTTCCGAGAGGGCTTGACCGTGCTGCGACAAGAAGCGCCGCGCGTCCTTGAGCAGGCTGCCGATATAGAGCGGCGCTCCAATCACGACCGCGCGGTAGTTTGCGAGTGCCCGCACCTTTCGCGCAGGCTCAAGATCTACCTCAAGCCCACTTTCGCGCAGCGCCGCCGCGATTGCCTCGGCCACTTCCTGGGTTGAACCGTAACGGGTTGCATAGGCCACAAGAATTGGACTTGCCATGGCTGTCTCCTTTCAATGCTCGATTTGCTTTCGTGCGGACGGTCCGACAGAAGGGAGCCGGGCCGCCAGGCGGCTCCCTTCTTCTCCCAAAAGGTACGCCCTCATGTCCTCAATCGTCTCTTTCTTGAAGAAGATCGTCATGTGGTTGCAGCGGCTGATCTTTTTGACGCTCGCGCCCGGGATCAGCCTGCCCATATCCTGGATGTGTTCTTCCCTGATCATGTCTCGTTCCGCATAGAGTATCCGCAGGCTGGTTCTGATCTCGCCCAGCTCCTCTGCCGTGACCCCGATGTCATTGAGCATCAACTCGTAGCGCAGAAGAGCCTTCCGCGTCGGCAGGCCCAACCCGGCGAGGAATCTCATGAGTCGTGCCGTGCCCCTGAAGAATCTTAGCCAGCCGTCGGTGGTCCCACTGACCAGGTAATTTGGCGATATGGCCACGATCCTGGTGAACAACTCTGGCCGCTTGTGGGCCAGAAACAGCGCAATGTTACCCCCATCGCTGTAGCCGATGACAGACGCCTGGGTGATCCCTTTTGCCTCGCACAGCGCGATCATGTCCTGGCTGTATTGCGCGATGCTGTATTGTGCGTCCTGTGAGACGGTCTGACCGTGGCCACGGCTATCTATGGCGATTGTGCGAAACGTGGTAAAGTGGACGGTCTGATACGTGGAAAAGACCCGCTTGCTCTCCGAGTTGCCATGAAGGAGCACGAGCACAGGACCGCTACCGTGCTCCGTATAGGCAATCCTTGCACCTGCCAGGTTAGCGTATTGTGTTGTCAGCGTTCCCATGTGGACATTCCCTGTGCTTCCTACTGCTTCGATAGATGCCTACTGGGGAGCCAGTTCATACCAAAAGCCGGCCAGGTACCCCTGTGGATCGGCCTGCAAGACCTGCCGGACCACTTCCGGTTTCCCTGCACTACACTTCCATTCGTACACGGTCGCCCGCCCGGTCACGGCGGCAGGAATGGTGTCTGCCGAGGGATTCGCCTCACAAAAGTCTTCCATCTCCGAGGTCGGCACTTGAGACGTGTCGGCTTTCTCCTGGCAAGGGAGATTGGCTCCAAAGTGACATACCCACACCTGGCCATCCATGCACCGCCAAACTGCGGACTTAAGGAATTCCGCCGGTGCATCGGCTGATACGATCCCTTGCTGGATCAGGCCCTGGATGACGGAATCTGGCATCTCGGGACCATTGTATCGCGCATCCGGGGCATCCACAGTCCCCACGGCCGCACAATAGGCAAAGGGGTCGCTGTATGCAGTGGGCTGCGACTGCGCAGGGGTACCCGGTGACGCAGGTGCAGAACAAGCCCCCATGAAAAGAACGGCGATCAGAGACAGGCCCACGAGGGACTTGATCAGGTGACGCATAATTGGCTCCTTGTTTACATAGTGTATGTGGGCTTCGCAAGCACCCTATTTTTTGTAGGCCGGGGCTTCTTGCATAGAACATTCCTTCACTTGTCGTATCTCCTGCTCCCGCCTTATCTTCAGACCCTAAAGGTCTCGGAGACCTTTAGGGTCTTGACCGGCTTTTGTGGGCTGTGCACATAATAGTCTACTGCAACTTGGCACGGAAGTCAATACACAAAGAAGAAAACTTGGTGGCTTTGTGTCTTGGTGTGAGTCCAATCACGCCCGCGAGGCAGTGGGAAAGGGAAGCATGTCTCACACAAAGACACAAAGAACACAAAGAAGAAGACTTGGTGGCTTTGTGTCTTGGTGTGAGTCCAATCACGCCCGCGAGGCAGTGGGAAAGGGAAGCGTGTCTCACACAAAGACACAAAGAACACAAAGAGGAAAACTTGGTGGCTTTGTGTCTTGGTGTGAGTCCAATCACACCCGCGAGGCGGTTCCGTTGATTGACTTGCGCACGGAATTGCGGTACACTCTGTAACCGCGGCCAGCCACAATGCCTCGCGCGCGTCTCGTCCGCCGCGCCATTGGGCGCGCTACCGTGTCACTATGGAAGCAGTGATCAATGAATAGATGGGGGTGAATCATGCCACCAAACGAGGAACGGCTGATAGCAGTCTGCGGCCTTGACTGCACTGGCTGTGACATCCGCAG
>Ga0315294_10006164_pt1 | contig 13154 bp, 11 predicted proteins | sample YL17G13_40_MG_FD_203626 | JGI IMG/M metagenome (GOLD analysis project Ga0315294, IMG submission 203626) | Sediment microbial communities from Yellowstone Lake, YNP, Wyoming, USA - YL17G13_40 | ecosystem: Environmental > Aquatic > Freshwater > Lake > Sediment | place: USA: Wyoming | collected... | reverse complement strand
CCGGCTCATGAACCGGCGCACGGCCGAGCTGAGCCTGACCGACACCCGCTTCGCCAACGCCTGCGGCCACGATGCCCCCGGGCAGTATGCCTCCGCCCGGGATCTCGCCTCGCTCGCGGAAGCGGCCCTAGAGAACCCGGTCTTTGCGGAGCTGGTGGCCAAGCCGGCCGCGCGTCTCCGCACCGCCGACGGGCGCAGGGAATTCGCGATCGAGAACCGGAACGCGCTCATCAGGCGGTTCCCGGGGGCGATCGGGGTGAAGTCCGGCTACACAAAGAACGCGGGGAATTGCCTCGTGGCGCTCGCCGAACGGGGCGGCATCCGCGTACTGCTCGTCTTCCTCAATGCACCCAACCGCTGGTGGGATGCGCACGGGCTTCTGGAGCGGGCCTTCGCGCTGGCTGCCGAGCAACGTGGCGCGTAACGGATCCGCAGCGCTCGCGCTCCTCGTCGGCGCGGTCGTCGCGGCCTATCTTTGCGCCTGTTGGGGCGCCTTCCAGTTCGACGACTACAACGTCATCGTCCACAACCCGGCGGTGCAATCCTTCCCGGCGTATCTCGCCTCCATGCCCGGCATCCGGCCGATCCTGAAGCTCTCCTACACCCTCAACTGGACCTCGGGCCTGGGCCTCTTCGGCTTTCACCTGTTCAATCTGCTGTGCCACGCCGCCAGCGCGGCCTGTGTGTATTTCCTCTGCCGCAAGTGGATCGACTCGCGCGGCCACGGTGGGGAGTGGGCCCGGCCAATCGCGCTGACCGCGGCGCTCCTCTTCGCCCTGCATCCGGCCCAGACGGAAGCGGTCACCTACGTCTCCGGCCGTTCGGTTTCGCTGATGAGTCTGTTCTACCTCTGCGCCCTGCTGGCCCATGTTCGCGGCGAAGAGCGCGGGGCCTCCCTCTGGCGGGATGGCCTCTCGCCCCTGCTGTTCGTCGCCGCGCTGCTCGTGAAGGAGACGGCCTGGACGCTGCCGTTCGCGCTGCTGCTGTGGGACGTCGGGGCGAGGCGGGCGAGCTGGCGCGAACGGCTGCGCCGGCTCCGCGCGCACTGGGCCGTGCTCGGTCTGGCCGCGGCGGCGATGCTCGCCACCCCCGGCTACCGGCGCCTGCTCGTCGGGAGTCTCGTGACGCGCACCCTCAAGGAGAACCTGCTCACCCAGATCGGGGGGCAGTTCTACCTGCTCACGCAGCCGCTCTTGCTGTTGCAGGTCAATATCGATCCGGAGTTGCCGGTCCACACGGGCCTCAGCCTGGGACTCGCCCTGAAAGCGGCGGCGCTCCTGGCGCTGGTCCTCGCCGGCTGCTTCCAGCTCCGCCGCCGCCCCTGGCTTGGCGTGGGATTGCTCTGGACCTTCCTGCACCTGTTGCCGACCAACTCCATCCTGCCCCGCCTCGACGCGGCCAACGATCGGCAACTCTACCTGGCGATGATCGGCCCCGCCGTCATCCTGGCGGCCACGATCTGGAGCAGGTTGCCCCGGCGGGCGGCCGCGGTCTCGGCGCTGGTCCTCGCCCTCGGGCTGGGCACCGCGACGCTCGAACGGAATGCCGACTATCGGACGGAGATGGCGCTCTGGCAGGCGACCGTGCGGGACTCCCCGAACAAGGCCCGCGCCTGGAACAACCTCGGCTATGCGCACCAGCTCGCGAGAGACGTGGCGGCGGCCCGGCGAGCCTACGGTCGCGCCCTCGCGCTGGACCCCACCCACGTCAAGGCGCGCTTCAATGCCGCCTCGCTCCCCCCGCCCGCCGAGACGAAAGAAAGCCGCGAGCCGAGGGCGGGAAGTCGTCCAGTCGATTTGAGATAGCCGTGAATAGGGTACGCGACCTTGAGGCCGGCCTACATCTTGGAGGCAAAGCAGATCGTATAGCCTAGTGTCGGAGGGGTGTTCGCACTACCGGCTGACTCTATGGGCTCCGCAAGCCGGATCTCCGGCGCCTGGAAGAGCTCTTTCACCATCGCGGCGGAAATGCGCTACGCCCTGCCTGCGGATCCATGACGTGCCCTGTCACTGGATCGTGGCCTTTCCGATGACGCTCGTCCGGACCGTCTTGGTTCCACCGACTCCTTGCACCGTGGCATCGAGCGAACTGGCGCTATCGGCCAGGAACCCCTGGGGGTTGAAGGCGATGACCCTTCCGGTCGTCACGGTCACGCCTCGGAAATTGCTCGGGAGGTTATTCCAGTCGGTCAGCACATCCGCGCTCGTGGAGCGAGTCTGCGAGAGTGCAGGCCAGGACGATCCGGCCCGCATCTCGACCCGGTACATGTTTGCCTTGGTGGTATCGGTGAGATCGGCCCCCGTGGGATTCTGCGCCACCCCGGAGCTGTTGAAGATGATGATCCGCGTCGGGTATCCGCGGCTAAAGGACGTGTGATGCGTCAGTCGGATGTCCTCTGTTAACTGACGCGAGGCACCGTCGGCCCCCGTCCGCTGGATCCCGCCGATGAGGCCCGGCATGCCAATAGTCGCCAGGACACCCACGATACTGACCACGGTGGACAACTCGATGAGGGTGAACCCTTTCGGCGACCTGCTGCATCTCAACCACCTTGCCACGCTTTTCATCGCTCTACCTCGTGCATACTTTGAAAATTTAGCCACCAGCCTCCGCGACCCATTCGACTTGTTAGCCACTATCGAAGCAAGGACCGCGCCAACCAATAATCTCAGTCAGGCCTCGCCGAACCGTAGGAATTCATTCAGTTGTCTCCTGGCGTGGGCCACGGCCAGCGGCCACTATGGCGCATCACTCCTGCGTAGACTGCAGAATTGTCAGGGAGAGGGTACCGGGAAACTTGGTGAGGGGGATGGCGACCAGGGGGAGGAGCTGCGCGAGAACGTAGGGGCGGAGATCGCCACGGCCAACTTGCTCGGTGGCGTGCCAGTAGAGGACACTGCCGGTCCCCGCGGCGATCAGTGGGGGGAGCGCGAACAGGCCGATCCGTACGGGCCCTGCTTGACACCGCCACCCCGTTGTTGATAGGTTGCTTCCCACCTGGCCTGGTGCCTGAGGCGGCGCCGCTGTCCCGCGGGATCCGTCTTCCTCGGGGCGCTGAGTCTCAAGGGAGGGAATCGCTCACGATGCAAGCTCCCTCCCGTGCCGGATCCCAGATGCGCTTTCCGCTGCGTCCCGTCGGAGAACGCGGCATCCAGATCGCCGTGATCGAAAAGCCCGGAAGGAGGAGAGTCATGTTCAAGCTGAGACCCCGTGTCGTCGCCTTTACCTTGATCGCTCTCGCCGCCTGGATGCTGACCCATTACAGTGACAGTGTCGCCGGTCAGGTTCAAGCGCCAGCCGCCCCCCATCTCAAGCCGGTGTACGGTGGGACCCTGACCATCGTCATGCCCTTCGCGACCCAGGTGGACACCAACTCCGTGCTGCAGGTGAACCTGGACGAGGCGGGCCTCTACTTCCACGATGGCCTCTTCGATTGGGGGCCCGACGGGAAGGCGAGGCCGATGCTGGTCAAGCAGAAGCTGGTCTCTTCCGACGGCCTCACGGTGACCTGGAAGCTCCAGCCGAACGTCAAGTTCCACGATGGCACGCCCTTCAACGCCGCCGCCGTCAAATGGAACCTGGAGCGCAAGATCCAGAAGAAGCAGTCTCCGTACGACCTGCTCCCCTTCAAGACCGTGGAGGTGGTGGACGAGCTCACCGCCCGCGTGAAGCTGGACCGGCCCTATGCGGCCCTGGACGGCGTCCTGGCCAACCGGAGCTTCTCCATGTACAGCCCCACCTTCGCCCAGAAGGTGGGCGACGATGGGCTCAAGACCCAGCAGTCGGGGGCAGGCCCCTTCATCCTGACCTCTTTCGTTCCGAACGAGGGGCTCCGGCTGAAGAAGAACCCGAACTACTGGCAGAAGGGATTGCCCTACCCGGATGAGGTCTACATCCGGATCGTCAACGATCCCAACACCCGGGCCACCATGCTGGCCGCGGGGGATGCGGACGTGGCCCTCCTCCTCTCCAGTCCGGACATCGAGCGATTCAAGCAGACGAAGGGGATCCGGGTGCTGGAGGGACAAGGGTCCCAGCAGTACTACATCACGATGAACACCCGGCGGCCGGGGCTGAACGACAAGCGGGTGCGCCAGGCGTTCAACTACGCCGTGGACAAGGAAGGCATCGTCAAGAACGTCTACCTGGGGGGTGCCAGGGTCGCCCAGGCCATGTTCGCCACGCCTTCGCTGGAGGGCTTCTCGCCTGCCGGCGCCTACCCCTACGATCCGGAGAAGGCCAAGGCGCTCCTGGACGAGGCCGGCTGGAAGATGGGTCCCAGCGGAGCCCGGGAGAAGGACGGCAAGAAGCTCACCGTGGACATGTGGACGAGGAAGGGCAGCACCCCCGGCGACTACGAGATCTCCGAACTGGTGCAGGGGATGTTGAAGGCCGTGGGCGTGGACTGCAAGCTGACCCTGCTGGAGCCCGCGACGTTCAACCCCCGGGTCAGCATGCCGCCCGAGAAGGCCGAGTACGACATGGTGTCCATGGGCTTCAACGCGCCCACGGGCAACGTGGACTACGTGCTCAACATGCTGTACAGCAGCAAGGCTTTCCCCCCCAGGTACTACAACCGGGCCTACTACGTGAACCCGGAGGTGGACCAGCTGATCGAGAAGGCCAACCACACCCTCAAGCGGGATGAGCAGTACAAGCTCTACGCCCAGGTGATCAAGATGGTGCACGAGGAGGCCCCCATCATCCAACTCGTCGATCTGACCCAACAGGTGGCCTACCGCGACAGCGTCCACGGTATCTACCTGGCCGGTCCGGCGAACAATTATCCCGCCCAGTTCGCATGGAAGGAGAAGAAGTAATGGCGGGCCGGCTCGCCGGGAGGGGCCGACCGATGCTGGCCCCTGGAAAGAACGGGTAGGCATGGCCCGCTATATCGGGAAACGGGTTCTCATCAGCGTTCCGATCCTGCTGCTGGTGGTCACCCTGGTGTTCCTGGCCTTCCAACTGATTCCCGGCGATCCGGCGCGGATGTATGTCGGGGTGGATGCATCGCAGGAAGCGGTGGAGCGGGTGCGCCATGACCTGGGGCTGGATCAGCCGGTCCTGGTGCAGTACGTGAACTACATGACGCGGCTGGCTCGGGGGGATCTGGGCAAGTCCATCTACACCCGGCGGCCGGTCACCCTGGAGCTGGCGCCCCGCTTCTGGAACACGTTTCAGCTCTCGCTGGCGGCGATCATCTTCGCCACCATCGTCGGCGTGGTGCTGGGAACCCTGGCCACCGTCAAGCATGGCACCGGCTGGGATCACCTGCTCACCGTGCTGTCGCTCTTCGGCATCTCAATGCCGGTCTTCTGGCTGGGCCTCCTGCTCACCTACCTCTTCAGCGTGCAGTGGCACCTCTTACCCAGCGCGGGGAACGAGAGCTGGCGGCACTTCCTGATGCCCACCTTCTGTCTCTCCGCCTTCTCCCTGGCCTTCATCACCCGCATGACGCGGTCGGCGCTGCTCGAGGTGATGGCCCAGGACTACGTGCGGACCGCCCTGGCCAAGGGGGTCCGGGAGGCGGTAGTGGTGGGCTGGCACGCCCTGCGGAACGCCATGCTGCCGGTGGTCACCGTGGTGGGCCTGCGCTTCGGCTACATGCTGGGGGGTGCCGTGGTGACCGAAGAGGTGTTTGCCTGGCCCGGTCTGGGGCGACTCCTGGTGACCGCCGTGGGTCAGCGGGACATCCCACTGGTTCAGGGTGCCCTGCTGCTCTTCGGGGCCAGCTTCGTCCTGGTGAATCTGTTGGTGGACCTCTTGTACGGGGTCCTGGACCCGCGCATCCGCCACCGCTGAGGAGCGAAGTCCGGATGAAGCTGCTGCGTCGCCTCCCGCGCATCGTATGGGCCTTCGCGCGCGACTACAAGCTGGGGGCCGTGGGTGGGGCCCTGGTGCTGCTTTTCCTGGCGGTCGCCCTGCTGGCGCCCCAACTGGCACCCTACGATCCGGACACGATCAGCCTCCGCGAGTCGCTGGCGGGCCCCAGCCCCCGGCACCTGCTGGGACAGGACAACCAGGGGAGGGATCTGCTGAGCCGGATCATCTTCGGCGCGCGCATGTCCCTGTACATCTCGATGTCGGCCATCGGCATGGGGGCGCTCTTCGGCGTGGTGCTGGGGATGCTGGCGGCCTACTACCGGCGGCTGGACATGCCGATCATGCGGCTGATGGACGTGGTGCTGGCCTTTCCGGGCATCATCGTGGCGCTGACCACCATCGCCATCCTGGGGCGGAGCGTGAACAACGTGGTGATCGCCATCGGCATCTACCACATTCCCCAGTTCGCGCGATTGGTCCACGGCCTCACCCTGTCGATCAAGGAGACGATCTTCGTGGAGGGGGCCGTGGCCTCGGGGGAATCCGACTGCTCCATCCTCACCCGCTACATCCTGCCCAACTGCCTGGCGCCCATCATCGTGCAGACCAGCCTGCTGATCCCCGGCGCCATCATGACGGCCGCCACCCTGAGCTTTCTGGGGCTGGGCGTCCCTCCGCCCACGGCCGAGTGGGGCTCCATGCTGCAGAACAGCCTGCAGTGGGCGCAGATGGCCCCCCACGTGATGATCATGCCGGGGCTGGCCCTGATGCTGGCGGTCTTCGGCTTCAACGTCCTGGGGGACGAGCTGCGGGACGCCATGGATCCTCGACTGAAGAAGAGGTAGGGGATGGGAGCGCTGCTCGAAGTCAGGAATCTCCGGACCCACTTCTTCAGCCGGGCGGGCGTGGTGCGGGCCGTGGACGACGTGAGCTTCAGCCTGGGGCGGGGGGAGATCCTCGGCCTGGTGGGGGAGAGCGGCTGCGGGAAGTCGGTGAGCTCCCTCTCCATCATGCGGCTGGTGGACCGGCCGGGACGGATCGTCGCCGGGGAGATCCTGTTCGAGGAGCGGGATCTGCTCCAGCTCGCCAAGGAAGAGATGCGGAGGCTGCGGGGCAGCCGACTGGCGATGATCTTCCAGGAGCCCACCTCCTCCATGAATCCGGTGTTCACCACCGGCAGCCAGATCGCCGAGGCCATCCTGGTGCACGAGCGGGTGAGCCGGAAGGCGGCCCGGGAGCGCGTGCTGCGGCTGATGCAGCTGGTGGGCATCCCGGATCCCGAGCGACGCTTCCGTCAGTTCCCTCACCAGTTCAGCGGGGGCATGCTCCAGCGGATGATGGTGGCCATGGCCCTGGCCTGCAACCCGAGCGTCCTGATCGCCGACGAGCCGGTCACCGCCCTGGACGTGACCATCCAGGCCCAGATCCTGGACCTGATCAAGGAGCTGCGCGACCGGACCGGCGCCTCCATCCTGCTGATCACCCACGACATGGGGGTGGTGGCGGAGACCTGCGATCGGGTGGCAGTGATGTATCTGGGCAAGATCGTGGAGACGGCAGCTCTGGAGCCCCTCTTCGAGGCGCCCAGGCACCCCTACACCGTGGGGCTGTTCGCCTCCATCCCGCGGCTGGAGGAGACCGTCGAGTGGCTTCAGCCGATCCCGGGGACGGTGCCCAGCCCTCTCGACTTGCCGGCCGGCTGCCGCTTCCGCAACCGCTGCCCGCATGCCCTGCCGATCTGTGCCGAGGCGGAGCCTCCCACGCTGGAGGTCGCTCCCGGGCACCGGGTTGCCTGCTTCCTGTACGAGGCGGGGGGCCGGGCATGAGCGAGCGGCTGCTGGAGATCCGAGGCCTGGTCAAGCACTTCGCCGTCGAGGGGACCCGGGAAATGGTCCACGCCGTGGACGGGGTCGACCTCGGCGTGATGAAGGGCGAGACGCTGGGGCTGGTCGGGGAGTCGGGCTGCGGCAAGACCACGGTGGGCCGTCTGGTGCTGCGGCTGCTGGATCCGACGGCGGGCGAACTGCTGCTGGATGGGCATGACCTGGTGCGGCTTCCCAGAAAGGAGTTGCGGCGCCTGCGCTTCCGCATGCAGATCGTCTTCCAGGATCCCTTCTCCTCCCTGAACCCCCGCATGACCGTGCAGACCCTGCTCACGCGACCCATGGAGATCCACCTGACCCTCTCCGCGGTCGCCCGGCAGGCCCGCCTGGAGGAGTTGCTGGAGAAGGTGGGGCTGCGGGGGGAGCATCGGAGCCGGTACCCTCACGAGTTCAGCGGCGGGCAGCGGCAGCGGATCGCCATCGCCAGGGCGCTCAGCGTGAACCCCGATTTCATTGTGCTCGACGAGCCCACCTCGGCCCTGGACGTCTCGGTGCAGGCCCAGATCCTCAACCTGCTGAAGCAGCTGCAGCGGGACCACGGGCTGACCTACCTCTTCATCTCCCACAACCTCTCCGTGGTGCGGCACATGAGCGACCGCATCGCGGTGATGTACCTGGGCCAGCTGGTGGAGGTGGCCAGTCGCGACGCCCTGTTCACCGCGCCCCTGCACCCGTACACCCGGGCGCTCATCTCCGCCATCCCCGCCCTGACTCCCCGGGGCCGGCGGGAGCGGATCCGGCTCACGGGGGACGTGCCCAGCGCCATCCGGGTGCCCTCGGGCTGCCGCTTCCACACCCGCTGTCCCTTTGCTAGCGATCGCTGCCGCAGCGAGGCGCCGACACTGCGGCAGGTGGCCGTGGGCGGGGAGGCTCATCAGGTGAGCTGCCACCTCGTCCCATAGATCGTAAGAGGAGAACGAAGAGGATGCTTCGCCGAGCCGACGTCGCGCCCCTTGGAAGGGGCAAGGTGCTGTATCTTTCGGGCAGTCCCTACGAGCAGGGCAGGCAACTGGGCCAGGGGGCCGCGGATCTGATCCGGGAAAACCTTCAACGCACACGAACCCAGCGGCAGGAGGTGCTCTCCGGCCTCGACCGGACCGACTACGAGGCCATCACCCGCCGAAACGAGGCGTGGGTCTCCCGCGACTTCCCGGAGCTGCTGGAGGAGATCGCCGGCATCGCCGAAGGCGCCGAGGTGGACCACCTGGAGCTGCTCAGCATGAACCTGAACCCGCAGCTCTCCTACGTCTACTCGACGGTGATGGAATGCACGCAGGTCCTGGCCATGCGATCGGCGACGATTGACGGCAAGACCTACGTGGGGAAGACCCGGGACCTCCAGCGGGGACCGACGCGCCAGGTGGTGCTGCACCGCCGGCACGCGGATGGCGGGTTCACCAACGAGCTCACGCCGGCCGGCCGGATGACCGTCCTGGACGGCATTAACGAGCACGGTCTCTCCTTGACCTGCAGCGGCCAGTGGTCGCCCCGCGTCCGGGTGGACGTGTCACGGGCGGACTCCGCCTGGTTGCTGCTGAATCTACAGCCAGTGCTCCGACATGCCCGCTCGACCGACGAGGCCGTCCGCATGATCAAGGACCAGCCGCGGGCCAGCGGCATGATCGTCCTGGCGGCCGACGAGTCCAAGGCGATAGCGCTGGAGGTGACGGATCGCGAGGTGCGGGCGTTCGAGCCGGAGAACGATCTCTTGGTGCGCACCAACCACTTCTGCTCGCCGGATTTCCAGCATCTCATGCCCACGTTCGAGGAGTACCGCAGCACCTATGATCGGCATGCCCGGGCCGGCCAGATCCTGCGGGAGCGGTGCGGCCGGATCGGCATGCACGACATCCTGCGAATCCTAAGCGACCATGCGGAGCCGCCGGTGGAGAGCATCTGCCGGCACGGTGGCGACGGGAAATCTCAGACCTACGCGGCGACCATCAACTGCCCCCAGGATCGCACCATGTGGGTGATGATCGGCAACCCCTGCGAGGGGATCCAGGCCGTGGGCCGTCCGGGGGAGTAGCTCACGACTATCCGCGGACGTGTCCGCGAATAGTCGTGGGAATGACCATTGGTCATTCGAGAAGCAGATCTGACGGCGGCTTTCATGAATATCCAGAGTAAGATTGTGGGGCCTGCGACGAAAGGAGTGACCACCGATGGCCGATGATCTTGTCGAACGCTTCCGAACCATTCCGCCCGCCACCATCGGCCACCTCCTGGCCGAGGGGTTCGTTGATACCGCCATCCGGCCCATCTTCGGCCCCGTCAGCTTCGTGGGCCGCGCCGTCACCGCGAGGATGCCCCGGGGCGACAGCGCCCTCACCAGACCCGCCATCCGCGCCCTCCAGCCGGGGAGCGTCCTGGTGATCGCTCAGGAGGGGGACACCCAGGTGGCCAACTGGGGGGAGATGACCTCCCTGGCGGCCAAGCTGCGCGGGGCGGCCGGCGTCATCATCGACGGGTCGGTCACCGACGTGGTGGAGATCCGTCAGCAGCGAATGCCCACCTTCGCCCGCGCCATTTCGGCACGGGTGGGGCGCCGATTGGGGCTGCCGGGTGGCGCCATCAACGAGCCGGTGGAGTGCGGCGGCGTGGTGGTTCGCCCGGGTGATCTGGTGGTCGCCGACGACAACGGCATCGTGGTGATGCCTCCCCAGGTGGCGGAGGAGATCTACCCCGCCGTGCGCAAGGCCGAGGATCGCTCACCGTTCACACGACAATGGCTGCAGAAGGGTGGGGACCTGGCGGAGATCACCGGCCAGGACGCCGCTGCTATCGAGATCATGCTCCGCGACCGGGGTTGGCTCGACTGAACCCGAGTATTTCACCACGGAGACACGAAGGTCGTAGAGAACACGTGGGCAAGGGATGGGCACGACCCGGCACCGGCCGGAAGATCCTCGAAGGGTCGCTGGCGCCGAGCTGTCTTGGTTCGCAACAGCATTAACGTCACCTCCGGCCTTGAGGTGACGCGGCTGATGACTTGCGAGACCTTCCGCAGATTCCTCGGCCTGGGGGGCGAGCCCCCAACCGCGGCCTCGCAATCTTCGTCATCACCGTGGGCATCAACCTCCTGGGTGACGGCCTCCGCGATCTCCTCGACCCGCACCAGTATTGATCGTCGGCTAGGTCAAGTGGGGAATCCCCCATTGCGGCCTTCCGAGACAGGCGCTCGATAACGTCCCCTCGGCAAATAAGTCCAGAAGGCGACCGCGGAAGGCCGGCGCCTCAGAACCGCATGATTCCTGGGCCCATGCAACATTCCTGGGAAGAGGCCTCTATGCATTGCAGCGATGCCGGGTTAAGCCGGCCGAGGATAATCTGTGCTTAGGCGGGCTTGGCGTATTGAAGCAGGGAGTGTTCATTCCCCGTGGCTTGCCGCAGAATAGAGGTCCAGGGCTTACCCTGGGGTTCGTACCCGTTGATTCCTCGATCCGTGACTCCGCCGTATCGAATCTCTCTCGTTGCTGGGCACCGTGCCGTCCGCTCAACCGCCGCGACGGAACTTGGCACGATAAGACCTATGGTTGGCAGCGCTGCCAGAGCGCCAGATCAATCGGAATGAAGCGAGAACTGTCCTGGAGCAGATGCCAGGAATGTCGCCCAAGGGGCATGGCATTCTCGACGATCCGGCCGAGTCGGCGGACTTCGCGAACGGCTGGCGCGAGATCCCCATCACCACTCACCAAGATCGCCACATCGTATTCGTCCCGATAGGCCATCGCCACCAAGTGAGTGGCAATTTGAACGTCCACACCCTTCTCGTACCAGACGTTATTCGTCCGAGCCATACGGCCCGTCCAAAGCCGAATCTCCTGGACTTGCTTGAGCCGGCTGAAGAATCGTTGTTGGTCTGCGTAGAGCGCTTCGCCCATCGCCCGATTCACTTGGGCGATATAGTAGTTGATCTGAACCAGCGAGCGTCCCGCCGCAAGCTCCCGCCCCAACTTGACCACGTCGTACTTGCCTGTCCCGTAGGTGGCCTTCAACGCATGGTATAGGTTTGAGCCGTCAATGAAGACCATCACACGATCCGGCAAAGCGGGCCTCCCAGAAAAAACCCGGCATCCCTTTCGGGAGGCCGGGGGGGTAATTACCCACCGTCCCGGTTACCCAGGAGAGTGGGGGGGTAATACACGCTTTGTAAGCGCTTAACTTAATACCAGCACTGAGCGTGAATTGTCAAGTCATAACTTCGAGGCCGCTGAGAAATGCCTTATCACGCAAAGGCCGACACCATCACTTACCGCTCCAAGATGCACCCGGTCCTCAAGCGGAACTTCGAGATCTTCTCGGCGTGCGATTGGCTGGCGGCGCTCACTGCGCACATCCCGAACGCCGGGGAACACCTCGTGCGGTACTACGGCTGGTACAGCAACGTGAACCGGGGGAAACGTCGGAAGGCCCAGGGAGGGAGCCCGACAACCGTCGAGGAATCCATTGACATATCCGCATCGGCCGCGAAACGCGCCTGGGCTCGCTTGATCAAGCAGGTCTACGAGGTGGACCCCCTCGTGTGTCCCCGGTGCACGGGAGCCATGCGGATCTTTGCCTTCATCGAACAGCCTGAGGTGATCGAGAAAATCCTGACTCACCTCGGGCTCTGGCCCGCCCAGGCCCACAGCCCGCCCGCACAATCCATTGCCGCGTAATCAGTTCCCCATGGCTCCGCCGCGGTCGGCCGCCGGGACCGGTGCCGCCGTTGGTTTCGGGGTCCGCCCGGCGGCGATCCGGGGCCGATCTGCGCCACCCTATCTTTCCCCCTTGACACCCGCGTCCGGTCCGCCGTATACTCCATCCCGATCATAGGGCACGGTATGAGCGCTGGGGAAGCTGGCCTGGGGTGGTTGGGCTGGGTCCCGGCGGGGCTTGTGGCGCGGCCGACGGCCCGATCGGCGCGCGGCCCCCCAGAAGCAAATTCCTATCATTAAATCCCTATCATTAATTGAGGAAGGAGTAATGGTATGCTTACTACATTTACAGCTACAAGCGAGGACAAGGACTCCATATTGAAGGCGTTTCCGCTTATATCCGAAATTAAGGATGAGAGATTGAAGGATATGGTGCTTGAAACGTGGGCACAGGTTTGGAGAGAGAGTCCTTACAAGGACCTGGCTACAGCACCTAATACTTCAAGTGCACTTGGCGGGAGTCAGAAACTAGTCGACCACATAAAATTGGTGGGCAAGATTGCGTTGAGCATGGCTGACGCGATAGAAAAAGCCTACGGGCCAAAAGTAAACCGAGATGTGCTTATGGCAGACGTTGTACTTCACGATGTGGACAAGTTATTGATGTACGAAAGAAAAGGGAATCAAGTTGATGGTACGGAATTAGGAAAAACAATACCTCACGGGAACTACGGGGCTCTTGTTGCTTTTCGGGTCGGGATACCTCGTGAAATCGTATCAACTGTGTTAAATCATTCAGTGTTCTCCA
>Ga0315294_10006163_pt1 | contig 13154 bp, 8 predicted proteins | sample YL17G13_40_MG_FD_203626 | JGI IMG/M metagenome (GOLD analysis project Ga0315294, IMG submission 203626) | Sediment microbial communities from Yellowstone Lake, YNP, Wyoming, USA - YL17G13_40 | ecosystem: Environmental > Aquatic > Freshwater > Lake > Sediment | place: USA: Wyoming | collected... | reverse complement strand
CGGGCCAGCCGTCAGACAACAGGATGATGTACCGGTTAGCCGTCTGCCCGGTTTGGATGAGCATCTTTTGTGCTTCTTTCATGGCCGCCGCCATGTTCGTCCACCCCCCCATGGTGCTGGCCAGGTTGCCAATGGCCGAATTTAGCGACGGGTAATCGGTCGTGAGTTGGGAGACCACCTGGGCTTGGTCGGCGTAAGCTACCACCCCGATACGGATACCGCTACTGGCCAGGCTCACGAAATGTTTGGCCGCATCCAGCCGTTTGTTTTCGGGGTCACTGCCGGCCATTGAATTAGACTGATCGATCACCAGGACCGCATCAAAGGGGACCACCGCCGAAGAATAGGTTGAATATCCTTTCACGATGATATTCACCTCTGCCCATTCACCGGATTCCACGGAAGTTGGGTCCAGACGCTTTTCAGCGACTGGACCCTGAGCGATCTGGGCCCACGTGCTCACCGCCCCCATAAGGAACCCAATCACGGTTAGAATCAGGATGGGGAGTACGAAATTTCTGGATCGCTCATTTCCCTGTTCGGGAACAGCATGGATGATTCTGGATATCTTCTTCGAGGTAGGCCCTCTTCTCATCTCAGTATCCTCCTTTTCGTTAGCCGGCGTTGGATTTCTGTTTGCCCCTACTTCCGAATGATGAAATTGACTCCTCCGATGACTCGGCCGTTGATGAAACCGGTCAACGCAAATTCAGCCTCTCCGCTCTTGATATCCGCCAGATCAGGATCGAGGATCGCCCAGGCCTCCCTCCTTCCCCCAGGGGGAATCACCTGCGGATCCGGGTGCGTGATCCAGCTCCCCCAGAGCCGGGTTTTTGCCTCCTGGCCCGGCGGAATGAGCTGGCGCAGCTCGAGATAAACCGCAACCGGCTTATCCGTTGGATTCCAGACGAGGAAGGGGACCTTGGCCGGAGAGGTCGTTGGGCCTACATGACAGTTCTCTTGACCTACGTTGTTGTTCCCGTTAATGTCCTCAATATGATAGATCTCAACCAAAAGGCAGAGATGGCCTGTGCTGGGCGGGGCCCACTTCACTTCTGCCTCCCTTACACTGGAGGCAGGGACATCGATATCCTGACTACTGTCAATCGGGGTCCATACATTGTCCGGCTGGCCGAGGCCAAAGTTAGCCCATTTAAAAGTTACCTTGACGGTCTTGGCATCAAAGGTCGTATCATTATGGACTTTCGCCTTGATGGTATAGGTATTTCCCACGACTAGATTGTTGGACTCGACGGGATTGTTGCCGCTATCGTAGAGCTGGATCTCCGGGTTGTTCCAAACCGGATTGTCTCCGGAATGCAGATGCCAGGTCGTGCTATCCCACTGGCTGTAGGTATAGAGATCGATCGGGTTGGCCGAGCGTACCTGGAAGACATCGACCGCATAGCGGCCCGAGTTTTGGCCGCGCGCAAGAACATTGACAGGTCCTAAGGCGTAAGGTGAGGGCACCTGGATATCCACATCTTCCACGCCCGATTGGCCGAAGCTGCCGCTCGACGCGGGCTTGGTTAAGATAGGCTGCCCCCCGAATTGGATATCTACGTTTTCGCTCCCCGAGAAATTCTGCCCTCCCACATGAACCACCTGATTTTCTACACCATCGCCGGGCTCCAGGCGATTCAAATTGGCGCCACCCGAGCTAACTTCTATTTTCCCGGTGTAGGGTCGGTAGTTGCGAGCGGTGACGGTAATATCCAAATTCCCCGAAGCCGGGGCGTTCAGGGTAAAGCGGGCAAGGCCTGCGGGGTTGGTTTGCCCGCGGCTAACGATGGCGTTGTTTTGGGTAAGTACGACCACAGCATTGGGCACCGGATCTCCGCTGGCATCGTTGGTTACTTTGGCCACAAAATCTTGTTCTCCCGTAGATCCAACTCCTTTGGGATGATCTAATTTTAAACGAGCAGGTTCTGCGGTCCAAAGGGCCATCTCTGGATCCCCGAAGAGGGTATACATTTCAAAGCTCGACTGACGGTTAAAGTCGTGGGTGTAATAATTGGCCATATACATCTTGCTGAAGTTGGTGATCTGACCCATACTGATCAGGGGACCCGTTTGAATGCTGGGAAGTTGTCCGGGACCGAAGGGAGGGTTGGGGTTGAAGTCAGGCCAGATGGCTTTATACAGACCTAACATCATAAAGTCATTATTATCCCAACTGATCCTCGTCGACCCAAATATGGCCACAGCCCCCGCGTTGCTCAGTCTGAGAAAATGCTCGCAAAAGCTCTCGTCCCCGGCTCCCGTCCCCTGAACTCCCGGCGCAGGGTCTATATCGGCAGCGTCTGTTTCGTTGTCGAACCAGCAAGTCATGCAGGCCATGGAGAAGACGACTGGGGTCAAAGCGCCATTGGTCAACGCATTTATATCGTTAGTACCAAAGCCCGGGCGGCTCCAGCTGGTCCGATTTCCATGGCCATCGTAAGTCACCAGGAAATTCCCGTTATTGATAGCCGTTCGGATATCGGCCGTTCCACCGTTCCACGGGAAACCGGGAACCCCGGCCGCGGGATTCCCCCCCAGGGTTAGGTCTACAGGAATCGCTGACCCATTCTCATATCTTTGCGGGCCCTGGGCAAAGGCACCGCTCTGATCATATATGCGATTGACCGTGTAACCGTTGTTCTGGAGATAGGCACGGATCTCTTCGGCAAATTCAACAACCCGGAAACTGCAATCCTCCTGGCCATCCTGGGGGCAGGGGTCATTAGGCCTGTCGGTATCATCCTCAAAGAGGGCTACCATAGAGGTATTCGTGTAATAATTGGCATTGGCTGGGGGATTCTGCTCATAGGCCAGGATCTTATCCACCACGTCCCCAGCCTGAGCCAGAGTATCCACGGAGAGACGCCCGATGAACATATCCGGGAAGTAATCGCTGCCATCCACCGTCACGTAGTAGAGGTCGGTTCCGATGTTCGTGTTGTTATGCTCCGGATGGGCCGTTTGATAGTTGGTAGGGATAAATTCGGCATCTCCCACCAGAAGGACATAAGTGGGAACTGGATCCCAGTTTTGGTAGGAGTCCAGGATATAGTTCCGGATGTCGTTGGCCGTGCTCCCCCCCGGGATGTTGGCTACATCCACCACTCTCGTCTTGAGACCCTTGCGCCGCTTCCAATCCTGGAGCCGGACGATAGGATTGTTCGAGTCACTCGGGTTGTAAAAGTTCCCGTGGGTAATGATTAAATAATCGCATCCGTCTTTTTTCGTCTCCCGTGGTTGGCCCTGGCCCAAGCGAAGGGGATCCTTGTAATTCAGGACCAGTGCTTTCAAGAGCTGCTCAAAGGCCGGAGATTCGATCCGGCTATCCACCCGCCTGATCTGCGCGGGACGATCGTAGTCCAGCCGCACCTCGACCTGGGAAAAAGCTTTTATCTCCCGGGTAACCGGGTTGAATTGAATCGGGTTTACTTTTAACAGCACGACTCGATGTCCCCGGATCACCCCGATGTCTTCGGCCTTTATCGCGGCCAGCTCTTGCGGGTAGTAGGCGTCCATCGAATAAGTCACCTTGTCCAGGGCAAATTTCCTCTCCATGCCCCTGGGTTGACGGATCTCCCTCTCCTGGGCCGGAAATACGTTGTAGCATCGTAAGGAAATCGATCTTGATTTCACAATCTCAATCTTGAAATTCACTCCCCAGGGTACTTCGATGATCTGCCCGACGATAGGAAGGTCCGGCTTGCCCAGGTCCAGGAGGGTGGAATGCCCCGGGATGGATAGTCGATGGTGGAGCATACCCTGGATCTGAACTTCATGGACAAACATTCCAGGAAGGTCAAAATTCACGGTGGTCCCCATGGTCGTCTCGTCCTTCATGTAGGAGATCGGTCCCCCGGGTTTGGACACGCGATCGAAGGGAATCCATCCCACTGGAGGCCGATCGCAGATGTGGTTCACCACCGCATTGGTTTCCACCTCTGCCCTTCTCTGAATTTTGATGAAGGCCTTGTGGACCAGGGATACCCGTCCTAATCCTCTCACCCCTTCACCGATGACTCCTTCAAATTCGACAAAGCCGCCCTGTTGGGGGGGAACTTGCCGAATCCCCCAAACGATGTTTTGGGTACCTTCCTGATACCGGCCCCGGTTGAATACCTTAATCTGGATGAGGCCAGCCTCTGGCTTTACTAGAATTCCAAGGTCAGCCTTCTGCCGGGTGTCATTCATATAATAGATCTTGTACCTGACGGTATCCCCGATATATCGGGTATCCTGGAGGAGCTCTCCAAGGTTAGAAACGATGACCATCCTGTTCTTCGATTCGGCTCTTTTTTCGATGACCGGCTGGGCAAGGGCCATGGGAGAATCGAAGTGGATAAGCAGAATGAATGTTCCGCTTATAAAAATGGCTACAAGAATCAAAAAAGAAATGATCGTCTTTCTTGCTTTCATGGTTCCTCCCTTTGATTCTGGAACGTTAAAATGGGGGAGAGATTCGAAAAGAAATTACCCTGAGATCCAGCTTTTCTTCGGCCCTCCATGGCTTCAGGGATCACAATATTCCCTTCCTCCCAGATCTCAAAAGGAAGGGGTGCAGAACGAGACAGATGGTCAGAAGGCTCGAATACCGGAAGGTTAGCTCTCTTTTCCTAATTCTTTCGATGCCTTTGAGTTCAACTGGATAAACTGGAAATCAGATGCGGCTATATTTAGATTTGAAATTTAAAAGCCTCCAGCAGGGTATTCAAACCTGCTTGGAGGCTTCGTGTCAGCATCTTCTGGAACCACCGCTTCATCATCGTCAACCCCAGAAGATTAAAGGTTCGGATGGGCTGATTTGTCTGCGCATAATAATGGCCAACAGCAAAAAAATTAGTCGTTGCAAGGAGCGAAGCGACGTAGCCATCTCACGAGATTCGTTCCGCTAAAGCGGGACTCGCAATGACTGCCCATTATATGTCAATTTATTTAAGCCGTTCACTATAGCTGCCATGATAGCAAATCGGAAAATGCCGTCAAGCGTAATTTAGGCATAATTTGTCTTCAACTTACCTCTATACGCCTCATCAAGCGGTCCCACTCCCGTTCTACGTTTTCCTGGATGCGCTCCAAATCCCCCTCCCTCAGGAAAGAGAAGCGGCCCTGGAGTTCAAGGTACTCATTCACCGGAACTCCATCGGGCTCCATGCTGAGGATGTAACGGTCTCCGTTCTCCACCTCATAGAGGGGAAAGATCTTGCTTTGAACCGCGAGGCGGGCGAGGCGGATGGTGTTCTGGGAAGAAAATCTCCATCCCACGGGGCACGGAGAGAGGGCATAAAGGAATTTAAATCCCCGGGTATCCCTGGCTTTCTGGAGTTTGCGGATAAAGTCCTCGGGATAAGCGATCGAGGCGGTCGCGGCGTAGGGAACCCGGTGGGCGGCCATGATTTCCACGATGTCTTTCTTGGGCTGGTTCTTCAGGTTGGCTGGCGGGGTCGTGGTGGTCCAAGCCCCCCAGGGAGTGGCCGAAGACCGCTGGATGCCCGTATTCATGTAGGCTTCGTTGTCATAGCAGATGTAAATGAAGTCATCGTTCCGCTCGGCCGCCGCGGAAAGGGCCTGAAGGCCGATGTCAAAAGTTCCCCCATCCCCGGCGATGGCTACGACTGTAGTTTGGGTATGTCCCTTCATATCCAGGGCGGCCTTGATGCCCGAGGCCGCGGCGGCGGCCGATGCAAAGGGAGTTGAGTAGGTGGCAATCTGGGTAGGGGAGAAAGGATAGGTTAAGACAATCGTGCCGAGACAGCTTGCGGTGAGAACCGAGATCGTATTCTGGCCCAGGGTGTGGTAGACATGGCGCATGATCACGGGCATGGCGCAACCGGGGCAGGCCCCGTGGCCGGAGATCAGATATTCTTCCACCAAGTCTTTGGCCTTCATTCCCGCACCCCCTCTTCTGGTTTGGATAGAATCATATAGTAGAAAAAGGGGGAAATCAAGGGAAGCAAGAAATTAGAGCCTTTCGCCATACTTTTTGAAGTGCTCCTCCTTCGCGCTGGAAACCCAGTTCTCCCGGCGGATGCGGCCCCGGAAATGTTCAAGTTGCTCATCAACCCGCTCGATATCCTCATCCCTCCACAAGGCGACTTCGCGGAAGGTGTGAATGCCAAGTTTATTCAGCATCCGCGCGAGCACAGGCCCTACGCCATAGATCTTCTTAAGATCATCTTTCCGCGCCCGCTTGGCGGCTACGGGCTGGCGGGCTTGCTCCAGTTCTTCGGCCCGTTGTTTCAACAGCGCTTCAAGCTCGGCGATCCGTGCCTGCAAGATGCCGATATCATCATTCTTCCCCCGCACGGCTGAGGTGTAGCGGCCGTCCCATTCGCGCAGTTGATTGTCCCGCTCTCCCAGCAGCCCCTTCAGCGTCTCGATCTCTCCCAGCCTCGCCCTCAAGTCGGAGATTTCGTCTTCTTTCTCCCGGCGCAGGAGGTGAAGCCGCTCATCCGCCTCGCGCAACCTCTGCTCACGCTCCGCAAGCTTTCCGGCAAGAGGCTCAAGCTCGGACATGCGCCTCCTCAGGGAAGCGATTCCCTCCTCTTTTTCGGCTAGAGTTTTCTTAAGCCGGGCATCGAAGCCGGCCAGCTTCGCATCTCGTTCCTTTAGCAGGGCGGGCAGCGGCTCGAGCTCGCCCAGCTTCTTCTCCAGGCCGGAAATCATCCCATCTTTTTCCTGGAGGAGTTTCCCGAATCGGCTTTCCGCTTCCCGGAGCCTGTTTTCCCGCTCGGCAACCTGCGCCGTCAGCGGTTCAAGTTCTCCTAGGCGGGTCTGGAGTCGTGCCATGGCGGCGTCTTTCTCGCGCAGAGCTGCTGCCGCCTTTTGCTCCATCTCGCGCCATTTCCCCTCGTTCTCCTTTCCCTGGGCAGCCGAAGACTCCAGTTCACCCAGGCGTGCGCTGAGTTTCTTCAAGTTTTCCTCTTTCGCGGCGAGATCGCCTTGCAGAACGATAAGCCTGGAGTCCTGTTCTTTGCGCTCGTTTCTGGCTTCTTGCATCTCCAGGCCTTGCGCGTCAAACTTGCTTTTCCAGGCGGACTCGACCTCGGCAAGACGGTCCGCATACCAGCGTCTCCGCAACAGCCAGCCGATTAGGAACCCGAGAAGGGCGGCGAGGAGCAGGCAAAACACGATTTGCGAGGCAACGTACCACATCGCTCATTCTCCTTTATGAATTTTAAATTCGATTCGACGGTTCTTCAACCGGCCTTGGGGGGTACCATTATCGGCAGTAGGTGTCTCCTGCCCGTATCCCACGGCCGTCAGGCGCTTTTCCCCGACCCCTTGGGACATCAAGTACTGTCGCACAGCCGTTGCCCGGCGGCGACTTAAATCGACATTATAACCTGGGTCTCCCGTGTTATCCGTATGCCCTCCGATTTCGATCTTTGCCCGGGGAGCGCTTTGCAGAATGGGCACAAGCTTGTCGAGAAGCGCCACCCCGCGGGGGCTGATCGCGGCGCTGCCCACATCGAATTCGATGGTTTGGCCGGCAATCTGTTCATCGATGGATGCTTGAACTTTGGCTTCCCCGCCTTTCGGGGCGGCCACTTGGAGTTGATCTACGATCTGTAGCGCAGGACCGGCCCCGGCTTGCGCTTCTTTTATCAGGCTGGCTTTCCGTTCCTCCGTGGCCACTTCTCCCTTGAGGATGATCTCCTTGCCCTCCACTTTCAGATACGCGTTTTCCACCCCTTTGCCCATCAACGGAAGAAGGCCGAGAACTCCGGGAAGCCAGGTCGCACCGGCTGTTTCTTTGTTTACTTTCAAAATGTCCATGACCTCCCCGGACCCGTAGATTTCGCGCACCCGGCTAAGGATCTGATCCTTTTCCGCTTCACTGGCCACCGTTCCTTTCAGGGTGAACTTTCCGCCGATCCAGGAACCCTCCAGCAGCGGGGCTCTCAGGCCGCCCCCCGCGGGTGGCCCAAGGTCCCGATGAATGGATTCGACATGGGAGAGAATGCATAGGACACAGAGCAGGATGAAGGCAAGAACGCCCGCGGTAAGGATTCCTTTCTTACTCATGGATATGCCCCCTTAACCAGCAGGATTTGGGATGGCCTCCAAATTGAAACGCGGAGTCGAGGACTTCTCTCCCCCGGATTGGAATCGGCCAAAGACCTCCGATGAGCACCTGCCCAGACGATCCCCCTGAAAAGAATTAGATCGTGCCTGGTATTGGATACAGAAAAAAGATGGGTTGGGTAGCGGACCGGAATTAGAATTCCCAGTCTAACATTTTGATCCCATTGGAAATGGGAAGTCAATCAGAAAAACCATTATGGGGGGCCGGGCAATTTAAATGCGGAATGCCGATTGCGGAATGCGGAATAGAAAAAAGAAGTAAAAATTCCGAATTCCACATTCCGAATTCCGAATTAGGTAACGCCCGATCGGCCCGCCTCATCCTGCGGAAGCCATTCGAAGCCTCCAGGTAGAGGGCTCGCCCGGCCGATGCTTTTTGAGCACCAGGCCCTTACCCCCGGGCCACGACCCAGGCATCCCGGAAATTTCAAACTCTGTGAGTCCCCCCCGGCAGAGCAGGGGGTTTACCTCAAGGAAATTATGAAAAATCCATTTCCATAGAAATAATTCCGCATTCCCCATTCCGCATTCCGCATTCCGCATTTGGGTGATTATGGATTGCCCCGGGGGGCGGCTGGATGGTAGGATAGAATATCCTCCTGTCCGGGAATCCGGAACAACGACGGAAAGAAAAGAGGAATCATGAAACTACTGCGTTACCAAAAAGATCATCAATCCTCCTATGGCCTGTTGGACGGGGATACGATTTACCAGATCGGTTCTCCATACGCGGACCGAATCGATAAAGGCCGGGCCGCAGGGTCCCTGCAGAGCGTGAAACTCCTGGCCCCCTGCGAACCGAGCAAGATCATCTGCGCGGCGAAGAATTACCCCTGGGGAGAAAACCCATCCAAATCTCCTCGGCCGGTCCTTTTCTTTAAACCGCCCAGCTCGGTCATCGGTCCGGAAGAGAATATCATTTATCCATCCTCATCCCAACACCTCATCTTTGAATCCGAGCTGGTGGTGGTGATGGGCAAAGTCGCCCGGAATGTCCCCGTAAAGGACGCGCGGCAATATGTTCTGGGCTACACCTGCGGCAACGACGTAACGGCTTACGATTTCATCCTGCGGGACAACGCCACTTTCCACGGGAAGAGCTTTGATACCTTCTGCCCCCTCGGTCCCTTCATCGAAACCAACCTGGACCCGGACGAAACCACGATTACCTGCCGGGTCAATGGGCAAGTCAAGGCCAGCGGGGCAACCGGCGGGAAGTATTACAGCTGCGGCGAACTGGTCAGTTTTATCTCCGGGATCATGACCCTCCTTCCGGGGGACATCATCATGACCGGAACCCCGGATATCGGGACGATCAACCACGGGGATGTGGTGGAGGTGGATATCCAAGGAATCGGGGTATTGCGGAACCGGGTTGTCTAAAATAGCTCACCCCTCACCCTTAACCTGCAAAATATCCAGATTCTGGTAAGCCATATCAATTGGGAAACTTATCGCTGAAATCCCCCCCAACCCCCCTTTGCAAAGGGGGGCAGGGGGGATTTCTGAGAGACCTTTTCAGAAGGCTAAAGAGCTGCCTTTTTTCAAAGAGCTAAAGTGTTACTGCAGATTTTATTTCGGACTCACCGAACGATCCTAGCCGGATGTTGAAGCAGAGAGTCTTCGCTCTTCTAAAATCGCCGGATTTCAACCAGCAGCTGAATTCCTTAAAGGACTTCCCCTTCCCTAAAACCCTCAACCACCTTTTCTCCGCTCTCTGCAGCGAAGACGAAGAAATCAAGTGGCACGCGGTGACCGCCATGGGCTTTGGGGTGGCCGATCTCGCCGAACAAGATCTGGAGGGGGCTCGAAACATTCTACGCCGGATGGTGTGGTCTTTGAACGAAGAATCGGGTGGAATCGGCTGGGGCCTTCCCGAAGCCATGGGGGAAATTTTGGCCCGGAATGAAGGCCTGGCCAGAGAGTTTGCTCCCCTCCTGGTCTCCTACCTTCAACCGGAGGGCAACTTTCTGGAGTTTGCACCCCTGCAGCGGGGGGCCCTGTGGGCCCTGGGTCGCCTGGCCGAAAGCCATCCGCAGATCCTGCAAACCTTGGAAGCCGATTCCTACCTGCTGGCTTTTCTGAGTTCTCCAGATGCTCCGGCAAGGGGCTACGCGATCTTGGCTCTGGGACGAATCGGGAAAAAAGAAAGCCTCCTTGGGTTGGAGGCTTATCTTCATGATGAAACCGAGATTCCGCTCTATGAGAATCAGGAATTCAAGAGAGTTCGCATCAGCCAGTTAGCCCGGAAGGCATTGCTGGCGGTGCCGAGGCTTTGAGAGAGAGCTTGGGTAAATCCTTCTTATAGGCCACTAGGGAGCAGGGTCCAGAAATCGCTTTTGAACCCAGCCGCTATCCCCCCAGGACAATCTAACTCTGACGAATTCCCCGGACTCGTCCAGTTTCTCCACCTTCCTGCCTTTCTTGAGAACCAGGACCACTTTGCTCTTGAGGTTGGGTTCGGCCCTCATCCTGGTGATCTCCTTGGTGACGAAGAAACCCTTTGCCGGTCCTTCGACGCTCTTCCCGGCCGGTTGGGCAGCTTTGGCCACGGGGGGCGGCGGAGGGGGTTCCGGCTTCACCGGGGGCGATGCGATGGCGGGAGCAGAAGGGATGGGAGAAGGCACCGCCGAAGCAGGCTGCAGAAAATCCGTAAAGACCCAGGCATCCACCCCGGAAGGCAATTTGATCTTGGACCAATTTCCCGATTCCCCGATTCTCTCCACTCTCTCCCCCTTCGGCAGGACGGTGATAATCCTGCTCTGAGTGGAAGGCGCCAGGCGCACGTTCGTGGCGGCTGCGGTCATGACCGGTTTGGACAAAGTCTCTTCCCTGATTTCCGGCTTTTCTACGGGAATGGGTCCCTGGGGCGCAGCCGCCTCTGCCTTGGGGGCAGGAGCAGGCGAAGGAGGAGCAGGTTCGGGCGCCCTTTCCACGACCACCGGAGTAGGGGGCGGAGAAACGGTCTCGGCCTTGGGTGCCGCCGCCGGAGGAACGGCGGCCGCCATGGCAACCGAAGGGGGGGCTGCTTCGACCTTGGGAGCAGGCTTCTCGGCCGCCGGGGTCGGTTTGGCCGGAGCCTTGCCGACAGACTCTTCCTGGGGCATGAAAGTTTTCTCGAAAGGAAGGATGTAGGGTTCAAGTCTCCGGTAAAAATCCTCTTCCGCTTTCATCGCTTCCCGGGGTGAGCTGTAGGTGAAATCCTTGAAGGGCTCCGCGGCATCCTTCTTCCCTTCATACCGGCAGCGGACATAGATATAGGTTTTCCGCTGCGGCTCCGGCGAAAACCGGATGTCGCATTTATTCCTTTCCCAGGCTGTCAGGTTCTGATAGTCGGTCCGAATCACCCCGGTCTCTTTGTTGACCATCTCCAGGGGGATCCCTTCCCGGTTCATCGCTTTCAAAGTCAGATCCCAGGCCTGGTTCATGTCCACCGCATAAACCCTCTTGGGCCGGAAGTAAGGGTCCTGGGTCTCCTGGGTTACGGTTCTTCCCGTTGTCCCGCCGCAACCTCCCAAAACCGTCAAGCCTAGCATGAGGATAACAAGAAAAGGCCCCTTTTTCATGGTTCTCCCTTCCTTGAGTTGGGATGAGGCTAAATCATTGGGATTTTTCTGCAATTTCAATGCCGCTCAAACGCATTTTACCTTATTTCCAAATTTTTTTGCATAACAATTATGGTGAGTTCGTAAAAAGTCGAAATTCCATAGAATGCGTCATTCCGGCGAACCCCGGATCAAGTCCGGGGCAGGCGCCGGAATACATTTATTTCCAGATGTTCTGGACCCCGGCTTTCGCCGGGGTGACGATCCAAGAGACTTTTTTCGAGACCATTATAAAATGACCATTATGAATAAATGCGCCAAGGGCAAATCATTCCCGTGCGAGAGGGAATGTATTCCCGGAAATAAATTGACAAACTGATTCTGTCTGCTGAGAATAAGGTAGGAAGAATAGAGGAGCGCCCCTTCGGGGCTTGAGGACCGTCGCGCCAAAGGCGCGACTTGAGGAGCGGGGCTTCGCCCCTTGAGGCAATAGATTAAAAGAAAGAAGGCGATAAGGAGGCCGGATATGTCCCCCGGAAGGAAATGGCTTTGGGCATGCTTGGCCATAGTGATTTTGACCTCTTGCACCCACCGGCAGGTTCAGCCTCCCCCTCCCCTCCCGCCTCCTCCCAAACCGGCCAGAATTGCTCTTGTCCTGGGAGCGGGCTCGGCCAAGGGTTTTGCCCATATCGGGGTGCTGAAAGTCTTTGAAGCGCAGAAAGTCCCGGTCCACATGATCGTGGGAACCAGCGCGGGAAGCCTGGTGGGAAGTCTGTATGCTTACGGATACAATGCTTTTCGGCTTCAGGAATTGGCCCTGCCCCTGGAAAAAGGGGAAGTTCTCGGTTTTACCATCCCCGACAAGGGTTTTATCAAGGGGGAGAAACTCGCCGAGTTCGTCAACAAAATGACGAATAACACGCCGTTGGAGCAGATGAAAATTCCCTTTTATGCCGTGGCCGCGGATATTCAGAACGGAGAGGAGGTCGTTTTCGGCCGGGGAAACACAGGCACCGCGGTGAGAGCCAGCTGTTCGGTGCCGGGCGTTTTCCGACCGGTCAGAATCGGCGACCGCATGTATGTGGACGGGGGAATCGTAAGCCCGGTCGCCGTCGATGCGGCCCGGAAGCACGGCGGAGACGTGGTCATCGCCGTGGACATATCCTCCCAGGTGGAGAGCGCGAAACCCGAAGGGATTGTCGAAACCATCCTCCAGTCCATCGACATCATGTACTTTCGTCTGGCCTCCATCCAGTGCGCCAAGGCGGACGTGGTCATAAGACCCAAGGTCGGCCACATCGCCTCCAGTGATTTTTCCAAGAGGCACGAAGCGATCCTCGAAGGGGAGAAGGCGGCCGCCGCAGCCCTGCCCCAGATCCAAGAGCTACTGGAGAAGCTGAAGAAGGAAGGAAGACTCTAATAAAAGCGATCGGCCTGAAGGCCTCGAGGAGCGTCACGCCAAAGGCGTGACTTGAGGAGCGTTTCACTCGAGGAGCGGGCTTCGCCCTTGAGGCAAAAACATTC